>SXGT01188777.1_pt1 | contig 30115 bp, 24 predicted proteins | sample 3176221 | NCBI WGS metagenome assembly SXGT01 (sample SAMN11356862, study PRJNA531348) | freshwater metagenome | isolation source: freshwater sample F1-120 | place: China: Fuxian Lake, Yuxi | collected 2017-12-25 | reverse complement strand
GCGCACCGTCGACGGCATCGCCGGCGCCAGCGCCCTCGCTGGCGTCGAGCACCAGCAGATCGAACCCGGCGAAGGCGGCGCGGCGGGCGGCCTCGGCGGTCAGCGCTGGCTCTGCCGCCACCAGGGTCAGGCCGATCTTCGCCGGCGAGCGATCGTGCACGAACTCGATCACCCGCCGCCACGCCACCGCCTGCTCGTCGCTGCCGATGGCTGGTCGGGCCCCGGCCGCGGCCTCGGCCGCAACCGGCTCGGTCAGCACCAGCGCCGCGCCGCCGGTCGCGCGCGCACCGAGGAAGACCAGGTGGGCGTCGCCGATCACGCCAGCCTCGGCCGCGCCCGCCGGCCACGGCGCCAGCGCGATGCGATTGACCAGCCGCAGCCCGGCCAGCGCCACCGGCGTGAACATCGGCGGCGGCGGGGCCTCGCCGACGGCGAGCTCGATCGCGGACCGATCGGCGAGCACCCGCTCGACCGCGCCGGCCAGGGCCGGATCGCGCCGCTTCATGCTCGCGTGGCTGACCCGCAGGCTGCGGGTCATGAGGCTGTAGCCGAACTGCGCCGGCGGCAACTCGAGATAGCGCTCGGTGCCCTCGAACCACTCGAGGCTGGCCTGGGCCGCGGCCTGGAGCGCTTCGACCTCGGGGCGGCGCCGCATCTCGTACGCCGCCAGCGCGGTCTCGACGTCGGTCTCGGCGACCAGCGCGTCGCGCAGGGCGATCGCGTCCTCCATCGCCAGCTTGGTGCCCGAGCCGATCGAGACGTGCGCGGTGTGGGCGGCGTCGCCGACCAGCACCACGTTGCCGGCCCGCCAGCTGCGGTTGCGCACGGTCGGGAAGTTGCGCCAGATCGATCGGTTCTTGATCAGGCGATGGCCGCCCAGCTCGGCGGCGAAGAGGTCCTCGAGCACGGCGATGGTGCGATCCTCGTCGGCATGCTCGAACCCGGCCGCGCGCCAGGTGTCAGGCGTGCATTCGACGATGAAGGTCGAGCCGGTGTCGCTGTAGCGGTAGGCGTGGACCCGGAACAGGCCGTGGACCGTCTCCTTGAAGAAGAAGGTGAAGGCGGTGAAGGGCACGGTCGTGCCCAGCCACACGAACTTGTTGGGCCGCACGTCGACGTCGGGCTGGAACTGGGCGGCCAGCGCGTCGCGCACCCAGCTGCCGACCCCGTCGCAGGCCACCACCACGTCGGCGTCCTTGACCTCGTCGAGCGAGCTGATGGCGTGCTCGTAGCGCACGTCGACGCCGAGCTCGCGCGCCCGGTCCTGGAGGATGAGCAGGAGCTGCTTGCGCTCGATGCCGCAGAAGCCGTGGCCCGTCGAGGTGAAGACGTGACCGCGAACATGGGTCTCGATGTCGTCCCAGCGGGCGAAGCAGGCGGTGATGGCCTCGTGGGTCTGCGGATCAGCCTCGGCGAGGTTGCCGAGCGTCGCGTCCGAGAACACCACCCCGAACCCGAAGGTGTCATCGGGCCGGTTGCGCTCGAAGACCGTGACCGGCTGGCGCGGCTGGGCCAGCTTGAGCAGGACGCCCAGGTACAGGCCGGCGGGGCCACCGCCGATGCAGACGGTCTTCACCCGCCGAACGTACTCGCACTCGCCGCGCGACGCGACGCGCGGCGGGGGGTGAATGGCCGGGGACCTGTGCCCCGGCCAGAGGGACGGGAACGTCCCCTTTCGATCGATCGCTCAGAAGTAATACGTCGCCGCGATCGACAGCTGCCCGCCGGAGACGCCCTGGGCCTCGATCTCGGAAGTCGGCACCGTGTTGGCATCGGTGGGCATGCCGGTGGGACGGCCGGGCTCGGGCACCGTCATGGCGTCGTTCTCGGACGGCGCCACGCCCACGGCGCGGAACTCGACGCCCAGGCCGAGGTGGCCCCAGCGGCGCTCGAGGCCGGCGCCGAGATGGACGTGACCGAGCTGGCTGGCCTCGCGCTCCTCGTCGGAGATCTCGGGATCGCCGTTGCCGGTGCCGCCGACGCCGGCGAGCAGGTACCAGTCCCAGCGCGCGTAGGGGTTGAAGTGATAGAGCGCCGAAAGCGTGCCCGCCTGGAGCTGCCGGGTGCCCTCCTCGCCGTTCTCGAGGCGCTCGGTGACGTGGTCCATCGCGAGCTCGAGCTGCCACTTGCGGCCGACACGCATGCGCACCTGCAGGCCGCCGCCGCCGTACTCGGTCGCCGCGTCGGGGTTGTCCTCGGGCGCGAGCGACAGCGACGTCATGCGCAGGCCGATGCCCCACTTCGGCAACCCCGGCGCCTCGACCACGACGGGCGCGGCCGGGACCTCGCAGGCACAGGCGCCGGGGCCGACCTGGGCCGACGCGGTGGCGGCGGTGGCGGCGAGTCCTGCGCTGGCGAGCGCGGCGGTGATGACGAAGCGGGTTGTGGTGAACATCGACAGAGGCTCCTCGGCGACGGGCGTCACCAGCGTATCAATCCACGAGGCGTGCCAGGGGCAAATCTGCGGAACTGCGTCCCGGCCATGGTCCGGCCACGGCCAGGTGCCGGTTCCAGCCACAGCGGGCGGGGCCAGGGTGTGGTGTGCCGCCACGCCGGGCGCGGACGGGTCGAGCAGGTATAGTCCCACCCCGTGTCCCGGCTGATCCTCGTCATGCTCGTCGCCGCCGCCGGCTGTGGAGGGACCCGCTCCGACGGTCCCCCCGCCACCAACGACGTCGGCCCCTCGTCCACTCCCGCCGACGCCGGCGATCCCGTGGTGGTCGCGGGGGCGGCCCTGTACACCAAGTACTGCGCGCTCTGTCACGGCCCTGCCGGCGCAGGCTACGCCGCCGACAATGCGCCGTCGCTGGTGTCGCGCACGTTCCTCGAGAGCGCCGACGACGGGTTCCTGGCCCGGAGCATCGAGCTCGGGCGGCCAGGCACGGCGATGGCGGCCTACGGCAAGGACCTGCGCGGGCCGCTCGGCGATGGCGACATCAAGGCGATCGTCGCGTTCCTCCGCGCCAAGGGCGACGTCGCCACGCCCATCGCTGCGCCGGCGCCGCTGCCGGGCGATCCGAACCGCGGCAAGGAGCTGTACACGACGCTGTGCGAGACCTGCCATGGCAATCCGGCCCAGCGCCAGAACGCCGTGCACCTCGCCAACCCGACGTTTCTGGCCCTCGCCTCCGACGGCTTCCTCCGCTACGCGATCGTCTTCGGACGTCCGGGCACGCCGATGGAGGCCTTCGCCAACCGCCTCGACGGCAACCAGGTCGCCGACGTGATCGCCTACGTGCGCAGCTGGTCGCAGCCGGCCAGGCCCGAGACGCCGCCGCCGCCGGCGCCGGCCCCCGACGGTCCGGTGGTGATCAACCCACGCGGCAAGAACCCGTCGTTCACCGCGCGCGACAACCGCTTCGTGCCGTCGGCCCAGATCGCCGCCGCGCTGGCCAAGAAACAGCGCCTGGTCATCATCGACGCGCGTCCGCCGTCAGACTTCGTGCGCGAGCACATCCCCGGCTCGATCTCGGTCCCGCACTACGACACCAGCTCGCTCGATCGCGTCCCCCGCGACGCGGTCGTGATCGCCTACTGCGCGTGCCCGCACCACGCCTCCGGCGTCGTCGTCGACGAGCTGCTCAAGCGCGGGCACACCAAGGCCTACGTGCTCGACGAGGGCATCCTGCACTGGCATCGTCAGGGATTCCCGATCGTCGCTGCCGACGGCTCGGTCCCGCCGGCGCCGCCGCCGCATTCGGCGCACGACCACGCCCATCACGGGCACCAGCACTGAGCGGAAACGAGCAACCGGCAACCGGCAACAGGCAACAGGCAAAGGCAACAGGCAAAGGCTACGGTCAACCCGGTCAACCCGTTCGGCTTGATGCTTGCCGGTTGCCGGTTGCCGGTTCGTTACCGGTCGACGCAGCAGCGGAAGTCGTAGGGATCCGACACCGCGTGCGTGGACTGATCGCCGCAGGCCGCGTACCCGCGCTTGTGGGCGACGCCGCCGCTCTCGTCGGCGGTCCACTCCCACTCCAGCATGCTCCCGCCGCCGTCCTGGAACATCTCGTTGAGGCCGGTGGCGCACGGGCAGGCTTGGTCCCACTCGGCCTGGCTGCACAGGCGGCGTCCGACGGCGGCGCAGGCGGCGACGGCGTTGGTCCAGGTGTCGTAGCCGCGTTCGTCGATCTCGATGCACACCGTCGAGCCGGTGCAGACCTCGACGCTGCCGCTCGGGCAGGCCGGCAGCCCGTCGCTGACGTCGGCGTCGACCGCGTCGACGGCGGGGGCGTCGACGGGCTGGCTGGCGGCGTCGGGGTCGTCGTCGTTGCGCTCGTCGTAGCCGATGCGGCCGCACGCCGAGGCCGCGGCCGCCGACGCGACGACGAGCACCGCAGCCAGCGACCGACCCATCGGTTGATCTTACCCCGGGCAGCCAGGGCGGAACGTGGCACTCGCCGGCAAGGGAGCGGAACCACACGGCACCACACCACGATGGCCCCGTGAACGGGTATCCTCGGGTTGCCCCATGGGCGACGTCCTCCCGCCCGGCACTCGCCTCGGCCGTTACGAGATCGTCCAGCGGTTGGCGCTGGGCGGCATGGCGGAGATCTATCTGGCGCGCATGTCGGGCCTGGCCGGCTTCGCCAAGCACGTGGTGCTCAAGCGCATCCTGCCCAGCCACGCCCGCGACGCCGAGTTCGTGCGCATGTTCTTCAACGAGGCGCGTTACGCCGCGACCCTCGACCATCCCAACATCGCCCACGTCTACGACCTGGGTGAAGAGAAGGGCCTGCACTACTTCACGATGGAGTACCTGCACGGCGAGGACTGCCGCACGCTCCTGCGCGAGCTGGCCCAGCGCAACCTCGAGCTGCCGATGGCGCACGCGCTCACCATCCTCGTCGGAGCGGCCACCGGCTGTCACTTCGCCCACGAGCTGACCAACGACGACGGCGAGCCGCTCGGCCTGGTCCACCGCGACGTCTCGCCGTCGAACGTGGTGGTGACGTACGCCGGCGCGGTCAAGCTGGTCGACTTCGGCATCGCCAAGGCCACCAAGCTCGAGGACGTGACCGCCATCGGCGTGACCAAGGGCAAGCTCGCCTACATGGCACCCGAGCAGTGCCGGGGCGAACCGCTCGATCGCCGCGTCGACGTCTACGCGCTCGGCGTCCTGCTCTACGAGCTGACCACGCAGCGGCGCGCCTTCGCCGGCCAGAATGACGCCCAGGTGATGTGGGCGGTGATCAGCGGCGACCTGCCGGCGCCGTCGAGCCACGTGCCCGGCTTCCCGCCCGCGCTCGAGGCGATCATCAAGCGGGCGATGCTCACCGATCGCAAGGACCGCTTCGCCACCGCTCGCGAGCTGGCGCAGGCGGTCGAGGCCTTCGCGCGCGAGACCAACCTCCAGATCAACCCGGCGGCGCTCGGCGAGTTCCTCGAGCGGACCATGGGACCCAAGCTCGAGCCGTGGCGGGCCGCCGAACGCGACGCCAAGGCAGCGCGGGCCAAGACCACGCCGCTGCCGCCGGTGTCACCGCTGGCTGCGACCTTGCCGATGGGCGGCGACGCCAACACCCCGACCTTCGCGCCTTCGAACACGCCCGTGCGTCCGCCGCGGACGGCCACCAACACCGCCACCCACGCCGCCACACCCGACGGAGCCACCGGCGCCAGCCGCGAGGCCGAGACCGTCGCCGAGATGGCGGTGACCACGCCCCGCAGACCCACTGACGTTTCCCTGGCGCCAGCGCCGCGATCGCCGTGGCTGGTGCTGGGGGTGGCGCTCGCCGTCGCCGCCGGGCTCATCGTCGCGACCATGGTGTGGCGGTCGCAGCAGCAGAAGGGCGGCGCCGGCGGCGACCAGGTGCTGCTGGTCGCCGAGCGCGGCAGCGCGTCGATCGAGGGCGAGGGCGAGGGCGAGGGCGACGACGACGGCACCGGCGCAGCGCGTCCGACCGCCGACGATGCCGGGGTCGGCACCGCCGCCACCGTCGACGCCGGTGCGCCCGCGGCGGCGATCGATGCCGGCGCCGGCTCGCGTCCGCGCCCACCCCCGGGCGGCGATCCGCTGTCGCAGGCGTTCGCCCGCCGCCAGGGTCAGGTCGCGAAGTGCTTCACCGATCACGCCGCGACGGTGATCCAGACGCCGTCGCTCAAGCTGCGTTTCGAGATCGATGTGAACGGTGTTCCCACCAAGGTCGAGGTGTTCCCGGCTGATCTCGGCAATACACCGCTGGGTGCATGCATCGCGGCGGTCGGACGCGGTACACGCTTTCCCAGGCAGACCGCGCCGGCGGCGTTCAGCATCCCGGTGTCGGTCCGTGCCAGTGGAGGAAAGCCATGAAAGGGTCGTTCGAGAGGATCTCGGTCCTGGCCGTGTCGATGCTGGCGCTGGCGGTGCTGACCGCTGCGAGCGCCTCGGCCGACGGCGGCCTGCGCGCCACCGGTCACGTGCGCTCGGCCGAGCCCGGCCCGAACCTGATCATCGCGCTCGGCACCGGCTACGGCTTCACCGAGGGCGTGCTCGACGAGTCCGACGCTCACCACCGCCTCGGCGGCTCGGCCGCGCTGGCGGTGCGCCTCGCGGGCTGGCTCGAGCTCGGCGGCGAGGTCCGCGGCCGCTACGACAAGCACACCGGCAACTCCCCCGACGACGGCTTCGTCGGCGATCCCCGGCTGTGGGTGAGCGGCACCCGCACGCTGGGCCAAGACACGTGGCTGGCGCTGCGCCTGGGCATCTGGTTGCCCGGCGAGGACGTGCCGTCGATCGCCGGCGACGCCATCTCCTTCGAGCCCACCCTGGCGTTCTCGTCGCACTCGGGTGCGCTGACCTTCACCGGCGTGGCCGGCTACCGCCTCGACAACTCGGGCAACTCGATCGACCCCAGCATGTTGTCCCGCGCTGACAAGCTCGGCCTCGGCATCTCCAACTACGACGCGGTGCTGGTCGGCGCCGGCGTCGCCCGGGGCAGCGGCAGGTCGTCGCTGTTCGGCGAGATCAGTGCCGACATCCTGGTCGGCAGCGGCGCGCCGTCGCTCATGGAGAGCCCGATCCGCGTCGGCCTGGGCGCGCGCCGGGCCGTCGACGATTCGGTCACGCTCGAGGGCCTGGTCGCGGTCGCGGCTTCGAGCCGGCCCGAGATCGACGACACCCTGGTCGCCGTCGAGCCGCGCCTGACCGCGACCGTCGGACTGTCGTGGCGGCCGCGACCGGCGCCGAAGCCCAGCCCGACGATCATCGTCGAGAAACCCGTCGAGGACGTCGTCGTCACACCGCCGCCGCCGCCACCGCCGACCACCGGCACGGTGCGCGGGACCATCATCGACCCCGACGGGGCGCCCCTGCCCGGCGCCACCATCCGCCTCGGCGCGCGCACCGTCACCACCGGTGACGACGGCGGCTTCACGCTCGAAGAGGTCACGCCCGGCTCGGTCGACGTGTTGATCGAACGGCCCGGGCACGAGCCGACGCAGCGCACGCTCACGATCACGGCCGGCGCCCAGTCGCAGCTCGACGTGTCGCTGGCCCGGGTCAAGCCGCCGTCGCAGATCCGCGGTGTGATCCGCAGCTTCGACGGCAAGGGCCTGCCCGCCAAGGTGCGGATCGAGCCGGCCGGCCTCGAGGTCACCGCCGGCGCCGACGGGTCGTTCCAGATCGACGTCGCGCCCGGCACCTATACGGTGCTGGTGAGCCACGCCGGCTACGAGCCCCAGAAGAAGGAAGTCACCGTCGAGGATCAGGGCGTGGCGGTGAAGAACATCGAGCTGCGGAAGGCGAAGAAGTGAACCTGCGCCTCGGGTTCGCGTCCGCGATCCTCGCGTGCGCCAGCCTGATGGCGTGCCTGGTAGCGTTGACGGCGTGCGGCGACAAGCCGCCCGCGCCCATCGCCGCCCTGCTCGAGGGTCAAGGCGCGGTCGAGCGCGGGCACGGCGAGGCCTTCGCTTCCGCGCCCATCGGCCAGCCCTTCTTCGTCGGCGACGCGGCCCGCACGGGCCCCGGCGCGTGGGCGCGCCTGCGCCTGCGCGACCAGGCGGTGGTGAAGCTCGGCGCCGACACCCTGGTCCGCTTCGTGGCCGGCGGCGCCCGCCTCGAGACCGGCGAGGCGCTGGCCGAGGGCGGCGCCGTCCACATCGAAACCGAGGCCGGCCCTGCCGAGATCGAGGCCGGCGGCGTGCTGCGTGCCATCGGCGGCGCGGGGGGCGTGCGCTTCCAGGTCGACATCGGCCGGGCCACGATCCAGCGCGAGGACGGCGCGGTCACGCTCGAGGGCGGCGCCGGCGTCGTGGTCGCGATCGGCGGCGCCATCGTCGAGCGCATCACGCCGCCTGGCCTGATCGATGCCGGGGTCGCCGCCCCGCCGCCCGACGCCGGCGAAATCGCGCCGCCCGCCGCCACCATCGCGGTGACCGTCAAGGGCCGCGGCGTGACCTCGAAGGCCGGAGCCGAGCCATGGAAGCCGCTGCCAGCGGGCACGGCCGCGCTCGAGGCCGGCGTCGGCGTCAAGCTGCCGCGCGGCGCGTCGGTCGAGCTTGCCCGCGGCAACGATCGGGCGACGGTGACCGGCCCGGCCGAGATCACGATCGGCGCGATCGACGGGCCCATTGTCGGGGCCAAGACCGGCACCACGCGGGTCAGCGCGCGCGACGCCGAGGTCGCGGTCAGCGTGCCCGGCGGCGTCATCGTCATCCGCACCGGCGGCGACGCCGGCATCGAGATCAGCCGCCGCGACACCATCGCCCGCGTCGAACGCGGTGAGGTCACGCTCGACGGCGAGAAGACCGACGCCACCGCCCGCGCCGGCGAGACCGGAGTGATCGCCAAGGACGGTACCGCCTCGGTGCGCGACGTGGTGCCGACCTCGGTCGACGTGGCGCTGCCCACCGGCGAGAGCGCGATCATCCACGATCCCACGCGCAAGGTCGCGGTGCAGATCGATCTGGCCGGCGCCTGTACCGGCGGCGGCGTGCTCGAGCTGGCCGACGCGCGCGGCTCGTTCCGGGCCCCGCGCCGCATCGGTGGCGACAAGGCGGCGTTCTTCGCCGGGGCCGGCGTCACCCGATATCGCGTTCGCTGCGACGGCGGCGGCGCGGTCAAGACCGGCTCGGTGCGCGTGGCCGGCGACACCGGCGCCGCCGCGGTGGTGCGCACGGCGCCGGTCAACCTGATCGAGACCGACGGCCGCAGGTACAACGTGACCTACCAGAACCGGCTGCCGGCCATCACCGTGTCGTGGAACGAGGCCACGGGCGCGTCGAAGCTGCACGTCATCTCCAACAGCGGGCCCGAACGCACCTTCGACGGCAGCGGCGCCCACAAGCTGGCTTCGGGGACGCTCACCGAGGGCAGCCACATCCTCTGGATCACCACCGGCGCACGCAGCTCGGCGAGGACCACGGTGAAGATCGGCTTCGACAACGCCGCGCCCACCGCGCAGATCACCGCGCCGCCAGCGCGGGCGCCGTGGACCGACGATGTCGCCGTCACCGGCGTCACCGTCGAGGGCTGGAGCGTCGCCGTCGACGGCAAGCCCGCCGATCGCGACGGCAGCGGCCGCTTCCGCGCCGAGGTCGCAACCGCCGGCAAGAACGCGTTCGCCGTCCGCCTCGCCCATCCCCAGCACGGCGTGCACTACTACCTGCGTCGTCGGAAGTGACGCTGGCGTGGTAAGCTCCTGGTCATGTACGCCGGGACGATGGTCGGCCAGTACCGGATCACCGGTACGATCGGCAAGGGCGGCATGGGCGCGGTCTACTCGGCCGAACACTCGCTGATCGGTCGGGTCGCCGCCGTCAAGCTGCTGCTGCCCGAGCTGTCGCAGAACCAGGACATCGTCACCCGCTTCTTCAACGAGGCCCGGGCGGCGACCGCGATCCGCCACCCCGGCATCGTCGAGATCTACGACTTCGGCTACCACTCCAACGGCGCCGCCTACATCGTCATGGAGCTCCTCCAGGGCGAGCCGCTGGCCAACCGCATGGCCCGCGGCCGTATGGCGGCGCAGCCGGCGCTGGCCATCGTGCGCCAGATCGCCGGCGCGCTGGCGGCGGCCCACGCCAAGGGCATCGTCCACCGCGACCTCAAGCCCGACAACGTCTTCCTGGTGCCCGATCCCGAGGTTCCCGGCGGCGAGCGCATCAAGCTGCTCGACTTCGGCATCGCCAAGCTGAACGACAACAATCCCGGCACCCAGAAGACCCGCACCGGCGCGGTCATGGGCACGCCGACGTACATGGCGCCCGAGCAGTGCCGCGGCGTCAACGTCGATCATCGCGCCGATCTGTACTCGCTCGGCTGCATGCTGTTCGAGCTGTGCACCGGCCGGCCGCCGTTCGTCGGCGAGGGCGTGGGCGACGTGCTCGCCGCGCACATCCACGTGGCGCCGCCGGCGGTGGCGTCGATCGCGCCTGACGTGCCGCACGAGCTCGAGGTGCTGGTGCAGCGGATGCTGGTGAAGGACCCGGCGCAGCGGGTGCAGAGCGCCGAGGAGGTCATCCACGCCGTCGATCTGGCCACTGGCGGCGCCGCGTATCGCACCGGTCCGCGGGCGCCGGGTGGCCATCCGCTGCCGACCAGCCCGGCCATCCCGCCGCCGACCACGTTGTCGGGTGCGGCGAACGCGTACCAGACCGGCGGTCCGCAGACCTACGCCCCCGGCGGTGGCAAGTCGAAGACCGGACTGCTCATCGGCCTCGGCGCGGTGGTGATCATCGGCGGCATCATCGCGGTCGTGGCGACCGCCGGCGGTGGGGGGAAGAGCGGTGGCGGGACGGAGACGGCGCAGAAGCCGGAGCCGGAGCCGGAGCCGCAGCTGGATCGGCCGCCGCAAACGCCGCCGGATCCGCGGCCGCAGCCGCCCGTGGCGGCGGTGGTGATCGACGCCGGGGTCGAGGTGCCGCCCGAGCCGGCGGTGACCACGATCGAGGTCAAGGTCGACAGCACGCCCGAGGGCGCGAGCGTGGTGCTGGCCGGCAAGACCCTGGGCGAGACGCCGTACACCGGCACGCTGCCCAGGGGCGATGGCGAGGTCACGCTGGTCGTGAAGCTCGCCGGCCACAAGGACGGCAAGATCGTGGCGCGAACCGACGCCGCGATCGCCGGCAACGTGAAGCTCGAGAAGAAGAAGGTTGGCGGTGGCGGCAGGGGCAGCGACGATCGCGATCAGAGCGTGAATCCGTTCGGCAACTAGAGCCGGTTTCTGGCTTCGACTCGACTCGGAGGGGACCCCCAGATGCGCAACAGCTTGCTGACCATGATCCTGTGCACGGCGGTGCCGGCGGCGACGCTGGCGGTGCCCGCCGCGAGCGCCCAGCCGACCGTCGACAAGAAGAAGACCGCCAAGGAATACGTCGACGCCGGGCTCGCCGCGCAGAACGCCGGCGACTACGAGACCGCGCTGACCTTCTTCGGCAAGGCCTACGAGCTGGTCCCGCATCCCGTGCTGCTGTTCAACATGGCCCAGGCCCACCGCCTCGCCGGCCGGGCGACGATGGCGATCGACTTCTACAAGAAGTACGTCGAGGCCGCGCCGAAGACGCCGCAGGCCAAGACCGCCAAGGAGTTCATCACCGCGCTCGAGGTCCAGCTCGCCTCGGACGCCGCCAGGAAGGCCGAGGAGGCCCGGCTCGCCGAGGAGGCGCGCAAGGCCGAGGCGGCCCGCAAGACCGAGGAAGCCCGGCTCGCCGAGGAGGCGCGCAAGGCCGAGGAGGCGCGCAAGGCCGAGGAGGCGCGGGTCGCCCAGGCCGGCAACGGCGCGGGCCCCGCCGGTCCCGTCGACGGCGGCGGCGAGGGCAAGAAGGCCGGCGGCGGCATGCGCATCGCCGGGCTCGCCACCGCCGGCGTCGGTGTCGGCGCGGTCGGCGTCGGCCTCTTCGTCTTCGGCGCCAAGGCGTCGAAGCTGTCCGACGAGCTCTCGCAGCCGGGCGCGATCTACGACCCGCAGAAGATCAGTGACGGCGAGGCCGCCAACCGCACCATGATCATCGCCACCGCCGCCGGCGGCGTGTTGATCGGCGGCGGCATCGTGCTGTACATGATGGGCCGCAAGAAGGGCGCGTCGGCGTCCGAGCGCACGACGCTGACCCCGACGTTCTCGCGCGACGGCGTCGGCCTCGCGTTCACCGGAGTCCTGCCATGAGCCGCGGCGCACGGATCATGCTCGTCGCGCTGGCCGCGTCCGCGCTGGCGGCCTGCTTCAACCCCACCTTCAACGACCCGATGTGCGGTCCCAGCGGCGAGTGCCCGAGCGGCACCTCGTGTGTCCAGGGCGTGTGTCGCGCCGGCGGCGGCGACATCGACGCGAGCATCGACTCGCCGATCCAGGACATCGACGCCCCGTCCATCGACGCCCCGTCCGGCGCCGTCTGCCCCAACGGAGTCACCGAGGGCGCCGAGGAGTGCGACGACAACAACACCACCAACACCGACGACTGCACCGGCATCTGCCGCTTCAACGTCTGCGGCGACACTTTTCTCGACCTCACCGGCCCCCGCACCGACACCTGCGATGACGGCAACATGTCCGACACCGACAACTGCGTGAACACCGCCGGCGGGTGCCGGCCGTCGTCGTGTGGCGACGGCTTCATCGACAGCGTTGCCCCGGGCACCGAGGCCTGCGACGACAGGAACGTGACCAGCGGCGACGGATGCTCCGCGACATGCCTGATCGAGGCCGGCTTCATGTGCACCGGCACGCCCAGCGTGTGCAGCCCGATCAGCCCGATCTGCGGCAACGGGGTCATCGACGGCTCCGAAGCCTGCGACGATCGCAACGGCAACGCGTGCGGCACGTGCAACGCGACGTGCACGGCAGCGATCACGCCCCGCGCGGCCACCGGCTCGATCACGAGCGCGCTCGGAAACAACCAGATCGACGGCGAGACCTTCACGCTCGAGGACGGCTTCAATCCGCCGGTCGTGTTCGAGTGGGATCGCACGAGCTCGTTCACCGCGGGCCGGATCCCGGTCGTCTACTTCAACAACGCGGGACAGGGTCAGATGGCCGACGCGGTGACGGCCGCCATCAACGGCATCAGCGTCGGCCTCCTCATCACGGCGGATCACTCGATGGGCGGGCCCACCGTCACCCTGCTCCACGATCGGATGACGTCGCTCGGCAATCGCCCGATCAGCGACTCGGTCAGCAACGCCCAGTTCGTCACCACCGGGATGTCGGGTGGCGCTGCCGGCGACTGCGGCGCGACCATCGGCTGCACCAGCAACGCGGATTGCGCTGGCACCGGCCCCATACCGCCCAGGTGCGTCGGCACCGGGACCTGCGAGTGATTGGTTAGCCCCGCCGCGACGCGGGGTTGCGGGACGTTCCCCACTGGTGTCAGTCGTCCCCGCCTGGGGGTTTGCCCCCCAAACCGGCTGGTGTCTGGGCGGTGCACTCCGGACGGTTGACCCCAAGAACGCCGGTTCATCGCGTACTTGCGCAGAGATCGTACTGCCGCTACCCGTCGCCCGTGGTCGGCACAGCCGTTGCTGTACACCCCACCATGCTGACGGGATTCCAGACCTCACGCGCACATCCGGGCTCCCGGAAGGCGATGCTGGACGTCCTCTGCCGCCACCTCCCCATGGTCCGCCTCCGTATCTCGCTGGCCGCCACGTTCGCCCTCGCGCTCGCCGCGGTGGGTTGCACCGGCGACATCATCGATCCGGAAGGTGACCCTCTCGAGGCGGCGATGCAGGCGTTCGACACCACGGTCGCGCCGACCATGCAGACCAAGTGCGCCTCGTGCCACGTGTCGACCGAGAACCCGCAGTTCATGCGGCCCAACCCGACCCTGCGTGAAGGCGTGCTGACCTTCAACACGGGCGGCCTGGTCAACATGATGGATCCCATCGCGAGCCGCCTGGCGGTCTACGCGTCGTCGCAAGCTCACGCCACGGTCGGCGTCAACTACACCCCGGCCGAGGCCGCGCAGGTCACCGCCTGGGTCGAGCTCGAGGCCCTGGCCGCTGGCGTCGAGCCCGAGCCGGTGGTCGAGACCGCCAAGATCACGCCGGTGGTCGGCGCCAACGAGGTCGACCTCACCTCGATCGGCCTGACCGGCTCGAAGATGACGTTCGACTACCAGCCGCTCGCGACCGGCATGTACCTGTCGCGCATCCAGATCAACGCGTCGACCGGCGGCGTCCGCCTCGTCCACCCGCTGTTCGTGGTCTGGGACCAGGCCACCGCCATCCCCGACCCGATCGATCGCTTCAGCGACATCGACCTCACCGTCGCCGAGATGACCACCAGCCAGGTCGGCGGCGGCACCGCGGTGTTCGTCGACATCCCGCCCCAGGGCCAGCTCTCGGTCCACTTCAAGACCGCGACCTTCGCCAATGGCATGCCGCCATCGGACGGCGGCGGCATCACGGGCGGCGGTTGCAAGGCCGTGCCGCAGTTCACCTCGACGGCGCGGCCGCAGCTCACCGCCTGCGCCGGCATGTGCCACGCCGGCACCAACGCCGCCGCCCGCGGCGCCACCGACATGTCGAAGCTTGCCGACGACCTCATGCAGACCGAGGCCTGCGCCCAGATCCTGTCGCGCGTCTCGAAGCTCAACCCCGACCAGTCGAGCATCATCGTCTCGGTCGATCCGGCCGTGACCAACGTGCACCCCTACTACAAGGTGCCGGCCGCGAACTTCGCCGCCTTCAGGACGCAGATGCTGATGTGGATCAACGCCGAGGCTGCCCCGTGATCGAGGAGAACCCCATGCGCACTACCAGCACGCTCGCCCGCACGCTCGCCGTCGCCCTCCTGGCCGGCGCCGCCTGTACGGGTGGCACCTCCACCGGCGATGACTCGGTCGGCGACGACGACGACACCCCGGTCGACGAATGGGACCAGAAGCTCGCCGAGCGCGAGTACGACTACAGCGCGGCCCTGCGCATCGCGTCGTTGCGGCTGACCGGCAAGCTGCCCAGCCTCGCCGAGGTCAAGGCCGTCGCCGACGCCGGCGACCTCGCGGCCCAGAAGGTCGTCTACGAGTCGTTCGTGCGCAATTACCTCGAGACGCCCGAGTTCTCGGTCCAGATGGTCGGCTTCTGGCGCGACACCTTCAAGATGGGCGAGTCGGCCATGCTCGACACCGCCCCGGTGTTCGCGGCCCAGCTCACCGTCGAGAACCGCTCGCTGTCGGAGCTGTTCACCGCCACCGCCGGCACCTGCCCCACCTTCAATCCCGCCACCGGCGAGTTCACCGCCGCCGACTGCGACAACGGCGTCACCACCCACGCTGGCGTGCTGACCAACCCCGGCGTTCAGGCTCACTTCTTCTCGAACATGGCCTTCCGCCGCGTGCGCTGGGTGCAGGAGGCCTTCGCCTGCACCGCGTTCCCGGCCGAGCTCATGGAGACTGGCGTCGACCTGGGCGGCGCCCAGGCCTACACCGCGCCGTGGCCGTTCGAGTCGATCGCCGGCGCCAGCAACGGCGGCACGGTCGACTTCCACGACACCAGCGCCGTCGTGTGCGCCAACTGCCACGCGACGATGAACCACCTGGCCCCGCTGTTCGCCAACTTCGACGACGCCGGCGAGCTCCAGACCACGATCCAGGTCAAGACCCCCAACGACGGCGCGCCCGACGCCAAGCTGTCGGACTGGCTGCCAGCCGGTGAGGCCACCGCGTGGCGCCTCGGCGTCCCGGCCGCCGACCTGCCCGCCCTGGGTCGAGCGATGGCCGCCGATCCCAAGGTCGCCGAGTGCGCCGTCGCCCGCTTCTGGGACTGGGCGCTGGGCAAGGGCGACATCGTCGACACCCTCGCGCTCGTCCCGTCGGAGGTCATCGCCGCCAACGTCGCCGCCTTCCAGGCCAGCGGCGGCACCCTCCAGGACGCGATCTTCGCCGTCTACACCAGCGACGACTTCGTCAAGTTCTGAGCCGAGCGAGGCAATCACCATGATGACCAAGCACCTGACCTCGATCCTCCTCGGACTCGCCGCCGCCACCGCCTTCGGTTGCGCCGGCGAGGAGCTCCCGCCGCTCGAAGACAACCCGTTGCCCGAGGGCAACGCCTCGGGCGGCGAGGAGAACACCTACGACCACCCGGGCACCAACCTCGATCCGTTCGAGCTGCTCGAGCGGCTCCGCCGCGAAGGCCCGGCCCGCTACTCGTCGCGCGTGCACAGCTGCCCGAAGATGAAGTACGACACCATGGGCAACATCCTGGCGTCGCGCGGCGTGAACCTGGCCAGCACCACGGCCCTGTCGGCCGGTCGGATCTGGCGCGAGAGCGACCAGGCCCTGGGCGCACCCAACTACGCCGCCCGCCAGCGCGAGGCCCGCGAGCTGTCGACCGCGACCGCCTCGAAGCTGTTCGACATCTTCGTGCAGGCCGCGCCCGAGATCATCACCGCCATGCCCACCCGCACCGAGTGCACGGTGGCCGGCGTGGGCGCCGAGATGTTCAACGCGTCGAACCAGTGCAACGCCGACGGCATCGCCTGCCTGCTCGGGGTGCCGGCCAACGCCAGCCACCTCGAGCTGTGCAACCTCACGGTGCAGCGCGCCAGCGACCCCGAGAAGGGCAAGCGCATCGCCGTCGCGAGCCTGCTCGCCGCCGCCCACACCTGCGAGTGACTCACGAGCCCTGACCGACCTGGACCTGGATTCGAGACGAGAAGAAGGAACGAGGAGAACGCCATGGCCCGCACCAAGACTCCCAAGCACGAGGTTCGCGAGCTCGGTCGTCGCGATCTGATCAAGTGGAGCCTCTTCGCCGGCGCGGCGCTGGGGCTGGCCCGCTGGAAGGTCTACGAGGTCCTCGAGGACACGGTCGGCACGGCCGTCGCCGCCGATGCGTCGTGTCACCCGACCAACCGCAGCGTCCACATCGTGGCCGGCAACGGCGGCTTCGCCTGGTTCCAGCTGCTGTGGCCGCACAACGACATCGCCGCCGCCGGCGACGGAAACTTCGCGTTCCACGCGCCCGGTCAGCAGACCATGGCCGCGGGCACCGACCGCCCGCTGACCCTCGGACCGGAGGCGCCCTTCAAGACCTTCACCGGCGGCAAGCAGATGACGGCGTTCATGGCCGGTGGCAACGAGACCCACCGCCGCGACCCGATCACCGCCACCAACCTGGGCGGCAACTCGCTCATCGCCGTGGCCGCGGCGCTGCAGGTCACCAACCCCAGCGTCATCCCCGTGGTCACCATCAACAACACGCCGTTCGGCAACGCGCCCGGCGCGCCCCGCCCGTCGGCGGTCGGCTCGGCCGACCAGTTCGTCGGCCTCTTCAACAGCGCGGCTTCGCGCACCGGCGGCCTGCTCGAGAACTCCGGCGACGCCGGCCTCTACGACGCCCACTACGCGGCGCTGGCCTCGCTCAACCGCGCCGCCGATCGCCCGACCCAGACCCGGGCCTACGGCACCGCCAAGACCGCGGCCCGCCTGCTCGGCACCAACCTGGCCAGCCAGCTCGCGATCAGCGACGCCGACCGCCTGCGCTACGGCGTCGACAACGGCACCCGCACCAACCTGAAGGAGCTGGCCGAGAACCTGATCGTCACCGCCAAGGCCTTCCGCATGGGCCTGACCTCGAGCGTGGTCATGCCGGCCATGAACGACGACCCCCACGGCGCGTTCAACGACATGAACAACCTGCGCATGACCGCGCTCACCATGGGCCGCATCCTCGACGGGTTCATGGCCGACCTGGCGATGACCGACGACGCCACCTGCGCCGGTACCAAGCTCTCCGACAACATCGTGATGACGATCCACGGCGACACCCCCAAGAACCCGCGCGCCCGCTCGGGCTGGCCCGATGGCACGCCCTCGGACTCCAACTGGATGTACGTCATGGGCAACGGCCTGCTCAAGACCGGCTGGTTCGGCGGCGTCATGCGCGACGGCACGGTCAAGGGCTTCGATCCCGCCACCGGCGCCGAGAACGCCACCGGCTCGCGCGACCTGGCCGCCCCGGCCTCGGCCGCCGTGGCCTACGCCATCGCCAAGGGCGACATGCGGCGCGTCAGTGACTTCGCCCGCGGCGTCACCATCAACGGCATCGTCAACGCCGTCCAGATGTGAGCAGCCCGTCGACTCGGGTCGCTGTTGTGGCCCTTGTCTCGGCTTGACCACCTTTTTTGAAGGCCCGTACGGGTCATGCGGCGATGACCTGCTAGTGTGCGCTCGTGCGTGCTCTCGTCGTCTGCCTCGTGCTCGCGGCTCTGCCCTTCGCAGGCTGCAAGGGAGAGCCGTCCAACGCCGCCGGCAAGGCGCCCGATCCGTCGGGCGCGGGCGACGGCGAAGGTGACCAGGCGCTGTTCGATCGCGATCGGCAGCCCCAGGTCATCATCGAGGCGCTCGGCCTGGCGCCCGGCAAACACGTCGCCGACATCGGCGCCGGCACCGGCCTCCTGACCATCCACGTGGCCCGAGCGGTGACGCCGGGCGGCCGCGTGGTCGCCACCGACATCGACGGCGCGGTGCTCGACTACCTGCACACCCGCATGATGGCGGCTGGCTACGATCACGTGGTCGAGGGCCGGGTGGTGCCACCCACCGAGCCCGGCCTCGAGCCCGCCGAGTTCGACGCGATCCTGCTGGCCCAGGTCGATCACTACTTCGACGACCGCACCGCCTGGCTCAAGAAGGCGGCGCCGGCGCTCAAGCCCGGCGGTCGTCTGGCCATTGCCAATCGGCTCCATCACCGCGCGGCGGCGGTGGCCGCGGCCGAGGCCGCCGGCTTCAAGCTCGTGACCGAGGTCGCCGACATCCCAGGACAGTTCGTGGCAGTGTTCGAGGTCGCACAGCCCTCGCCCGCCCCGCCTCCGCCTCCAGCCCCGTCGAAAGGCTCGCCATGACCTTCCGTCCGATGCTCGCCCTCGCTGTGGTCTGCGGTGTCTCCGCACTGACCGCGTGCTCCGACGACGCGCCGTCGGGACCGAACCCGCCGCGGCTGTGGCTGGCGCTCGACGGCTCCGAGGTCCAGGTCAGGCTCGTCGCTGTCGAGCCGCCACCCTTTTGAGCACCAGGTGTGGGGGCCGGGCGCTCCCAGGAGGCCGAGTTCACGCTGCTGGGCGACATCCCGGCCGGCGAGTGGCGGCTCGTGGCCGACGGCATCATCGTCTTCCCGGTCGACGTCCGCTTCGAGCTCATCTGGCGGCAGGCCGCCGGCGGTGACGTGGCCATCGCCACGTGGGACCAGCACTTCGATCCGCTGCCGCAGGGCTTCGACGCCCAGGCCTACGAGGTCACCGCGCAGGGCCCCGCCATCACCGCCGCCGAGGGTGATCAGCTGATCTTCCGCTATACCGGGACCAACACCCAGCCCACCCAGAGCATGGCCTACATCCCCAACGGCGACGGCGCGAGCGCCAACGGGCGCATCCCGTTCATCACTCTTCCTTGAGCTGCTGGTAGGCGAAGCCCGCGGCGGCGGCCCCGGCGGCGGGCGCAAGGATGAAGACCCAGATGTGCTTGATGTAGTCGCCGCCGGCGAAGATGGCCTGGCTGAGCGAGCGGGCCGGGTTCACCGAGGTGTTGGTGATCGGGATGCTGATCAGGTGGACCAGGGTGAGGCCGAGGCCGATGGCGAGGGGCGCGAAGCCCGGTGGTGCCTTGGGCGACGTGGCGCCGAGGATGATGAAGAGGAAGAAGAAGGTCATGAGCACCTCGGTGAGGAGGCACGCGACCAGCTTGTACTGCTCGGGGCTCTGGGCGCCGACGCCGTTGGCCGCGAACTTCCCGAGCGTCGCGTCGGCGTGGCCGGTCTTGACGATGAGCGCGAGGATGCCCGCGCCCGCGATCGCGCCCACGACCTGGGCCGCGATGTACGGGCCGAGATCCTTGCCGTCGAACTTCTTGGCCATGAAGAGGCCGATCGACACCGCCGGGTTGCGGTGGCAGCCCGAGCCGGGGCCGCTGGCGTAGGCCATGGTCACGACGGTCAGGCCGAAGGCGAGCGCGGCCGCCGCCGCGCTGCCGGTGAAGATGGCGGTGCCGCAACCGCCGATCACGAGCCACGCCGTTCCGATGGCTTCCGCCGCTAGCTTCTTGGTCGAAGTCATGATGTTGCCCCTTCTCTGCGGATCCCGATCCGCGGCCGAATCCTACTCCATCCCACCTGCCCTTCCTGGCAAGTCCGGTCGCCAGGTGACGGTCCCGATCCGGTCGCGTATACAGCGCGCGCCATGATCATCCTCGCCCGACCCTCGGTATCCCCGTATCTCTCGAAGACGCTCTTCGAGCTGGGCGAGCCGGCCATCCTGGCCGAGGACATCAAGGTGCCGATGAAGCCGGCGCTGCGCCTCGAGCCGGCCCAGGTGATCGTCGACCGGCCCAAGCAGGCCTACCAGTCGTTGATCCTCACCAGCTCGGAGAACGCGCTCGCCTTCTTGCAGGAGGCGATCCCGCACGACGATCGCGTGCTCAAGGCCCGCCTGTTCAAGGACAAGGTCGCCTTCCGCCGCTCGCTGGCCAAGATCTACCCCGAGTTCTACTTCAAGGAGACCACGGTGGCCGAGCTGCCGCGGCTCGATCCCGCGTCGCTGCGCTTCCCGCTGGTGATCAAGCCGGCCGCCGGCATCTCGTCGATCGGGGTGCGCCGCGTCGAGCGCGCCGCCGAGTGGCAGGACGCGATCGAGTTCTTGACCAGGGACCTCGCCACCTACGCCCAGAACTACGCCGGCGTGGTCGTCGACGGCCACAAGGTGATCCTCGAGGAGTGGATCCCCGGCATCGAGCTGGCGGTCGACTGCTACTTCGACGCGGCCGCCGAGCCCGTGATCCTCAACGTCATGGAGCACATGTTCAAGGACGCGGCCGACACCAGCGACCTGGTCTACTACACCCGCCGCTCGCTGGTGCGCCGTCACTACAAGGCCATCCACGACTTCCTGGTCCGGCTCGGCGATCTGTTCGACCTCAAGCGCTTTCCCATGCACCTCGAGCTGCGGCTGACGCCCCACGGCCAGCTCCTGCCCATCGAGGTCAACCCGCTGCGCTTCGCCGGCCTCGGCACCACCGAGATCGCCGAGTACGCCTACGCCATCAACGTCTACAAGCACTTCTTCCGGGAGACGCGGCCCGACTGGGACGCGATCCTCGCCGAGCCCGACGACTCGGTCTACACGTTCCTGTGCACCGACGTGCCGACCGAGCGCTACCACGCCGCCGGCCTGCGCATTGACGACCGGGCCCTGTGGAAGAGCTTCGGCGAGGTCCTCGAGTACCGCATGCTCGACGAGTCCGAGACCTCGACCTTCGCGGTGATCTTCCTGCGCTCCGACGACCTCGAGGAGAACCGCCGGCTCCTCGACACAGACCTTACACGCTTCATGCAATAGACCCGCGGATGGCGGTGTCTGATGGGGTGATGCGAAGCGCGCTCGCCCCGGTCGTGGGTCTACTGGTCGCGACGGCCGTGCTCGTGGTCACGGAACCGGCCCGCGCCGCGCCGTCGGCCGAGGCCGAGGCCTGGCTCGACGGCCTCACCAAACGGGTCGTCGCCGACCTCGCCGCCGGCAAACCGCTGGTGGTGCAGGCCCACGTGCCGCTGTGCGACAACGACGTGATCCCCTGCGGCAACGCGCGGCTCGGCGACGGCGACCGCCCCGAGAAGAACCTGTACTGGGCCACCAGCGAGGGCTTCGTGGGCTGGTTCGGACGCCGCGGCAGCGGCTGGAAGCAGGTCCTCGACGCGGACGGCGACGCCATCGGCGAGGACCACGTGCTCGATCTGCGAGTGTGGCGGCGCGAGCTGGTGACGCCGGCGGCGTGGCGGCGTGCGGGCGCTCCGGCGCGCTTCACCATGGTGGTCGTGGCCGAGGCCTGGCGCGGTGAGCAGATCCACCGCGCGTTCACTCACTACGCCGACGATCTGTACGGCGTCACCAACCACCCCGTGAAGCTCGCCGACGGCACCGTCATCGCCGCCGGAGGTGACGCCCACATCGTCGCGTACGTCGGCCACAATCACCTGATGGATCTGGCCGCGTTCGACTGGGCCGCGGTGGCGAAGCGGGCCGACGCCCGCCCGCGCGGCGCCATCGCCATCGCCTGCCACACTGCCGTGTACATGCAGGACCTCGTGCCGAGCGAGCGTCAGGTGCCGCTGGTCATGACCCGCGACTTCCTGCTCGCCTCGGCGGCGGCGCTCGAGGGCGGCGTGCTCGGCTTCGCCCGCGGCGGCGACTACGCCGCCATCCGCAAGGGCGCTGCGGCCGGCTACGCCGACGGCGGCGACAAACCGCTGGGGCGCGTGTTCGGCGCCTTCTCCAACCCCGCCGACAGGAAGTGGGGCACCGGCAGCTACTCGCGCAACCTCAACCTGCACGCCGAGCTGCACAAGGCGGCGCAGGGCAAGTAAGGGCGGGCGCGCCCGGCGCAGGCCCCACCCTGCGCGTGCCGTCCCCCCAGCTCGCGGCCTGACGCTCGACCTGCTGCGCGGGTGGTGGCTCGGGTGACGGCGGCGGCGCCTTGGCGCGGTGGATGAGGTACACGATGGCGGCGATCAGGACGATCACGAGCACGACCGCGGCGGCGATCTTCCACACGCTCCACGGCCGGTCGCCGGCGCATTCGCCGGTGCGGGCGTTGAGCACCACCCGGTAGACCTTGTCGTCGTACTTGAACGCACTCACCCACACCGGCAGGAGCAGGTGCTTGAACGTCACGCCCTGGTGGCGCACGTCCATGGCGTGGATGCGCTGCTCGTCGCCGCCGATGTCACGGCGCACGCGCTGGGCGATGGCGCGCTCCATGATGCCCTCGGCCTCGTGGAAGCCCTCCTCGAGATCGAGCGAGTAGCGCTCGGCGACGAACCCGGCCAGGTAGGCGCCGTCGAAGGGCCGGCACTCGTGGACGTGCCACGGCTCGAGCTGGGCGAGGCGGTGGCGCGGCATGCCTTTCGACGCCGACACCAGCACGTCGTCGAAGGCGACCTGCACCGTGCCCGCCGCCGGGTACCAGCGGGTCTTGCGCACCCGCCGGGTCTGGCGGTCGCCCTTGCTGTCGCGATAGCTCTCCTCGACGTAGTAGTGCTCGCCGCGGGCGCCGGTGTAGCGAGTGGTGGTGTCGGAGTCGTAGGCCCAGTAGGGAACGTAGACGCCGTCCATGCCGTGCTGCTTGCCGCGACGGACCAGATCGCCGGGCGCGAACCAGCGCGAGCGTAGCCACGCGCCGAGGCGAGCCGCGGCGTCGGCCTTGTCGATGGTGAAGGGCAGGACCGCGTCGGGGAAGACGGTGTCGGGCTCGGGCTGGATCTCGACCACCAGCGGCTCGTCGCAGAACTGGCAGCGGTTGGCGTGTTGCGTGGTGATGGCGCGGGCGCCGCACTGCTTGCACTGCACCTCCCGCGCGCCGCGCGCCATGTCGGTGGCCGGCCCTCGCCGCACCCGCCGCCGCGCCTCCTCGAAGTCGTGCTCGTGGATCGGCCGCACCGGCGCGTCGATGCGCACCTGGTGGCCGCAGTGCGCGCAGGCCAGGGCCTCGGCGCCGGGCTGGAGCGCCTGGGCGGCGCCGCACTGCGGACACTTGTAGCTGGTGTGTCCGGCCTCGGTCCCTGCGGCGGGCGGCGCGTCGCTCACGCCACGATGATAGCGGCCGTTGTAGGTTCGGGCCATGGCGCACCTGATCGAAGAGGCCAAGTCGGGACGAGCGAGCTGCCGGACGTGTCGCAAGGCGATCGCCAAGGGCGAGCTGCGCTTCGGGGAAGAGTTCGACAGTCAGTTCAACGAGGGCGGCAGCTCGCACCGCTGGCACCACCTGGCGTGCGCGGCCGGCGCGCTGCCCGATGCGCTCACCCAGGCGCTGGGCGAGCACACCGGCGACCTCCCCGATCGCGCCAAGCTCGAGGAGCTGATCGCCAAGGGCAAGAAGAACACCAAGCCCGGCGCCTTCCCCTACGCCGATCGGGCGCCGACCGGGCGCGCCAAGTGTCTGTTCTGCGAGTCGCCGGTCGAAAAGGGCTCGCTGCGCATCGCCGTCGAGCGCCAGGTCGACACCGGCGCGTTCGTCACCAAGGGCGCCGGCTACCTGCACCCAGCCTGCGCCGGCGAGCAGCTCGATCGCGATGGCATCGAGCACGAGGGCTTCAAGGCCAGCCTGCGCGCCAACTCGCGGCTCGAGAGCGGGGAGCTCGACCAGGTGCTGGGCGAGATCTGACGCTCAGGACTTCGCCACGCGGGCCGGCGGCAGCGGATCGTCCTCGACGAACTCGAGGTCCTTGCCGTAGGTCTCGTCGAGCTGCCACAGGCCGATGGCGCCCAGGGCGATGGCGCCGGCGCCGACGATGATCGCGCCCTCGATGACGCCGACCGAGCCGCGCAGCTCCTTGTAGACGAGCGTCATGGGCACCACCGCGCCGCGCACGAAGTTGGGCGCGGTCGTGGTCACGGTCGCGCGCAGGTTGATGCCGAACTGCTCGGCGGCGGTGGTGATGAAGACCGCCCAGTAGCCGGTGGAGACACCGAGCACCGTGCAGGCGATGTAGAAGCTGGTCAGCGACTGGCGCCCGAACGTGAAGTAGAAGGCGATGCTGGCCGCGGTCATGGTCAGGAAGACCGCGAGGGCTCGCCGCCGCGATCGCAGGTGCTGCGAGAGCGCGCCCGAGGCCAGGTCGCCGAACGCCAGCCCGGCGTAGCACCACATCAGGGCGCGGCCCGGCACCGGCGGGACCGGCATGCCCATCTCCTTGCCGATCTCGGCCGAGAAGAAGATGAGGATGCCGACCGCGTACCAGATCGGGATGCCGACCAGGATCACCGAGACGTAGCGACGCAGGCGCGCGGCCGAGCGGAAGATGGCCAGGATGTCGCCACGCCGCACGTTCTTCTCGGCAGCCACGCCAACGGCGAACATGGGCGATTCGCGCACCCCGACGCGCAGCGCGAGCAGCGCCAGCCCCATGCCGCCGCCGATGAAGTACGCGGTCCGCCAGTGGACCTCGCCGCCGACCAGCGCGGCGACGACGCCGCCGCAGATGCCGACCGTGGCGACGATGGTCGTGCCCCAGCCCCGGCCCTCGGCCCGGAGGATCTCGCTGACCAGGGTGATGCCGGCGCCCAGCTCCCCGGCCAGGCCGATGCCGGCGATGAAGCGCAGCCAGGCGTACTGATCCAGGTCCTGGACGAAGCCGTTGGCGACGTTGGCCAGCGAGTAGAGGATGATCGAGCCGAACAGGACGCTCAGCCGGCCCCGCTTGTCGCCGATGACGCCCCACAGGATGCCGCCGAGCAGGAGCCCGGACATCTGGTAGTTCAAGAGACGTTCGCCCTCGGCCAGCATGGCCTTCGAGCTGGCCGCGTCGACCCCGAGGTCGGCCAGGCTGGCCTTGCGCACCACCCCGAACAGGATCAGATCGTAGATGTCGACGAAGTAGCCCAGCGCGGCGACCAGGACCGCGAGCTTGACCGCGCGCGACATCGGCTCGCGGACCTGGCTCGGCGGGGGCGGCGGAGACGAACCCATGCGCGGCCGACCATCGCCGCCGCGCGCCCGGCTGTAAAGGCTGGCCGGTTCGAGACCGCCGGCCAAGCTCGGCCGTATGATCCCGGACATGCCGCGCCTGCCCGTGGTCGCCCTCGCCGCCGTCGTCGCGGCCGCCATCGCCGTCCCCTGGGCCACCTCGCCGCCGGCCGCCGCCGACGAACGCCGGGTCTGGGTCAAGACCGTGCCCGACGAGGCGACCTGGAGCCACTACGCCCGCAAGCTCAACGCGGACGAGTTCGGCAAGTTCGTCATCGACGTGACGTCGAACGAGATCTACTTCATCGATGTCAACCTGTTCGAGCTCCACGCCGACTTCGTGCTGGGCGTGCTGCTCAAGCAGGCGTGGACCGCCGACAACATCCGCGCCTACAACAAGAACTACGAGGCCGACAAGCCGCGCTTCATCCTGGGCTACATCACCCACCACCTGAAGGTCGACAAGTGGGTGTTCTCGTTCTGGGAGGGCGACAAGATCCGCGCCGCCGACGTGATCCGCGTCCACAAGCGCCTCGACGCTGCCTTCTGGAAGAAGAACCTCTCGTTCCGGCCCGACTCGCCGTCGCAGGAGAAGATGGCCAAGGACGTGGCCAGGAAGGGCCTCACCGTCGTCACCAACGACGAGATCTACAAGGCCTCCGACTACCAGGCCTTCCACAAGGGCTGGTCGGTGGGCCGCCTCAAGGTCGTCCCCATCGGCACGCCCTACGAGAACCTCACGTTCGATCGCAGCGACATCGCGCTGCTCCAGGAGAGCTACCCCGACATCACGCCGGTGTCGGGCGTGCTGTCGACGACGTTCTCGACCCCGCTCTCGCACGTCAACCTGCGGGCCACGGCCTGGAACATCCCCAACGCCGGCTACAAGAAGGCGCGCACCGAGTTCGGCAAGCTCGATGGCAAGGTCGTCTACTACGAGGTCACCGACACGGCGGTGGTCGTGCGCGAGGCCGCGGCCGACGAGATCAAGGCCTACGAGGCCAAGCGGGCCAAGGCCAGGCACGTCGACCTGCCGCCCGCCGACCTCAAGGAAACCCGGCTGGCGATGCTGACGCGTATCCGCGCCAAGGACGTCATCAAGTACGGCACCAAGACCTCCAACCTGGGCGAGATCCGCACCGCCAACTTGCCCGAGGTCAACATCCCCGACGGCTTCGGCGTGCCGTTCTATTACTACGTGCGCCACATGAAGCAGCACGGCCTCGATGCCAGGGTCGAGGCCATGCTGTCCGACGCCCGCTTCGGCAAGGACGTGGCCTGGCGCAAGACCGCGCTCGAGGAGCTGCGCAAGGCCATCAAGGACGCGCCCATCGATCCGGCGGTGCTCGACATGATCTACAAGCGGGTGCGGCTCAAGCTGGGCGGAAAGGGCGTGTTCGTGCGCAGCTCGACCAACGCCGAGGACCTGCCCGGCTTCAACGGCGCCGGCCTCTACGACACCGTGGCCAACGTGCGCGGCAAGGCGGCCATCGGCGAGGCCATGAAGACGGTGTGGGCGTCGTTGTGGAACCTGCGCGCAGTCGAGGAGCGCAGCGTCTTCGGCATCGATCATCGCCAGGTCTACGCCGCGGTGATGGTGCAGATCGGGGTCTCGGCAACCGCGGCCGGGGTGCTGGTGTCGACCAACCTGTGGGACGAGCGCGACGACGACGGCTTCACCATCAACGCCAAGTGGGGCCTGGGTATGCGCGTGGTCGAGGGCCAGAAGGTCCCCGAGCAGATCATCTTCGACGCCACCAACGACGGCACCCGCATCATCTCGCGCGCCGACGACCCGGTCATGCTGGTCTTCGATCCGGCCGGTGGCCTCAAGGAAGTGCAGGTCCCGGCCGGCGAGATCATCCTGACCGAGGCCCGCGCCAAACGCCTGGTCTCGGCGGTGCAGAAGTTCATCCCGCTCTTCGATCCGGGCGCGCCGCTCGACGTCGAGTGGGTGCTCGAGGGCGAGACCATGTGGATCGTGCAAGCTCGACCGTTCGTCGGACGTTAGGTCACCAGGAGGTTCCATGCGCCAGCTCGTGATGCTGCTCGGTTCGATCGCGCTCCTGGGCTGCGGCCCACAACCGAAGGGCCCGGTCACCACCGCCGACGCGCCCGACGAGCCGGGAGGAGGCACGATCGCCGGCGGCACCGGCGGACCAGTCACGCCCGAGAACATCTGCGCGCGCATCCTGGCGCTCAAGGATGCCGGCTGCGATCTGGTCTCGGGCTACTCGCTGACCCAGGCCGAGTGCAGCGACGACATGCGGCGTTCGCTCGAAGAGCGGGGCGTGGAGGCGCGACAGGCCAACTCGGCGATGGGCCGCTGCCTGCTCGACAACGACACCTGCCAGGCCGTCGCCACGTGTGTCGAGAACCTCAACCCGTACAGCGACGCGCAGGACGGCACGCCGTCGCAGTTCAGGGCCTGCGAGGACCACGGTGTCTACGCGCCGGTCGGGGTATCGAGCGCCGAGTGGAGCGCGCGCGTCGGCGGCAGCGCGCGCCGCTACGCCGACGTGTCGACCACCAAGGACGAGCCGGTCGAGGTCTGCGGGCTGCCCCAGCAACTCGAGTGGCTCATGGGGGTCACCTGCAACGACGGCAGCGTGCCCTTCGCCTCCGGCCAGCACGCCCACGCCGCTCGCGTCGGCAACGTCGGCGCCGGCGGCCGCTGCGGCTCGATCATCGATCTGTACGAGGTGCCCTGCCCCGAGGGCACGTACCAGATCTACATCGACGCGTACGTCTGCCCGAAGGCGGACTGATCAAAGCCGCGATCGGCTCGGCCAACGTCGGAACGGCCCGACCGTCCAGGTCCAGGTCCACGTCCACGTCCACGCCTACGACCACGAACCTGTCACTGATGCTTCAGGCGTTCGTGGACGTGGACGTGGACGTAGGCGTGGACGCGGACGTGGACGTGGACGTGGACGATCCGGATCTCGTCTGGTCGACATCGTGACCAGCTACGGGCGCAGTCGTTCACCCAGGTGGCGGAGAAGCGCGGCGGCGAGGCCGGGCTCGTCGTCGACGAGCTCCTCGAAGTCGACGCGGGCGACGCGAACGACGCGGGTGGGCGCGCGGGCGACGACCGAGGCGGGGAGCGGACGGGGGGCCATGGGGGCGAGCTCGTCGATGGCCTGACCGGCCTTGATGATGCGGGCGCCGATGGCGAGCTCGCCGTCGGCGACGATGACCAGCGAGTCGAGGCGCTCGCCCTCGGCGTGGAGGACCTCGCCGGCGGCAAGATCGACGACCTGGGCCCGCTCGGCCAGGGCCGCGATCTGCGGCGTGGTCAGCTCGCCCAGGAGCGGCAGGCTCGAAAGCAGCACCATCTTCTCGACCGCGGCGGGCACGTCGACGCCATCCTCGTCGGGTTCGGTGATGCGGCGCAAGAGGTCGAGCGGGCTGACCTCGGCGGCGGCGGCGCGGGCGGCGTCGGCGATGGCGGCGCGGAAGCGGGTGCGCTCCGCGCCGAGTGCGCGGACCAGCAAGTGGCGGAGCAACGGGTCGGCGCCGGCGAGCTCGGCCCGGACCGCGGCTTCGCGGCGCGGGGGCTCGACGCGCAGGCGATCGCCGACCGGGTTGCCACGGCTGGCCAGATCGCCGCTCTCGAGCGTGGGCAGGATGCGGACGGCGACCGCGCGCGGCAGCGCGGCGTCGAGCGCTTCGAGGGCGCGGGCGCGTTCGTCCTTGCCGCGGGCGTGACGGAACAGGCGGGCGCCGGTGGCGATGGCCGAGCTGCGCTCGCGGGCGGCGATCAGGAGCAGCGAGGTGTGGCCGATCTCGTCGAGGCGCTCGCCGAGACGGCGGGTGATCCACGGATCGGGCAAGGTCGACAGCGAGGCCGCGCGCAGCGCGGCGGCGTCGAGGGCGTCGAGCTCGGCGGCGACCAGGCGATCGAGGATCGTCGTCGTGACCGGCAGCTCGCGCAGGAGCGCCAGCGCGCGATCGCGTGCGGCGCGCCGGCCGAAGCCGGCGGCGCGGGCCAGGTCAGGCGCGACGTCGGCGCCGAGCGAGCGCAAGGCGGCGGCGGCAGCGTCGCGTACGTCGTCGTCGCGATCGCCGAGCGCGTCGGCGAGGAGATGAACGTCCTCGGCCGCCAGTGGACGCCACGTCGGGAGTGCGGCGAGCGCCGCGGCGGCGACCGGCGGTGGCGCGGGCTCGTGGCGGCGATCGGCGAGGCGGCGGCACAGATCGAACGCCTCGGTGCGAAACAGGATGCTCTCGGCGCTCTGCGCGTCGCGGGCGGCGGCGGCCAGCTCACCGATCGCGACCACGGCGCGGGCCCGATCGGCGATGGCGCCCTGACGGCCGCGGCGGGTGATGCGCAGGAGCCGGCGGCCGAGCTCGAAGCCGCGCTCCGAGGTCGACGCGCCCGCCGGGGACGCGGGCAGGGCCGGCAGCTTGTCGGCGCGATACGAGGCCTCGCCGGCCGAGCGGCGCATCGACAGCATCGACGTCAGCGGTGACGGTGTCGCGATGTCGACGGGCGCAGCGGCGGCAGCGGCGAGGCCGACCTCGACGGCGAGCTCGCGCACGCCGGCGGCCTGCACCTCCTCGTCCTCGTCGTCGAGGGCGCGCTCGAGCACGCCGTCGAGCGCGGTGTCGTTGCCGAGCACGCGGGCCCGGGCCATGGCCAGGGCGACCTCGACCACCGGGCTGCGGCGGCCGCCGCTGGCGCCGATGCGGGCGCCCTCGATGGCGATGCCGGCGTCGCGGCCGAGCACGCCGGCGGCGCGCG
>SXGT01758542.1_pt1 | contig 30118 bp, 28 predicted proteins | sample 3176221 | NCBI WGS metagenome assembly SXGT01 (sample SAMN11356862, study PRJNA531348) | freshwater metagenome | isolation source: freshwater sample F1-120 | place: China: Fuxian Lake, Yuxi | collected 2017-12-25 | reverse complement strand
GATGTCCGGCATCGACTTGCGACCGGGGTTGAGGAAGCGCTCAAACAGCAGTCCGTGCTCGAGCGGGTCGAGATCGGTGATGCGCAGCGAGAATGCCACCAGCGACCCGGCCGCAGATCCACGACCCGGGCCCACCGCCACGCCATTCTCGCGTGACCACTTGATGTAGTCCCACACGATGAGGAAGTACGACGAGAAGCCCATCTCCTTGATGGTGTCGATCTCAAACTGCAGACGGTCCTCGGCAGCGGCCGGCCAGTTGTCCACGCCGTAGCGGCGGTCGAGGCCTCCGCGGCACAGGCCCTCGAGGTACACGTCGTCGGTCTCGCCGGTGGGCACCGGGAACACCGGCAGCTTGATGTCGCCGAGCGGCAGTCTGAGGCCCGAGCAGCGCTCCGCGATCTCGATGGTCGTGTGAAGCGACTCCGGGAAGTCGGGGAGCGCCTGCAGCATCTCCTCCCCCGACTTGATGAAGAACTCCTGCGTGTCGAACCTGAAGCGCTTGGGATCCGACAGCACGGCGCGGGTCTGGATAGCCAACAGGGCCTCGTGGCTGTCGGCATCCTGATGGCATACGTAGTGCACATCGCCGGTGGCCACCATTGAGCGGCCGGTCTCCTTCGCCAGGGTGCCCAGGTGCTGGTTGATGCGCCGCTGTCCATCGATCCCGGAGTCCTGAAGCTCGAGGTAGACGTTGTAGGGCCCGAAGATGCCGGTAAGCGTGTCCAGTTCGCGACGCGCACCGTCAAGGTCGTCGTTCATCAGGCTGGAGCAGACGGTGCCCGACAGGCAGCCCGACAGCACGATGATGCCCTCGGCGTGCCGGCTCATGAGCTCGTGGTCGATCCGCGGACGGCGGTGGTAGCCCTCGAGGTACCCGGCCGAGCACAGGCGGATGAGGTTGTAATAGCCGGTGGTGTTCTCTGCCAGCAGGGTGAGGTGGTTGCGCTTTTCCTTACCCCTGAAGCGGTGATCGGGCACCACGTAGGCCTCGAGCCCCACGATGGGGGTGATGCCGCGCTTGGTCGCCTCGCGGTACAACTCCACCGCACCGCTCATCACGCCGTGGTCGGTGAGCGCCACCGCGCTCTGCCCCAGTTCCTCCACGCGATCAAGCAGGCGCGGGATCTTGCACGCGCCATCAAGGATCGAATAGTCCGAGTGGACATGGAGATGCGCGAACGGCGGACTGGTACTCACCCCACAAACCTACCCACTCGCCCCGACGGCGCCCGAGCGACACACTTTTGTCACGGCGACTGACCCCACCCGGGGTCTGACCCCAGTGCGGGGGCGCGGCACACTTTTGTCACGGCGACTGACCCCACCCGGGGTCTGACCCCAGTGCGGGGCCGTGTTCGGCGCGCGGGTCCCTCTCAGCCCTTCTTGCGGCCCTCGCTGATCTGGTGCGCCATGCGGCTCTGCAGGCTGAACAGTTCGATGAAGCCCGGGCTCGCGTTCTGCGAGAAGGTCGGGTCGGCGTCGAACGTGGCCAGCGTGCGGTCGTAGAGCGCCCACGGCGAGTCGCGGATCACCACGGTGGCGGAGCCCTTGTACAGGCGTACCGTGATGGCGCCCTCCACCTTGCTGTTCACGCGGTCCATGAAGGCGTTGAGATCGGCGAGGAGCGGCTCATACCAAAGACCCTCGTAGGCCAGTTGCGCCCACAGGAGGTCGAGGTTTGCCTTCAGCGCATTCTCCCGGCCGGTGCACACCAGCTTCTCAAGTTCCTTGTGGGCCTCGAGGATCACCGTTGCGGCCGGCACCTCGTAGACGTCGCGCACCTTCAGCCCCACCACGCGGTCCTCGATGTGATCCATGATCCCCACCCCGTTACGACAGGCGATCTCGGCCACCGCGGGGATGAGGTCAACGAGCGCCATCTCCACACCGTTCAGACTCGTGGGAATGCCGTCCACGAAGCCGAGCACCACGTCTTCGGTGCGGTCTGGCGCCTTTCTGGGCGGCGTGATGAGCTGGAAGACGTCATCAGGCACGGCCTGAGTGAGATCCTCGATGACCCCGCCCTCGCTCGAGCGACCCCAGAGGTTGTCGTCGATCGAGTACGGGCGCTCCACGCTTGACGACACCGGAATGCCGTGCTCGTTCGCGTAGGCGATCTCCTCGTCGCGGCCCATCTGCCACTCGCGCACCGGTGCAATAACCCGCAGCTCAGGTGCCAGCGTGGCGACGGTGGCCTCAATGCGCACTTGATCGTTGCCCTTGCCCGTACAGCCGTGGGCGATGGTGTCGCAGCCGTGACGCCGCGCCTCATCAACAGCCAACTTGGCGATGAGCGGACGTCCCAGCGACGTGAACAGGGGGTAGCCGCCCTGGTAGCGCGCGTTCGCCTTGATTGCCGGGGCCACGTAGTCGCGGGCGAACTCCTCGCGCGCGTCGACGACCAGACTCTCAATGGCGCCCAGGTTGGTCGCCTTCTCGAGGATCTCGGTGAAGTCGTCCTCAGGCTGGCCCAGATTGATGCACAGCGCCACGACCTCGGCGTCGTACTCATCCTGGATCCACTTGAGCATCACCGATGTGTCGAGACCACCCGAGTAGAGCAGCACGACACGGTGCACCTCATGTGGCAGGGCGAGATACTGGGCGGTCTTCTGGACGGGCGGCATTTCTGACAACGCGAGGGGTCCTCTCGGTTCGCGTGGTGAACGGGCCGGAAGATTACCTGCGATCGGTGCGGTGGTGGCGCCACCCCCTCAGGGGGCGCGCCACCACCGCCGATCAGTTCTTGCCGCGGTTCGGGTCGAGCGCGACGAGATCCGTATACGGATTGATGGCACCGCCGCCACCCGGGTGAACCTCAAAGTGCAGGTGGGGAGCGCCCCATTTCGCGTCGCCGGTGCTGCCGACGGTGCCGATCTGCTGCCCCGCCGTCACCTTCGAACCGGCGTCCAAACCGGCCACGATGTCGTTCAGGTGGGCGTAGTAGTACTCGTTGCCCGCAGTGTCCACGAGCCAGATCCACACCCCGCCGAGACCGGTCTCAACCCGCGTAAGGCGCTTGATGGTGCCATCGGCCACAGCCACTACCGGGGTTCCGCGCGGGGACATGATGTCGTTGCCCTCGTGGGATCCCTGGCTCCGGGCAGCGCCGAAGTCATTCTGGAATGAATGCGTGCCGCTTACCGGGAAGGCCTTGAGGTACGTGGCCGCAGCCGGGGCAGCCGGAGTAGCGACCGGTACTGAGGCCACGGCGCGGATCTTGAGGCCGAGCTTCGACAGCAGCTTCGCGTCGGCGATCCCAGTCACCGGCAGGCGAAGCTTGCGCTGCAGGATGCGCACGCCGGCACGGGTCTGACGACCGTACGCGCCGTCAACCGGAACGCGGATTCCCCGCACGCGGAGCTTGCGCTGCAATGCCTTCACGTCGGCCCCACCAGCGCCCGGTGCCAGCGAACCGGTGGTGCTCGGTGCGGCGGCGGCTGGAGGGGTCGTGGCAGCGGGTGCCGTGGCGACAGGTGCGGATGAGACGGGTGCAGGTGCCACACCGGCATCGGCGGGCGGCACGCCAGGGTCGACTACCGGAAGCTGCGACGGGCTCCCGACGCCGAAGGCGGCTGGTGCTCCGATCACGACGGTGAATGCGGCTGCCACACCCGCAAGAAAGCGGATTGGCTGGCCGGTCACGCGCACGGCATTGCTCAAGCGGTCGATGATCCTATGTTCCTTTCCGCCGGTCACCCGTGTTCGGGCGTTCGTCACCGGCTGTAGGTCACAAATGTCGCGGCAGGAGCCGGGACACGTGCCCCGCGGAGGTCATGGCCGAGCCCGACCCTAGCGACTGACCCGCGCGAGTCAACCCCTCGCGTCTCATAATATTTACGTATTTAGGTGTTTTAGAGGGACATCCGTAACGATCAGTGCATGACATATGGGGGTGCAAACAGTTTGCATATGGAAGGGGATATCCCAATTTTCCCCTGCTCATATGCATCTTTTATGCGATCTACTCCACATCCGGGTGCGCCGACGGGTCAGGCGTCGTCATCCCGGGCGCGACGGCGCTTCCCGAGGCTGCGCAACCCGAACACGATCATAAGAAATACGAGGGCGCCACCCAGAATCAGGCCGTTCACGAACCGGCCGTCATCGGCGCCGGTTGAGGAGATCTCCATCAGTTCGCACCGTCCGTACGGCATCGTCCAGGTGGCCGTTGCGTTGTCGGGCCTGATGGCGGCCCCCTCCGACGCAACCGAGATCCCTGACGGCATCGCCCACGTATAACGCAGCGTGAACCCCTTCACTAAGTCCTTGTCGGCGCGGGTCTTGGGATACCGGTTACTGGCAGCGTCGCATGTCGGGTCGAGCACCTCACCCACCCCCGCGCGCGACGCGATCGTGAAGGTCGCTCGCAAGCGGCGCCCGCTGCGGTCGGTCCGCGCCGAGGTGAACTCCGATGTCAGGAGCGACTGCAGGGTTGTATGAGACGGAAGGCCAGTGATACCCGCCTGTGCCGCGCCGGTGCCGGCCGCTACCACCGGGGGCGTGGTCGGGGCGGTCACGGTGCCAGTGGTCCCCGTGGTGCTGGTGGTCGATGTCTCGCCGGCCACCGGAGCGCCCCAGTAGCGCCCGGTGGCAGTGAGGATGGGCTGGAGGGGGCGGGAGATCCCGAGCGTTGACCGGAGGTCGGCGAGATCGCCCGAGCCCGCCCGCAACCGGTGCACACTCGTAAGTACCACCGTGCCATCGGGCTCCTGCGACTGCTGCACTGTCGATGACGGGTTGCCGGGGGCGGTCCATCGCTCCCCACCCACCAGAAGAAATTGATCGAAGGTGCCGGCCGCCAGCTGTGCGGGCAGGTCGATGGCGCGCTGAGCTTCAGGGTCGAGTCGAAGTTCCACCGACAGATTGCCGCCGCCGTCACCCGCAATGGCAACCATCTGCGTGAGCCGTGCGCTGCAGCCGGTGAGAAGTGGCATGGCGGCCAGCCCGACGAGGGCAGCGGCGAATACCCGCCAGGCGGTGCGGCGGTGCATCAGCCGGCGTCCGGGCCGCGGAGGTCGTCGCGGCGACGCATCAACTCAACTGCGTGGGCACGCTCTTCATGATCGAGCGCGGCGAAATCGTCCTCCGACAGATTGCCGGCCCGGTGGTCCAATTCGATCTCACGGATGGCGTCAAGTGAACGGATGAGGTCATCTTCCACCCCTGCAAGTTCCGCCGCCCCGGGCGCGGGCTCCGGCAGAACGCGCCCCCCGACCAGCGGCCACGCGATGATCGCGACGAGAACGATGCTGAGAACGGCAATCAGAAGGTAGGTCATCGGTGGGATGCGGCCGGTCGGACAACATGCGGCGGCGGCGCGAGGCTACCCGCGGGCTGCGCCATTGGCCCCCGATTCGATGGTGGAGGGCGCACGAGAGCGGCGTGCGGGCCACACGGCGATGAGCGCCCCGAAGGCCACGATCAGCCCGCCCACCCAGATCCAAAGCATCATCGGGTTGACGAATACGCTGAGCCGCGCCAGACCATCGGGAGTGAGCCCCACGAGTACCACGTACACATCACGGAATGGCGTGGTGTCGATGGCCACCTCGCTGGAGCGCTGCATCTGGGGTACGAAAACATCGACGCCCGGGGTGAGAGTGGTGATGCGCGATGTGCCGTCGTACAGCCCGAGCGCAACCCCAACGCTCATCTTGTGGTCATCCCGCGAGCGGGCACCACCCTCGTTCACAATCGTGTACCCGGCCACCTGTCCTTGCTGTCCCTTGCGTAATGCCATATCGGCCTGCGACGAGAATGCGCCCTGGCATGCGATGCCCACGATTACGAGCACCAGACCGATATGGGCGATATAGCCCCCATAGCGGCGGCGGTGACGAACAAGCAGTTGGCCGAAGGCTCCGGGCCAGGACACCTCGCCGATCTGATGGCGCGCCCTCATGCCACGCCAGAACTCGCCGGCGATGCAGGTGAGCGTGAAGGCAGCCAGTACCAGCGCTGCCGCGGCCCACCAGTGCGCGCCCTCCGACGCAATCATGAGGGCCGGGATCAGCGCGATGACCGCGACCACCAGCGGCGCACCGAAGCGGCGCTGCAGTTCGCGACGCGACGCCTTGCGCCACGGCACCAGCGGCCCGACACCGGTGAAGAACAGCAGCGCGAGACCAATGGGCGCAGCCACCTGATCGAAGAAGCCCTGCCCCACCGTGATCTTGTCGCCGCGCACGGCCTCCGACAGCACCGGGAAGATGGTGCCCCAGAACACCGCGAATGCGAGCCCCACCAGCAAGAGGTTGTTGTAGAGGAAGATCGCCTCACGGCTCACGTAGCTCTCAAGTGAGTTCTGGCTTCTCAGCAGCGGCAGGCGCGTGATGAGCAGCGCGAAGGCCCCCACCAGCACGAGGATGATGAGCCCAAGGAAGTACGGGCCGAGGGTGCTCTCACCGAACGCATGCACGGACGAGAGGATCCCGGAGCGGGTGAGAAACGTGCCGAAGAGGGCGAGGGTGAACGTGAGCGTCACCAGCACCATATTCCAGATCTTCAGCATGCCCCGGCGCTCCTGCACCATCACCGAGTGAAGGAAGGCGGTGGCCACCAACCAGGGCATGAGGGCCGCGTTCTCCACCGGGTCCCAGGCCCAGTAGCCGCCCCACCCGAGCTCCTCGTAGGCCCATCGCGACCCGAGCACGATGCCCATCCCAAGAAACAACCAGCTGAGAACTGTCCAACGGCGCACCGAGGTAATCCACGACGCATCGAGGCGGCGGGTCACCAACGCGGCCACTGCGAAGGCGAAAGGTACGGTGAGCCCCACGTACCCGATGTAGAGCAGCGGGGGGTGGCTCTGCATGTACACGTTCTGAAGCAGCGGATTGAGACCACGACCATCAAGCGGTATCGGGGACAGCGTCTCGAAGGGGCTCGTGATGAACGAGAGGACGCTGGTGAAGAAAACGCCCACGCCCATGAGCACCGCGATAACGATCGGCATGAGCTCACGATTGCGGCGGCGGTTCGTGATGACCACCAGCGACGACACCAGCGACAGGAGCCATGCCCACAGCAGCAGCGATCCGGCCTGGCTGCCCCACATGGCCGACAACTTGTAGCCCCACCCGAGCGAGCGTGATGAATACCCCGCCACGTTCGCCAGGTCGAAGCGGTCGGTGACCAGCGCCGTCCACATAGTGAGCGCGGCCACGGTGGTGACCCCGGTCATGCAAAATACGGCCCGCTCGGCGGATATCAGGAAGCGGCGCTGACCAGGACGGCGCGACCAGAGGGCCGCACCCACCGCGTACAGCGCCGCGGCGAACGCGAGGAGGAGCGCCGCGCGCCCGATGAGGCTCACTTGCCCGTGGTCCCCTTGGGACCGGTGATGCCCTCGGGCATCGTCTTACCGTCCTCGGCCGCCTTCTGCATGAACTTCGATGGGCACAGCGTGATGAGCGACCCGCGGTCAGCCATGAATACACCGTTCTCCATACGCCCGGTCACCACGATCTCGCGATCATCCGCGAAGGCGTCGGGTACGGACCCGCGGTAGACCACTTCCACGGTCGACTTGGGCTTGTCTTTGTCGCGTACGACAAAGCGCAGGCCGGCAGCCGACTGCGCCCGCTCGGCGGCATCCTTCGGGGCCCCGGCATTGACCTTGCCGTTCAGCCGGTAGGTGGTGCCATCGCTCTTGACGAGGCCCGACGGGCTCGTATACGTCTCAAGGCTGCCGCCGATGCTCGTCCAGATGAGCCAACCGCCCAGGGCGGCCGCGAGGATGAGCGCGATTGTGAAGCGGGAGCGGGACCTCATAGTCGGCTTCCGAGGCTATCAGCGTGTGTAGGAAGTGCGGCGTGACACGGGGCCCCACATGCCCTGACGCACGGCCCTTGTGCGCATGGCACCGGAAATCACCGAGCGGCCAGATCCAAGGGTTTTCGTCGTATCCTGAGCGTGCACTCCACGACAACATCCGGAGGACGACGTTGGCACAAAGCGAGACACCAGACGACGCGCAGTACCGCGACAGGCTGACCGACATGCAGTACCACGTAACCCGCGAGGCCGGCACTGAGGCGCCCTTTACCGGGATCTTCTGGGATCACCACGGTGACGGCGTATATCGCTGCGTGTGCTGCGATGCCCCGCTCTTCGATTCAAAGCACAAGTTTGAGTCGGGAAGCGGTTGGCCCAGCTACATCGGGCCCGTGAGCCCGGACGCCATCATCGAGATTGCGGACAACTCGTTGTTCATGGAGCGCGTCGAGGTGCGGTGTGCCACATGCGATGCGCATCTCGGCCACGTGTTCCCAGACGGACCCGGCCCCGACGGCATGCGGTACTGCATCAACTCGGCATCGCTCGACTTTGCCGACCGTGGTGAGGACCCCGCGGCCAAGTAGCCGCCGCTACAGCGAGAGGCGCTCCTCCGGAAACCGGGGGAGCGCGCCGTTGTACGCCCGCGAGATGACCATCTGCAGGTCCCCGAGCGCCCGGGTGCGAAATCCCGCCTCGCAGAACGCCAAGTAGAACTCCCACGTGCGGATGAACTCTTCGGTGAATCCAAGGGCACACACAGCATCCGGGTCGGCCATAAACCGTTCACGCCACATCCGCAACGTGTCGGCGTAGTGGATGCCGATGTTCTCGATGCCCTCCACCTGCAGCTCGGTGTGCTTTCGCATGGCATCCACCATCGAGGCCAGAGGCGGACAGAAGGCCCCGGGGAAGATGTACTCGCGGATCCAGTCCGTGCCACGGCGGTAGCGCTCAAGGCGCTGATCGGGAACCGTGATCGCCTGTATGCCGATCACCCCGCCTGGCGCGAGCAGGCGGTCGAGGTGCTTGAAGTAGGTGGGGAGCGAGTCGTATCCGACCGCCTCGATCATCTCGATTGAGACGATGCGGTCGTACGTACCGGTCATCTCCCGGTAGTCGCGGATGACGATATCCACGCGGTCCTGAAGCCCCAGGGCGGCCACCCGAGCCCTGGCCTCTTCGGCCTGCTCCACCGACAGCGTGATGCCGGTCACCCGGCAGCCACGCTCGGTTGCGGCGTGGATGGCGAACCCACCCCACCCGCAGCCCACCTCCAGCACGTGGTTGTCGGGCCCGATGCGGAGCTTCTCGCACAGGCGCCGGTACTTCGCCTGCTGGGCGTCGTCCAGCGACTGCCCCTCGTGCTCGAAGTAGGCGCACGAGTAGGTCATGGAGGGATCGAGAAATGTGCCGTAGAGGTCATTCCCCAGATCGTAGTGGTACCGCACGTCCCGGCGGGCACGCACCAGATCGGCCGGGTTGGGAAGTCGCGGGCGGCGTCCGATCGCCGCGGGCACCAGCGACGCGGGTGGTCGGCGGCGCACATCCTCGGCGGTGAGCGCGAGGATTTCGAGGAACGCCACCAGATCATCGCCCTCTGCACGCCAGTCACCGGCCTGATAGGCCTCACCGAAGCCCACGCGCCCCCGGCGCGCGATGCGCCGGAAGAAGTCCTTGCCGGTGACGGTGATGCGGGCGTGCCGCGGGCCACCGGATCCCATGCGGTGCACAACGCCATCGGGCATCTGTACCTCGATGGTTCCACCCACGGGCCTTTGCAGACCGCGAAGCGCCAGGGCCTTCACTACCGGCGTTATCGGGCTGCGCTTTGCCTCGGGAATCGGCCTGAGCCCCCGGCCACCCGGCGTGGGCCCGTCTGCGCGGGCCACCGATCCCTCCGACGGCACGAACTTGGGCTTCTTGTAAAACGGCACGCGCTTTCTCCAGAGCCTGAGGGCCTCGAGGTGGATGAGCGAGATGACCTGCTGCGACATGAGCGGATAACGCAGAAGCGCACGCCCGAGCTCGCGATCGGTAAACACGTGACGTGTACCGGTGAGGTGCGCCCAGAACGCCCGTTCATCGCCCTGCATCACGTCCATGCGGATGTCCAGGGCCTCCCCCAACCCACCCATCCGGAATATGTATTCCTGGTCGAGAGGGAAGAACGGCGATACGTGCATGCGCTTGTCGTGCCGGAATGCATCCTCGTTCGCGAGCGGGTCGATGCGCTCGGCATCGGTGAGCAGATACGGCATACGCTCGCCAAATGTGTTGCTCACCTCAGCCAGAATGCATCGCAGCGCTCCGTCGGGGGCGTACACGTAGAAGTACGTGACGGGGTTGAACACATACCCGGCAGTGCGCAGGTTGGTGATCATGGTGATGCGCACACCGTCAACGTCCACACCGTGGCTGGTCAGGTACTTGCGCACGTTCTCGCCAACCGGTCGCATGGGGTCGCCCATGTGGTCGCCGTCACGCAGGCTGAGGATCCCCGCCCTGTTGTACGAGAACAGCCTCAGGCTCCGGTTGAGCTCGACGATCTCATCCACGTCGATGGCGTACATGCACACCGGGTAGCGAAACACGTGCTCAGCCGGCGTGCGACGTGCATGAACGAGCGTGCCGGTGTAGATGGCCGACCTCACCAGTTCACCCCGAGCCCCTTCGCCACGCCCACCGCAGCGCGCATGCCGTCCTCATGAAACCCATTGCCCATCCACGCGCCGCTGAACCATGTGCGGCGCACCCCCTGGATGGCCTGCATGTCGTTCTGCGCCCCAAGTGCGGTGAAGTCGTGCACCGGATGGGCGTAGCGCGTACGCATGACCAGGCGCGCGGGATCAACCTCATCATCACGGTTGAGCGACACGCACCACTCGGTGCGCGAGCTCAGATCCTGCAGCCGATTGAGCGAGTAGGTCATGGCCGGTGCGGCGTACGAGGCGTGGCAGTCATCCACGTGATGGTTCCACGCCGCGCGTGCCCGGCGCCTTCTGGGAAGCAGCGTGGAGTCGGCATGCAGGCTCACATCGCTCTCGGTCGTGCGAAATGCGGAGAGAATGCGTCGCTCCTCATCACTTGCGTCAACCAGCATGGCGAGTGACTGATGCGCGTGGGCAGCCATCACCACGTGGTCGAACCTGCGTACGTTTCCGTCATCGGTGCGCAGGTCCACGCCATCGGCATCACGACGCACCTCAGTCACCCCGAGGCCAGCGTGCACGCGATCCCCGAGCCCCGCCGTGATGGCACGCACGTAGGTGTCACTGCCCCCGGTGATGGTGCGCCACTTAAGCCGGCGGAACCCCAGAATTCCGTGGTTGCGCCAGAACCCGACGGCGTAGGCGGCCGGGAAGTCGCGGGAGTCCTCCTGCCCTGCCGACCAGATGGCCGAGGTGATGGGCACCAGATAGTGGTCGATGAATCGCTGTGAATACCCCTCTGCGCGCGCGAACTCTCGCAGAGTGAGCCCCGCATACCGCGGCAGGAGCGCGCGATCGCCAGTGCGCTGGAACCGCACGGCATCGGGAATCATGCGCACAAATGCGGGGCGTATGAATGCCCCGGGCTGCGTCCACAGGCGCACGCCCGAGAACTCCAGGTCGCATGCCTCACAGGTCACTGAGAATCCCATGCGCGAGGGCTGCGTGGCCACTCCCAGCTCGCGCAGCATGCGCACCAGCAGTGGGTAGGTGACCTCGTTGTGCACGATAAACCCCGAGTCGAGCGCGAGACGCTCGCCGTCGGGCCCGATCACCCGCGTGGTGTGGCTGTGGCCGCCGATACGTGAGTCGCGCTCGAACACATCGACCTCGTGGGTGCGCGACAGCAGCCACGCCGCCCCGAGGCCACCGATTCCGCTTCCGATCACCGCAATCCGCACAACCCCATCATGACGCCCGCCCGTACTGCCAACGCATCGGAACGGTCGCGCTACCCTGCCGACCGATGATGACAACCGACCCATTGGAACCACGAGCCCCCCTAGTTGGAACAGTTCGCGACACGCCCCTTCTGTCTGCGCGCATCATCACGCTCATCGCCATCATCGTGCCACCGCTCGCACTGCTGTCGATCACCGGACTGCTGTGGGGTGTCGCAGTGCGGCCGATCGACCTCATCACCTTCGCCGTGCTCTACGTGGTGTGCGGGCTGGGCATCACCATTGGGTTTCACCGCCTGTTCTCGCACCGCGCGTTCAAGACCACCCGCACGCTCACGGCGCTGTGGGCGATCCTCGGGTCGATGACCCTGCAGGGCCCGGTCACCCAGTGGGTCACCGACCACCGCAAGCACCACGCGCTCTCCGACAAGGAGGGCGACCCCCACTCCCCGCACCACGGCTATGGCAGTGACTGGCGCGGTGTGCTGAAGGGCCTGTGGCATGCTCAGGTGGGGTGGTTGCTCACTACCAAGGGGCTCGAGCGCGGCAAGCGCTACGGCAAAGACCTGTATGCGGACCCCCTCATCCGGTGGATCGACCGCCTTTACATGGTGTGGCTGGTGCTGTCGCTGGCCATCCCGTTCGCCGTGGGCTACCTGGTGGGTGGGGGCAGCCTTGCGCTGGGCTTTGAGTGCTTTGTGTGGGCCGGACTGCTGCGGGTGTTCGTGTTCGATCACCTTACGTGGTCGGTCAACTCCATCTGCCACATGTTCGGCAGGCGCGACTTCCCCACCGGTGACGAAAGCCGCAACTTCTGGCCGCTGGCACTGCCGGTGTTCGGCGAGGCGTGGCACAACAACCACCACGCATTCCCCGGATCGGCCCGCCACGGCCTCACCTGGCGTCAGGTCGATGTGTCGTGGATGATCATTCGCGGCATGGAGCGGGTGCGACTCGTGTGGGACGTCAAGGTGCCCACCGCGAAGCGGCAGGAGATCCGAAGGGCCGCAGCGCCCTAGCGCTGGTCGCCGCCCGCCCCCGTGCCCCGCAGCGCGTGTTCGACGGCTATCTCCCATGCACCGGCCCGCGGCAGCGTGACCAGCCGGCCACGTGGCCGTACGGCCAGCCCATGCACGGCCCCACGGATGAGGCGGTACGACACCTCGGCGCCCACGCCGTGCAGGCGGCCGATTGCGCCGCGCGAGTGCGATGGGCGCACTCCCGGCACACCCGGGATCCATCCATCAATGCTGCCATGAATAATCTGTACCCGGTCACCCGTGAGATCGGGCAGGGGTAAATCTTCAGGAAACCACGGTGCGAGGCCAATGATGTCGCGCACCCGGGGATCATCGGCGCAGCTCACAGACACCGCACCGCCCATCGAAAAGCCCAGCATGATCACGCGCCGGGGAACGGTGAGCCAATCAAGAGCCGCATGGCCATCAGCAATGCACTCGGGCAGTCGCTTCCACGACTTCACCCGGTAACGCACCTGCACGAAACCGGCATCAGGGAACCGCGGGGCCAGCCGCTCAATCAGCCACTCGAGGGTCGGGCTCCAGGTGCCCGGCACGATACGGCCGGTGCCCCCATTGAGGCACAGCACCACCGTGTCGGAGTTCGGGCGGAGGGCGCGAAGATCTGCTCCGGTGGAAAGGGGAATTACCTGCACGGGCTGAGAGTAGCGGTGACGTGGTCCCCGGGAACCCGCGGCAGGGCGTACGGCGCCGAGGTCGTAAAGATCCGGTGATCGCGGTCGGGCCGGACGCCCGACTCGCCTACTATCGCCCATCGTGCGTACTCAACTCGCCATTACCGCTGCCCTCTTGCTCGCCATCCCGGCGGGAGCGATGGCGCAGACCCAGGCACCGCCACCACCTTACGGGTCCACCGCTCCCACGTCCAGCACACCGACCACGAGCACCCCGGCCGCGTCCAGACTCACGTCAGTCACGCCGCTGGTGGGCCAGTCGCGCCTCACGGGAGCGCAAATCGCCGGGTGGTTTGCCAAGCAGGGCGTCACCCCCACGATCGTCACCCCCATTCTCGACCTCGCCAACATCTTCGTGGATGAGGGAAACGCCCAGAACGTGCGCGGCGACATCGCCTTCGCCCAGTCGGTACTCGAGACCGGCTGGTTCGCCTACAAGGGCAGCATGGTGAAGGCGACCGACAACAACTTCTCGGGCCTTGGCGCCTGCGATACCTGCACCTCGGGCAACCAATACCCGTCCCCCACGGCAGGCGTGCGTGCGCAGATTCAGCATCTCTGGGCCTATGGCGATCCGGCCGCAGATCCGCTGCGCGTTGCACGGCAGCTCACCGATACCCGCATGTCGTACGTGAAGCCGTACGGCAAGTCGCCCACCTGGGAGGCGATGGGCGGCGGCAACTGGGCCAGCGGCACGGACTACGCCGTGAACGTGCTCAAGCTCTACAACACCATGCTGGTGTTTAACGGGCTCACGCCCATCAACCTGACAATGGGAACCCCGGCGCCGGTTGTGGCCACAGCCCCCACCGGCCCGCTCACGGTGATGGTGAGCCGAACCGGCGGAGTACGACTGGGTGACCTACGCGCCAAGAACGGAACACTTTCCTCTGCAGGCACCGCATTCGGCGGCACCGACCTCCAGCGGGCCGCCTACGGGTCGTGCCACGTCACCTGGCCCTCGCTCGGTGCCGTCATGGCTTTTCAGGGCTCGTCGGCGGGCACCTGCGGGAGTGACGCCCACGTGCGCGCCGCCGTGCTCAGCAATCCCATCTGGAAGACCGACAAGGGTCTGTCCCCCGGCGATCCGGTGACGAAAATCAAGACCCTCTACCGCGTGAAGGCTGGCAAGGGGTCCGGTTCACGCATGCTGGTGAAGGCCCGCAATGGCGCGCGTCTCACCGTGCGCTTTGGCGACGGCGTTGTGAAATCACTCATCGTCGCGGTACCCGCACCCCGGGGCTGACCCGCCCGCGCAGTCGCTGGCCGTGAGATCCGGAGAGGCATGCCCATGATCGGGGGGAGTGGAGCAGACGGATGGGGATATGTATGAGACCCCGTAAGCGGGCGACCGGGCTCGAACCCGCGACCCCCAGCTTGGGAAGCTGATGCTCTAACAACTGAGCTACCCCCGCGAGTCGCTGCAAGGGTAGCGCACCATCTACGGCTGGCAGGCGCGCACCAGATGGAACTCCTGGCGGAAGTATCCCCCGGGCAAAGTGGGTCATGCGCAGATATCCCCGTGCCCCGGTGAAGCGCCCCGTACCCCCGGTAATGGGGCGCAAGGTCACGGAGTTTCGCGCGGGGGTTGACGAGGTCATCGGGTACACCGCAGATCCGCCAACCGTTATCTGGCTCGCCAGGTCGGGCAGCGCAAACGCCAACTGCACGGTGCGGGTCTCGCTCCCGTGGACCGGGTCGTCGATGACTGCGGTCGTGCCGACTCCCATAATCGTGCCCGTCGGGTGGAGGGTGCCCGGGCGGTAGACCGGTCCGCGAAATGAATGCGTATCGCCGATGCTGGGGGCGGCAGGCGCGACGTCGGCAGATCCCTTGGTGAGTTCGAGATGGGTCACCGCGAACACCCGCTCACAGCGGTGCGTAGACGCGTGGGCCATCACCGGGAGGGCGACGGAAGGAACGAGGGCGGCAGCGAGGACGACATGCCGAAAACCGAGGAGATTCTTCACTCCGGACAACACCACCCTACATACGATCGGGGGCCGTCACGCCGCTGAGGTCGAGGCCCAAGCGATAACCGTGCGGATGGCGCGCAGCAGGTCAAGGAGAAAAGCCACGACATCGGGGGCCTGCCCCACCACCCGGCACCGGTGGTAGTGGGCGTGAATATCGCGGGCAAGGTCCGTGAGGTACGCCGCCACGCGATGCGGTGAGCGGCGCGCCTCGGCCACGGCTTCGGGCCAGCCGCACAGGGTGAGCAGCAGCGCGCGCTCCGACGGATCGAGCACTGCGGGCGTACATTCAGCCGGTACGCAGAGGCGAACGTGCCCACCTGTTTCACGGTCTGCGTGGCGGGACACACCACCCAGGTACGAAGCGGATGGGTGACCGAAGGCACGAGGCGGCCCATGGGTCGAACTCGCGCGTCTGCAGTACAGTCCCCCGGACTCGGCGTCTCCACCTGCAACTCGCCCGGCGGACGAATATCAGAGTCAGTCCATCGGGGTCGGGTAGGGCTCCAGCCCCTCTTCGGGATCCGATCATATGCAGGAATCTCGCCCACGCCACTCGGGGGAGAGCGCGCGGGATTCATAATCCTGATGTCGAGAGTTCAAATCGTACGGATCGCATTGAGTCACGAAAGGGCGGCGGCGTGGCGGGAACGACCATCTGGGTGCTGGGCGATCAACTTGACCCGGCCGGTCCGGCCTTTGACGGCCATCGTCGAGGGGAGGCGCGGATACTCATGGTGGAGAGCGACCATGCGATTCGCCGGCTGCCATTCAATCGTGAGCGCCGCGTGCTGGTGATCGGGGCCATGCGCCGGTTCGCCGAGCACTTGCGCGCGGACGGCTGGGACGTGGACCACCGGACTGCGGCCACGCTTGCCGCCGGCGTGCTGGCGCACGCGCAGGAACACGAGCCAGATCGCGTGGTGGTGGCTCACCCGACCTCGCGCAGCGGGCTGGCGCTCATTCGCCGGCTCGCCCGGGCGCTGCCTGTGCCGGTTGAGGTGCGCGACCCGGTGGGGTTCATCACGCGTCCGGGCGAACTGGGCGAAATGCTCGGCACCCGTCAGCCGCGCATGGCCACCTTCTACCGCGAGATGCGCCTGCGCCTCGGGCTGATGGTGGAGGCCGACGGCTCGCCTGTCGGCGGCCAGTGGAGCTTCGACCAGGAGAATCGCAAGCCGCCCCCGAAGTCGCACGACCTTGGCGCACCCCCGCTGTGGCTGCCTGCTGCGGACGATCCCCTGGACGTAACGCTGCGTGCCGAGTTCGCCGGCCTGCCCGAGACCGGCGCGGGTGGCGAGCGCGTGATGGCCGCCACCAGCGCGGAGGCCGAGGCGGCACTCGACCGGTTCGTCACGGCGCGCCTCGAGGGGTTCGGCCCCCACCAGGACGCCATGATGAACGACGACTGGGCCATGTCGCATGCGTTTCTCTCCGGGCCGCTGAACCTCGGGCTCATCTCACCGCGCCGCGTGGCCGATCGGGCGGCCGAGGCGCTCGACGACGGCATGCCCATTGCCTCGGTGGAGGGTTTCGTGCGGCAGGTCATTGGTTGGCGCGAGTACGTGTGGGGCTGGTATTGGCGCCGCCCATGGCGCACGGCGAACGAGCTGGGCGCCGAGGCTCCCGTTCCCGCGGCGCTGCTCGGCGCACCCACGCGCATGCGGTGCGTGCAGGTGGCCATGAACGGCGTGGAGGCCCGCGGATACACCCACCACATCCAGCGGCTCATGGTGCTGGGCACGCTCATGCTGCAGCGTGGCACCGAGCCGTGGCGCGCCATGCAGTGGTTCCGTTCAGCGCACGTTGACGCCTCGACCTGGGTGATGGCACCCAACGTGTTGGGCATGGCTCTCTTCGCCGACGGCGGGCAGATGATGAGCAAGCCATACGCGGCCAGCGGCGCCTACATCAAGCGCATGAGCAACCACTGCCGTTCGTGCCCCTACAACCCGGCCAAGGCCACCGGTGAGAACGCCTGCCCCTTCACCACCCTCTACTGGTCGTTTCTCGACCGCCACCGCGAGCGCCTTGCCCGCAACCCCCGCATGTCGCTGTCGCTTCGCAACCTCGACCGCCGCGACGACATCGCCGAGATCCGTCTCGAGGCCGAGGTCGTCGGAGCCCGGCTGGACACGGGTGACATCTAGGCGCCACGGGCCTCTCCTGCGCGCACGGCATCCCACAGGGGCGCCAGCACCACGTTCTGCCCGGCAAACGCCGGTCAGCGGCTCGGGGGCGAGATCGGCGAAGTACCACTGAAAATTCATTCGTACGTGCGGCGCCCTGATGAGAACCCAATGCCGGGGACGACGACGCCCACCGCGGCGCCCGCGGCCAGAGCCTTCCTGACACCGGCCATCGTGTCGGGGTCGGCGATGGCGGTCACCCCGATGCCGAGGCGTGGTGCCTCACACACCGGCTGGGATCGTGGGAGCCGTCGGAGTAGTTCGTGGGTGTGCAGATCAATCATCAGCGAAGCGCCTCGTTCAGCATGTCCGCGAACAACTGGTCGATGGGGATGCCGGCCGCAGCGGCCATCGTCGGGATGACGCTGGCCCGTGCGAAGGAGCAATACGGTGAGGCCTCGAGGAACCACGGCGCGCCCGACGGGTCGATGCGAAAATCAAACAGCGAGTAGTGACGGGCACCCAGCGCCGCATGGCACTGCCGAGTGGCATCTCGAACCGCCGCGGTGATCGGGTCATCGGGGTCCACGATCCACGCCCGGGACTGTTGCTTCGCCATGAGATGCAGTGCGCCTTCAGGGCCCCACCCGATCTTGTCGTCGTACGTGCGGATCGGTGCGTTATCGGCGTCGACCGCGTACTCCTCGAAGGGGAGGCAGACGATCTCGCCATTCCGCTCGATGCAACCGGCGCGGACTTCACGGCCGAGGGGGATGAACGTCTCGACGAGCACCTCGTCGGCGTGTTCAAGGGCTCGACTCAGCGCGGCAGACTGCTCGCACTGTTCGCGCACGAGCGTGACCCCAAGGGAATTGTCGGAGTCGACCGGTTTGACCACCACGGGAAGGGTGAGCGATGGTGTCTCACCGGCTCGCAGGACCTCACCGCGCGGTACGTGAACCCCCGCCGCCGCGACCACAGCCTTTGCCCGGGCCTTGTGCGAAGCAAGGGACATCACGTCGGGGGCGTTCCCCACGTACGGGATGCGAAGCATGTCGAAGAGCGCCCGATAGCGGGTCATGCCAGGGATGCAGAACATCTGCGGCACCATCACGTGAGCGTTGATCGCCACTAGTCGGGCGACGGCATCCGCCAACGGCATCGATGGAGCTGCGGCAATGCCCTCGCGGCTCAGGTCGTCCGGAAAGCGCCACCTGCCGTCCGGTGTGACGTGCGCGATGGAGAACTCGTAGCGCGATGGATCCGCGGTGGCGGCGAGGCAGTTCTCCGCGTAGACGCGGGACAGTTCCCCGAGGAAGTCGCTGACGGCGGATCCGGTCATGTGCACGACGCGCAGCAAATTCAGTCGCCCGCTGGCTCGACGAGTTTGCCGATATTGAAGTCGATGCGGATCCACGGTTTGCGGCGTCGCAGATTGCGAAGGAGAAGCAGCGGGATCTGCAGGTGATGAACCAGGAGAAAGGGGGTCGGGTCGGACCGATCGAAGATGGCATCCTTCCCCTCACGCACCACACGCAGGCGTTCCCGCACCGTGCGCGGTCGCCGAACCAGGCGCCAGAGCTCCTGGTAGAGCCAGTAGGTTGGTCGACTCGATGACAGGGGCCGGATCATGGGGACGTCGTCATCCAGATAGGCCGCGGCAAGATCGGGGTGGTCGTACATCATTGTGATTGCGGAATGCGTCCGGGGGTTGCACTCGATGGCCAGCAGCGTGCCATCCGCTCGCTCGATGAAGTCGAACGACACCTGCCCAGTGAGCCCGAGCTCGCCACAGAAGCGCGTGACCCACGCCTCGATCGCGGGCTTGTCAACCATCGCGTAATTCAGCTGAAACGCCGAGGACTGGCAGCAGCAGTAGACCTGCACGTCTCCGTTGCGGACGGTGCTGTGGGTGCAGTACTCAGTGCCTGCCACAAACTCCTGAAGGATCCACGGGTTGTCGTCCGAAATGGGCTTCCCTCGTGCGAACTGCAACGTTTCGCCCGCCGTTGGGCACGGCAGGGGCGTCAGGTCGAGCCGGCCGACCGGGTCGTAGGCGATGCTCTTCAGCACGTAGGTACGGTCGGAGCCTGCGAAGTCGAAGTCGGCCACCTGCTCGGGTGACGTGATGCGGTGCGTGTCCGGTACCGCCAGCCCCGCGGCGGCCGCGAGCACGGAGAACTCATACTTGTCGTCGAGTTGGTGCAGGAGGTCAGGGTCGACATGCAATACCTCGCAGTACGGCGAGAGCCGCTCCTTCGCAAGTGAGTCGAACCAGCTCGCCACCGGACTGCAGACGGGCACGTAGACGTCGACGTTCTCGGCGTGAACAATGCGCAGGAGGGCATCGACGTAGCCATCTGCGTCGGGCGATGGCACGACGTGGAAGGCATCCACGGCATTGGAGAAGCGGTGACCGGTGAACCGGTACCGGGAAGTCTCCACGAGGATGACCCGGTGTCCTGCCCGGTGAAATGATCGCGCGAGTTGCAGGGTTTTGGTCATCTTCCCGCCGCTCAGCATGATCGTGCGCGGAACCGGCGCGGCGCGGCGGCGGGACGTGCGGCCCGCGCCGAGGAGTGCCGCAGCGCCGGTCAGCACCAAATTGACAGGCAGCATCACAGCGAGCAGGCCGAGCGCTCCCAACGTGCGGGGGATAACGAGGGCCGGGGTGCGTTGCGGCGCGCCCATGGCTACAGCCCGGGTCGCCCGATGACCAGTCCCCGGTGCAATACCCGGGGGCCCTCGACCCCGGCGTGGTCGGCCTTGTGAAGGACACACCGGTTATCCCACATGATGATGTCGCCCGGTGACCAGGCGTGGCGGTAGGTGTTGTCGTCCGTCGTGCAGTGGTCGTAGAGGAAGGCCACTGCCTCGCGGGCGTCCTCGTCCGAAAGGTCGCTGACCGCCACGCACCGCTGGGGGGTGGACAGATAGATGGCCGTGCGCCCCGACACGGGATGTTGCTGGAAGACCGGGTGCTCGGCCGCAGACTCGTCGCCCTCGTCAAGGTCGACGCCCGTCGCCACGTGGGTCAGCGTCCGTCCCTCCAGCGCGGCCACCCGCTCGGGCGGAAGCGTCTCAAAGGCGCGGTACTGGTTGGTGAACAGCGTCTCACCACCGCATTCGGGCAGAACCACCGAGCGCAGGGCCGTGAACGTCGGCGGCTGTCGTACATAGCTGGTGTCGATGTGAAATGAGCTGCGTGGCGGGGAGGTCCTTCCCACGTTGCTCACCACGTTGAGGTCGGGCTGCCCACCGACGGGCGTCTCGCCCTTCGTGAACGTGAGCTCTCCGAAACGGGCGAGGAACGCGACGAACGCGACGTCGTCCACGTCCTGTTCGGTCAGTACGACCACACCATGTTGCGCGAGGATCTCGCGCAACCTCGTTACGGCAGCGTCGTCGACGTCATCCACGGACAGCCCGCGAACCGTTGCGCCAACGGGTTCGTGCACGACGATCTCGATCTCGGACACGGGTCAGCCGCCCTCGACGAGGCTGATGAGGGTGAGCCCGTCGCGCAGCGGCAGCAGAACCTGTTCCACCCCGGGGTCGTCGGCGACCATCTTGTTGAACGCAGCGATTGCCTGCCCGTTCGGGGACGACGCCCCAGTCATGTACGGGTCGCCTTGCATGAGGGTGTTATCGACGCAGATCACGCCATGTGGAGCCACGAGGCCGCCGTCAAGGATCAAGCGGAAGTACTCCTCATATCCGACCTTGTCCGCATCGAGGAAGATCAGGTCGAAGGTCGCACCCTCCTTGGCCAGTCGTTGCAGTGTGTCCGAAGCATTTCCCACCTCAACCACGATCTTTCCACCGTGCGGCGAAACCGAGAAACATGCCCGGGCGAAGTCGGCCACGCCCGCATCGATCTCGCAGGCGACGACCACGCCGTCGGCGGGAAGGGCCTCCGCCATCGCCAGCGCCGAGTATCCGGTGAACATGCCGATCTCCAGTACGCGCTCGGAGCGGGTCGCACGCACCAGAAACTTGAGCAGCTGGCCCTCCACGTGCCCCGAGAGCATCTCCTGCTCCAGAACCGGCATCCCGTTGCCTACTGGCTGCCCCGCCCAGTCGTGGGCACTGGTCCGCTGCGCGAGCGCCTGAAGGGCAGGAGACTCCGGCGTCGTGCACAGCGCCACGTAGGCGTCAAGGCCGCCGGCCAACTCGAGGGCGACACTGATGGACCCGATCACGGATGGTTCGCCGGCGTCACCCGCCTCAAGCCGGGAGACGATGTCCTTCAGCGACGCTGCGAGGATCCCCATCGGTGTCACGGGGCGAGCGCGGGACGCAGCTGCTGGAGTCGTGGTCATCGGCCCCTCAGCGGGACTCGACGGACCGCGGGAACAGGTACACGTCGCTTCCCTCCCCGCCCATGGGGTACTCGGCGCAGATGCGCCGGTGTACGGCCAGCGCCCCGACGAGCTCGTCCGTGCCAAGATCATTCACAAACCGGCAGGCACCGATGGGGTCGGGTATCGCCGCCCGCAACAGGCCGCCGCGGGTCTTCATGATGGACGCCGTCGCTTCCACGAGCAGATCGGGTGTGAGATAGGGGCTGTCGATCGCAAGGCCGACACCGGACATCAACGAGAGGATGCGGTCGCGATCCGCAGCGGAGATGTACCCGCGCTCGGCGGCGATCGTGGCCGAGAACGCCATGTCGATGGTCACGGCGTGCCCATGGAAGAGCGGTGGGTCCGGGGCAAGTTCGAGCGTCGGGCTCCAAGTGTGGCCGAAGGCGATCACGCGGTCGAGGTCTCGCTCGTGCAGGTTTGGAACCTCCAGTTCGAGCATCACCCGAATGGCCTCGTAGGTCACCTCATGCCCTGTCGCCAGCAGTTCGGGCGTGCCGTCGAGGTAGCCGAAGCGGGTAGCGACAAGGTCCTGGCCGTATCGCTCCAGCTGGTAGAAGAGATCGCGATCGGCGACAGCGGCGATCTTCACGAGCTCCGCGAAACCGTTACGCACCTGGTCAATCGGAAGTGTCTTGAGAAACGAGAAGTCGAGAATGACGTCCTGGGATGCGTGGTACGCGCCCAGCCGGTTCTTCCCCTTGCGGTGGTTCACGGCTACCTTGATGGACACGCTTGCGTCGATCAGTCCGATCAGTGTGGTCGGAACGCGGATGTAATCGGTGGAGCGGCGGTAGGCGGCACAGGCGAAGCCGGCCACGTCAGTGGTGAGGCCTCCGCCGACCACCAGCACCGGTTCCGTCCGCATGAGACCGAACCTGTCGAACTCGTCGATGACCGCCTCCAGCGTCTCCATTGCCTTACCCGGCTCTGCGATATCTAGGGTGAACATGGTGAGCGCGATTCCGTGATGCTCGAAGTAGGCGTCGATCTGCTCGCCATACAGATCGCTGATCTGGGCGTCGACCACCATCAGGCACCGGCCAAACTCCTGGTACGAACGGGCGATCTCATCGTTCTCGCGGGCGAACACGCCATCGACGTAGGTCAGGCGATAATCGATGCGCTCGACCGCGGAGACATGGAATGCGCGCGGTTCCGCCCGAAACGTTCCGACGACATTGCTCATAGTGATCCGAACTCCTTCTGCCGCGTAGGACGGCGGGCAGTGGTCAGGGCGCCAGGAGGGCGCGCAACGTATCAAGGTCGATCTGGTCGACGACCACGGCTGAGCCGAAGTCGTGATCAGCCGTATTCTCGTTCGGAAACGCCACGCATACGATGCCGGCGGCGTTGGCGCCCGCGACGCCGCCGAGGTTGTCCTCGATTGCTACGCAGGAGGACGCGCGCTGTTCGAGTGCGGCAAGGGCCACCACATAGGCGTCCGCGGCGGGCTTCGGCTGATCCACCTGCGTGGCATCGGTAATGACGTCAAAGTCCGTGCGCGCCACACCGGGGCCGAGCGCCGTCAGGATTGCCGTGACATTCGCGGGCGAGGTCGTCGTCACCAGGGCGACCGCTGTGCCGCCTTCCTTGGCGCGCCTGATGGTGTCAACGACCCCCGTGCGCGGCTCGATCACGGCTGAGGCAAGCAAATCGTGGAACTTGGCGGTCTTGGTGGCATGGACCGCCGCGGCGTCCACAGCCGCCCCCCGGGCCCCTGCGAACTGCGCGATCCGCTGCTCACCGCCGTTGGTCCCCAGCATGGCGATGTACTGCTCTCGATCCCACTGCCAGTCGAGGTCATGTTCGGCAAACGCCTCGTTGAACGACTGCCGTTGCAGCTCTGAGGTGTCCGCAAGCGTGCCGATTGAGCCGAAGAGAATTGCTGTCACTTTGGACTCCAGATGATGAGAAATGAGGAAGGGATTCTTGCGAAGGGATTGGCAGTCGGAATATTGGCGTGCGGGGCGCCGACCCGCAATGGGGAACCGTCGTCATGCCGGAATCATCGTTTTACAGTGCGATGCACTTAGGGCCGGGGGCCGGGTACCAGTGAGTCCGTCTCTCTCACCGTCGGGGGGCGTGTCACGCCGTGGCCCGACGCCTGTTGCTCCCAGTGCGGGCAACGCCAACGGCGTCGTGCGTGCGGCGCAGAGCGGCTGGGCAGAGGGATAAGACGGTCACGCTCATCACCGGCATCCCTTCCGGTGAACGTACGCATGTCAGCAAGGGGCCCAGGCGCCTGCGCGGGTCGGGTGGCGCCGTGAAGGACGGCGTGGTCGAGATGCATGGCGACTCCCAGGACAGGGTTGCCGCGCACCGCGGCCAAGGATTTCGCGTGAAGATCGCTGGGGGCTGAGGCTCCGGGGGGATCGTCACGGGTGCGCTCGACCCCGCCCGGCTGATGGCCGGTCGCGCACATGAACATCGGGGCCTCGTGACTAGCGACCAGATGGCAACTCCCACCTCACCCTCCGCCTCGCCATCCGGTGTCACCATTTTGGCCATGCGCGGCGTACGGCGTCAATAGCCGGTGGAACACCACCCTCGCGCTCGTCGGCGCCGCGCAGGAATGACATCAGCGGCAGGATGCGGGCTCTATCTGATGCCTTCAGCCGTGCTCCCGGTGCTCACGGATACTGGAGCAACTTTCGGTCCGATTCGGGCCGCTCGACGTCCCACCAGATTTGACTCGAAGTTTCTGGCGGAAAACGATGGCTGGATCACGGCTGGATGGCACCGTCAATAGCTCTGCTGGTTCTCTATGAAACCCCTGCGAATCGGATAAGCGGGCGACCGGGCTCGAACCGGCGACCCCCAGCTTGGGAAGCTGATGCTCTACCAACTGAGCTACACCCGCGAGTCGCCGCAACATTAGCGCACCACCTACATCCGATCGGGGGCCTCCACGCCGATGAGATCGAGGCCCACTGCGATAACCGTGCGGGTGGCGCGCAGCAGGTCAAGGCGAAAGGCCACGATCTCGGGGGCCTCCCCCACCACGCGGCACCGGTGGTAGAAGGCGTGGAAGTCACGGGCCAGGTCGGTGAGGTACGCAGCCACGCGATGCGGTGAGCGGCGCGCCTCGGCCTCGGCCACAGCATCGGGCCAGCCGCACAGGGTGAGCAGCAGCGCGCGCTCCGACGGGTCGAGCACAGCGGGCGGGGCCGCGTCGGCCGGTGCCACTGGATCCTGGGCAAGGATCCCGGCAATGCGTGCGTGGGCGTACTGCACGTAGAACACGGGGTTCTCATTGCTCTGCGTGCGGGCGACGTCCAGATCGAGGTCGAAGGCGGTCTCGTGGCTGCGCTGCACCAAGAAGAATCGGGCTGCGTCCACACCGATGTCGTCCAGCAGTTCGCCCAGCGTCACAAGCGTGCCGGCACGCTTACTCATCTTCTTCGACTCGCCGCCCTCGGTGAGCGATACCAACTGCACGATGGGCACCTCGAGCATGTCGGGGTCGAACCCGCCCGATGCAATGACCGCCCGCAGCCGTGGGATATAGCCATGATGATCGGCGCCGAGCACGTCGAGCAGGCGGTCATCTCCGCGGCCGGCCTTTTCGAGGTGATACGCCAGGTCGGCCGCGAGGTACGTGGTTGACCCGTCGGACCGGCGCAGCACGCGGTCCTTCTCGTCGCCGTAGGTGGTGGTGCGAAACCACAGGGCGCCCTCGTGCTCGTAGGCATCGCCAGATGCGATGAGCGCGTCGAGCCCGCGCTGCACCGCGCCCCCCTCGTGCAGGGTGGTCTCGCTGAAGAACGAGTCGAACCGCACGCGGAATCGATCGAGCTCGGCACGCATGGCGGCAAGCATCATCTCGTGGCCACGGTCCGAGAAAAACGCCAGGGCCCCGGCGTCGGGCGGGTCCACCCGACCGGCGTAGGTATCCCCCACCTCTCCCTGCAGTTCATGGGACAGCACATCGATGTAGTCGCCCTGATAGCCGTCCTCGGGCACCGCGGTATCCAGACCGAACAGCGCGCCATATCGGGCCGCCACCGACGCGCCGAAGAGTTCCATCTGGCGGCCGTAGTCATTCACGTAGAACTCGCGGGTCACATCGTGGCCGGCATATTCGAGGATCCGAGCGACCCCGTCGCCATACGCCGCCTGACGGGCATGGCCCACGTGGGGCGGCCCGGTGGGGTTGGCCGACACGAACTCGATGAGAATGCGCTCGGCCGGACTGGCCTGGCCCCGGCCGTAGGCATCCCCCGCCGCGACGATCGCGTGCGCGGCGCCGGCGAACCACCTCGGGCTCAGGGTGAGGTTGATGAATCCCGGCCCGGCGACCTCGGCCGATTCCACGAGGGCTCCGAGTTCAGGATCGGCCGTGATGCGGCCCACAAGCTCGTCGGCGATATCGCGTGGGCTTCGCCGGGTGGCCTTCGCGAGGGTCATGGCCACGTTGGTCGCGAGGTCGCCAAAGCCGGCATCGCGGGGAGGGTCGAGGCTGGCGCTGGCGGGGGCACCTCCGGTCACCACCGATGCCTCACGGGCCAACGCCTGCGAGAGCGGTGTGATTGGGCTATCGGTAGGCACGGCGCGCGATGCTAGCGGCCCCCGCCCGCGCGTGGGTATGGATGCCCCGCAAGATCGGCGAGCGCGCGGTACACCTGCTCGGCCAGCACCACGCGCGCCAATTGATGGGGAAGCGTCAGCGGCCCAAGCGACATGCGCTCATGGGCCTCGGTGCAGAGCGCCGGGTCGAGGCCGATGGCGCCCCCGATGAGAAACGTGGTGGGCTTCACATCCTCCAACCGGCGCCCCATCCATGCCGCGAGCGCCTCGCTGCTGGCCGGAGCCTTGCCGCGCACGTCCAGAGCCACCACATACGACCCCTGAGCGATCCGGGCCCGCATGCGCTCCCCCTCCTTGCGGAATACCTGCAAATCGCCCTGCTGCACGGCCTCGGCGGACACCTCATCGATCTTGAGATCGGCCATCCGAGCGATGCGCTGCTCAAACTCCTGGCCACCGGCGTCGAGGGGAGCGCGGAGTCGCCCGACGACGACGAACTGGATGAGGCGGCTCACAGGGATATCGTAGGTGCCGCGTGACCGACTCGGCGACTCCCGACATTGGTGGCCGCATTGCCATCATCAGCGACGTGCACGGTAACCGGCACGCGCTCGAAGCCGTGCGCCGTGCGCAGCGCCAGGCCGGCGTCACCCGCACCTGGTGCCTCGGTGACATGGTCGGCTACGGCGCGCACCCCAACGAGTGCCTGCGGGCGTGCGTGCACGTCTCAGAGCGATGCATCGCGGGCAACCACGATCTGGCCGCGGCCGGACGGGTCACCATGAATGTGTTCTCGCCGTGGGCACGTACCGCCATCGAATGGACCCGTACCCAACTTGACCGCAATGCGCTCGATCGCCTTGCGGCTCTCGAACCGCTCGACACCGACGGGGACGTGGCGCTCTTCCATGCATCGCCCCGCGACCCGGTATGGGAGTACGTGCTCGACGGCGACGGCGTACGCGCGGCCATGGATGCCCATCCCGCCCGCGTGATGATGGTGGGCCACACCCACCTGGCCGGCGCGTGGTGCCTCGGCGATGACGGACGTCTGGATGGCGGCCTTGTGCGCGGGGAGGAGACCATCTCGATCGAGCGTGGGCGCTGGCTCATCAATCCCGGGTCGGTCGGCCAGCCGCGCGATCTCGACCCGCGTGCATCGTGGGCGGTATTCGACCCCGATGCCGCCACGCTCACCTTCCGACGCACGCCGTACGACGTTCCGGGTGCGCAGAACGCCATTCAGGCCGCAGGTCTTCCCGTGGAACTTGGATCGCGTCTGACGGAGGGCCGGTGAGCGTCTATCTCGACCATGCGTCCGGATGGCCGCTGTCGGCTGGCGTGCGCGAGGCCATGGCCCGGTGGATCGACGAGCCCGGAAGTCCGATGGCCCTGCACGACCATGCCCGCGGGCCCGCGCAGGTCGTGGGTGATGCCCATGCGGCCGTCGCGGCTCTCGTGGGCTGGCCGGCGGAGTCGGTCATCCTCACCTCAGGTGCGGCCGAGGCCCGCAACCTGGCGTCGAAGGGCACGCTCTCAGCCCGGGGAACGGACGCCCCGGTGATCGCCGCCGATCGCCTGTCCCACGCGTCCACACTTGCCGCTGCGCGGTCGCTCACACGCCATGCCGGTGCGCTCCGACTTGCCGACGTCGATGCGGTGGGCGATGTGCCGCCCCGGGCGATTGCTGACGCGGCACGCGGTGCCGACTTGGTGGTGGTTACTCATGGGCAGGCCGAGGTGGGTTGTGTACGGGACGCGACCGCGCTCGTGGCCGCGGCCCGCGTCGCCGCGCCACGCGCCGTGATCGTGCTCGATGCCGAGGAGACCGCCGGACTGCTGCCGGTTACCGATGGCCACGGTGCCGACATGGTGGTGATCGGTGGACGATCCCTCGGCGGCCCCGCCTGGGTCGGTGCCCTGCTGGTGCGACCCGGCATCGTGCTGCACCCCCTTATTGAGGGGGGCCTCGAAGAGCACGGCAAACGGGGCGGGGCGCACGACGTGCCAGCCATCGCCGCACTTCTGCAGGCTGCGGGCGAGGCCATGGCCGCCATGCCCGCACGCGCCGAGATGATGCGTGCGTGCGCTACCGAACTGGCGGAGGGCCTTCTGGCGGTCCCCCGGGTGGTGCTGAATGGCCCGCCCCCGGCCGTCCGGCTGCCCGGGCACGTGCAGGTCTCGGCCCGCGGGGTGGAGGGAGAGGCCCTTGCGCTCGCCATGGCCGCGCGGGGGGTCGCCGTGGCCCCGGGCTCGGCATGCACCTTCGGCGCTGGCAAATCGTCACCGGTACTTGAGGCCATGGGTGCAGACGACGACGTGGCGCGAGGAGCCGTGCTGCTCACCGCCGGGCCGGGCACCACCACCGATGATCTCGGCGCGGCCATCGTGGCGTTTACCGAGTCGGTGACGGTACTGCGCGCCATGGCCCCCGAGGGGCAGTGATCAGCGCCATGCGCACCATCGATGCGCTGGGTACCTGGTGCCCCGTGCCGGTGTCGCTGCTTCGCCGGGCTGCCGCACATGCCGCCGATGGGGACCTCATCGTGGTGCTTGCCGACGACCCGCTTGTGAAGGTGGATATCCCGGCCTGGTGCCACGACCAGGGGCATGAGGTGATCAGCGTTGAGGAGGATGGAGGGGTCATCACGACCCGGGTGCGGATCAGCCCGGGGGCGTAATGCCGCTGGCGATCATCACGCGGTTCCACGCATTGATCGCCGTGATGGTCACCACCACCTGCGCCAACTCGGGGTGAGCCCCGCCAGCGCGCGATAGCCGTCGGGGGCGTCGGCCTTCACGTTTACCCGCGGGCCAACCGGGGCCACTAGGCGAACCGGTACGCGATAAGGGCGATGCCGATAAGCAAGCCCGCGATACCGAGTCCGAGTCCCCACCAGGCCATGGATCGTCCGCGCACGTTCTCGTTGGTACCCATGTCCCGCAAAGCGAGGGCACCGAAGATGATTGCGAGCGTCGAACACACCACCGGAAACACCAGAACGCCAACAATGCCGAGCACCAGCGAGGCTGTGGCACGGCCCGACCGACGGGCACCTGCACTGGGTGGTGGTGGCGGGGAGGTGCTCTCCATCGGGTCAATGCCCTGAGTGCCGTTATCGCTTACGTGCTCTGTCCAGACGGTGCCGTCCCACCAGCGGAGCTGATGAAGGCCCGCTGGATCCGGAAGCCATTCCTGTGCGCGTTTACTCAAATGCGCTCCATTCTACGACAGCCCATCCAGCAGCACGGCGCCTGTCATTGATGTGGGGACATCCCACCCCATCAGCGCGCACGCGGTGGGTGATACGTCACCCAGACAACCTGGCCGCAAGGGCAGTCCGGGTCGATCAATCCAGAGCGGTACCGGGTTGGTGGTGTGTGCGGTATTGATGCTGCCATCTGGTTCGATCATCGCTTCGGAGTTGCCGTGATCGGCGGTGACAATGAGCAGACCATTGCGGGCGGCCACCGCGGCGCGGATGTCAGCCATGCAGCGGTCCACGGCCTCAATGCCCTGTACGGCTGCCGGCACGACCCCGGTGTGGCCCACCATGTCGGCGTTGGCGAAGTTGACCACGAGAAACTCGTGCGTCCCCGCCATCACGCCGTCCACCACGGCGTCGCGAACTCCGGCGGCATTCATCTCGGGTGCCTCGTCGTAGGTGGCCACGTGCTGCGGCGACTGCACCAGCACGCGGTCCTCACCCTCAAATGGAGCCTCACGGCCACCG
>SXGT01781512.1_pt1 | contig 30127 bp, 19 predicted proteins | sample 3176221 | NCBI WGS metagenome assembly SXGT01 (sample SAMN11356862, study PRJNA531348) | freshwater metagenome | isolation source: freshwater sample F1-120 | place: China: Fuxian Lake, Yuxi | collected 2017-12-25 | reverse complement strand
TCGTCGCCGCCCAGCTCGCCTCGCGCTGCGAAGTCCAGTTGTCATATGCGATCGGCGTGGCCGAGCCGGTGTCGGTGCGCGTGGATTCGTTCGGCACCGGGACGATCCCGGACGAAGCGATCGTCGCCCTGGTGCGGGAGCACTTCCCCCTCACTCCCAAGGCCATGATCGACCACTTGAAACTGCGCCGCCCGATCTACCAGGCAACCGCCGCCTTCGGCCACTTCGGACGCAAAGGCTTCAGTTGGGAAGCCACCGACAAGGCCAAGGCGTTGCGCGAAGCGGCCAAGATCAAGTAAGATCGTTCGCGCGCCCCCCTCTCGACTCGGGACGGAATCGCCTTCCGTCCCGAGTTTTCACGTCAGCACTCTCCCCTCCGCTAGGATGTCCCCGTGAGCCCCACCGATACCTGTAAACGCAACGTCGAAATCACCAGTCCCGCCGCCGAAGTCGCGGAGGCGTCTAAAAAAGCCGCCACCGATATCCAATCCAAGGCGAAGATGCCCGGATTCCGGCCCGGCAAGGTGCCCATGTCCGTCATCCTCAAGCGCTTCGCGCAAGACATCCGCCAAACGGTGGTGGAGGAGTTGGTACCCAAGGCGTTCCGCCGCCACGCCGATGCGCACGACTGGAAAGTCGCGGGCAACCCCTCGGTCACCGACGTTCACTTCCACGACGGTGAGGAGATCCACTTCAAGGCGGAATACGAAGTGGCGCCGGAGTTCGAACTCGGCGAGTACCGGGGAATCGAGGCGGTGTACGAAGAGCCCAAGGCGGCCGAAGAGGACATCGACGCACGCGTGAACCAGTTGCGCGACACCAAGGCGGAGTTCGTCAATATCGATCCCCGCCCGATCGCGGACGGAGACTTCGCCGTCGTCGGGTTGAAGTCGATCCAGGGCGTCGAAGGCGACCCGGTGGAAAGCAACGAGACCGTCCTCGAAGTGGGCGGAGCCGACTCCATGCCGGCCTTCTCGGAAGCGCTACGGGGAGCTTCGCCGGGCGCGGAGATGGACGTCGAAATCACGTACCCCGAGGAGTACGGACACGAGAAGCTCGCCGGGCGCACCGTGAAATTCCACGTCGAGGTGAAGGGACTCCGGCGCAAGGAACTGCCGGAGTTGAACGACGAGTTCGCCAAGGACCTGGGCGACTTCCAATCGATGGAGGAATTGCGCGCCGAGGTCCGGCGTTCCATTCTGCGCGAGCGCGAAATAGAGGCTCAGAACAAGGCCAAGACCGCCATCGTCGACAAGCTGATCGACTCCCACGCGTTCGCGGTTCCGGAAGCCTGGGTGGATGCCCAGATCGAGAGCACGGTCAGCGCCCGGCTCCGGGAGCTCGCGGGACCGGGCGTCGACCTGGCGAAGTTGAAGATCGATTGGAACAAGGTCAAGGAGATGCACCAGGAGCGCGCCGTTCGCGAAGTGAAGGCGTCGCTGATCCTGGGCAAGATCGCCGAACGGGAGGCGATCGAGACGATGATGGACGAAGTGGACCGCGAGGTGACCCGCGCCGCCAAGCAACTGCGGGAGCCTGTGGCGGCGGTTCGCATGAAGTTCGAAAAGGACGGCACGATGCACACCATCGCGTCGCGAATCCGCACGGACAAAGTGCTCGGGTTCCTCTTCGAACAGGCCAGGAAAACCGCCGCCGAGTAGGCTCCGCTACACGCTGACGACGGGAACGGGCGATTCGCGGATGATCGCGTAGGCGTTGGCTCGCAAACGGCCGAACAGGCCGGAAGCGGTGCCGCGACCGAGCACCACCAGATCCGCTCCCACCTTCTTCGCGACGTCCGCGACCACTCGCGACGGATCGCCCGCGTGGATCTCCACGTCCGCCTTCACGTCCGTCTTCTCGAGCAGCGCGGCCACTTCCTTGACCGCCTGATCGGTGAGGTAGACACGCCAGTCGGGGTCGAAGTACTCGCCGGTGCGGCCCTCGAGATTCGGCGTGGCGTGCACCACCACCAGCTTCGCCTTGTTGTTGCAGGCGAACTGCGCCGCCCAGTGCAGCGTCTGCTCGGAGTGCGAACCGAGGTCGATGGCGGCCAGCACGGTTCCGAAGTGGATCTTCTCGACGGGTGGAGCCTCTTCCATGTGGGCGCCGGTGAGAACCGGGCAGTCGGCGTCATGGAGCACCTTGGCCGCCACCGAACCGAGAATGAACCGCCGGAACGGTCCGTAGCCATGCGTCGGCATGACGACGAGGTGGAAGCCCTCGTCATGCGCCACGCGGACCACCTCGGTGGCGGGATCGCCCTCGAGCGTCACGCGCTTGGCGTTCAATTTCGGGAGTTCGTCTTTGAGAAAGGTCTGGCATTCCTGTTCGGCCATCGCCTTGCGGTTCAGGTACAGTTCCGCCATCGCCGAGCTGCCGGCTTCCATTGCCGTGAACTCGTACTGGGGCGGCGGGACGACGTGCAGCATGGTGACCTCGGCCCCGTAGGTTTCGGCCAAAGCTTCCGCATAGCGGGCGGCGCCAACGGCGCGGGCGCTGAAGTCCACCGGTAAAAGAATTTTCGCAAGGGAAAACATCGATATCTCCTTCCTGTCTATTTCCGTTGCATTCGGAGGGCCATCCTGAGTGCGTGATAGTGGCCCCGCGCGTGCTAGCGTAAACGCGAATCCCGAGATGGCCGTCAATCAACATTCTTCAATCTCCGCGCGGATCGCGCCGCTGCTATATTTTTCAAACAACTGGATCAGCAGGGTGGGCGTGTTTCTTGTCACCCTGGCCGGAGTGCTTTGGCTGTTCCTTCTACCGTCGTATCTTGGCGGGCATGCGTCGAACGCGTACGTCGGCATTGCGCTTTTCCTCATCCTGCCTGTGGTATTTTTCGCAGGGTTGGGCCTTATCCCGCTAGGAATCCTGCTGCGAAGGCGGCGCGGGCTTCCCTTAGCGGACGATCTTCCCCCGCTATCGTGGAACAGTCCCCACCTGCGGCGCCTCGCCGTGTTCGTGGTGCTGGCCACCGGCGCCAACCTGGTGATCGGATCCAACCTCACCTATCGCGCCGTGGAACATATGGACTCGGTGCAGTTCTGCGGCGCCACCTGCCACGTGGTGATGAAGCCGGAGTTCACCGCCTACCAGAATTCCCCGCACTCGCGCGTGGAATGCGTGAAGTGCCACATCGGGCCCGGCGCGTCGTGGTTCGTCCAGAGCAAGCTTTCCGGCGCGCACCAGTTGATCGCGGTAGCGTTGAACAACTACGAACGCCCCGTTCCCACGCCGGTGAGCAATCTCCGGCCGGCGCGCGAGACCTGCGAAGGCTGCCACTGGCCCGACAAGTACGGATCGGACCGCCTGCGCGTCATCACTCATTTCTCTGACTCGGGGGAGGAAACCAAGAGCGTCCTGCTGATGCGCATCGGCGGCGGCGGAGTGCGGGGCAAGGGCATCCATACGGCCCACGCCGGACAGGGCGTCAAAATCCGGTACGCGCACGCCGACAAGGGCCGCCAGACGATTCCCTGGGTCGAGTACACGCGCGACGGCAAGAGCGTGGAGTACCTGGCGTCGAAGGCGAACAAGGAGGACGTGGCCCGGATGGAGGTCCGCGAGATGGACTGCATCGACTGTCACAACCGCCCCAGCCACACGTTCGAAACGGCGGAACGGGCGATCGACAACGCGATCGCGGGAGGCGGGATCGACCGCACGCTGCCGATGGTCCGCAAAGTGGCGCTCGATGCGATCAAGAGGCCGTTCGACACCACGGAGCAGGCCGAGCGCGAGATCCCGGCCGCGGTGGAAGCTTTCTACAAGAAGGACCATCCTCAGCGCGGCGCCGATGCCGCCAAGGCCGGCCGCACGGCGTTGGACGTATGGAGCCGCAACGTGTTCCCGGAGATGCGGGTGAAGTGGGGGACCTATCCCAACAACATCGGACATCAGGATTACCCCGGCTGCTTCCGCTGTCACGACGACGACCAAAAGTCCGCCGAAGGGAAGACGGTGGGGCAGGACTGCAACGCCTGCCACCAGATGCTGGCGATGGAGGAGAAGGACCCCAAAATCCTCACCGACCTCGCCGGCGGGAAGTAGCCGAGGGCCTACGACGCCGCTTCGCGGTCGCGGACGCCCAGCAGGTACAGAATCCCGTCGAGCCCCATCCGCGAGATCGCCTGCCGGGCGCCGCGCCGAACCACGGGCTTCGCTCGAAACGCGATGCCCAGTCCGGCCAGCCGCAGCATCGGCAGGTCGTTGGCCCCGTCTCCGACGGCGATCACTTGCTCCATGTTCAGCCCCTCGCGCGCGGCGATCTCGCCGAGCAGGGCCGCTTTGCGGGCTCCGTCGACCACCGGCGGGATGACCTCGCCGGTGACGACGCCGTCGCGGAGTTCCAGTTCGTTGGCATGCAGGTAGTCGATACCGAGCCTGCGCTGGAGCTCGCGGCCAAAGAACGTGAAGCCGCCCGAGAGGATCGCCGTCTTGTAGCCTAGCCGCCGCAGCGTCCCCACCAGGCGCTCGGCGCCGTCCATGAGCGGGATGGTCTCGACGACCTGTGTCAGAGCCGCCTCCGGCAGTCCCTTCAGCAGCGACACACGCTTGCGAAAGCTCGCCTGAAAGTCGAGTTCGCCGCGCATGGCGGCTTCCGTGATCGCCCGCACCTGCTCCCCCACACCCGCCAACGCCGCCAGTTCGTCGATGACTTCGCCCTGGATCAAGGTAGAGTCCATGTCGAAGGCGACCAGACGGCGGTTGCGTCGGTAGACATCGTCGTGCTGGAACGCGATGTCGAGGTCGTGCTCGGCGGTGAGGTCGAGCAGTTCGCCGCGGATGGCGGACTCGTCGGCCAACCCGCCGGAGGTGGCGAGTTCGATGCAGACGCGGCCGGTATCGTCCGCGGATTCGAGGGGTGTGCGGCCGGAAAGCCGGTCGATGCGGTCGATATTGAGACCGTGGCGCGCCACCACGCCACTGACAGCGGCCAGATGGGCCGCCTCGATCGAGGGTCCCAGCAGCGTGACCAGGAACCGCCTCTTTCCTTGCGATCCGACCCAGGCGCGATACTCGTCCGCGGAGATCGCGGTGAAGCGGATCTGCATGCCCATCTCGTGCGCCTTCAACAGAAGGTCGGTGAGCATGGCGGACGAGCGCATACCGGCCGTCATTTCGACCAGGATGCCGAGCGCGAGCGAAGAGTGAATCACCGCCTGGCCGATATCCAGCACGCGCGCCGAGTGACTGGCGAGAATGCCGGTGAGCGAATGCGTGACGCCGGGATGGTCGGGGCCGGAGACCTCAATGAGAAGAACCTGCGAAAGCGACAGCGTCATCCGCTCAGACGCGATGGTGATCGGCGCGCCAGTTCTTGATCGCCTGCTTGATCTCGGAGCCCTTCACCAGCTTTCCGGCCGCGACCTGCCGCGCCAGTTCGGGAAGGTCGGCATCGGAGGCGAATCGCAAGGCGACGATCTGGTTCGACGGAAACGCGGACGCCTTCGCGGCGAGTTCGGCTGGGAGGACGCGCTGGAACCGGAGCTGTTCCTCGAGCCGGATGACGCGATCCTGCGCCTTGAGCGCGTTGACTCGTGACAGCACTCCCAGGATGAACAGCCCGATCGACAGCAGGAACGCCTCGGCGTGGGCGAAATCGGGGGACCTGACAAGCTGGATCAACGAGTTGACGAAGTGCAGGCCCAGAATGGGGAGCAGCACGTAATGAAACGGCGGGTGCCAGCGAACGTGGTTCGCCAGGGTCTGAGGGGTTTGTTCGGGCATGAGTCCCCAGTTTAGCCGTTCCGCCGAGCGGGGGGCGCCTCAATGGCGCCATAATCTTCCCTATGACTCGCCGCACCGCCCTGGGCGCACTGGCCGCCGGTTTCCCCGCGATCGTGAAAGGCCAAAAGAAGCCGCCCAACGTGATCTTCATCATGACCGACGACCAGCGATGGGACGCAATGTCGTGCGCGGGCAACAAGATCCTGAAGACGCCGAACATGGACCGTCTGGCGGCGGGCGGGGTCCGCTTCACCGAGGCGTTCGCGACCAATCCGCTGTGCTCGCCGAGCCGCGGCACGATCCTCACCGGCTTGCATACCCACGCCCACGGAGTGACCACCAACGGGGGCAAGTCGCATCACTTGAAGCCGGGCGTGGTTACTTATCCCCAACTGCTGCAAAAAGCCGGCTATTACTCGGCGATGATCGGCAAGTGGCACATCGCGACGCTTCCCACGGGGCTGGGGTTCGATCACTGGTGCATCCTACCCGGCCAGGGCGCCTATCACGACCCCGCCATGATCACGCAGACGGGCCGGATCCAATTCCGGGGTTACTGCGACGACGTCATCGCGGACCAGGCGCTCGAGACGTTGCGATCCCGCCCGAAGGACAAGCCGTTCTCGCTGATCTGCAATTTCAAGGCTCCGCACAGGGCCTGGGAGCCGCCGGAGCGGTTCGCCAAGATGTACGAAGATATCGCGATCCCGGAGCCATCCACTTTCAACACCGGACTCGAGGATCGTCCGGCCGGCATCCGCGGCACGGACATGCAGATCGCCGACATGCCCGACTTCCGCAAGCGGGGCGTGCCGGCGGCGCTGCCGAAGAGCCTGCGCAAGCCGCTGAACTACCAGACCTTCGTCAAGAATTACTACCGCGTGTTACTCGGAGTGGACGAGAATCTGGGGCGCATCCTCGATTTCCTGGACCGCCAGAAGCTCGCCGAGGACACGCTGATCGTCTACACCGGCGACAACGGCTTCTTCATGGGCGAGTACGGCATGTTCGACAAGCGGCTGATGTACGAGCCGTCGATCCGCATCCCGATGCTGCTGCGCTATCCGGCCGGAGTCAAGCCCGGCGTCGATAGCGAGCACATGGTGGTCAACAACGACGTGGCGCATACGGTGCTCGATTACTGTGGCATCAAGCGGCCGGCGCACATGGAGCATCACGGCGAGAGCTGGCGTCCGCTGCTGGAACGCAACGGCGCGGCGTGGCGCGACTCCTGGATGTACGAGTACTTCGAGCATCCCGGCGCCCACTGCGCTCCGATCGCGCGCGGCGTCCGCACCAAGACCCACAAGCTGATTCACTATATCCAGCAGCCGCAGGCGCACGAACTCTTCGACCTGTCGCGCGACCCGGAGGAGCGCAAGAGTTCCTACGACGCTCCGGCCTACACGACGCAGGTGGCCGAGCGGACGGCCCGGCTCGAGCGGTGGCGCGGCGCGACCAAGGACGATCGGAGCCAGGATGGCACGCCTACCTTGCCGTGCACCGGCCGCATGGCTGGGTGACCCTGGCGAGCGGGCGCGGTGAGCGAACCCCACCGGAAGCGCCTTCCCGGTCCCCACGGGCCCGGCCTTGTGCGCGGCAGGGCGCGGGCGTTCCCGGTGGCGGCGATTTCCGTGTCGCGGACGGCTCCTTGCGGTTCCGCGGCCGCGACGGCCACTTCGGTGCCTTCCCGTTTTTTCAGTGGCTTCCCAGGTTCGTTTTGCAATCTAATCTATTTTTCCCTGGTAGGCTCCGGCCGGTGGCGCCGGGATGGCGCTGAGTTCGCTGACGCTGGCGAAGGAGGCGCGGGAGATATGGACCGGTTCGGTCCAGCGGGAGTCCGCGTGGAGGTCCTCGAGGGCGCCCTCGCGGGCGAGGTCGTGGCGCAGGTCAGCGGCCAGCATGTGTTGGGCGCTCGCGGCGCCGTTCATCGCGTTCATGATTTGCTCCCCTCGAGGTCAGTACGGCGGGCTCCGCCGCCACTCAAAGAATGGCACCGGCCGTCGAGGAATGACCGGATCGATGGCGCCCCTTTCCGAGCGTCCCCGGCAACCGTTTGAAAATAGAGGCAATCCAGTTGCGGCTTTTTTGACTAAAGGTGGGAACAGCTTTCTGGCCAATCCGCGGCGCGGTTGCGTTCCGGCCCGATCCGCCCATCGCGGGATGCCAGCAAGCGACTGGACCCGTGAGGCGCGGCCGGGGGGTCGGTGGTTCGCCCATACGGTCCGCGATCATTCAGGGTGAACTACTAGGTTCCGTCGCCTCTCGAGCGTATCTGCATTGGCTTGACGATCGACTGGCCGCAATTGGCCGCAATGTGTGGTGCACTTGTCCGGTCAACGCCGGTGGAGGGTCACTCGCGCCGCAGGCGGACATGGACGCACCACAATCTTCAGCAGTTGAGCATCCGGGAACCGTCTCGGACGGCGCCCCATCGACCCGAAGAGCGCCGCCAAGCGCCCGCCGTTCGAAGTGAAGGCCAAACCGGATAGGGGGAAACAGCGGTCGTCAGCTCTTCGGAAGCACCATTCCCCGGAATAGTCCTCCCGGGAGCTGTACCCCAAGCGCCTTGACGATCACGGGGGGGCCGCCGGCCTGGACGACGACGGTTCCCTGGTCATAGGGGCGCCATATCACCGTTCCTCCTGGCTCCTCCACGCGGTCTCCGGCAGGAGCGCCCAGCGCCTCGAAATAGGTGCGATTCCGCTCCGATTCAGCGTCAGAAGGCGCAATCAGGTACGATTCGTGACCGAAGAGCTTTGCGCAACAGAAGGAATAGACGACCGCTCTCGCGATCTCGTCCGGCGGCCCGGCTGCGTAGTTGACGTGAATCATCGTCACCTTGGGAAAGGTCTTCAGGGCCGGTTCGATCAACTCAGCAAAGGGGGTGCGGATGGATTCCCATGGTTTCAGTGGGTCATGCCACGGGCGGAAAAGCGTCCCTCCCGCGGATGTAGTTGCCGTGAAGCAACTCTCGCTCAAGTCCAGATCAGCGTGGGGCAACAGCACTCCAGCATGCCGGTATGCCTGATTCGTGAAGACGATCGCGCCGGGCGGCAGCGCCCGCCGCAAAGCCGCGAAGAACCCCCCCATGCACACGTCATAGTCCAGACCCGGGTGGCGCTTCTGGAATTGGCGCCGCACGGGTTCCGGTAAGTATTCCGAACCGGGTGTGTCGAAGAAATACCCGTCGTACCGCTCTCTTCTGAGCACATCAGCAAGGTGGCGCACCCGGCTGTTGATCATCTCGGGATTGGCAAAGTCGTACCACAGCGCCCGCTTGCCCGCCTCCGCCGCTCCGCCGCCCTCGGCCTCGCGCTGGATGAGCCAGTCCGCCGCGTGCCGGGCGACCGCGCTTTGCCAGTCCGGCGTGGCGGAGACCGCGTCGCCGGGGTAGAATGCCGAGGTCCACTCATACGCTGTGAGCTTCTTCGCCCCGGCAACTCGCAGCCTGGCTGTCTGTTCCCGGTCGAGGATGCCTCCCGTTACCAGAATCTCGAACTGGGAGTACCATCGCGCCTCTTCGGCGGAAAACACAGCGGAGTAATGGAACGCGGCCCGCGGGCGGTCCCCCGCACGTTGGCCGCCGATCAGACGTGCGGCGGCGAGCAGCATCAGCCTTCGTTTCATCATCGCTTCGGGCCGGTCATGGTAGTACCGGCGAGGCCTGCGTCCCCCGCATCGGTCCCGTCCGGTTGTTCGAGAGCTCGGTTTTCATACGAATCTGCTACTGAATTCGGCGGAAACCGCGCGTGACTGTAGCCGGGTGCGCCCCAGCCGCGCGGAGGCGGCTTGGTCCTGGGCCGCGCCCCGCATCGTACTGGCTCCTAGGGCCGATTCCCTCATTGGATCGGGAACGGTACGCTGCCGTATCGGACTTCCCAATATCAATATGAAACCCAAACATCTCCTCGCGCTGGCGCTGGTCCTACCTTGCGCCCTTGCCGCGCAAAAGAAAGCCAAAGGCCCGTCATCGACGCCGGTGCCGCCCCCGGCCACGACAACGAGTACTCCTCTCGCAGCGGTGGCTGTAACAGGCGGGACCTCCGCGGCGGCAACCGCGGCACTCCCCGCGTTTCGTCCCCTCGCCATGAGACTGCTAGTCCTCGCGGGCGATGGAACCGAGCCGGGATTCGCCGCCATTCGATCGTCGCTGGACCACATCGGCGTCCCCTACGACGCGGTCGTCACCAGCCGCCAACCTCTCCCCCCTCTCGCCTCCACCGATCGCGGCAACTACCAGGGGATCATTCTAGCCACCGGAAGTCTCGTGTATTTCGACGGCTCGATTTATAAGAGTGCTCTTGCCGCCGACGGCTGGGCATCTCTCGACGCCTATGCGCGGGATTATCGGGTTCGAACCATCAGCTACTACACGTTTCCCGAGGTCAAGTATGGAATGACCTACACAGGTTCGATTGGGACTTCCGACGCCTCTCCCCTCCAGGCATCCATCCCGCCGGCGGGGCAACCCCTTTTTCCGTACCTGAAAACGTCCGCTCCGATACGGGTCGCCAACGCGTTTGTATATCTTGCCTCCCCAGCCGCCGCCGCCGGAGAAACGACCACGCCGATTATGTCGATCGGGACTTCGACCGCCGGGGTCCTCCACACCAAGACCGACGGCCGCGAGTATCTGGCGCTCACGTTCGATAACAATCCGAATCTGCGCCATTCGAATCTGCTCAACTACGGCCTGATCAACTGGGTCAGCCGTGGCGTATTCCTCGGTTCCCGGCGCATCTACTTGTCGCCACAGAACGACGACCTGTTCCTTTCGAGCGATCTCTTCGTCTCCACCATCGCGGCGTGCCGGCCGGTGGGCGCCGCGACGGATCCTACCTTCGATCCCGCCGATGCCTGCCCGCTCGTCCGCATGGACGACAGGGATCTCCAGTACCTGGCGGAGTGGCAAAGGAGGGTGCGGGGACAGGCTCAGACGAAGGATTTCCGTGTGTCCATGGCGTTCAACGGCTTCGGCACGACCGAGGAGTCCGGCGCCGACAGGCGCGACAAGCTCACCGCCGAGGCCAAAGATCAGGCCAAGCAGTTCTTCTGGATCTCGCACACCTACGACCACGAAAACCTCGATTGCTTCAATCCCGTCCCGAACAGCGGCATGTGCCGGGGAGCGACGTATGCGGAGTCCGTTTTCGAGATCGAGGAGAATCGGAAGATCGCGAGGTCACTCAATCTGGACACCGACGATATCAGCATGGTGACTCCTGGCATCTCCGGATTGAACAACCCGGAGTTCATGCGAGCCGCCTTCGACCGCGGCCTGCGCTACCTCGTGACCGACACCTCGCGGCCGGGCGGTCTCCCCACCGTTCCCAATACCGGCATCGTGAGCCCTCTGCGGCCGGGCATTCTACTGATTCCCCGCCGCGCGACCAACATTTTCTACAACGTCCAGACCCCCGCGCTGGGGGCTGTCGGCTCAGAGCCCGATGAATACAACTTTTTCTTCGGACCGAACGGCGTCTTCCGCGTCGGCGGCACGGGCGAACCCTTTTTCAACACCAACCAGACGTACGCGCAGATCATCGACCGCGAGAGCGACGCCTTGGTGTCCTATATGCTGCGGCACGAGTTGTACGGCTCCATGTTCCACCAGGCGAACTTCGTCCGTCACACGGGCGCCAATTCGCTCTTCACCAACCTCATGGACGCGACGTTCTCGAAGTTCGCCGCACTGTCCAATCTGCCCATCGCCAGTCTCGAGCAGGCCGGGATCGGCGTCAAGCTGAAGGACAGAATGGCGTTCCTCGCTTCCGGGGCCAGGGGAGTTTACACGCCCGGATCGGGTTCCATCACCCTCACCTCGCCTGTCACGGTCAAGGTTCCGGTAACCGGGGCTTGTGGCGGGACATGCGAGACCTACGGTGGACAGCGGCAGAGCGAAGTTACCGTGAACGCGGGTTCCACGGTGCTTATCCCGGTGAATTGACATGAGAACCCCGTTCTGGACCTGTTTGTTCGCTACCCTCTCCCTCGCGGCCTCCGCCGCGGCCTGGGCCTCGGACACCGGCGCTCTAACCCTCCCCGCCGCCGTGGAGGCGGCGGGGAGGCGGGCGAGAACGGACAGGCTTCGTCTGGATCTGGCCCAGGCCAATGTCCGGATGCTCGAGGCCCAGGGCCGGACGCGGATCGACTTCCGGCCGGGTTTGAGCTTGCTCTCTTTTTCGAATCCGCTCCTGTTTGCAACGTCCCTCGGCGCGAGCCTGTCCATCGGCAAACCGAACGCGCCTTCCGCGTTCGTTCTCGGCAGCGCGTCGCTCGAGGTCCTGGAAGCCGAATTAGCCGCGGAGAAGGCCCGGGTGCGAGCGGAGGCGGACACGGTACGGGCATACTTCCGTCTGGCTGAAAAGCAGCAGTTATCGGATCGCGCCGGGTCGCTCGCGCTCGCCAGCGGCTCCTACGGCCGGGAAATGGACCGTTTATTGAAAGAAGCGCGAATCACCGAACTGGACAGTCTACAGGGACGCCGCCGTTTGCTGGACTTGCGATCGAACGCGGTTGACGCCGAGTCCGCTCGCCGGGAGGCGGCCATCGTCCTCTCTGGACTGATCGGCCTCTCCGATGCCCCGGATTCGCTTCGCGTCGCCCTAGAACCGGGGCCGCCTCGCGTGGAACCCGCCATTCGCGAAAGCCGTTCCGATCTCACCCTTCTCCGCGAGCGCGCCGCCGCGATCCGCCGGCGCGGGAGCCGCGCGCCACGGGGCAGCGTACAGGCCGGTTTTCATCGCGTGGATAGCTCCGGCATCCGAGCGGCTCACCCTTCGAATTATCTCCTGGGCGGGAACACCGGCAGGCTGGACTTCAATCTCGGATTGTCCTTGCGCCGCACCGGAGAGCGGGAAGCCGCCGAAGAAATACTCGAAGCCAGGCTGGGTATGTTGGATGCCGAGATCGAGCGGCTGGAAGGTGAAGTTCGAACGGAGGCCGCCCTGCTAAGCTCCGCGCTGGCCGCGGCGGCGGAGAAGGCCGGGATCGCCCGGGAAAGGTGGAGCAACTCGGCGAGGGCCCTGGAATTGCTCGTCGCTCGCGAGGAAGCGGGCCTGGCGGCCCGGCCCGCCATTCTGGAAGCGGAGTTGGCGGTCTACCAGACCTATGCCGCCCACCTGGAAGCCGATTCCTCTTACAGGTCGTACCTGCGAATGGCCGGTCCGGTGACAGTCACCAAAATCGCTGTAGAGAAGGGAGAAGTCGATTGAAGAGTCCATTGAATCCGAATGCCGTCCGAATCACCTCGTCGCGCCGAGGCCCGGGCGAAGCGGTGTTATCCCCCGTGCCGCCGGCTGACAACGGCGCCGAACTGCTCGCGTGGCGAGGCGTGAAGGCCTTCTTCGTGCTGACCGTCGTCGCGGTGGCGCTTCTTACCGGCGCCAGATCACGGGCCTCGAGCCCGGCGTCCCGTCACACGGTGCTTCCGGCGTTGGTACATCCGGGACGGGTCGAAGAAGTCCAGGCCGGGACGCCCGGAAGAATAGTCGCGGTTAGGGTGAGAGCCGGTCAGATGGTGCAAATGGGTGAGGTCCTCGCCGAAATCGAGAATCCGGAGTTGCAGGCGGACGTCCGGTTAGCTCGCCAGCGCCTGGATCTGGTTCGCCGCCGCGCCGCGGCCGAAGGCAAGAACGGTTCCGTCTCCTCGGCGCGGCTCAAGGCCGCCGAAGCGCAATTGGCCGCTGCTGTCTCGGCTAGAAACAGCGCCCGCTCCCGTGTGGAAGCCGCCGCGGCGCAAACCGATGAAAGCGCGCTCGCGCGAGCGAGGGGGACGGCCGCTAACATTCGCGGTCTGGTTGACCGGCGCCTCGCCACCGCGGCCGAACTGGTGGCCGCGGAGTTGACGGTGGAGAACGAAAGGCAGATGCTGGCCGCGCGTCGCGATTCCCGCTCGAGGCTAGTGCAGGAACGGGAGGCCGCGGAAAACCAAATCGAGATCGCCCGGCTCCAGATCGCGACCCTCCGCGTGGCGCCCGGAGCCGGCCAGGAGTTGGACATCAAGGAGGCCGCGTCGCTACTGGAAAAGCTGGAACGGCGGCTTTCCGCGCTTGTTGTCGTGGCGCCCGTCGCCGGCTTGGTCACCCTCGCCCCCGCTCCGGGAACCGCTGTTGGCGAAGGAACGGTTCTTTTCCGGGTGGGAGAGCTCGACAGGCTGATATTCGAGGTGGCCGTTTCTCCGTCGCTCGCGCGGGAAGTGCGTCAAGGCGATCCGGTGACGGTCCGGGTACCCCTCGATCCGCCTGTCGAGGTGGAAGCCCGGGTCGACGAGGTGGAGTGGGCCCCTCGCTCCGGCCAAGCCTACACCGTCAGAGTCGGCATCCCAAACCCGGACCCAGCCGCTCTTGTGGCGGGTTTGGAAGGGTCCGTAGCCTTCGGCCACTGAGGATTGCATGAGACGGCCATCCATTTTGTTGTGCACCGAGGGGACATACCCCCATTACCTCGGCGGAGTCAGCGTCTGGTGCGATCAACTGATCCGGCGCATTCCTCATGCGGATTTCCGGGTCCTCTCGGTCGTGCATTCTCCGTGCCAGCAATCCAGGTTCGACATCCAGTCCAACGTGATCTCGGTGACCGCCGTCCCACTTTGGGGCACGGAGTCTCCCGGCGACCTTCCAGAGCCGGTATCCATAACTTGCGCGAGGAGATCCAAGACGGACGCCGCCGCCGTGGAAAGCCTCTTCGTTCCGCCGTTTCGAATCGCGCTCCGCTCCATTCTTCAATCGGGGGGCGATCCGGCGGCGTTTGGCTTGGCGCTGCTCGAGATTCACAACTATCTCCAATCCCACGAGTTACACCGGACTTTTCGGACGGCCGCGCCGTGGGACGCCTTCCTCGAGGAACTGGCCGCGAGCGAACGATTCCGTGCGATTTCGATGTCCGAGGCAGCCATCTGCCTCGGGTGGCTGGTCCGGTTCTTCTCGATTCTGGCCGCTCCGTTGCCCGAGGTGGATGTGGCGCACTCGTCGATGGCGGGTCTGGCGGGAATCCCGTGCGTGCTGCTGAGGATTCGAGACGGGATACCCTACGTCCTATCGGAGCATGGGATTCTCATTCGGGAGGTCTATACCGCGATGGCGTCGTCCAGCTATCCCGATGTTTGCCGTGCCTTTCTGATCGCGTTTCACCGCGCGGTGGGGTCCTTGAACTACCACTTCGCCGATGTAATCACTTCGCTGGGCGAATTCAACAAACGTTGGCTGGTGAGGTTCGGGGCGGATCCCGCTAAGATACATTACTTCCCGAACGGCGTCGACACCACCCGGTTCAAGCCCACTCCGGCGCTCTCCCCGGTTCCCTTGGTGCTTACTCTCGCCCGCATTTATCCGCTCAAGGGCATCACGACGCTCATCGAGGCCGCCGCGATCGTGAAAGAGTTTGTTCCCGGGGTTCGATTCAGGATCATGGGGGAGGCCGCCGACAAACTGTATTTCGAGGAGTGCAAAGCCCTCGTCGCGCGGCACGGGCTTGAGTCCACGGTCGAGTTCGGCGAGACCTCGGAGCCCGCGGAGGAGTATGGCAAGGCTTGGCTGTATTGCCTGCCGAGCGTCTCGGAGGCGATGCCTTACGTCGTGCTCGAGGCCATGCTGTCCGGCTGCCCGGTGGCCGCGACCGATGTCGGCAATGTCGCCGAAACGTTGGGAGGATGTGGGGTCCTCGCCCGTCCGAACGATCCGGCGGATCTAGCGGCGAAAATCGTTCCCCTGTTGCGAGGTCCGGAGGCCGCCGCCCGCCGCCGGAAGATGGCAGCCGCCGGGCTTCGGCGCGGACTCGCCTCGTTTACGCTGGACGCCGCCACTTCCAGGTTCAGAGAACTCTATTGGGAGCTTTTGGAATGTCAACCCCTGTCCCAGGCGTCCTGACCGAATCGCGAGCCGCTGGGCTCCGCCCGCCCCTCGACGAGTTTGACCTCGCGATCCGCCTTGAAACCGAGGGTGTCACCGACGAAGTCGCGTCGGCGAAATTCGGCTACCGTGGCGCGCTCGCCATGGCGGAGGCGGAATTTCCGCGATTCATGGCGGACCGGTCGACGAAGCCGGCGCCGGTCCCGGCCGAATCCTGGATTGGGGCTTACGCTCGAGGCGTCTCCTATGCCCTGCCCATGGTGATCTGCGCGGCCGCTCTCGCGTTGCAGGGCTTTTCCCTATGGGGCGGTGGCCTTGACGGCGAAACCGCGTCCGCCGTGGGCGCTGGCGTCGTGTCGAGCTTTGTCATCGCCGGAGGCTTCGTGCAGGGTCTTGCTTCCAGGATGTCTTTCCATCTGGGCATCCGGGAACCCGCTAGCGCGCTGCGGGTGGGCGCCCTCTGGGCCGGAGCGGGATTCGGCGCCCTTCTGGTTTCGGCCGCCATATTCCTGCTGCTCGATTTGCTGTTCCGGTGGATGCCGTTTCCGCACGAGCTGACGGCCGCCGGTTTCGGTATCTCGCTTGGCGCTTTGTTCCTGGCCTCGGGCGCGCTCTACGTCCTCGAAATGAGAGCCGCCGTCGCCGCCGCCACGCTCGCCGGACTGATGGCCGTTTCGTTGCTCGTTGGCGTGCTGGGGATTCCTCTCCTGGCAAGTCAGCTCATTGGCATATGGGTAAGCGTCGCCGCGGCCGCCGCCGCGGTCACCTGGAGACTCTCGCGGATGACGCCCGCCGGGGCGCCGCCGGCCCGGTCCTTCACCGTCCCGCGCGAGCTGTACCTAGCGGGCAGCGGATTCATCGCCGGCGCGTTGTACTACCTTTTGCTGTTCGCGGATCGACTGATGGCGTGGACCGCGGGAGCCGAGACCACCCTCCTTCCGCTGCTGTTTCGAGGCGACTACGAGACCGCGATGGACTTGGGCATGATCGTCTTCGTTCTTGGAACTGGCTGGGTGCATGCAAGCGTGGCGGCCTTCCGCCACTGGGCTGGGCACGCGCGTGTCTCGGCTTTCGCCGCCGAGCCGGAACGCCTGAATCGAAACGCGTTGCGCCGTCTGCTCGGGAGCATCCTGCTGTTCCTTCCGTTTCCCGCCGCCGCCGCATGGGCCGTGCTCTCGGCGGCCAAATTCTTCGGGCTTGCCGCCACCCCCTCGATGGAGCGCGTGTTGCTCGTCTCGCTCGCCGCGTACTGCTTTCTGGTCATCGGACTGTGGAGCCGGAGCATCCTCGACTTGCTGAACCTCCAACACCGCGGTATCGCGCCGGCCGCGGCCGCGGTGGCCGCCGATTTCGCCGTCGGCTACGTGGCGACGCGCGCGGGCTCCTACGACTTGGCCGCCTATGGTTTCCTGGCGGGCTCCATCATCTACGCGGCCGGCATGACACGCGCCGCTTGCCGCGCCAGCCGCCGCTTCGATCACGCTTGGTTCGCCTCGGGTATCTGATATGGATTTTGAGAACTTCTGGATCTTACTGGACTTGGTGCGCGTTACTCTGGTGGGAGTCGCGATATTCCTGATCCTCCCCTATTTGGCCGTCCGTGATTCCGCGCGGCGGCGTCCCTGGCACGACGAAATGGCCGCGGCGTTCGCGGGCGTTTCGTTCTACCTCTTGTTCGGCATCGCGGCGCTGGGGCACGGCCGGGCAGCGAGGCCCGGCTCGGCCGCCCTGCTTTACGCCCTTTGGATCGCGGGAACCGCCCTGGCTGCCCGGAAACGGCACTCGTTGTTCGATGCGCTTCCGGACTCGCGCGGCTTCGAGCGCCTTTTCGGAAGAATCGAACAAACGGGCCGCGGGTGGTGGAAAACCCTCCCCATCCGGACTGCCCGCCAACCCCTCCTCCTCTTCTTCGTGGTGCTGGCGATCTCCGCCCTGGCGTACGGATCCTTCTCCGTCCTGGCCACGTTCCGTTTCGCTCGCGCCGGCGATTACGACGCGGCGCTGTCCCTCCACGCCCTTGCCACCGGCGCCGCATGGGACGGCAACCCGAGGGTAGTCCTGCTCGCGCCTCTCATCTGGTTCGGCGGTGTCGACGCGGCAACGGCCGTCCGCTTATCCGATCCCTTACTGCTCGTGCTGCTGTCCTTCTCGGCGTTCGCGTGCGCACTCCGCTACTCGCCTGACTTGTCCGCCGGGCAACTGGCCGCCGGACTCGGGCTGCTCGCGTGGGTTCTCGTCGAACCCTCGCTCACCCGCCAAACCGGAGGCGTGGAACTGACGGCGATCTTCGCGCTCTTGGCCGCCGCTCGCTGGCGCCGCTCCTGGGGAGACTGCGCTCTGGCGCTGCTCTCCATGGCGTACGCGGGCACTCATTGGCCAGTGCTGCCGTGCGTGGCCGCCGGGGCTGGACTCGCGGCGCTCGGAATCGCTTGTGTGCCCGCCCGGTGGCGCACCAGGCCCTCGCTCGCGTGGGCTCCCATCGCCATGCTTGTTGTTTACTCGGCACAAGGCCGGACCGCGCCTCCCGAGACGCTCCAGTACGAATCGGCGGCTCGCGTGACCGCCAGGATCGCTCGCGAACACGCCGATCGCGACTGGCTCCTGGTCTCCTCGGGCCGCGAGGCGGCCCAAGTCGCGGGCCGCGGTTGGCATTTACCGTTGAGCGATCTGGTGACGTGGGCTGAACGTTCGGGATCTGCTTCGCGTCCTGGCAAGCTCCCCTACCAGGCGCGCGACGTGTTCGTACTCGTCGAACTGCGCCCCTTCCGGACCGGGCTCACCAGCTTGGCGCTCGGTTCCGGCGACGCCGACCACCAGGAGTTCTCGCAAGCCGGCCGGGCCAGTCTCCACTTTCGGGCAACCCGAATCATGGAACGTTACCTGGCTGTTCATCGAGAAGCCGCCGTTTATCACCAGGACGCCGACATCGTGGTCTATCGCGTTCCAGGCGCTACCCAAGCCGGGCCTCCAGACAAGGACGGTCCCGCCCGGCCCCGCCAAGAGGCGGAGTGATCCCACCGCGTCCTCGACCAGGAATCGGTGACTCCGTTCATTCATGGCCCCCGCTTCCCGGATGGCTTGAAGAAATGCCTCGCGCCGCGGCGGCGTTCACAACGGCGACTCAGGTTACGGCCGACGCATCACAGATGATCACAGATATAGTTTCAATCCGAATTGGACCTGGCGTGGCGCATTGGCCTGCCCACCGATGACGCCGAAATTACCCGTTCCCAAAGCCAGACCCGGAACGCCGAAGTTCGGCGTATTGGTCAGGTTGAAGAACTCCGCGCGGAACTCGGCCCGGCGGTTTTCGCCGAACGGAATCTCCTTGAACAACGAGAAGTCGAGGCTCCGCTCGCCGGGAGCGCGGACGTTGGGCAGTGTGCGCGGCGCGTTGCCGAAAGTGAAAGGCGCGGGTTGCGCGAAAGCCGATGTGTTGAACCACTGCGCGAGGCGATCGGTGGTGGAGCGTTCGCCGGAGAGAGCGGCGCTGCCGGTGACGTTCGGCCTGAGGAGCGCCGAGAATGCGCCGCTGGTGTTTTGCGCCGTGATGGGCAACGCCACTCCCGTGGCCAGCGTGGCGATCCCGTTGATCTGCCAGTTGCCGAGGATGCGACTCACGATCGCCGGCGAAGCCCCGCCCCAACGGCGCTTGGCTCCGAACGGCAGATCGTAAGCGTAGCTGAATACCATTCGCTGGCTGATGTCTTGCGGCGAAATGGCCCGCTCGGCGCGGCGGTAGAAGGCATCCTGGTGGCCGGAGTCCAATCCGCCGGCGCCGACGCCGCCGTTGTCGTCAATCAGCTTACCGGCGGTGTAGGCGAGCAGGAAGCTGGCGCCGCCCGAGACGTCCTTCTGCACGCGTAACTGCATGGCATGGTAGGTGGAACTGGCGGAGGTGGGGCGAAAGTTGGTCACGTTGCCGTATTGCGGGAACTGCCGCAGCAACTGTCCGCGCGTGATTTCGGCGCCGGCGAACGGTCCCCTCGGAATCAGCCCGAGAAACGGATTGGCCACTCGTTGCTGCAGCGCGGCTCCCAGTGTCAGGAATTCGGGCCGCAGTTGGTTCATTTCCCAGCCCACGTCGGTCAGCTTGGTTCCTTTGTTGCCCACGTAGGCTGCCTCAGCCGCGATACGGCCCGGTAATTCGCGTTGGAGGTTGACGTTCCACTGTTGCACGTAGGACGAGCGGATCGAAGCCCGGTCGATCGAATCGGGCTGATTTTGTCCGAGGTTGGTGGAAAGCCCCAGGCTATTCCCGGTGGGCAGCGTAAGCCCGAGAGGGAACGGGTTACGAATGAGGTTTTCAGGCCGCACGCCGTCGATGGATGCGACCCACGGCGACTGCGTGGAGAACCCCTCCGATGCCCGCGCGTTCCCCGCCATGCCGACGTACGGCGGATAGAACATCCCGTAGCCGGCGCGCACGGCCGTTTTGTTGTCGACGCTGTAGGCGAGACCCAGGCGCGGACCGAAGTTGTTGCGGTCTGTCGGATAGTGGCTTGGGCCATCCACGCCCTGGAACCGGACGCCGCCGCGCAGTCCGGGCAGGCGCGCGGCTTGCGCGACCGGCGACGCGACGTCGTAGTCGAACCAGGTGAGCTGGTTGAAGCGGTCGCGTTTGCCGCCCTCGAGATCGTAGCGGAGGCCGATGTTCAGAGTGAGACGGCTGGTGATCTTGAAGTCGTCCTGCGTGTAAAGACCCGTGTAGAAGTTCGAGGTAAAGACGCTGGGAAGAATCTGGATGAACCCGCCGGCTCCCGTGCCGAGCAGCAGGCTGGCCAACCCGTCGCCGAGATTGGCGGCGGCCACGTTGGGATTCGGGCCCTGCGTGAAACCCCGGTTGAACTGGTAGCTGCCGTTGGTGTCCTGCTTGAGATTCGAGCCTACCTGGTTGAGGCGCTGGTCGAGTCCGAACTTCAGCGTGTGGCGGCCCTTGACGAGGGTAGCGCTTCCGGCCAGCGAGTAGGTTTGGAACGTTTCGAGCGGCGAAGAGAACTGCTGGCCCAGCGCGTTGTAGCCCGCGACGCTGAACACCGGGAATCCGATCGGCCGCAGCGTTTGCGCTTCGAGCGATCGCGGCATGCCGAGATCGGCATAGCTGAAATCCTGCGACACCGGCGGCGGGGCATCCTGCGTCACCGTTGTGAATCCTCCGCGGACGTTCAGCACCAGCGACGCGGACTGTACCCGCGTATAGTCGAGCCGCCCGTTCCAACTCGGTATCTGGTACCCGTTCGTCTGGAAGCCGGTGTAGGCGATATTGCGATAAAAGTTCGGCTCCGTGCGCACGGATTTGCGGTAGCTGACGCCGGCGAACATGCGGTTACGTTCGCTGGCGTTCCAGTCCACTTTGCTGTCGAGCTGATTGACATCGAGCGGGTCCGACGCTTGCGCGAAGTAGTTATTCACGCCGGTGCAGGCGTCGCCCGGTTGATTCGCCGTTGGATAGAACGTCGCGACCTTGGCGCCGACCGGATCGAAGCGGGATGCCGGCACGCGCGCTTCGGGAAAGGCGTCCCGCAGGAAGCCGCCCGCCGGGTTGGCGCGCGTCGAGAAGGGATCGTAGATTTGCGCGGGCAGGCACTGCGCGCCGATGCGTTTCGCGGAGCGGGAAAAGTCGCCGCCACGCTCCAATTGGGTGGGAAACGTTCCCGTGAAAGTGGCCGCCTGGCGTTGGCGGAGCCCTTCGTAGTTGGCGAAGAAGAAGAGCTTGTCGCGAACGACCGGGCCGCCCCCGGCCACGCCGAACTGATTGCGCTTGAAGCTCGGCAGCTTGGCGCCGGCGCGATTGGCGAAGAAGTTATTGGCGTCGAGCTTGCTGTTGCGCAGGAACTCGTAAAAGACGCCGTGGAACTGATTCGTGCCCGAGCGCATCACCATGTTCAAGACTCCGCCGTTGGTGCGTCCGTATTCGGCCGAGTAACTATTGGTCTGGACCTTGAACTCCTGGAGCGCATCGGGTGACGGAAACGCGGCGTACGACAGGAAGCCGTTGCTGGCGGGCGGCGAGTTGCTTACGCCATCCAGGAACAGGTCGTTCATGTTGGCGCGTCCGCCGTTGATGCGGAAACTGGACGCGCGGTTGAACTGGTCGCTGAAGCCAGGGCTCGGGCTGAAGCCCGGCACAAGGTAAGCGAGGCGCAGAGGGTTGCGCGAGTTCAGCGGCATGTCCAGAATCTGTCCAGAGGAAACCACGGTGCCGAGCGCCGCCGTGCCGCTGTCCACCGTGGGTGCGGCGGCGGTAACCTCGATCGACTCGGTCACCGCGCCGACCTCCAATACGAAGTCGAGCCGCGCGACCTGATCCACCACCAGCCTGAGTCCAGACTGCGTGACCGCCCGGAAGCCGTCCTTGCGGACCGATACCCGATAGCTGCCGGGCGGCAGCAGGGTGATGGCGAAGTAGCCTGCGTCGTTGGCGACGGCTCTCCTCTGGAGGCCGGTCTCGACACCGGTGACCTGCACGGCCGCTCCGGGAATCACGGATTGCGAGCTATCGGTGACACGGCCGGTGATCTGTGCCGTGGGTGTTTGGGCCGCCGCCACCAGGGCGAACAGGATTGCCAGTAGGACGGTGCGCAAGTTCGTCTCCTTATCGACGCAGTTATACTCTCCATCGTGCCGCTGGTGCGGCCGGCAGGGAGACTGCCCTTCATCATATGCCACTTTGGGCCACAGCGCCTTTGCCAGTGGTCTGTCCGGCGGACAGCCGGCGATCGCGGCCAAGACGGCACGCCCTGCCCCGCTCCAACCGGATGGCTGGGTGATGCCGGCGAGCGGGCGCGGTGAGCGAACCTCACCGGGAGCGCCTCCCCGGTCCCCATTGGATCTCCATTAACGCACGGGGCCGGGATCGTTGCGACGGGTCCTTGGACTGCCGCGGCGGAAGGTGGCCACGCGCGGGCCGTCCCCGATGGCGGCCACTTCCGTGTCGCGGGGGCTTCTTGCGGTTCCCCGGTTTTACCATCTAACCGCCACTCAAAGAAGGACGCCGGCGGCCGAAGAGTGGCGGGATCGAGTGGAGCCCCTTTGCGAGGGGCGTCCGCAATCGACTGAAACCGCGGAAAATAGAGCTGCGGGTTTTTCGCCGAGAGATGAGAACGGCTTACTGGCCGATCCGCGGTGGGTAGAGTTCCGGCCCACTCGGCCCATTTCGGATGCCATTCATGGTTATACGGGATGATGTCATACCTTGATCTTCTTTTGTCATTCGACGTGGTCTCAGAGTGTCAGCGTTGGAGGAGCCATGAACGTATGATTGCCCCCGAACCCGAGAGCTTTGTGCAAGGCAAGGTTTCGACAGGCCGATACACCTCGGCCCGCGAGGTCGTTCGGGAAGCTTTATGCGAGCCAATGCGAGCCACGTTGTCGAGTTCCGCGCCGAAGCTGGCCGTCGGCTGGCGTCATTCGACCGCGGCGAAGCCATCGATGGTGTGACGGTCTTGGCGGGATTCGGCGGAGGTCCGATCAGCGCCGGCGGAAGCGAGGATGAAGCACTACGCGATCGCGCCAGATGCGGCTGACGACCTTGGCGAGATTGGCGGCGCGTGTCAACAACTTCGAGACAGCCGGCATGGGAGTTTAGTGACTTTCTGGCTCGGTCTTTGACGTGACCGGCTTGTTGATCCAGACGGCGGTTGGCGCCGGCAACGGGGCCGGTGGCCGACGGGCGAAACGCTCTGGGTGCGCTTGATAGGCGGTCGCCAGGACCACCTGACGCTTAGCCAGGATGGCTTCGGTCTGACCCGATTGCACCATGGCCGAGGTCAGTAACCCGATCCCGGAGTGGCGGTGGTCCTCGTTGTACCAGCGGAAAATTCCTGGCAGAAGGCGCGGGCATCCTCGAGACAGCCGAAGCGATCTGGAAACTCGGGGCGCTATTTGAGGGTTCGGAATTGGCTTTCCGAGTAGGGATTGTCATCGGAGGCGTAGGGACGGCTGTGGGTTTTGGTTACCCCCAAGTCGGCCAGCATGAAGGCTACGGGTTTGGAGATCATCGGTCGACCGCGGTCGGCGTGAATATTGAGCTGGCCCGCTGGGATGCCGTGTTTCAAGACCGTCTCCTCCAGGAAACGCTTGGCAAGCTCGCCGGTCTCGCGCGTGGCCACCATCCAGCCGGTGACGTACCGGCTGAAGACATCGAGCACCACGTAGAGGTAAAAGTAAGTCCATTTGACCGGGCCCCGCGGTTTGGTGATGTCCCAACTCCACAACTGGTTTGGGGCCGTGGCCAACAACTCGGCCGTTTGATAAGGAGGATGGATGCGTTGCTCCCGGCGGTCACCGGACTCCTCTTCGTGCGCGAGGATGCGGTACATCGCGCGGGTCGAACACAGATACCGGCCTTCATCTAACAAGGTGGCCTGCACCGCGGCCGGCGCACAATCCTGAAAGCGCGCTTCATGCAAAACGTCGAGTACCCCCGCTCGTTCGCCGGTCGACAGCGCCCGTGCGGGTGCAGGCCGCGGGGTGGCCGGTGGCGCCGGTGCAACGGGCTGCGGGAAAGGGCCCAAGATCGGACGCTGCCGATAGAAGCTGGCGCGAGCTACGCCGAGGCTATCACAAGCGGATTGGATCCCGACTGTCGGAGCCAAGGCGAGGACGGCGTCCATCAGCGAGTCTCCTCGGAGCCCACCGTCGGCAGGGGCCACCCCAACAGCGCGCCCACTTTTTTTTGAACATCGATTACGATCTCGGCCCGGCGAAGCGACTCGGTGAGGCGCTGATTCTCCTGGCGCAATGTTTGCAATTCCCCGGCCTGGGGATCGCGCTTGGATTTGGGGCCGCGCGTTTTGGGAGCAAGGGCTTGCAGGAGACTGGCTTGCCGTTCCTTTCGCCAGGTCGTCAAATGCGAAGAAAACAGCCTCTCCCGTCGCAGGAGTGGACCGACTCCTCCGCTGGAGCCCTTGGCGGCATCGGCGGTTTTGATCATTCGCAGTTTGTATTCGGCGGTGAAAGTTCGCCGCTTGGCATCGGCCACGACCTCAAGGTTGGGGCGCTGAGCCGGGTCACCCGTGCGGATGCCAGGCTGCTACATCCGATTCGAGGGAACAGTGCCCTGTTTCGGCAACCATCGACTTCCATGACGAGACCCTGGGGCTGGCGGAGTTCGAAGCCGGCGGGTCCGTACTCGCCATCGCTTCCCATTCAATCGGTGAATTTTCTGATGCCGGGTGTCTATTCCCCACCCGAGGGTGGCCGGCCTAGCGGCGTCGAGATCGCTTACGCTCAGGCGCCGTGGCGCGGAATCGAAGGCCTCTGCCTCGAATGCCGTTTCGGTTGCCTGGGGCACTCCAGATGTCAGCCACCACAAAGCGCCGAAGGTGTCTGTGGCCTCAGCCGGCGCGCCGTTTGGGTGACGTACGGCGCGGATTACCCTGGTCGAGCACTTGCCGCAACAGGGTCTTGATAATGGCCTGCCGGCTCACATCCAGGCGCGCGGCGCGTTCGTCGATCTCTCGCAAAATCCCTTGGGTCAGGTCGACGTCCACGCGGCGTACCGGCCGAACAACGGTGAACTGGTTGGTGAGGAACTTTGAAACGTCTTCTCCGCGAGTGGCGATCCCGGCGATCTCGTCGGCCGTGGGTGATTTCTTAGATCTGCTTGGCATAGGCTTCTTGTTCATGCCCGGTTGCTTCCCACGACGGGATCAGATCGTAAATCGTACGACTCAGGGCGGGCGGGCCGGTCTGGCGTGTGGCCGGGTCGTGGCTGATGGGCGTCACCGGTCGCGTGGGACGTCGCGGGCCAACCTTGGTAGCGGTAAGGGCGTGGCCGGTGTTGTCCTCAGTCCAACTCCCCGCGAGCGCGCGATGGAATCTGGGTGAAGGTGGCGAGGCACTCGGAGAGGGTCTGCCGGGGGTGCGGCTGATCACCGCGTCTCCGGAAGGGACTGGTCGCTGGCTCTCGCGGAAACGCTGGTTGAGGAACGAGCCATCGAAGGTGCAGCCGGCCCTGACGCCGGTGAACGTTTGGTGACACCGCTCCCTTTTGTTCCGCGATCCACCAACGAAAGGTCCCAGCGCCCGCTTCGAACCTATGTTTGGCGGACTCCTCTCCTGGAACTCATGCCGGGGAGAGCAACCAGAATCACGATGAGCCGGTCCGGCGTGGCAGCACGCGCCGGGACCGAGATCGCTGCTTGACGTTGAGGGTGAAGCGCGTGGTGTACCATGCTCTAAATGAGGACCATGTCATCCATCCGCGGAGCGCTGGTTGCCGCTTTTCTGCTGTCTTCCATCGCGTTCGGCCAAGGTGAGCGGGCAACCGTCACCGGCGTGATCACCGATCCAAGCAGCGCGACGATCACGAGCGCCGAGGTCAGCATCCGAAACGCGGCCACGAACGTGATCAGCCGTACGAAAAGCAATTCATCGGGAATCTACTACCTGCCGGCGCTCCCGCCGGGCCAATATGAACTTCGGGTCGAAGCCTCGGGATTCCGGCCGACTGTCATTTCGAACATCCCGCTGGGCGTCGGTCTCACCGCCACGCTCGACGTCAAGTTGGAGGTGGGCTCGGTCACCGAAGCGGTGCAGGTGCAAGCGACGGCAGTGCAACTCGAAGCCCAGACGACGGCGCTGGGGAAGATCGTGCCGGTCCGCAACGTCGCCGAACTCCCGTTGCTCGGGCGCAGCGCCATGCAGCTTGTGTCGGTGATCCCCGGGGTCCAGCCGCCCGCGGGCCAGACCACCTCTGGCAGCGGCGAGACTTACGAGGTCAAGATGAGCGGCGGCATGCAGACGCAGAACGCGGTGCTGACCGACGGCGGCGAGAGCCGCGCCACCATCCTTTCCGAGACCTCCTACACGGTGCCGATCGAATCGGTCGCGGAGTTCCGCGTCGACACCGCAACCTACGCGGCCGAGTTCGGGCGCGCGGCCGGCGGCGTGGTGAATATCGTGACCAAGTCGGGCACGAATCAGTTCCATGGCGTCGGCTATACGTTCCTCCGCAACAACAAATTGAATGCGAATAGCTGGCAGAACAACCGGAACAACGTCCCGCTCGGACTCTTCCAGCGGAACGAGTTCGGCGCCGCGGTGGGAGGTCCCATCAAACGCGACCGCACCTTCTTCTTCGCCAACTACGAAGGTCTCCGCGAGCGGACTCCGATTCAATTCCTTTCCACCGTCCCCACCGCCGAGCAACGCGCCGGAGACTTCACGCAGACTCGCGATGGCGGCGGTCGCCTGACCAATGTCTTTGATCCCACCACGACGCGCGCCGATCCCGCCAATCCCGGGCGCTTCCTGCGCGACATGTTCCCCGGGAACCGGATTCCGGCGAACCGGGTTCATTCGATCTCGCAAAACGTGCAGAAGTTTTATCCGGCGGCCAACCGCCCCGGCGAGGGTCCGGCGCTCTTCAATAACTACTTCCGCTCCGGGAAGCGGGCCACTAACTTCGACACCTGGGTGCTGCGCGTCGATCACACGCTTAGCGACCGCCATCGCCTCTTTGGCCGCTTCAATGGCCGCGAGGCAAGCGCTTTCTCCGCTGGGCTGGGTTCGGAGAACGTCGCGTTTCCGGCTCAGAACGTATCGAGCACGCCGCGCCGCAGCGGACTCGTTAGCCTCACCTCGAACTTCACTCCCACGCTGCTGGGCGAACTGCGCCTCAGCTACACCCGCTTCATGTTCAACGATGCATACGCGGACGAAGGCTTCGACATCGCCTCGCTCGGATTCCCGTCGAGCGTCGCGCAAGTGGCCCAGTACAAGACCTTCCCGACCGTTTCCATTTCGCAGTACACGGTCGGTACGGGATTGTCGGTTACGGGCGGCAGCTCCCAGGAGGTCGGCGATCTCTCTGGCGCGGGCAAGAACTACTTTCCGCAGGACACTTGGCACCTGCAATATCACATGACGTGGCTTCGCGGACGGCACAAGGTGAAGGCGGGCGTGGACACCCAGTTGCTGCGCTTGTCGACGTTCAACACGATCGCTCCGGCCGGGCGGTACTTCTTCGACCGCAACTACACGCAGGGCCCCGACCCGGTGGTCCGCAGCAGCTTCGGCGGCCACGGCTACGCCAGCTTCCTGCTGGGCGTTCCGATTTCGGGCAATCTCAGCTTCGGCCCGGCCCTGAAGGTCCACTCGCGCTATTACGCCGGCTATGTCCAGGACGATTGGCAGATCACGACCCGCCTGACGGCGAACCTCGGTTTCCGCTATGAGTACACGACGCCCTGGGCCGAGAAATGGGGACGTGTGGGTTACTTCGACTTCGACGCGGTGGAGCCGGTGTCCGGCGCCAAGGGAACTTACAAGCGCGCGAAACCAGGCGAGTCCCTCACCGACCCGGTGAAGAATAACTTCAGTCCGCGAATCGGCCTCGCCTACCGCGCAACCAACAAAACCGTCGTGCGGGCGGCGGGCGCGATCTTCTATGCCGCGAACGATACGCTCAACCCCGGCACGTCGGACTGGGGCAACGGCGAGTTCCTCCTCAACGAGTCGGTGCTGGGCCCGCCGAACCCGCTTCCGAACACTCCGCCGGTTGGCGGCTCGTGGTCGAATCCGTTCGCCGCGGGGTTGATCCAGCCCGGGCGCGACGAGACATTCGCCGGGCAGAATCTGCGCACTTACAACCGCTACCATCCGGTGGGCATCGTCTACAACTGGACTTTCAATGCGCAGCGGATGCTCACTGACACGTTGCTGGTGGAAGCCGGCTATGTCGGAAGCCGGACGCTCCATGTCGGCCAAAACCGCTTCTACAACCAGAACGATCCGCTGCTGCTGCCCTTGGGACAAAGCCTGCTCGACCAGGTCCCCAATCCGTTTTTCGGGAAGATTCGCAGCGGCACGCTCAGCTTCCCCACGATTCAGCGGCGCCAGCTTCTGCGTCCTTTCCCGCAGTACCTGCAGTTTCTGGTGCCCCGCGACGGATACGGCGATGCCAACTATCACAGCTATCAGCTCCGGGTGGAGAAGCAGTTTAGCCATGGGGTTTCCTTCACCTTGGGCTATACGGCGTCCAAGACGATCACCAACACGTTTGAGTCGGCGGCGGGCGAGCGCGGGCCGCAGAACTCGTTCTACAATCCGAACTATAACCGGTCGATCGAAACCAACGACGTCGCCCAGCGCCTCGTGCTGAGCTATCTCTGGGAACTCCCGTTCGGGCCCAAGAAACGGTTCCTCGGCGGCGGACTCGCCAGCCGGGTGCTCGGCAACTGGCAGTTGAGCGGTATCACGGTGATGCAGGGCGGGATTCCATTGCGCATCGCGGCATCCGACACGACAGGGCTGCTCGACTTTCCGCTGAATGTCGGCCGCGGCAACCGCCTGAAGGATCCGGTCCTGCCAGAGGGCGAGCGGACGCCCGATCGCTATTTCGACACCTCCGCCTTCGCGATCGCTCCCGCTTACACGCTGCCCAACGACACGCTGAATCAGAATCGCCTTCGCGATCCGGGCCGGCGCAACTTCGATGTCTCGTTCATCCGCAACCAGCGATTCCGCGAGAGCTACAATGTCCAATTCCGCGCCGAGTTCTATAACCTGTTCAACACTCCGGCGCTGAGCTTGGGCAACGGATCGAGCGTCACGGTAAACACACCGCAGTTCGGCCGGATTCTCATCGGAACCAGCCCGCGCAACGTGCAACTCGGGATCCGCGTGGTGTTTTAGCCGCGACGCACTTGGGGCCGGTCAGCCAGTATCCCGGTGAGTAGCCACGAAGACGCCGGCCCACCAGGTTCCCGTACCGGTGGTGCGAGTACGATTCCGCCCACCCGCCCGTCGAAGCCGCCGGCGCCAGCCGGTTCAGCACGTCGTAGGTATACGTCACCGTCTACGCCGCTAAGTCCCGGCGGCCGCGACGGGTTTTCGCAGTACAACGGCGCCGCGATTGTCCCGCCGCTGACAACTGGTCAGGCGTGTTTTCACCATACACCGGTGGTGGACAAGTTAACTCCCATGGGCTGGGTACTCTGATGCATGGGGGCAGCCACGCTCAATAAATTCTGCTCTGAAGGGCGTTGAGTTCGCGATCGGAAGGAACCGTGAGAGTGACAAGATAGGGCGCGTATGTTTCTAGTCCATGGCGGTGTGTTCGACGTGCTAAAATGCCGGGCATGACCTGTAAGACGTTACTGGGCGCTCTCGCATGCGCATGGCTGCTCGAGGCGGCCGAGCCAGCGTGCTTTGCGACCGTGAATGTCTACGATGAACACGGCGCCAAGTTGCCATTCGTCGTGGCGAGGGTTTTCAAGGCCGAGGCAAAACAGTTAGGAAACTTGCCGGAACGCCGCCGCGAGATTCGAGCCGTGGGTAATCGCCTGTATTTTGCCAAGGCAGTTTTGGGTCTACTCCTCGACGTGGAACTGCGCGGGCCGGTCACAGCCGGGCGGAAGACCCCCGCCACAACCTTGGGCAGAATGGCGTTAACTAACTAGAGCCTGTCCCATAGGGGACGTTTTTTGGAAAAATGGCGTGGATGAAGGTGCTGGAAGTGGGTGAGACCGGAGGGGCGCCGGAACAAGGAACACGGAATTTGTTTGAAGTGGGGAAAAAAGGGCCTCATGATAGGA
>SXGT01641837.1_pt1 | contig 30140 bp, 26 predicted proteins | sample 3176221 | NCBI WGS metagenome assembly SXGT01 (sample SAMN11356862, study PRJNA531348) | freshwater metagenome | isolation source: freshwater sample F1-120 | place: China: Fuxian Lake, Yuxi | collected 2017-12-25 | reverse complement strand
TAAAAGAGCTGAAAAACCAAGTGTAATCGGCGAATTTTGCTCTGTTACGACCAGATTTTTGTACCTTATGAAATTCATCGACTAAAAACCGGTAATCGCAAAATAGAACTATGTTCGATCCTGGATTCTTTCACAGTCTCGCCCGCGTATCCGCCAAAGGAAAAATCATATTTCAATTGCGGTTTAGGATCGGCGGAAAGCTTAATCGGGTTGATATTGGTACCTACCCATTGATGGGGTTGAAAGAAGCACGGGAGAAAGCCAGCGGATACCGGGCTGAGTTAGCAAAGGGAATCGACCCGCGAATAGTTAAACGCCTGGAAATCGAAAAGAATATGTCCGTCGATTTACTGGAATCGCTATATCGCAAGTGGCACGATTCATATTGCCTCGAAAACAAAAAACTGGCTCACGAAATTCTACGATCATTTGAGATTCACATATTTCCTGTACTTGGAATGTTACCTGTCGATAAAATCAGCACAGATCGATGGATGACGCTTATTGAATCAATAAAACAAGAATCTCCAGCCATAGCCGAGCGGATTCTGATTAACGCAAAACAAATGCTGTCATGGGCGAAACGCCGAAACCTTATCGATAACCACCAGCTTTTAGAAATTACAGCAAAGCGTGACCTATCTATCATCAAAACACCAGGACACAGATCACTCGACGACACTGAAATAAAAATGCTGCTGTTGGCGCTGGATCATTCAAGAATAGCATTTAAGAACCGCATATTCATCAAGCTTTGCCTGATTTACGGATGCCGGAATGGGGAATTACGAGTAGCAACGAAACAGAATTTTGACTTTGTTTCCGGCATTTGGACAGTGCCACCAACAGACCATAAGACTGGATTAAAAACAAAACAGCCATTGATTCGGCCAATTATTGAAGAAACCAGGGAATTGATAGTTCAGGCGATGGCGCTTAGCGACAGCGAATACCTGTTTAATAACGAAGGATCGTCGGAACCTATGGGTAGGCGTGCGCCCTTGTCCATTCCTTACAATCTTCGGCAATGGCTACGCAAAAACCATCAATATGAGATGGCACATTGGTCTGTTCACGATCTTAGAAAAACCGCCCGAACTAATTTCTCAACGCTGACACAGCCACATATTGCCGAAATCATGCTTGGTCATAGTTTGCCTGGTGAATGGCGAACGTACGATCACCATCACTATTTAGATGAACAGGCTGAGTGCTTAAAAAAATGGATTGAGCGGATTAACAAGATACATAACGCATAGTGCCGCACAAATAAAGCCTAAACCGGGAAGATTAAAACGTTTTTTAAGTATGAAGAACTAACTCCTCGCTCGTGTGGCTCGCCACTACAGTCCTGGTTATAGTTTGCATAGACAATCTTAAATATCTAGTTAAAAAAAGTCCATAGCGGTTGTTTTTCGGATATATAGAAAATTTGACAACGTCGTAAACTCGCCTCAATACAAATTTGGCGAGACAGGCAATGTTATTTAACTCTTCTAAAAGTCAACCATCAAATATCTCTGGCCCTCTCTCAAAACACAGTGCTAAACCAACCGTTGCGTTGACGATAGCAAACCTAGCCATAGTAAGTCTGCCGATTCAATCGATTGCTGCGAATCAAGCTGAGGATAAAGTCGAAATCATCCGAACAAACGCTCAACCGTCAAAATTGCAAAACACCATTTGGTGGCAAATCGGCATGCGCCATCAAATAGATCCCTATATTTTGTATGCCGTCGCTTTAGTCGAGTCACATAAACATGGATATCAGAACCACGTTTCGCCTTGGCCTTGGGCAATAAATAACGCTGGCAAATCTTTTATCCCATGCAACCAGCAGGAGGCAAAAGCCTTACTCAATCAAATGTTGGATCAGGGCAAGCGTAATATCGACGTCGGCATCATGCAAGTGAATCTGCGATGGCATGGCCACCGAGTTGCGAAACCCGAACAACTCTTGATCCCGAGCACCAATCTCGAAATCGGCGCTAGCGTACTCTCAGAGGCCATCCAATCGGTGCCAGACAATCTCGCTCATGGTATTGGGCGATATTACAGCTGGAAAAATGAGCCGGCAGCCATTCAGTACGGACAAAAAGTGATCGCCTTGGCGAATCAAATCCGAGCGATTCTTTAGCCAATAGAGGATTCCAGAATGGATGAGAATCTCTACAAACTCAATCTCGACTACCTCATCGTCGCTCAATCCTTAATTTTTTCCGAAAGCGAACAGAAAGCCATGTTCTGTCTGGGTTTAACGTCAGACGCGGTTTCATTGCTCAGAAAGATGCCACTCGAACAGATGAAGATCCTGGCTCGAAGCGATTGCCTGACCTTTATTCCCCGTTTCAACCCCCACAAATGGAGCGCATTCCTAAACCTCCAAAAAACCGAAGCCTCCGATGTACTCGACGCACGGGCTATCGAACTCCTGATGCTTATGTCCACCCACCCTCCCGAGTCATGAGCAGCCATTGCGCCTTTGCTGCTCGGCTTAAAGACCAGTATTGGGCCTATCAATTACTGAAGCGAAAGCTTCGTACGGTATTGGCATGCCGGGTCATAAAAACCCTTCGCCCTAAAGAATTGTGTAACCTTTATTTTTCGTTGCACCGAGAAAGCCCGGTATCGGGTCTAGTCCCCAGCATTACGGCAATACCGCAAGCACGCGAATCGTTTCTGTATATGGCCCTATTTGCTTCGATCTATCGATGCGCTTGTCGGGGCGACATCAAAGCGGAAATAGACCTGAACGCCATTGTCTTTGCCTGGGATTATTTTTGTACCCTCTATCCAAACCATATTCAGGAACGCCGGCCGTTTGGCCGTATACGGCCTGCAAATTTCGATGAAGCCTGGATTATCACTGAATCCCTGAGAGACGGACTAGTTGAACTACGATACTGTACAACCTGCCATACACCGTATCTGATTATTCATGGCTGTAAATACCAACAGGTCTGTCAAATGTGCGTGTTAAACCAAATGCATAAAGCCAAAAACATCATTGGCTAATTGATTCTTTCCATGAATCTTGGGATAGTAACTACTAGATTTTAGAATCAGCCGAATATTCGAAGTGGAGGCCAATAATGGCGACATTTTCTTCCCGATTAAGTCCAAAAGACACCCGCAAACCCTCAGTCTTTGCCGAACATCATGCTACGGTGATTTGCAACGAATGCAGCCGAACCATGGTGCCGAGAGTGATCGTTTACTATGGCCGCCCAGCCAAGTCAGTTTGCCCTTTCTGCGGCGCAACGTTTACGCGGTTTCCGAGCGGATTGCAGAAGTTTTTGCAGTGTTTTCATACCCGCACATTAACTACAAAACACTTTAAATTTTTTAGCATGGCCGCTGGATTATTTGGATTAACATTCATGGGCAGTTCAAAAGGTATGCTGCCTGAAACACTTTCTACATTTGCCCTATTTGGTTTCGTTACTTTTACTGCTCTAGGATTAGCAGAATTGGTTTTTCAGTGTATTGAACAATTGGCAAATCGTCTTTCTCATGAAAGTAATTACTATTGGGCTACCTTAGTGTTTGTAGCCTGGGTACTAGGGAGTATTAACAATGAACTTACCGTACCAATTATCATGCTCTCATTTGCCATGATTTTGCGAGGGCTTATTGTTGGTTTTGGACAAATTCTTCGCAACAAATAATTCATGATTCTTAATAATTAATTAGTCCTCTAGCTCGATTAAAACCACTAATCTGATCTATGAGATCCATGCGGTTTTGGCCGGCTGCACTCATCAATAACTTTGAAATATTGTTGCCATCAATATCTCCTTCCTCTTTAATCAATTGTTGTTTTGCTGCAGCCAGATTTCCGCTATATCCTCCACCAACTGATATTCCAGCGAATGCTTCAAACATTGCTGCTCGGTAATATGCTTTTTGACTTGTCGTTAATTTGTCACCGATTTCATTGACTCTTTGGTCTGCCCAAGCCTGGGTAGTTTGAATAAAACCGGAGTAAGATTTAGAGGCACCGTATTTTACGGAATCCCAAAAGCTTGCTCCATTCGAATAAGCTTCCGTAGCATTTGAAGTAAATTCTTTAATGCTTTCAGCACCAGAAGAACCCACGGCTTCGATATTTTTGGCGGTATTGTAAATACTCCCCCCCAGATAGTCGTATGTTGCTTCCGCCACAGAGGGCGTGTCATTGGCCGCTGCCGCAATCGTCGCCCTAAAATATTCGGCTTTGACATTCGCCAATTGTCCAAAGCCTTCTTTCGAATTTTGTTCACGTTCGGCCAGGTTATGATCGTGTTGCGCTTCGATACTAGTTTTGCCACTGGCAATTTTGCCCGACGCTGAGCTGATTTGGGCTTTAGCACGCTGATCCAGTGATTTGGTTTCAGACCGTGGATCGTTGAGATGAGCCTGTTCAACGGTGGATCGAACCATACCTGTCTCCGGCGCCTTGGCTTTCAAGGATTCGTTCTGGCTGGCATTCCAGGTTTGATCTGCTTTAGGCGCGTTAAACGCATCGCCCAGCAATTGGTAACCCGAGATTTGCGCCTGGTGCGATTGTTGATCATCCAGCGTGCGATAACTGGGTGACGAGAATCCGGTCAATAATGACATACCGGCTGCGGCATAGGCTTGATCGACATCACTGATCCAACCCGACGCTTTCCATTGCGATGCCAGTCGTTGCGTATCACCCCGCAAACCGTATTGATCCAACAATTGATCAAGACGTTCCATCAGAGCAGGATCATTTGCGATTTTGAAACCCGTTTCCGCCGCGCCGAAACTTGCCTGTGTTCCGAAGCGTTGTTGAGCCGATAGGGTTTGTTGATAGGATTCACTGGCGGATACCGCGTCTGTCGCGCTCTGTTGCAGCGAGGACAGAGACTGATTTTGCAAGCCTATGGAAGCCACACTCCGTGTGCCGGTTTGGGCATCCAGGGCCAGGTTTTTCGCTAACCCTGCTTGATAGCCCTGACTGTCGTTGACGGTTTGGCTGATGTCGGCGGCAATGGCATCGGACTTGTCTTGACTCACCTTGAAGTCATTTTGCAGTCGTCCGGAGAGTACACCACTCAATTGATCATTGCCGAGCTTGGCGCCGGCGTTGGCGCTGCCGGCAACCAGTGCCGAAAACTGATCCGCGGAAATACCGGTGTCTGCATGCTTCTTGGCAAAGGTCTCGCCGAACTGACGGTTATAGGCATCTGTATAACTGGAACTGCTGGCAATCTGATTGCCCAACGAACGGCTGTCAAAGGCATCGTTAGTGATGCTGGCCAACTTCGAGGCTGTGGACGACACGCTGTGCATGAAGCTATTGGTCGCCTGTTCGGAAGCACTGTAAGCCGACGATACCGCCGCACTCATATCCTTGCCGGCGGTAAATGTGGGTAGCACTTTGTCGACGCCCGTTTGAGTGACCGCCGACAACGGACTGTATTGATGTTGTGCTTGAGCATTCAAGACCGGCGCAGGACTGATCACGTCCGGCGTGACGATTCTTTCGTTAATGGTGTCGCCGCCATCCATCCGTCCCAGGAAATGCGTGGCCGTTACTGCCCCGCGATAAATCAGCATCAGTGTGATCGCCGGCGTCGACGCCGCCAACATACCACCAATCGACAGCCACTGCTGCAACTCCATGTCCAACTGGTAAATGCCCATCATCGACGGCAAATTGTAGGTGGCCGTGGTCAGTGACGCCATCTTGCCGGCGGCCGACATCTGGATGAACAAATTGATCACCGCCAGAATTGGCATCCACAACTGGATCCACAGCAACATTGAGAAGTAGCCGATATTCATCCGGATACCAACATTGCCCAGCATCACCACGAAGGCCATGATCGGCGCGATGGCATAACTCAAACCTTCGATAAACGCCATCATAGGACGGACGATCTTGGCAAACAGGGTTTGTTCGGCTGCCCATTGGGTATTGCGTTGCTGAATAGCTTGCTCGACCATCGCCGCTTTGTTCCAATGCAAACCGTCTTCATGCCGGCCGATCACGCCTTTCTCGAACATCGGCATGATGGCCGACATCAGCATGTAATCGGCGGCATCAACCACACCGGCACCGGCCAGCGCATCGAAGGCCTCCTGGATTTTTGGCACGGTGTCTGTTGCCGCTGGTACGCCCAAGGTCGGCTGCAACAACCCTTCCAGCGCCGTCGCAAAATTACCGTTGGCGACCACACTCAAATCGGCCCAGGCATCCGTGCAGGTTTTGGTTTGCGGTTGGCCGCCGACATAGATTTGGGTCATGTAGATGTCGGAATCGAAGCGAATGGCATTCAAGGGATCGGCATCGCGCAAAATGGCATCCACCGACTTCTGGTTCAGGTCCACCCCGGTCAAGGTGCATTCGCGCACGTAATTGGCAAACGAGGTTTCCATGTCGCTGCCGGCATTCGGCACATTGGCCGAGCCTAAATTCACCCGCGACAACAAATTTTTTCGTACCGCCGTCAGGGTCTGCAAACTGTCGGCAAATCCATTGCCGGTCATTGAGGGCGTGCCAAATCCCTGTTCGAACAAGCGTGTGGTCCGATAGCCCATATTCGACATCACGCTACCGACCACGGCCGGTCCCAACGGTACGTTGTCGACCACCACGACGCTACCGGTATAAGCATCCTCGATCGACACCCGTACCGAAGGCGCATACAACATCAACCACAACACATAGGCCAGCAACAAATCTTGATAGCGAATGCCCCGACCGTCCCATTGCAACAAAGCTCTGAGCATGATGATAATGACGCCGATCAAGCCACCCACGGCAGCGGCGGTGCGGTAATCGCCGGTACCGGAAATCATCGCCACGGCATTCAGTACGGCTTGCAGATAGGCGGAATCGCCTACGGAAAAGATTTCAAACATAGGAGATGGCCTTTAGATAAATGGGGGACTAAGGCGTTGGCCAAGCGGTACCGGAAGCCGGCAATTGCACCACGGTACCGTAATGTTTTGGCTTTACGGTATTCATCAATTGCTGATAAAACGCCATCAAGGTTTGCGGGTTACCATAGCGGCCGGCGATGGTGACGTACTCGTCCTGGATTTGCTCACGGGCATCCTTCAAGGCATCCATCAGCAATTTGGCGTAGGCATGGTCGTTCATGTGCGCGGCGGTTTGTACTGCGGCGAGCAAATCGTTAACAATCAATTGCGCCAGTTCCAAGGCAATCACCGGCGCCGCTTCTTCGGCCCACATCCTGGCAATGCCGGCGTCTTCCCGTGCCAGGTTATGAATCATACCGCCGATGGCATCCGGCACGGTTTGCATAAAGGCTTTTTCGCTGTCGGTGATCTGGCCGCTGTTGGTCGAGAATTTGTAGATCAAGCCGTTGCCGGTATTGGCCGAACCCAACAAGATCTCCATCACTCGCTGCTTCAAACCGACCAGATTGACGTTCTGGACAATGGGTTTCAGACACTGATCGGCATCATGGCCGTCCGTGCAGGTGTACATCCTGACGGTTTGATAACTGTTGCCGGCGTCGTTGCCGTACATCAAGTCCTTGATCCGCAAAACCGGCGGCGGCGCACTAATCGCATTGTTCTCACCTTTGCCGTCGGGCGCGGCTTGCGGCGCATCGACGATTACGGTACCGGAAATACTCATCGCCGCTTCCAGCAAACTGTTGCCGCCAAAGCGGAACCATCCCCCGGCATTTTGATTCACCAAAGCCCGCCAGACCAGATTGCCCTGGATGATCTTGGTCATGTCGGCCGGGGCGTTCTGCTTGATCTGCTGCACCGGATCACCCAGCGTACTGGTATTGGTCCAGCTGGAAAATACATCCGAAATGCCTTGGGTAAACGAGGCATTGGACAGATTGGTCTTACTTTGCAGATCGAAGGCTTTGACCGTGTCATTGACCAGGCCTTGCGCCAACCGACAGGAGTTGCTGAACATCTGATTCATCTCCTGGATTTTCTTTTGCAGATCGGTCATCACCGAGGCACACCAGGGACACATGGCGCCGACCGCCAGCTGAAACGCATAGCCTGCCGCATTGCCTGCGACATTACGCATCAATTGCACGAACTGGTTGAAGTTGATGAAACTGAAACTGCCGGCGAATAAATCGATGCCACCGCAGCCGGCGCTAAACGACGGAGGCACGAACGAAACCAGATTGGTATTGGTAATGCCGTTACGCGCCACCAAACTACCGCCGGTAATAACGCCGCGCCGTTGTCCCAAATGTGCGGTCGGTGCGGTAAAGTTGGTCATGGTGCCGAACATACTGTCCATTTCCTGTTGCAGGTCGGCATAGGCTGGAGCAGAACTCTCGATAAACAGGATCAATACAACGACCTGGCGATAGCGTAATGGAAGCGAAAACGAAGTCATGGCGTGCTCCTCAAATGCGCACTGCGTTGCAATGCCTGGATCAGTGACAGAGGGTCTTGAGCCGTTGCTGGGCTAATGCTGCCAGCCATCGGCAATAACATGGACGTGTTACGAATACCCTGGGTGGTTTGGTATTGCGAGGCATCGATCCAACCCGCTTCCTTGCCGGCCAACAGAATGCGACCCGTGATTTCTTCCAGAGACAAAGCCCCTTGGGCCAAGGGCACAATTTGCCGAGGGGGTTTCATCAGAAACAGCGCCGGGGTTTGCTCGACACCCAACATCGCCGATTGACCTTGGTCGCGCTTGAATTGACTGAAAAAGCCGTTTGGCATCGGCAGGTCATCCAGCGACACGGGATAGATTTTGAAACCATAGGCGTTTTCCAGCATCGCCAAAATCGGCGCCTGTACATGGCAATACGGACAATCGGAGCGAAAGAAAAACAGAATACCGGCTTGTGCAGCTATCGATTTCAAGGCCCGCTCAGCTACCACGCTGGCTTGATGATTCGCCTCATTGGCGGCAAAAGTGGCCACTGGACGACGCACGGTTTCATCGAGTTGCGGATCGGACATCACCACGTAACGGGCCGCGTTGGTAAATCGTTCGGCTTTATCCATCATCACCCTCTGCAGATAATAAAACGCCGCCACATTCTCGGGACTGGGATCGTCGATCGCCTGGTTCAGGTAATGCTCAAGGTTTTGCTTCAACCAAGCGGAGGAAAGTGGTTGGGGTTCTGCAGAGGGCTGCGACTCAGATTTGTCGTCGTTTTGAACGACGGTTGGCGATTTGATTTCAGGCTTGGGCTTTTCCTGATCAGCTTGAATTTCGGGTTGGTTTTTTTTAACCGGCTCAGGTAGTACCTCATACCAAAACCAGCCACGCTGCTTGTCGACGAAATAAGAAACCTCCGGCGCATTATCGTCTTTACCCATCGCCAGCGAGGCTCTGAGACACAAGACCATCATGATCAGCAAAAAATTGGCGTTTCGGTTCATCGCGCCATTGTCCGTCAGATTTTCCAGGGGGCTTTTGCAACTAATGACGAAAACACCATCAGCTGCAAGATGACTCGGATAATTATCTGAAGGCTGAGAAAGAACCGGCAGGTGATCGCAAATTCGGCATTGTCTGCAAAAGACGTCCACTAACGGTTACCTAAAATGCCAGAGTCAGCGCGAGACGTAGACATGCCAGCGAGTCCAAATAGGAAATTTGCAAAAGATTTCCCTACGCAAATAGGGAAACGGACGAACCGATGCTTACCGACGATCTCAAGCCATTCCCTATCTAGGGATTGATGCCGGATGTTTTCATTAGGCATCGAGTATGCGTCAGGCACTTTCCCTGATACTGTAGGGATTTAGCCTGCAAAACTCTATGTAGGGAAACGGGCCTGGTTTGTTCTCCCTGTCTCGCGTGCAACCCCAACAATCCCCTTAGGGAATATCCATGCCAATCCCTACAGTTAAGTATTAGGAAAACTCATGCCCAACGAACATCCTGTCAGCGCTCAGTCAGATTTCACCGAACAGGATCTGTTGCAGTGGGTCGAAACCCGATTCGAACAGCTCCACGCCCAGGCCAAGATGTTGGTCGACGATTATTGGCGGCAATTGAAAAGCCAGCGTCAGAAACACTCCAAAAGCGAATCTGGCCGGATTGGTGTCCGTATCCGTCGCCGGGAGAACCAACTGTCCTTCAGCATCGAGTGGTACCGCATGGCCACGTTACGACAAAACGGGCAAAACAAGCCAATTGCTCAGTACCTGAAAAAAGGTCGCGGCTATCGCTATCCGCTTGGCAACATGCTTAAAAGCGAACCCAACTGGGAAGTCGAATTAGTCGAAGAATTGGAAACCGAGTTTGCCCATATTCGGCAACAGCTCGATCAATTAGGGAAGATTCGCGATGCGGTGCAGCGTTATCGCAAGGTTATTCAAGCCCGTGCGATTAACGCCTAGATTGGCAAAGGCGTTTGAATGCAACCCGTGGCATTGAAAATCCATCCGCTTATGGTGGCAAAGTTATCCACAGGTTGAGGTGTCCTTTATTTAGATTAAAAAAAGATTAGATATAGATTAGCACCCTAGATTTTCGATGAAAATGAATCACTGTAGCCCTTGACTGGCGCTGGGTGCAGCGATTTCATGTTTTGCTCGGAGCGTCGGTCGAATGCCGTGTGTTTTGTCAGTCGAATGCCGTGCTTTGCGTTAGCCGAATGCCGTGGGGTGTCAGTCGAATGCCGTTATCCTGTTAGCCGAATGCCGTGCCACCGTCAGTCGAATGCCGTTAGTCCGTCAGCCGAATGCCGTGTCCGGGTGGCTTCGACTGGGCCAAACTGGCGTCAGTCGAATGCCGTGCTTTTTGTTTAGTGGTTTTTAAGGTCGAGATGCCGTTTCTGTGTCGGTGTTGGCCGTTTTTTGACCTTGACGGTATCGTCATCGATCTCGAAGGCTTCCAATGTACCGATCTTGACCAAGGCCTGCAACGCGCGTCGCAGCCTAAGTTTGAAGTCCCGATGATTTTGCGTGCAGCTACCGCTGAGGCGTTGGAGCGTCTGTAGTTTCAAGGGATACGGAGCCGCATGCGATGACAGGAAACCATGCAGCCACAACGCCAAGGGCTGTTTACGCAATTGCTGGCGTTGTTCGAATTCGATATGGGTGTAGCCGTCTTCAAACAAGCGCAACATGGACTCAGTTAACTCGACGATATAACGCTGAGTGAACTCGTCGCGGTAATAGCGTAAAAAACCCTTCTCGCCAAAGGTATCGCGGCCGTGAAAGGTGATTTCCACGAAGGCGCCCCCGAGTCGAGCCATCGATTCTTTCAACCACTCGTGTTGGCTTTTGCCGGTACCTCGACCTAAAGCTCTCAGCATCGCGTGGGCGCTGAAGGTCACTTGGAAACCCGGTAACTGCTGTCTGGACAAATGCACGATTTGCATCCAGACATCCAGATCTGATTGGTTGAGTTGAATTCCGAGGTAGCGCACTTCGATGCCATCGACCGACGCGAGTAAGGTGCGCTTTTTGTAGGCAATGCGCTCGTTACCCTGGATACCGGCAAATAATGCACTGCGCAAGCAGGCATTGGGCGTGCCCCGAATCGCAGTCGGCCAGGTGGGCAGGGATTTTAGTGGTTCAACCACGCTGAGTTTGGCTTTCTTACGCTCGGCCAAGACCTGAAAACGTTCGGTCAAATTTTCCAGACTATCAAGTTCGGTGTTGTCCATGATCATCACCTCACTTCTTCAGGCTGCCAGGATTACAGCCATGGCTCAGAACGTCGTAAGGAATCGGCATAAGTTTGACCAACGCCTGTTCCTCCGGTGTCATATCAAGTTGGTGATGGCAATATTTTCGCCAAGCGCGTTCTTGCGCGAATAAATCATCGTTGGAGCCTTGAGCTTTGGTGGGCAACGGATCGTCTGCGTCGAGTCCGGCGACTAAGACGGTTCCATGCCACGGCTGATCCAGTTGTCGAACCACATGTTCGATCGAAGCCGCGCGTATCACCGACCCGCCGAGACCACCGGCCTGCCAAGCCTGATCCAGGCGCCAAGGTTGGAAGTTCTCAGCATTCGGAAGGATGTAATCAATCACTGCTTCACTGACCTCGGCATCAGGATCAGGCTGAGTGAATGTGCTGCAGGCGGTATTCATTAACGCCGCCGGTAACAGCCAAACGAGGGATTTGAGTTTTTGTTTCATGGGAGCTCCTAAGCAATTTAAGGGAGCTCGTTACACTAAACACTCTTTTGTCAGGTCTGCTTGCAGCTAATGCCAAATTCGTCGTCAGCTGCAAACGACGGCTGGAAAATTCCCGGCAAGATGCGGCGTTATGGAAAATACGCCTTCGACTTTCATTGCTCGCATCCGCCAACGTCTGTTCGGCGTCGAGTCCGCGCCTGTCAGTCAGCTTGCGGCAGTCGTCGAAGAGGACGTTCCGCGTTACCCGCCCTTCATGAAGGGGCTGCCGTCTGCGCCGGTAGAACGCATCCTATCCAGCCAAACGGAGCTGATTGCTGCCATCGAACATGCGCTGGCCATGCCGGACAGTCTGTATCAATCTATCGCCGCGCCAGTAATCCGCCGCTATGCCGCCTTCAGCCACTTGTTGCCGGCTTCGGAGTCGCATCACCATCGCGGTGCCGGAGGCTTGTTTCGCCACGGATTGGAAGTTGCACATTGGGCAACGTTGGCGTCCCAGGGCAGTTTGTTCGCCACCGCAGCGTCTCCCAAGGAGCGGAAATCACAAGAAATACGCTGGCGCCTGGCGGTCTGTTTCGCCGGGCTGTTGCATGACATCGGCAAACCGGTATCCGACATGGCCGTGGTCGACGCACAAGGGCAACATACCTGGAATCCCTGTGATGAAAATATTACCGACTGGGCCGCTCGGCATCAGATCAACCGTTACTTTCTGCGTTGGCGGGACAACCGCCATAAACGCCACGAGCAGTTCTCGGCCTTGGTAATCGAACGTGTACTGACCCGCGAATCGCGCAGTTTCATTTTAGAACCCGGCCCCGACATCATGCAGGCCATGCTGGAAACCATTAGCGGCCTGGATCGCGGCTCTAAAGTTTACGAACTGGTCATCAGCGCCGACTGCAAAAGCGTTGAACGGGATTTGAAAGCGCATTACCAAAACATCGATTCAGCCTTGGGCATGCCGGTGGAAAAGTACTTGTTCGATGCCATGCGTCGCTTGGTCAAATCCGGACAATGGACTGTCAACGAAAAAGGCGCGCGGCTTTGGCGCTTTGAAACGGGCATCTATATCGTCTGGCGTGCCGGTGCACAAGACATCGTGAGTTTGCTGGCCAAAGACAAAGTCCCCGGCATACCCCGCGACGAAGATACCTTGGCGGACATCTTGATCGAACGAGGCTTGGCGATTCCTAAATCCTGGCCGGATGGTCAGCAACACCGTTATTGGCACATGCAGCCAGAAAGCCTGGACAATCCGCTCTATCTGTTGCGCCTGAAATCTACGGAACTCGTTTTCAGCGGCGAACCACCAACCGAGGTAGCCGCTCACGAAATCAGCGAACAGGATGCGACTGCCTTAAAAACTGAACCCGTTTCAACCCCCATACTGAAACCCGGCAAGGCGACAAAAGGCAAGAACATCGGGGTTCTGACACGGCCCCATCGTACAGATAATCCTTCGTTGGTAACCAAGGCGCCGATTCAGACAACTACTGCGGATAACATAATCGTCCCAGCAGGTTCGGCCGAAACCGAAAGCGTTCCAGCCATTCCTGCCTCGGAAGTCAATCAGGACATTAACACTATGCCATCTACCCTAGATCAAGTCCGGCCCCAATCTGACTTGGGTGATAGCTTCACCACTCCGATTCAAGCCAAGGTTTCACCAAACCCAACCGTACTCGTTCCAAGTGACGAATCGAGTCTCCCAATCATTGAAGCAGATCAACCCTCGGTTGAAATCTCAACAGTTGATAGTCCGGTCGATAAAGCTAAATGTTGGCTGGAAAATCACGGCGATGCCGGACAGTGGTTATTGAACATCGCATCTCATCTTATTAAAAACCAATGGCAATGGGGAATCGATGTTCTGGAAGCTCAGGACAAATACTTACTGCCGTTTCCCGGCACGGCTGAAAAACTGGGAGTTGATCCGAGTCAGTTCATCAAAACTTTGGAGGACAAGGGTTGGCTGGTCACCGATGTGCTATCGCCGATGCGCAAGGTGCAAACTATCCAATCGGTTCGCGGCATCCTACTCGCATTGGAACCCAGCTTGGCCATACAAGCATTATTGAAACCCCAAGATGAAGCCAGACCATCAGTACCATCTCGAAGCGACAACGCTGCCAACGCCAACATTCGGGTACCGTCATCTAAGCCTCATAAACGCACGAAACCGGAACCCAAAATCGCTCAGCTCCCCCCAAAAGCGTCCGGCAACCAACAATCGAGTAACGGTAACGTTTCAGACATTTCGGTTAAATCCAATGCCGACAAGTCAACCGAGCCCCAGGCTACCACACCGGCAAAACCCGGAACGATCGATTTACTGATAACTCATGTGCGGCAACAAAACATTCCGCCCGATGAATCATCCACGGAAGGTAACTGGCATAAGCTTTCCAATACCGAACTGGAACGGTTTCTGGCACAACATCCGACCATCAGACGAACCCGATTCATGCTCGACATCGCCAATAACCCGGATTGTCGTTCGGTCAGTGCGACGGATGGCATTCAGGTACGTCTACGCTCATGAAATCCGATTACGACTATCAGTTTCCTTGGCGGCCGATATATGAGGTGTATGCCATTACCGGCTGGACTGGTGGGGCGGGATTGGCGTATTGGACCAGTCGTTGGTCGGGATTACCGTATGAGCCGTTTGAGTGGTTAATGATAGCCTGTGGCGTGATGATCTGTTACCGACTGCCGGCGGCGGTGAGCCTTTGGTATCGAAAGCGCCGCCTAAGACAATTCCGCTTTCAATACCTGGATGCCGAGAAACTCAAGCACTTAATCAAACACCATCCGGACGAGTTATGGTTCGGCTGGGGATTCGATTGGGTGCAAAAGCATGCACAATTGGCCTATGAGATTTTAAAACGCGATATTTCGACACTGATTCCGAGCGATCATCAACGTATGGGCTCTGCCTGGATTCATGGCTTGGAAATTTCCGAAAGCGATATCCGCCAGCCATTGCAACATACCGCCGGCCATACCTTGTTGGTCGGCACCACCGGCGCCGGGAAAACGCGGGCCTTTGACGTATTGGTCACACAAGCCGTGTTGCGCGGCGAAGCCGTGATCATCATCGACCCCAAAGGCGATAAGGATCTGATGGCCTGCGCCAAACGAGCCTGCCAGTTGGCAAAGCGGCCGGATCGGTTCGTGTATTTCCATCCGGCGTTTCCGGAGGACAGCGTGCGATTCGATCCCTTGCATAATTTCAACCGGCCATCAGAAATTGCCAGCCGCATTAGCGCTATTTCACCCAGCGAAAGCAGTAACGATCCCTTCAAGGCATTTGGTCAGAAATCCCTGGATAACGTCATTCAAGGCTTGATGGTGATCGAAGAACGGCCGACCTTGGTGAAATTGCGCCGTTATTTGGAAGGTGGACCTTCGACCTTGGTGATTCAAGCGCTGGAACGTTACTTCGATAACAGCTTAGGGCATTGGCGACAGGAAGCGCGCCCCTATCTAAAAAACGCTAAGGAAATCGATTCCAAAGCGGCAGGCCTGGTGCGGTTTTATAGGGAAGTCGTGCAGTACCAACTGCCCAATTTGGATTTGGAAGGCCTGCTGTCCTTGTTCGAACACGACCGGGCGCATTTCAGCAAGATGGTCGCCTCCTTGATTCCGATCATGAACATGCTAACCTCGGGTTCCTTGGGGCCTTTGCTGTCACCGAATCCGCACGACGTGGATGATTTGCGACCGATTACCAATACCGGCCACATCATCGAAAAAGCCCAGGTCGCATACATCGGCCTGGACTCGTTATCAGATGGCATGGTGGGCAGTGCGATTGGCTCGATTCTGTTGGCCGACTTGGCCGCTGTCGCCGGTGACCGGTATAACTACGGCGTCTCGGACCGACCGGTGAATGTGTTCGTCGATGAAGCCGCCGAAGTCATCAACGATCCCTTCATTCAGGTCCTGAACAAAGGCCGCGGGGCCAAGATTCGCTTGTTCATTGCCACTCAGACCTTTGCCGACTTTGCCGCCCGCACGGGTTCCCAGGACAAAGCCCGCCAAGTGCTGGGCAACGTCAACAACTTGATCGCGCTCAGGATCATGGACAGCGAAACGCAGCAGTACATTACCGACAATCTGCCCAAAACACGGCTCAAATACATCATGCGCACCCAGGGTGTTGCGACCAGTGCGACCAATCCCACTGTGTTTTCCGGCAATGTTGGTGAGCGACTGATGGAGGAAGAAGGCGATCTGTTTCCGCCGCAATTGCTCGGACAACTGCCCGACCTGCATTACATCGCTAAATTATCAGGCGGACGGATCGTCAAAGGCCGATTGCCGATAATACGCTCGGCAACGGATCGCTAATAGGATTAAGCGTGGAGCGCAGCTTACTGCTTAGTCTGATGATCTGGTTACTGGAGGTGATTTTGGTCGCTAGCTTTGTATCGGATCGTTGGACAAGGGAAATTCAAATAACCGAGGATCGAATGCTAGTCGCCTATTTCGGCGTCGAGAAAGAAGCTGAAATTCGACAAACGGCGCAACAATATTTTGGCAAGCTATTCATCCGGACAGGCATCAGAGACAGCGTCTATCGCTACTTCATTCCAACAGAGCGCGAAAGGCAAATGTCTATGGGCTTCGAGGATGTCGGCCGCTATGATCTATTTCCCTTTATCCAAAGCCGACTCGATGTACTGTGGGATACGGTATATCAAATGCTTAAGCGCATCGTCATCGCCTGCGTTTGGTTTCCATTTCTGGCGGTTGCTGTGTTCTCGTTTGCGATTGACGGGTTAATTCGGCGCAAAGTCAGCCAGACCAATTTTGATTATCCAAGCCCGATGGCTCACCGCTACAGCCTTTATGTCGTAGTGGGCGCTTTTTACCTGCTGTTGATGGGATTGACTCTTCCATTCGCAGTGCCACCACAATCACTGCCAATAGGTATTTTAATCATAGCCTGGGCAATAAATGTGCTGTTGGCCAATACACAGAAGCGGGTTTAACCGATGGTATGGATTCAGAGCACATCTGTATGCCAAAAAAATTATTTGTTGTAATAGATTCTACTAATAAGTAGTATTCATTACATGAACAATTGGTCTTTACTTATAACAACCCTTCCCACCGAGAACGCTACGGCTCGTATGCGTGTGTGGCGGTCACTGAAAGCTTCAGGCGCCGCCGTGTTGCGCGACGGTGTTTATCTGATGCCGGCACGGGAGTCTTGTCTGGAAACATTAGAAAACGTCGCTGTTGAAGTGCGAGCAAATGGCGGTACGGCTATGGTTCTTCGAATTGAGGAGCCAGACGATGGTAATTTTGTCGGCTTATTTGAACGTGGAAATGAGTTCTCAGTCTTGCTGGCCGAGGCTGCCAAACTGCGTGACGAGCTGTCCACCGATACAGCCCCGGATATTCTCAAACAGTCTCGAAAACTCCGGAAAGCTTTTACGAGCCTCTCTGCCATCGACTTTTTTCCAGGCGAAGCACAGCGACAAACTGAGGCCGCCCTGAGGGAACTCGAACTTTCAATTGTACGAATACTATCGCCGGATGAACCGCACTCGATTGAAGGCTCAATCACACCTTTATCAATCAGCGAATACCAAGGTCTTCGCTGGGCTACACGCAGCCGGCCATGGGTGGATAGGCTAGCCTGTGCCTGGTTGATTCGCAGCTTTATTGATGCTCAAGCGCAAATTCTCTGGCTAGCTTCCCCCAATGATTGCCCTGCTGATGCACTTGGTTTCGATTTCGACGGCGCGACCTTCAGTCATATTGATGGTCGAGTGACTTTCGAGGTGTTGTTGGCGAGTTTTGATCTTGAAAAACCTGCGCTCAAACGATTGGGTGCATTGGTACATTTTCTGGATGTGGGCGGCGTGCAACCACCCGAAGCCGTTGGTATTGAAAGCGTATTGGCAGGATTACGCGATGCCATCCTGGATGATGAACAATTATTAACTACTGCCAGTGCAGTGTTTGACAGCCTACTGGTAACGTTTGAGAAAGGAGTAAGCGGTCAATGACTCAATCTGAAAAACACTCAGCCGATCACGCCTTAGCTAAACCCGATCCGGTTAGCTTGGGAGAGGCATTCCTATTCTGGCTGAAACTGGGATTTGTCAGTTTCGGTGGACCGGCCGGGCAAATTGCAATCATGCATCAGGAACTGGTGGAGAAACGACGCTGGATTTCCGAAAAGCGTTTCTTACATGCGCTGAATTACTGCATGTTGTTACCAGGACCAGAGGCCCAACAGTTAGCCACCTATATCGGTTGGCTGATGCATCGCAGCTGGGGTGGCGTCGTTGCAGGCGGCTTGTTTGTGTTGCCGTCACTGTTGATTCTGATTGGCCTGAGCTTCATTTATATGGCCTATGGTCATCTCACTGGGATTGCCGGCATTCTTTACGGCATCAAACCGGCGGTGACGGCCATCGTGATTTTTGCGGCGTATCGTATTGGCTCACGAGCGCTGAAGAATTGGGTGCTGTGGACGATGTCGGCACTCGCGTTTCTGGCGATTTTTTTATTCGACACACCCTTTCCGTTAATCGTATTGATCGCAGCTATCTTCGGTGCCGTTGGCGGCAAAGTAGCCCCGCAGAAATTTACGACCGGCGGCGGACATGGTTCGGCCAAGCAAGGCTACGGTCCGGCATTAATTGACGATAATACACCGACACCAGCCCATGCTTTGTTCAGTTGGGCCGCATTGTCAAAAGTAATTTTGGTTGGCCTGGCCCTGTGGGGTGGCGCAATCGGTTTCCTGTGCGCCCGCTACGGTTGGGATGGCGCATTGACCCAGATGGGCTGGTTTTTCACCAAGGCGGCACTGCTCACGTTTGGCGGTGCCTATGCGGTATTGCCCTATGTTTACCAAGGCGCGGTTGAACATTTCCACTGGCTGACGCCGCATCAGATGATCGACGGTTTGGCTTTGGGGGAAACCACGCCCGGCCCATTGATCATGGTGGTGACCTTTGTGGGGTTCGTCGCCGGATGGACGAAAGAAATTTTCGGCCCCGACCAACTGTTTCTCGCAGGAACCATCGCGGCAACAGTGGTGACCTACTTTACCTTTCTGCCCAGCTTCCTGTTTATCCTGGCCGGTGGGCCACTGGTGGAATCCACCCACGGCAATCTGAAATTCACCGCGCCGCTGACCGGCATTACCGCTGCCGTGGTCGGCGTTATTCTCAATCTGGCGGTGTTCTTCGCCTGGCATGTGTTCTGGCCAGAAGGCTTTACAGGGAATTTCGATGCCATTTCAGCTGTCATTAGCCTTTGCGCCTTTTTGGCATTGTTTCGTTACAAAGTGGGGGTAATCCCGGTGATCGCCGCATGCGGTGGTACCGGTCTGTTGTTTAGTTTCATCAAAATCTGGCTTGCTCAGCAAGGAGTCGTTCTATGAATACCCTGCGTCAAACTCACGTTTTAGCGCTGTTAATTTCATCACTATTGAGCGGTGTAGCCTACGCGCAAGAGGCTAGCCAGCATGCGGGAACTCTGGATACCGCCAAAATAGAACAACTGACCGGTGCCAAAGGCAAACTCGACACTACTGAGAATGTGTTTAGAGTCGCCGTGCCACGCACTGATCTGGCAGTCAATGTTGCAGGCGTAAAAATGACGGCGGCGACCGGCTTCACCTCATGGGCCACCTTTTCTCCGGCAGGTGACAAAACCATGGTGATGGGCGATATGGTATTGCAGGAAGATCAGATCAATCCAGTGATGAGTACGGCACTGGAAAACGGCATTGAGGTCACCGCATTGCACAACCATTTCCTCTGGGATACGCCGAAAGTGATGTTCATGCATATCGGCGGTACCGGCGATGCGGAAGCCCTTGCGACTGGCGTCGGCAAGGTCTTTGCCAAAATCAAGGAAACCAGCAACAGCAAAACTAAACCAAAACCAAAGTCGTTTGATGCCGCTAAGACCTCACTTGATCCTAAGCCTATTGAAACCATTGTCGGTGCTCCCGTTGAGAAGGCCGGCGAAGTCTATAAAGTTACCATTGGCCGCACCACGCAGATGGATGGGCATACGGTTGGCAAGACCATGGGTGTCAATACCTGGGCGGTGTTTGCCGGCAGCAATGAAAAAGCTATCGTCGAAGGTGACTTTGCGGTGCTGGAATCTGAACTTCAAGGTGTACTAAAAGCCTTGCGTGGTGCAAATATCGCCATCACCACGATCCACAATCACATGGTAGGTGAATCGCCACGGATCGTATTTTTGCACTACTGGGGCGAAGGTGATGTCAACGGTCTGGCTAAGGCATTTAAAGCGGCACTGGATACTCAAGCGAAAATCTAATAAAAACACCGAATGATCGATGAACGAAAAGTATCTTTCGATCATGTGCGCAAAGCGGCTAACCTTGACTGTTACCGCAATGTTGCTGGTTGGGTTCGGGCTAACCCCGCTTATTGTCATGTTCGTATCGAGTCTGAATATGAATGGAGCGTTCAGCCTGGAACGCTATCTTGAGCTATGGACATCCCCGCGTCCGCCGCAACTGCTAGGCAGGAGCGCGCTGCTCGCGGGACTATCCACCGCTATTGCCACTTGCCTGGGCATACCGCTCGGCATCCTGCTCGGCAAAACCGATCTGCCTGGGCGGCATCTGTTCGCAGCCGGGTTGACTCTGCCATTGCTGCTCCCACCTTATTTTCTTAGTTTAGGCTGGTACGCCTTCCTCGGCCGGGAGGGCTGGCTAGCCAACATACTTCCCAAAGCCGCTGCCGTGAATGTATCGGAGTGGTTATTCGGGCTACCAGGTTGCACGCTGACCCTAGCGACAGTATTCCTGCCCCTGATGGTGCTGCTCACAGCAGCACTCACCCAAAGCGTCAACCCTCGCCAGGAGGAGGCTGCAAGGCTTTATGCTCACTGGCCAACAGTACTTTACCGCATTACCTTGCCAACCATACTGCCAGGGGTTTCGTTCGGTGCGCTGCTGGTTTTTATGCTGGTCCTAGGTGAAAGCACCGTGCCGATGTTTCTGCGCTATGACGTCTATCCGGTGGAAATCCTGACTCAATTCGCGGCCTTCTACGATTTCGACGCCGCTACCGCAGCAGCAGCCCCTCTGGCACTGGTTGTAATATTGCTGTTGACCGTGGATTGGCATTGGCGCCGAAATGCCACGCCCGATCTTCGGCCGGCGGGGATTTCATTGAGTATACATCTGGGCGCCGAAAAGTGGCTGTGGACAACTGGAGTAGTGGCTTTACTCTTGATTCTGCTGGGGCTGCCATTTGGCTCGCTGCTATTTTCTGCCGCACCGGCCGATGTCGCCGAAGCATGGCAACGGGCGGGCGATGCCTTGGGGCGCAGCTTGCTATACGCTTCGTTCGGAGCCAGCCTGCTAACGGCCTTCGGTTTTTTTCTAGGGCTTTTGTGGCGCGAACAGACGTATGGCGCTAGGCTGACAGAATTCGCCGCACTGTTGCTCCTGATCCTACCCAGCTCGGTAATCGGCATTGGCCTGATCGGTCTATGGAACCGGTCCGCAACCGCTTGGCTTTACGCCTCGCCGGGTATATTGCTGTTGGGCTATCTCATTCAATATGCGGCCCTTTCTGGAGGCATTGTTCGTAATGCCCTGGCTCGTCTTCCTTCTTCGCTGGAACAAGCGGCGGCCGTGGCTGGTGCCGACTGGTGGCGTCGGCTGATCTTTATCGTGCTGCCTCTGAGCCGACGTGGACTCCTGACTACCTGGTTGGCGACTTACCTGTTTTGTCTGCGCGATACAGGTCTGGCAATGCTGGTATACCCACCAGGCGAAGATACTTTACCGGTGCGCATCTTCAGTTTGATGGCCAATGGCTCCTTCGGATTGGTGGCGGCGTTGTGTGCTTTGCTGATGGCTGCGGCTCTGCCGCCCCTTGTCATTCTATGGATCACATCCCTGTGGCCTTTCCCTATTGCGCTAGCTAAAGGGCTATTCAACAAGCTCCCGGTATGTTTGTGTCCCAGTGGACAGGAGCATTCGTCATGAATGTAATTGAGTTTCAACAGGCGTGGGTCACTTATGAAGATAGACCGGCACTGAAAGATTTTTCTTTGGCTGCGGAAAACGGTGAAAGAGTGGTGTTGCTCGGACCTTCCGGTTGCGGCAAAACTACCGTACTACGCGCTGCGGCCGGCTTCCTTGCGCCCGACCGGGGTGCGGTACTACTGAATGGGACAATTGCCGGAAAAGAGGGTCGCCTTTACCTGGAACCCGAACAGCGTGGACTTGGCATGGTGTTTCAGGATTTGGCCCTATGGCCGCATCTGACGGTGCATGGCAATCTGGAATTTGGCTTGAAAGCGCGAGGCATTGCTAAGGCGGAGCGGGAACAGCGTATTTCAGAAATGCTGCGCATGGTGCGCCTGGAGTTGCGGGCGAATGCACGACCTAACGAACTTTCGGGCGGCGAGCAACAACGCGTGGCTTTGGCCCGCGCCCTGGTGACCCAGCCCCGCTTGCTATTAATGGACGAACCTCTTTCCAGCGTTGACTTTGAATTGGGTCTCGAACTGCGCAATGAGATCCTGATGCTTCAGAAAAAGCTCGGGTTCACACTGCTTTACGTGACCCACAATTTGGATGAGGCGTTCGCCATCGCCCAGCGGATCGTGGTGATGCGTGAAGGTTCCATCATCCGGATGGGCTCTGTGGAAGAAATTAAGGCCTATTTCGCTGAGCGCTCGCTAGTCGGCGGTAAAGCATCAGATCAGGCCAGACCGCCGTGACCGGCTTGAATCCTCTGTTTTTTCTACTCAGGTCCTTTTCATTTTTAGGAGTAAAGCATCATGTCGAATAGCAGTTTTCGCATATCCCTTTTCGGTCTTCTGCTGGGCTTAGCATCCCAATCGTCGTCTGCCCAGGAACAGCGGTTTAACTTCGACCAGACCATAGCCGGTGGGCTGCCGTCAGGTTGGGTTGTCGCGGCCACTAATCCCGATGGCCCGCTAGCGGAATGGCAGGTCAAGGCCGATCCAGCCGCTGTCAGTTCGCCTCAAGTACTCGCCATCACCCGTACTCGGAATGAGTCCGGAGACGTCTTTAACCTATGCTGGACACGTGACCTTGTCTTTCAGGATGGCTCCATCGAAGTGAATGTCCGTGCCGACAGCGGCAAGGAAGATCAGGGCGGCGGTCTGATCTGGCGGGCGCAGGATGCCGACAACTACTACGTCGCTCGCTACAACCCCTTGGAAAGCAATTTTCGCCTGTACTTTGTCAAGGATGGCAAGCGTAAACAACTGGCCAGTGCGGACATAGGCGGCATTAAATCCAGCGAATGGTTCCGATTGAAAATCGTTCACCAGGGAGAACGGATAGAGGCTTATCTCAACGGCAAGCAATATTTGCAAGCAACCGATCGAACCTTTTTGAAGGCCGGCGGCATTGGTTTCTGGAGCAAGGCCGATGCAGCCAGTTCCTTCGATGACTTGGTGGTGACTACCCCGTAGCGGATGAGACGTTGTGCTGGCTTACATCCGTTGGGGCTTGCCGTTGCTTCTGGGTGGATCAGCTTATGTTTGGGCCGGTCCGCCCTTCGTCACCAACGACCCCGATCCGCCGGAACCCGGCCAGTGGGAGGTCAATCTGCCTTGGCAGATGGAACGAAACCGAAACGGTTCGGCGAGTGGCGAATGGTTGCGCGTGGATGTGAATTACGGCTACGACCGTTACACCCAGCTCAGTATAGAAATGCCGCTGCCTTACCACCTCCCCGCCGAAGGCGGATTACATTTCGGTGCGGGTGATGTGCTATTGGAATACAAGCGGCGTTTCGGCACAGATGCCAACGCTGGTTATTTCGGTTTCAATCCCGAACTCACTTTACCCACGGGAGATGCGGCCAGAGGACTGGGCGCGGGACGCGCGACCCTGCAACTGCCACTGCTTTATCAAAAGCAATGGGGCGACACCGTCGTCTATGGCGATGCCCGCTACAAGTGGCATGCCGGCGATGAAGGCAAGAGCTACTGGTTTTTGGGTATTGCATTTGAGCAGTCGTTTGGCGAAAGACTGAAACTCGGTGCGGAGGCTTTCGTCACCACCCCCCGCTCTTACAATGGAGAATCGAACATTGGTTTTAGCTTGGGCGGAAAGTGGGCTATGGCCCCCGGTCGGGTGTTAATGCTGTCCGCCGGGCACTCATTTCTGGGAGAACCGGAATTGACTTTATTTATGGGTCTAAAACTATTGTTTTCACCTGAATTATGAAGGAGGTAACCATGAAAACACCCTACTCAATAGTGATAATCCTGCTATTGAACCTTATGCTGTTTCAAGTCGCCGTTGGCGCGGAATCGACGGTGGTGGTCTATGTTAGCGAGGACCAGGTATTCTCGGAACCGATCCTTAAGGATTTCGAGCGCGATACCGGCATCCGCGTCAAGGCCGTGTACGATACGGAAGAAACCAAGGGCACCGGCGTCATGAATCGTTTGATCGCCGAAAAAAATAATCCGCAAGCCGACGTGTATTGGGCAAACGAACCGATTCGTGCGGAAGTTCTAAAGCAGCGGGAGATTTCGGCATCCTACCGGTCGTCCAATAGCGAAGGCATTCCGGCGGCGTTCAAGGATTCGGAAGGCTACTGGACTGGTTTCTCAGCAAGAGCACGGGTATTCATCGTCAACCGCAAGGCAGGCATCAAACCCGAAGGTCTTAATGCCTATATGGATCCCAAGCTGGCGGGCAAAAGCATCATCGCCAATCCGCTGTTCGGCACGACCGCCACTCACGTCGCGGCACTATTTACGGTATGGGGCGATGATCGCGGTAAACAATTTCTGAACGCCCTGAAAAGCAACGGCACCAAACTTGCCACCAGCAACGGCGAAAGCGCGGATTTGGTGGCGTCCGGCGAATTCGGGTTTGCGCTGGTGGACAGCGACGATGCGGTCAACCGCATCCGCCAAGGTAAAGCGGTTGAAATGGTCTGCCCGGACCAGGGCGAGAACCAGCTTGGCTGCTTGATTCTTCCCAATGCTGCCGTATTGATCCGCAATTCGCCGCATCCCGATGCGGGACGTAAGCTGATTGATTACTTACTATCCAGGGAAACCGAACGCAAGCTGGCTTTCGCCGACTGCGCCCAAATTCCCCTACATAGCGGTATAGAAACACCGCCAGATGTTCCGAAAATAGATCGTTTGACAACCATGCTGGTTGATTATGGGGCTGTGGGGCGCAAACTTCAGGCCATTCAGCCGTGGCTCAAACAGTGGTGACAATCCTCTTCATCGACAACATTCGTAATGGTTGCGCCTTATACCTAAAACACGTATACAGGAGAAACATAGCATGTCCGAAATAACTTTAGCCTCAACAGCCACGGCTTTTGCGGCTAACCATGAACTCAAGGCCTTACCCTTCGACCCCGCCAAACTCGACGGCATGTCCGATAAGCTGATTCGTTCTCACTGGGAAAATAATTACGGTGGTTCGGTTAAGGCACTCAATGCTGTCAAACAAAAGCTGGCTAGTTTTCTGGACGACGCCAACCTGCCGGCGTTTATCTACAACGACCTGAAACGAGAGCACTTGATGCGTACCGGTTCGGTGGTGTTGCACGAATTGTATTTCGGCAATTTGGGCGTAACCGGCACAGCCGATGCCGCATTGCAAAAGGCGCTGGCAGATGCCTTCGGTAGTGTTGAAGCCTGGGAGAAAGAATTTCGCCGCATGGGCGCAGGACTCGGCGGCGGTTCCGGCTGGGTCGTGCTCGGTTACAACCTGCACAGCGGTTTATTGGAAAACTATTGGCAATGGGATCATTTGCATGCCCCCAGCGCCACCTTGCCGTTGTTGGTGATGGATATGTACGAACACTCGTATCAGATGGATTACGGCGCGGCGGCTCCGGCTTACGTCGATGTCTTTTTTCGCAATATTCACTGGGAGACGGTTTCAATTCGTCTGGAAAAAGCGTTAAAAGCACAGACGATCTGGCAGGCGGGCGGTGTACGATGAAATGGATCACTCGCGAACGGCCTAAAATTGATCGGATTGCCTGTCCCTGGCTGATTGCCCGCTTTATCGATCAAGAAGCGGAATTCCTTTATGTGCCGTCAGGCAATGTGCTGAAGATTGCCGCTGAAAGCGGAGCAATACCCTATGACATTCCAGGCGTAGAACTTTCACATGAAGGCGAGTTGTGTAGTTTCGATGCCTTCCTGAAAAAATACGCGCTCAATGATCCAGCTTTACAACAACTTGCGGTCATCGTCCGCGGCGCGGATACCTCCCGCCTTGATCTGACGCCTCAATCCGCAGGGCTGTACGCTTTGTCGCTGGGACTCTCGCAGAACTTCGCCGATGATCACGAGATGCTGACGCACGGCTTGGTGATGTATGACGCCCTTTACGCCTGGTGTAAGGACTGTCAGGCCGAATCGCACAATTGGCCGCCGCAGATGTGATGTCATTTTGGTTATCCGGAGGCCAAAAATGAGCGCTTCCGGATACCGAATGAAAAATCGGGCATTCAATCGAGTCCGACGACTTCGATTCGCCGAGTTACGGCAGTTCTTTGATTCGCAATCGTGTGAACTGCACGCGGGAGCCTGCATGGTGATTTTGCAAGCCAATGAAGCCCTTCGGCGAACGGTTGGCGTTTTGCAGTTTGCTGACCTGCTGTCCATCGAGACGAACAGTAATCGTTGAACCGTTGGCTTCAATCTCGTAGGTATGCCACTGACCAATGGCAGGGGCAGCCGTGGAACCGGCCAGTTTGTATAGGGCGCCGGTATTATGCAACGCATCGCCGAAGGTTGGTGGATTGGTATCCGGGTTCTTTCCGGTGTTATCGATCTGAATCTCGTAGCCTTGTGTTACCGGGATCGTCAAGTCGTTTCCAGGATCGGGGAAACGAATGAAGATGCCGGAATTATCATCCAGGGTAGAGGCCCGCCAGTCGACACGGAGGATGAAGTTTTGAAATTGTTGGCGGGTGAACCACAGCAAACCAATGCCGTCGACCGACTCGATGATGTTGCCGCCGAGTTCCATAAAACCTCCTCCTCCCGCCATTTTCCAGCCATTGATTCCACCGCTGCCGAGCGGCACAAATCCCGGTTCCGCTCCGAGACTTTCGCGGACAATCGCTTCCGCGCTGCGGCGTGCGAGGGCTATGGCTGTAAGTGATGGGTTTGCCGAGCCTAAAACCGGAAATAACGCCGGACCTGCAACGTAAGCATTGCTGACGTGATGAAAGCGGCCGTCGAAATTCGTCACCGAATCATTCGAATTAACGCCCATCCAAAGTGTTCCGGCTTCGTGATGGGTAGTCCCAAGTCCGTCGCGCGTTGGTTTAACAATAACTTTGATCCTAGTGGGGTCGTTATTGGCAAGTGCGTTGGCTAAATCGAGAGCGGCTTTGTCCATGGTGTCCCATAAGGCATTGTCATCCTGATTAGCAACCAAATTGACCCATGCCCGGCGCGCGCCAAACTCATCGGTCTGATCACTCAAGTCCATCCAGCTGGGAGATTGGCCGGTTTGCTTGTTGGCGTTGGGATTGCGGTCGCCGATCATCTCGCCGATACCGCGCAAGGTGATGACAATCCAGTCTTCCTGCTGGGCGGCCAACGTCTGATCGAGCACATCAATGTCGGGAATCATGCGGAACATCACATCCTCGGAGCCGCCCGCCCCGGCCGCCGCAGTGACCTGCAAGTGATAGCGTCCCTTGGGCGTCGAACCACGGACCAGCAGCGCGGCGGTTTCCAGGCGCTTCGGCAGTGCCGGGTCGATGGCGGAACGGTGGATGCGCACCACGGTATTCGAGCGCAGATGCGCCATGAGGTTGCGCCCAATCAGCGGCGTCGGGAATGATTCGTATGCAAGTCGCGTAGCTTCAATGGTACTTGATGCCAGTACAACTGCACAGGTCGGCCGGATAGTCAGGAATTTTTGTTGCCCGTTCACGCGGACTTCGATGCTGGTTACGGCACCGTTGTTGGTTTGCAATTTGGTGGCGTGTGCCCTGGGTACGATAAAAAGGCGGCGCTGCCAGTCGGGACGGGTCGAGGCTTCGCGTACCGCATCGGTGAGGATCGGCATACTACTCCATTTGTCGAAACTGAACAGCCCGGATGCTGGCGGTGCTGCTTGTACAGCGAGCGGCGCATCTTCAATCCCATCCACTGTCGCCACGCCTGCGGCGGCACTAACAAATTTCTTATGTAGCGCATCGAACAGTGGGCCGGAAATATAGTCGGTTTTGTCGAACACCCCGATTTCTTTCTCAATCCGTTCATAGGCATCGCCGGCATGCGCAGGGCTTTGCAGATACGTCGCGATAGGCTGTGGCCAATTGTTCAAATCCGCATCGGTAAGACGTGGCGACCATCCGCCCCAATAAAGCGAACGACCGCCCAGGCAATAAGCCAAACCAGAGATTGGCGTCATACTACGCATTGGAATACCCCAGACACGCTCACGGGTGCCTGGGTCGTCGGCATTCAGAACGACCGGTACGTCGAATTTTCCGGTTGGATCTTTCTTTGGGCCAACGGCGTTCAAGCCAATACGGGCGAGATTTTGTATATGCTCCGTAACGAGCAGACTGCCGGCGTCGAGTACGAGCACTCTAAGGTTGGGACCCAGACGGTAAATTTTCTCTGCGCAGTAAGCTCCAAACATGCCGGCGCCGATGACGACAACATCGAAGTCGATGCCGCCGTTCATGGTTGCCTCATCCCAAGTGCTGCCAATATAGCGGCCCAGGACATCAATCGCTAGGCTAGTCTCCTGAACTTCTACTCCTTGATTTGTTTCGACTAATCGGTTGATCATGGCATTACCCCTCTGATTGTAATTTGAATAAACGAAACCAGTATTTCGCCGTTTTAACGATCCCATCCAGCACCTGGACGTGGAATTTGAAGCGTTAAGCTTTACGAGTTGGGACTAAGGAGAATTTTTGATTTGTAACCACATACACTCCCTACTTAATTTAAGAGAGCAAGTAAAGTTAGAGGTCTTTTTGCGGCCAAGTTCAAAGATTAGAAAAAAGAGTTCAACTAACTCGAAAGTAGATCCACAATCTTATTTTATGCACGCACTATCTGTAGCGGTTCGACAACATAAATCGCAGGAACCGATAACATCCGTTTTTCGGGACCACATTAGCTGAGAATATCGGAGCACTTTGGCCCCAGATCAATTGAGAACAGCCCGATAAGATCGGCCAGGAACCACATTAACTGAGAACGGCTACAGCTTTGCTGCTCATGCGTTATTCCTTATAGTAATGCTTCGGCAGCCAGCAATTGATCGTGGAGTTCCAGCGTTCGTTGAGGCGGTAATTGGCCGCTCAGGAAAGACCGGATTTCCTTGGGTTTGGCGGTGAGTATGTCGGTTAGCAGCTTGACGTTGTAACCGTTTCGGGTCAGGCGAGCTTCCAACCCATCCAGATCGGGAGCCAGAATATCTTGAATAGTATCGGTGTCGACCGACTTTTGCCCGACTCGGAAGGCTTCCTCGAAAGCGCGCGTTAGATAAAGCTCAAACTGTAACGGTGTCGTCAACTTCTCGCATAATAATGTCACGGCGGCACCGGCCATTAAGGTGTCCGGTCTGGTTTCTGCTACAGTGACTTGATCGAACAACCAGCACAAATACTTTTTTTGTCGTGGCCGAAGCCGTTCAACTCAAAAAAGTCGTCCGTGCGCCAATTTCTTCCATTGATGGACGCAGCAAGTTGTTCTTGAGCTTTGAGTGTCTCGCCAATACCACTGACAGCGTACCTTTGCCGCGACGCACGATTTCCATCAGATGTTTCAGGGCGATCAGGGTCTTACTCGGCAGTTGATGGGCGTCATCAATGAACAATGCGACGGGCTTTTTTCTTTTGCGAAACAGCTCGCTCAAAGCCCGTTCTCGTAGTCCCACCACCGTAAGCGCCCATTTAACCGCGTCTATCACTCCTGATGGAAAAAGCAGAAGATAGTGTCCACGTATAATGAGGTGGACACTTATGATAAAGAACAAAAGTCGCTTATCGGGCACACTGGTCGTGGGGCATCGGAGCGATGGC
>SXGT01249208.1_pt1 | contig 30144 bp, 25 predicted proteins | sample 3176221 | NCBI WGS metagenome assembly SXGT01 (sample SAMN11356862, study PRJNA531348) | freshwater metagenome | isolation source: freshwater sample F1-120 | place: China: Fuxian Lake, Yuxi | collected 2017-12-25 | reverse complement strand
TCGACGCACTCGACGCACTCCTGAGTCGCATCATCATGCGCATGACGCGCGCCGAGGCTGGCGTCTTCTCGCCTCGGCTCGCCGCAATCACTTCAGGAAGCGACGTGAAGCGCGATTACCGATGGCGCGAGTGGATGCGCAAGCACAGCACAAATCCAGGATACGAGGGAGCGTTCATCGTCCCCCGCGGGGAGCCCGGATCCCGCCGCGCGCCACTCAACGCCGTGGCACGCCTCGATGCGCCAGACTTCGTGCAGATGGAGGTCTACCTCGGCGCATTCGCAACGAAGTCGATTGACCTCGCGATTCTCATCGATTGCACCGCGAGCATGTCGGGGGAACTCGCGCAAGCGCAAGGCGGAGCGGACGACCTTCTAGGGTTCTTAAGCGGTTGTTCAGCGTCGTTACGCACTGCGGTCGCGGGGTATCGAGATGCGCACGATCGCTGGGAAATCAGCGCCTTTGACTTCACGAGTGACCCGCTCATTGCGCGTAAGAACCTCTGGGCTTTGACCGCGGAAGGCGGCGGTGATGAACCAGAATCGCTCTACCGCGCGATGCGAGAAACGCTCACGCAGGCATCGTGGCGACCTGACGCGGGCAACGCATCATCGAGCGCTGAGGCCACATCACCAGAGCGCGTGATGATCATCATCGGCGACGCTCCCCCGCATGTCGGCGAAGGAACGAAGTGCGAAGAACTTGCCAAGAGCGCAGCAGAGCGCGGCATGCGCATCTACACAATTCAAGCGCACGCCGCCGAGGACGCGAAAGATGTGAAGTGGTTTCCGGAGATTGCGCTTGCAGGCGGAGGCAGGAGTGTGCGACTCGGGGACGAAGACTCCCTCACCGCTGAGATCGCGCAACTCACGCTTGGCGATCGCTTCCATGACGAACTCGGCGAATTCTTCAGCGTCTACCGATCCCTATGTCGCTAGCGAGTGCCGTCCGCGAATCAGGTGCGACGCCAAGTGTTCTCAGCGGGCTTCACGAGCGACCAGCAGGCCTCGAGCAACTCGCGAATGCCCGTGCCGGTCGCACCCGAAACAACAAAGTACGGCTCGTCCTTCGCAATTCCAATCGCGCCGCTGAATCTTCGCACGAGCGCAGTGCATTCCTCTTCGTCAAGGAGATCGGCCTTGCTAAACGCGACGATCTCCTGCTTCTCTGCGAGCTCGGTTGAAAAAGCGTGCAGCTCAGCGCGAATCGCGCGGTAGTTCGCCACGGGATCTGAGCCGTCCATCGGTTCGAGTTCAACGAGGTGCACGATGGCCTTGGTGCGTTCGATGTGACGCAAGAAGTCATGCCCGAGCCCATGTCCATCGCTCGCGCCTTCGATGAGGCCAGGAATATCCGCGATGATGAGCCGCCGGTCGCCGGGCAATTCAGCAAGACCGAGTTGCGGCTTCAGCGTTGTAAATGGATATGCCGCAACTTTAGGATTCGCACGACTGACAGCCTTCAGGAGCGTGGATTTCCCTGCATTGGGAAGTCCGACAAGCCCGATGTCCGCGATGAGCTTGAGTTCGATGTGGAGCGTGCGATCAATCGATTCACCCGCTGGATGCGACTCGCTCGGCGTTTGGTTCGTACTGGTCTTGAAGTGCGCGTTGCCGAATCCGCCCTTGCCACCTTGCGCGACGACGACCTCTTGTCCTGCCTCGGTGATGTCAGCGACAAACTCGCCACTATCGACATCCACGATCACGCTGCCCAGTGGCACGCGCACTCGAAGATCCGGCGCGTCTTTCCCATGACAGCATTTTCCACTGCCACTCTCACCATGTTCCGCGTGATGGTGCGGCTTGAACGCGAATTCGATAAGCGTGTCGAGGTGCGGATCACCAACGAGAATCACATCACCACCTCGTCCACCATCGCCACCATCCGGACCCGCATACGGGCGGTCCTTCTCTCGCAACAAGCTCACGATGCCGTTGCCGCCGCGGCCAGAGCGGACATAGATTGTGGCTTCATCGACAAGCATGTTGAAGTTCGGGCTGAGCGCAGACAGCGCGGAAAGAAACGCCGCACGCGATGCCTGCGAGGCAAAGGTGCGGCACAAGAAGCATCCGTGGTGCGAGTCGCGCGTGGAGACCGCGCAAACTCAGCCGACTGCGGAGTAGCGTGGCGTCGCTGGATCAGCTGGAATGATGTCAACATTGCCGCCGCGGAATCGGACATGTCCGGCTGCGAGCGCCATGAGTGTGTCATCCTTCGCGCGGTGCACGAGATATCCAGCTTTCCACTTCGTGCCACACTGACGCACGATGATGGAGCCTGCCTTCGCAAACTCGCCGCCGAAAAGCTTCACGCCTCGATACTGCGCGTTTGAGTCTCGACCGTTTTCTGTAGAGCCTTGGCCCTTCTTGTGTGCCACTACTGCATCTCCTGAGCAAACCTATTGCTCGCAAGCCAGTCACTCGCAAGCCTTCACCGAGAAGCACGATGCTTCAACGGCCAACATTGCAATGAATTGAAATGAACTACCCAAACACGCTGCACGGCGCCCCTGCGGGCGTTTTTCCGAGTCGCGGAGGATATCAAACTCTCAGCGCATGATCCACTCGATCTTGCCTGGTTCGTAACTCACGGTGGTATGCGCGATAGCGTCCCCCGGAATCACATAGTCCACCCGCATTGTCCGGCGACGGACCAGGGGCTCCCCACTGGTTGGGTGTGGATTCTTATCAGACATGCGCGAGAGTCCGGTGATGAACACCGTGGCCTCCGTGGGCTCAGTCTCCGTCATTCGCCAGACGACGAGACCGCGGCGAGCGTTTTCTTTGCCCTCAAGCACTGTTCCGAGCACCTGAAACTGATCTTCGACGAGCGGATCACCCAACGCGGTCTTGATTGCACGCGTGACCTTCGAGGGGACCTCGCTCCCTGACGCTACGACGACGCCGTCGTCAAGCAACAGTTCAAATCGTGGCGCGAACCGACGGTCCGCACCGGTCGAGTTCAGGAGGTCAAAGGTGATGTACGCGTAGGACTGCCCACTCTGCGGGTCCTTATAGACACGCATGGCGTTGGGTGTGCAGGAGAGATCCTTGCTCGGAGGCGCGACGGTCGCGTGCAAAGGAGCAGCGTCAGAGACTGCGGAGAGGCTCCCCGCCAGCAGTACGCTCGCGGCGAAGGGCGACGCGCAAAGAACCGCGACGCGGACTGTGTGCATTGGGGAAAAGACGACTTTGGATCCTCGCAGACGCATGGAGCCGATTGTACAACTTCTCCGCGCGACCTGCGTAAGACGGTGCCTTCGCAAGGGCCCCGTGCGAAGCCGACGGCGTCGATTGGCTCTCCATGCTCAACTCCCAGACCTTTCTCTGTCCACCCTCTCGATTGGCCGATGCCGCGGGACTCCTTGTCGGCGGCGGGCCGAGTGCGGGCGAGCGATTTCTTGCGCACGCACGGGAAACCGGAATTGCCGTGAACCGCCTCTCCTGCTTGGGTGACCCGGAGGGCCGTCTGCTCGCTTCAGTCCTTCCGATCGTCGCCCCTGGCAGGACCGCAATGCTCGCGACCTCTGAGCCCATGAGCTTAGAGAAGGCGGAACTCCTCTCAACACTCATCGCATTTGCAGTGCGGCTCGTGCGCGACGAGGTGGATCTTTCGCAAGCGCTCGTCCCGCCCGAGCGAGTACTTGAAGCACATGCATTCAAGTGCGCTGGCTTCTCGCCTCTCGCGACGCTTGAGTATCTCGAGCGACCGATGCCGAAGTTCCTCGCGCCGACAATACCCGAGCTCGCGGCAGGTTGGTCGATTGAAGGCTTCGACCTCACCCAAGATGGCGCACGCGAATCACTCTGCGCACTCCTCAATCGAACCTACGAGCAGACACTCGATTGCCCTGAACTCGCAGGTCTTCGAAAGACCAGCGATGTGCTTGAAGGACATGCGCGCGCAGGGCGCGGCGCACGGTGGTGGATGTCTCTGCGCGATCCAGAGGGACGCGCGCAAGGTCTCGCGCTCTTGAACGCCGCAGTCACAGACGGAACTTCTGAACTCGTGTACTTCGGACTCGCGCCCGAGGCGAGAGGGAAACGACTCGGCATCGCGCTGCTCGCGAGAGCGATCGCAGCTGTGACACGCGAACGACGCGGCACCATCGTGCTCGCGATGGACACGCGCAACGCGCCAGCGCAGAAGCTCTATGCGCAACTTGGATTTCGAAAAGTTGCGGAACGGCTCGCGCTCATTCAACCGTCCACCGAAGCGACATGACGACGCGAGCCGCGACTTGGGGACGAACCTGTCAAGTGCTCACGGGCGTGTAGCGAGAAAAAAGATTTGCGCAAGCCCGTCTGCCAAATCTCGACAACTCGCGGGTTTTCCCCAACTCATGCAACCCGCTCTGTGAAGACCGTGCAAAAATCACGGAACCCCTATGGAACTAGGCACTTCCGAGTCCTTGCAAGGGGCGTGCTCAGAAAAAATATCGCAGCTCGGATTGAATCCTCCTCGCCTTCGTGTATCTTTCGAAGCGCTGCAGGGACGCAGTGCGCCACATTGCCGCAAAGCATGAGGCGCCTTCAGGTTTGAGGCAGAGACGGATAGCAACTACAGCGAGTCTTCGACAGCGAAACGACAGTGACGAGCGACACGCGACTTGCCGAGCCTTCGAGGTTCTTTCGAAGTCTGGAGCGAGCCACACGGCAGTTTGGAATGCGCGGCCTGTTGAAGAAGTTGTGGTCTGAGTCGGCTATCCGGTGGTTGATTGCCCAAGCCTGAACGAAGTCCGATGCATGCGCTCGCACTTGCGTCCGCCTGCCTGCTCGTCACGACTGCGCAACCTCATCCTCCCGCCCCCCTCCTCCTGACTTTGCGTCATCGAGTTTGGCGAACATCGCCGTGCTCGGTGTCTCTATCCCTTCGGCAACTTCATGTCACAACTGCTCCAGCCAAGCCTCGCCTATGGTGCGCCGACAACCGAGCGCAGCGCAAGCTCACCCAAGCGAGCGCTCAAGATCAATCGCGGCGGCAACCTCGATGTGACGCAGCGCGACAACACGGCGAACCCACCCGCGCTGCGCATTGCGAGTGATGCCGCGCCCATAGAAGAAGCACCATCTGAGGGGGCGAGCTTTGAGGTCGTCCTGCAGGAGCTGATCGGATCGCACCGTTTTCGATTGCACTTCGCCACCGGCGCCGTGATTCGTCTCGACGGTTCGCGTGTTGTGATCGCCACCGAAACCCAGTTTCAGGCCGACCGGATGAAGCGCCAGTTGCAGAGCGAGCTTGATGCAGCGGCACAGCGCGTCTTCGGCAGCGCCGCGACGGTCGAAGTCACGCTTGACGCATCGCCAGAGGTGAGCCATGCACTCAGAGCGGCGGAACTCGCGAGTTCCAACAGCGAATCCACTCGCGGCGCGCAAACGGACCTCCAGGCGCCGGCTCTGAGCCAAGCTTCCCGCCCTAGACCCCGCGTCGCGCCCCGCGAAGAGAGCTTCCGAAGACTCGATGACTTTGTGGTCGGCGACGCAAACAAGTTGGCGTTCAGTGCGGCTGACTCTTTCGCGCAGAACAGCGCGAGCGCGCCGAACCTGCTCTTCTTCCACGGCGAATGCGGCGTGGGAAAGACACACTTGCTGCAAGGGGTTTGCAGGCGCTGGATGGACGCCGCACCCGCGAGCAGCATTCGATACGCGACCGCGGAGCAGTTCACGAACGAGTACATCGCCGCGGTTCGGGCGAGCACGCTCGATGATTTCCGCCGACGCATTCGCAAACTCGACTTACTCGCGATCGACGATGTGCACTTCTTTGCCAGCAAGAGCGCGACTCAAACCGAGTTCCTCCACACGATTGACGCGATCGCGCTCTCCGGCGCGCGCCTCGCCCTTGTTTCGGATGAGCATCCGCGCCAAATCAAGCGCTTCAGTGAGTCGCTCATCAGCCGATTCCTCTCTGGCATGGTGGTCCGACTCGATCGACCAGACCGTGCGACGCGACTCGCGCTCGTGCGCCGCCTGGCAACCAGCCGCGGGCTCGCCCTCCGGCCCTGCGCCGAGGAACGATTGGTTTCTCGATGCGCAGGAAGCGTGCGGGAAATCGAGGGCGCGATGGCTCGACTCGTGGCCGCCGCCCATCTCGACGGCATCGAACAAGCCATCACCGCAACGGTCGCCGATCGGATGCTCGGCGAAGCAGCGAGTGACGCCCTGCCCTCCGCGCCGATCCGCCTGAGTCGAATCATCGACGCCGTCGTGCAACGCCTCGGCATCCCCCGCGATGAGTTGCTCACACAGTCACGGCATCAGCGCGCAACCCGTGGGCGCGGCGTTGTCGCGCATCTGGCTCGACAACTGACGACCTCGAGTTACCCGGAAATCGCGCGCGCGCTCGGTCGGAGCGCGCACTCGTCCGTGCATGCTGGAGCGAAACTGATCGATGAACTCCTGCAGCGCGACGAGCCCCTGCTCGTCGGAGTTTCGACGCGAGAAGCGATGGATCAGCTTCGGCACGACCTCGTGCGCGGCGGCTGACGGCATCGTTCGCTACACTCAACTTGATGCTCGTAGGACTTTCGCGCAAGCACGCCACGCCATTCTCGCGCCGATCGATTCGTGAAAGTTCGCTGCGCTCGACCCGATGGCTTGCCTGCGCCGTATTGCTCGCGATGCGCGCGATTCCCGCTGCCGCACAGTACGGCCCGGTTGATCCGTTCGAAAGTTCGATGCGACAACTGCGAAGTGCGCTCGACGCGCGTTCAGACGGTCGACACCACATCGTGCTCGTCGGGCTTCGGCAGTTGCAGGATCCGCAATTGCTTCCACTCTTTGAGTGTTTGCTTCGTGCCGGACACTGGTCCATACGCGTCGACGGCGTCCTTGGCATTGCGGAACTTTCGCCGACAAAAGCGATCGATCCAGCGCTCATTGAGGCATTGCCAGAGCGGACTGACCGCGACAACGCGATTCAAGCCGCCCTCGCGATAAAACTCATCGGTCCCAAGGAAGCGCTCGAGATTTCGCAGTGGGATGAACTTGATGGACGAGCACGCGCCGCGCTCATCGCGGAGGCCATGGCTCAAGGTGCGGTGCCTGATCGCGCCCTGATCGACAAACTCTGCGCGTCCAAGACGCCAGAGATCGCCGCGCTAGGCGAAGTATTACTGCTCTCGCTCGGACTGCGGGATGCTGCGGAAGTACAGGCAGCGATCGACAACATCGCGGCGATGAATTCACGAGTTCGCGTGTCCGCGCTCACGGAGGTGAGCGGAGCGATCGTTCGATTCAAACTCAAGAACACAGGCGCATTTCTGCGCGCTGCGCTTGCGCTTCCTGATTTGAACGCGCAAACTCGCGCACGCATGATCGTGGCGCTTCTGCTGGTTGATCCTCAGGAAGGCATGCTGGCGTGGCGAGCACTCGTCGGCGGTGAACGCACACAACTCGCGCTCGTTCGAGCCGCGCAACTCCTCCTCGCGAGTGGGACTCGGGCGAGTGTTGAGGATTGGGCGCTTCTCCGGAATCAGGATCCGCTGCTTGAGAGCATTGCGGATGCTGGGGCGTTGCTGTCCACAGGAGCGCTTGAGCCGTTTTATGTGAAACTTCTCGCGACGGGCCATCGATCGACGCTCGCGGCCGCGTCCGAGGGCGCCGCGGTGCTCGGTGCGGATGCGGAGCGCGCACTTGGCATTGCGTCCCTCGCGCTCCTTGTGGAGGAGAACGCCGCGGCAAGTTCGCTCGGCGACGGCGTGCTCCGTGCCATCGCGAGGTTGGCAGAACTCTCACCCGATGCGCTCGCTCCTGCCCTGCAAAAATCCGAAGCCAATGTGCCGCTGAAAGACCTCCTCCTCTTCGCGCTCGCTGAGGCCGGAACACCATCAGCGGCGAGCGTCGCGCATCAGGCACGCGCAGGGGCGAGCGCGAAAGGCGAAGCACTCATCCGAATTCTCGACGCGCAATGCACGCCGACGTTGTCCGACGCTGATTTGCTTGCGCTCTCAAAGATCGCGGGCTCGAGCGAACCGGCAGTCGCTGCGCAAGCGGCGTGGCTCTGGCTTCGCGCGAATGACCGCGCGACCGAGTGCATTTCGAAACTTTGTAGCGAGATTGATAGCCCCACAACAACCCCGTAGTTCCCGCGCGGGTCTTGAAGCAATCACTCGCTCCCATCGTGCAGTGCACGCACAGGCGATTCGCGCTACCCTTTTCGTGCACATTCGCGAGTCGCATTCCGCGTGTCGACGAGTGTCGAGGAGTTCACCATGAGCGAGATCATCACGCTCTCCCTTCCATCCATCCAGGCGCATGAGCTCAGAGCACTTACGGAGTGTTTGGACGGGAGTGTCGATGGCGCGCTCGCGCTCGAGAAGGAACTTGAAGATGGTGTTGCCGATCTCGTCGCGCGGCCGTTTGGTGCGGCGTTCGGCTCGACGCAATGCGCGATCGAGTGCGCGCTCCAAGCGCTCGGAGTTCGAGACGGCGACGAGGTTGTGCTCCCTGCGCTCGCGCCCCCTGCCCTCGTCGCTGCGCTCGCGCGCGCCCGAGCCCGTCCGCTGTTTGTAGACGCGGATCCACGATCAGTCACACTTCGAGGCGCAAGCGTCGATAGCCGATGCACGGGGCGAACCCGGCTGATCGTCGGCGCGACGATGCACGGGGATCCCACGGGTCTCGATGAGTTAGCCGCCGTCGCGTCGAAATTCGAGATCCCACTGCTCGAGATTGTTTGCGGTGGACTTGGCGGTCAGATCGGTCGCGACCCCGTTGGTCGATTTGGTCGCATCTCGGTCGTCGGGCTCGAAGCCGCGAGCGGTTTTCTCGGCGCATCGGGCGCAGTCGCTTGCACGAATGATGATGCGCTTGCTTCTGCGCTCTCCCTCATGCGAGAAGGCGGCGTCGTCCGCCCGCGCGTTGACTGGGAGCGCATAGGCGGCGTTCGCCCAATCGAACAGTTTGTGAGCGATCCGAGTCTTCCACTGATTGCCGCAGCGGTGAGCGTGCTGCGGCTGCGCCGGCACGCGGAGTACGCCAAGCGCGTGCAGGAGATTTTCGCGCAGTACATGAGTCGACTCGGCGGTCACGCCGACCTGCTGCTTCCGCCCCCGGCCCCGGACAACCGAGTCGGATGGAGTCACTTCGCGGTTCGCCTGAGCGATCGATACACCCGTGACGAACGAGACTCCATTGTCCTAGGCATGCTGCGGCATGACATCGGTGTGTCGAGTGCTGTTTGCTACGCGCCGGGCGAACCCGCGAGTCTCGCGCAGTTTGGAGTGGTCGAAGGATTCCCCATTGCGGAGCGCGCGGCGCATCGACTCATCGCCCTACCGTTCCACCCGAATCTCTCTGAACGCGATGTTGATCTCACCTGCCAAACGCTCGAAGTGATGATCCAACGTCAGAGCATCATGCGCTAAGCGAATTGCGCGAACGAGCACGACAGAGATCTCCCGTTGGGGCGCTGTCGATGCGCTGCTGACGCGCTGTCGATGCGCCGCTGACGCGCTGTCGATGCGCCGCTGACGCGCTGTCTAGGCGTCGAGGAAGCGCGTAGCGCGTGCGAGTTCCAACGCTCGCATCCGGCGATGCACGCGTTGGCTCGGTCGCGCCCGTCTGTACCTCTGCGCTCCGCGGCCACTACTCCCACTCGATCGTCGCGGGTGGCTTGGAAGAGATGTCGTATACCACGCGATTCACGCCCTTCACTTCATTGATGATGCGATTCGAAATGGTCGCGAGGACATCGTAGGGAATGCGAGACCAATCCGCCGTCATGAAGTCTTGCGTGTCGACTGATCGGACCGCCACAACGGAGTCGTAGGTTCGTCCGTCTCCCATGACGCCGACACTCTTCACAGGAAGCAAGACGGTGAACACTTGGCTTGTGGATCGATAGAGATTCGCGGCGACGATCTCTTCGAGCAGAATCAAATCGCACTCGCGGAGAAGATCTAACTTCGGCGTGGTGACTTCGCCGAGTACGCGAACCGCGAGACCTGGACCCGGGAATGGATGTCGCCACACGACCTGTGGTGGAAGGCCAAGGACTTCTCCGAGTGCCCGCACTTCGTCTTTGAACAGGAGGCGCATCGGCTCGATGAGTTTGAACTCGAGATCCTCTGGCAATCCGCCAACATTGTGATGGAGCTTGATGTTCGCGCTTGTTCCCGCGTGCCCGTGCCCAGACTCGATCACATCGGGGTACAGCGTTCCCTGCGCGAGAAACTGCGCGCCACCCTCGATGGATGCTGCCATCTCCGAAAAGACGGTGATGAAACGATGCCCGATGCGGCGGCGCTTCTCCTGCGGATCTTCGATGCCGGCAAGATCCGCGAGAAACGCTTTGCTCGCGTCAACCACGCGCAAGTCGACATCGAAGTGATCGCGAAATGTCGTCTCCACAAGCTCTCGCTCGTTCTTACGAAGGAGCCCATTGTCGACGAAGATGCAAACTAACTGTGGACCGATGGCCTTGGCAAGCAGCGCTGCAACGACGGAACTATCGACGCCGCCGGAGAGGCCACAAATCACGCGACCGCTTCCCACCCTCGCTTGAATGCGCGCGCATTCGGCGTCGACGAAATCGGACATCTTCCAAGAGCCACTACACCCACAGCCCTTAAAGAGGAAATTCGCAATCATGTCACCGCCCTGCGGCGTGTGCGTGACTTCGGGGTGGAACTGCACACCGTAGAAGCGGCGCGCACGGTCTCGCATCGCCGAAACGGCGCATGTCGTCGTCGAGGCGATCGGTTGAAAACCAGCAGGCATCGCAACCACTTGATCGCCGTGACTCATCCACACGGTGGCATGCGCATCAACGCCCGCAAAGAAGTCGCTCGCGTCTTGCACTTCAAGCTTCGCACGCCCGTACTCTCGGTGCGCAGCGGACTGCACACGACCGCCAAGCAAGTGACTCATCAACTGCATTCCGTAGCAGATCCCGAGCACAGGGATCCCGAGCGTGAAGAGTTCTGGCGCGCAGGTTGGAGCTCCTGCTTCGAACACGCTTGAGGGTCCGCCTGAAAGGATGATTCCCTTCGGAGCGATCTCCTTCACTTCCGCCGGGGAAATCGATGGGGACACGAGCAGGCTAAACACGCCTGCTTCACGAACCCGACGAGCAATCAACTGCGCGGTCTGGCTTCCAAAATCGAGAATCAACACGCATTCCGTGCCCTGTGGTGGTCGCTCGGTCATCGCTTCATCCGTTACTCGTGCCGTCCTTGATTTGGCACCAATGCCAATGGAGAGCTCGACGACGGCGCCTTGCTTCCTTACCTCAAGGGGAAACGAGCACTGTAGCAATACCTCCGGCCCTCCTTTCGCCGGGGCTTCGCCTCTCGCGGGACCACTCCCGCGAGGGTGAATCCGCTCCAGTACCAGCCTGCGACCAATCCGCAGTGCGGGCCACAAGCGCGCATTTGGCCATCGACGGATGGGGCGACGCGAACGCAAGCAGGAATTGCGTCTTCTCGCCCGATCGGTTTGTGTAGCCCGCCGCCTACGGAGGCACAGACGCACGCCAGCGCTCCCCATCAAATCGAACCAGTCGTTTCGAAGCGAGTGCGGTGAGTGTTACTGCGGTCTCCTGAGAAGTGGAGTTCGCGCGGTCCGACACTTCATCGGCGCACATTGAGGTCTTTCGAATCACTCCAAGGATCAAACTCTCGAGGGGACTCAACGCTGCCAACTTCCCTCCCCGGCGCGCGGTTTCGTCTGCCCCTCCTCGCAGCGCGTCATCAGTGCCCTCCGGAGGCGGACTCAACGCCCTCGCGCTGGGCACCGACACCCTCTCACTCCCATCGCTGCTTGGGAGACTGCATGAGAGGTTCGCGATCGCGAGCGAACGCTGCGAGAGAATGAGCTCGGCGACATCCCGTGGCTGCTCGACGAGATGCGCCCAACCTTCGCGGATTGCTCGATGGCATCCAACGGAACGAGGCGAATCAACCGGGCCCGGGATGCACGCGACCTCTCGCGCTTGTTCCTCCACTGCGAGTCGTGCCGTCAGCAGAGCCCCACTCCGTTGGGCTGCTTCAACAACCAGGACAACAAGACTCAATCCGCTCACGATGCGATTGCGTCGGGGAAAGTACTCGGGTCGCGGAGACATCGCGCATGGAAACTCGGTGATGACTGCTCCGCCTGCTTCGACGATCGCGTCAAACAACGATGCGTGTTCAGCTGGATACACATGATCGAATCCTCCGCCGAGAACAGCGACAGTGAGCCCGCCGACTCGAAGCGCTGCACGATGTGCCTCCGCGTCAATCCCGCGCGCCCCGCCGCTCACGATGACAACGCCAAGTTCAGCGAGTTCAGCGGCAAATCGCGCCGCTTGAAGGCGGCCATACGCTGTCGCTGACCTCGACCCTACGATTGCAACCGCGGGAGACTCGGGCGGCGGGAACGCCCCGCGTACCCAGAGTGCTGCTGGTGCATCGTCGAGACATTGCAACGCCGCTGGGAGTTGCGGAAATGCGAGCACTGACGCGTCATGCGCCTGCGCAGCCGTCCGCTCAACGGACAGATCTGTGAGCCGAGCCTCACGAAGTGCCGCGCCGAGCATTCCCGGGGGAACTCCTCGCAAGAACTGCATCCACCACTCTTCATCATGCTTGAGCGCGTTCTCCGCACCGCCCGCAGTCGCGACTGCCATGCGGGCAGCCCGTGGACCAATTCCTCGAGCGAGAGCCAATCGCAACCACGCGTCGCACTCACGCATCGCCGCAGAGTCCTCCGAGCGCTCTTGAGCCAAGTTTTTGCTCCGATCCATCACCGTCACACCGACCAGCCTTTCCATCAGGCAAGTTGCAAACCACCGACCGAGAGACACTACCACCTCCAAGCGGAGGCTCTCCTTTCACCACCTTTTTTCTGCAAGGAATCTCTTTACGCCTGCGAGCGTGGGTCTTGCTCGTTCTCCATCGCAACCCGCACCTCGCGCTCGGTTGGGGCCGCATTGCTCCAAGCAGCATGAGGCGCGATGTCACACTCCGCAAAGGAGTCCGACTCAATCGAAGACTCATTCGCGAGCGACGGATCACTCAGCGCGCCGTCGCTGGTCCCGAAGGTCTCCAACGCGGCGGACTCGGACACGTGCGACTGCACCGTGAGCTGCTCGCCTTCGAGCACCGTGGACTGCATCTCAACCGGCTCGGCGCTCTCGACCGCCTCAACAAGCGAAGGGATACGATCGCTCGTCGAACACTTGAGTTCGCATCCGCTCGGGGCGAGCACGGCGACCGGAAGCGTGCTCGGGGCAGCGGCCGAGACCTTTCGCTTGCGCCCGCTAAACTCGGTTTCGGGGCCAACGAATAGGCCAATGAACATCAAAAATGTGCCAACGCCGAGAATCCACAATCGCCTCGGACCCGTTGCGAGCCGTGACAAGAGCGTGTCCGGAGCCGGCACCGCTGTCTGCGGCGCGAGCGGAACCGATGCATCGATCCACTCCACCACGGTGTCGTTCATGCTCGGAGCGAGCATCAGCGAGTCCTCGCCAGCGGGCTTCAGATTCAACTGACTCGCGGCAAGTCTGCGCAAGATACGTTCGTCGCTCGCGCCAAGATCTTGCAGAAACCGATCGTACGCGGCAAGCCTCTCAAACGCCTGCTGTTCACGCGCCCGGTGGTATTGCACGAGTCCCTTGAGTTCGTGTAACTCTCGCTGCGCGGGGATGAGAAGCGCACTCATCAGAAGCGCGAGCCCGGCGATGACGAATGGCCATCCGGCGTCGAACTTGAAGAGGGGAATCACGCGCGCCATGGGGAACCCATCTATCGACGAAATCCCAGCCCCCGCTCAAATCCCCTTCAGGCTACGTGCGCACGCTGACCGCTCCGCCACCTGCGCCACGACCCTCAGGTGCTTGCCCCAATCCGAGGGAGGTTCAGAAGCGCATTGCATCGCAAGGCTTCGGTTGCCGATGCCGGATGCGCGGGGCGCTTGATTTCACTCCCCGATGGCTCGAAGCATCGACGCCATTTCCACTCGTTCTAGACAAAGCTCGCCACATGAGTCTTCGCCAATCCATCAACCAAGCGGCCAAGGCAGTCGTCCTCACCGATGCGCGCGACCTTCCCGGACTCGTCGCACTTCAGGACCTGTTGCAGTCCATCACGAGGGAAGCGCAAACTCGCCAAGCGAGCGATGCGGCCGCGTCTTCTGCGGAGGCGGCAGAACTGGTCGAGCAGATCGTCTTACGACAGGTTGCCGATGTGGAGCAGGCGTTCCTCCGGCTGTCGGAGGCCATCTCGAAACTCGACGAATCGACGCCTGAGGACGGGACAGCTCCGGCCGCGCCAACGAACTCTTGCTCCGGACGGACAAGCGTGGACCGCGATCTGATTGCGGCGTGGGTCTCGGGTTGCGAGACGACGATCCCAGAACTCGAGCACTTGGCGGTTGCGTGCGAAGACAGAAGCCACGCCGACGATGAACTCGCCGACCTCAAGCGACGGATTCACACATTCAAAGGTGAATGTGGCGTCTTGAGCCTCGACCGCGCGCAACGACTCTGCCACGACACAGAGACGCACATCGAAGAGGCCCTCGCACAGGGGCAGTTTCCGGTCGACGCCGTACTCGCACTCGCTGACTGGTTGCGAGGGCTCATGGCAGTGCTCGCTTGCGATCCGATCGCGGAAGAACCTGATGATGCAAATGCTCGGGCCGCGTTGTGCGCTGGCTTCCATGCAACGAAGCCGAGCGATGCACCGTCCGAAATCGCGTCACCCCCTGTGCCTGCGACTCCCGGTGATGACCGCGCCATTCAATTGAACTTCGATGCAGCCGACGACAACCTCGCGGATTTTGTGACGGAGGCGAAGGAACATCTCGCGAACGCTGAGAATGCGGTGCTGCAACTCGAGAAGAGCTCCGGTGATCCGGAGCATGTGAATGTCATTTTCCGCGCGTTTCACACCATCAAGGGCGTCGCTGGTTTCATGAATCTCGTGCCGGTGGTCCGGTGCGCGCATGCCGCGGAATGTCTGCTCGACCGCGTTCGAAGCGGAACCCGTGCGCTCGATAGCACCGTCCTCGACTTGGTGCTTGTTTCGAGCGACATCCTCGGACAACTGATTGCAGGCATCAACGGTGGTCCGCTTCCCTCGGAGCGAGCCGTGGAATCCCTTATCGCTCGATTGCAAAGCGCGAGTGAAGGCAGCAACGCCGCATCGCCGACAAGCGCCGCACCGAGCGCCATGGTCAAGGAGACGACGCCAGCAGGTCCGCTCGACGCTCCCCCGCCCGCGCCTCCAGCATCGACCGATCCAAATGCGCGAGTTGCAGCCATGCGCAAGGGCGATCAAACCGTCAAGGTGTCGACGCTCCGCCTTGACAGTCTCGTGAACGAAGTCGGCGAACTCGTCATCGCGCAACTCATGGTCATGCAGGATCCGGCGATCACAGCCGTTGTGGACCAACGACTGCAGCGCAATCTCGCGCACTTGGGGAAGATCGTGCGAGATCTCCAAGAGACTTCGATGTCGCTGCGCATGGTCACGCTGCGTGCAACCTTCCAGAAAATGGCTCGACTCGTTCGCGATGTCGCGCATAAGGCAGGGAAGCGAGTGCAGCTTGTGGTGGAAGGCGAAGATGTCGAACTCGACCGCAATGTGGTCGAGGAAATCGGCGACCCGCTTGTCCACATGATCCGCAATGCGTGCGATCACGGCATCGAGTCCGCCGCCGATCGACGCGCCGCTGGCAAAGACGAAACGGGCACGCTCCGACTGCGCGCATTTCACTCTGGGGGTTCCATCGTCATCGAGGTCGCCGATGATGGCCGTGGACTCAATCGAGAGCGCATTCTCAAGAAGTGCGTGGAGCGCGGGTTGCTCGATCCTTCACGAAATCCAGCGGACATTCCCGATTCGGAAGTGTGGAACTATGTGTTCCTCCCAGGATTTAGCACGGCGGAGAAAGTGACAGACATCTCCGGTCGCGGCGTCGGTATGGATGTCGTGCGGCGCAATATTGAAGCGCTTCGAGGCAGCGTCGAGATCTACTCAACACCAGGCGAAGGCTCGGTCTTCAGCATGCGATTGCCGCTGACGATGGCCATCATCGATGGCATGGTGGTGCGCATCGGAACGCAACGATATGTGGTCCCCACACTCAGCATCGAACGCAGCTTCCGACCTGTTGCATCCGATCTCACGATCGTGTTCGGACGCGGCGAACTCGTCCGCGTGGGCGAACAGCATCTCGCGGTGCATCGACTGAAGCAGGTCTTCGACGTCCAAGAAGGCGTGGACGAACTGAGCGAAGGACTGCTTCTTGTTCTTGAATCTGGGAAGCGCCGCGCATGCGTCTTCGTCGACGAGATCCTCGGTCAACAACAAGTCGTCATTAAGACGCTCGGCGCGCGGGAGTCACTGCGCGGGGTCTCCGGTGGAGCGATCCTCGGTGATGGACGCGTGGCGCTCATCGTCGATGTCGGTGGACTCTTAGAAGAGGCCGCCTCGCGCGGTCATGATCGCCTGCAACGCACGGAATCTCGTAGTTCATTGAAGGAGCACATGTCATGAGTATCGTCGAACGGCCAAGCCAATCATCCACCACGAGCACCACCAATCAGGGCGCGCGCAAACAACGCGACGCGAACGAACACAAGTTCCTCTCCTTCTGTCTCGGCACCGAGACCTATGGCGTGGAGATCTTGAAAGTCCGCGAGATCATCGGACTACTCGCCATCACGCCGCTTCCCCAGACGCCTCCGTATGTGCGTGGCGTCATGAATCTTCGCGGCCGAATCATCCCGGTCATCGATTTGCGCCTGCGATTCGCGCTTCCAGCTGTGGAAGCGACGAAAGAGACCTGCGTCATCGTGCTTGAGAGCACTGACACCGAGGGCGAACAGACCGTCATGGGTGCGGTGGTCGACAGCGTGCGTGAAGTCCAAGACATTCCGCCATCCGCCATCGAGCCGCCGCCAGAGTTTGGTTGCGAGATTCCGCTCGGCTACATCCAGGGGATGGGCAAGGTGAAAGAAAAAGTGATTCTGCTGCTCGAGATCGCAGAAGTCGTTGGATCGCGTGAGCGACAGCAGATCGCGCAAGCGGCTGCTGCCGCGTCGAAACGCGAAGCGGCGTGATGATCCGAGGTTGGATTGCTTGCGAGGAGCGCCACGCCTGAGGTGGTGAAGTGCATTGCATGATTGACACGCTGACTGAGCCATTGTTTGAACGGATCGCGCGCATTGCGCGCGCTCGTTGGGGACTTGCGCTGCACGCGCGCAAGTTCTCCCTCGTCCAGAATCGCCTGACGACGCACCTGCGAAAGTCTGGCGGGACAATTGAAGCGTGGGTGCAACGCATTGAACGCACGCCGACTGAGGCGGACATGCTGCTGTTCTTCGACATTCTCTCCACGAATGTCACCAGCTTCTTCCGAGATCCGACGCACTTCGATTTCCTCGAACGCGAACTGTGGACACCGCTCGCTCGCGGGACTCGCACGACCCCGGGGAGAAAGATCCGCATCTGGAGTGCCGCATGCTCCACCGGTGCGGAACCTTACTCCATCGCGATGCAAGCGCGCGAGTGTTTACCTCCGGAGCAAAAGTGGGATATCAAAGTCCTCGGAAGTGATCTCTCCACGAAGGCGCTCGCGGCGGCGCGCGCGGGTGTGTACAACGAGAGTCAGCTCGCGGGTCTCTCTCCTGAACGACGCAAGCGATGGCTCATTCCTGCACCGAAGTCACTCGAACCGGAGTGGAGTGTTCGCCCAGAGCTTCGCGAGATGGTGGAGTTCCGCCAGCACAATTTGATGGACTCCCCCACTGCGATTGGCGGACCATTCGATTGCATCTTTCTTCGAAACTGCATGATCTATTTTGATAGTGAGACGCGGCAGGAGGTTGTGCTCCGCATGCACTCGATGCTGAGGCCAGCAGGATGGCTCATTGTCGGAAGTGCGGAGACTCTTTCGTCGCTCAAGGTCCCGTTCAAGACGGCGTCCGCCAGCATTTATGTCAAGGAGTGAGCGAGGTCTATGCCACCCCCCCGTACCGAAATGACTCTTGGAACAACAACCGATGCCGAGCGCATCACGGTCGGCGTTGCGGACTTGCAAGCAAGCCGTGACGCATCCCGCACCCTCGTCACCTATGCGCTCGGGTCGTGCATAGGCGTCACTGTGTGGGATCCGATTCTCCGCGCCGGTGGCATGCTGCACTTCATGCTGCCAGAAGGCGCACTCAACGCGACGAAGTCGGTTGAAAACCCATTCATGTTTGGCGACACTGGCTTCTCGCTTCTTCTTGAGCGTGTGCTGGCGTTCGGTGCTCGACGAGATCGCCTGGTCATCTGCGCTGCAGGCGGCGCAGAGATTCTTGCGGACGAGGGACACTTTCGCATCGGAAGTCGCAATCGAACGCTTCTGCGAAAGATCCTGTGGAAGCACGGCATGTTGCTCTCCGCCGACGACACAGGCGGATCGCATAGCCGCACACTTTCACTACGACTGTGCGATGGCGCGACCCTCGTTCGGAGTCAAGGAAAGGAGCGTTCGCTGTGGCCGAGTTGATGCAACTAACTTCAAAGCATGCGAATGCGCTCGTCGCGCACATTGACGGACTGCCGGCGATGCCAGCGGCCGCGATGAGACTTCTCTCCGCGGTGGGTCGCAACTTGGACTTCTCGCAGATCGACGCGATTGTGCGAAGCGATGAGGCGATCGCCGCACGCGTCCTGCGCATCGCAAACTCCGTCATCTACAACCCTCGGGGCAGCACCGTGCTTCTTCCTGAAGCAGTACGCCGACTTGGGACCAGGGCGCTCGTACGCATCGCGATGGAGACAGAAGTTGGAGGTCTCTTGGCGGAGGGTGGGCGAGCGTACGGAATGCGACGAGGCGAATTGAGCGAGGCTTCCGTTGGGGGCGCCGTTGCCGCGGGTCTCATCGCTCGACGAGTTGGCGCCGATGAGGGCATCTGCTTCGCGGGCGCGCTTCTTCGAGATGTCGGGAAGATCGTGATTGATGCACTTGCCGGTCCAGCGGCACTCGAATCGCTCGCGGATCGATCCGAGGGCATGCCATTTCTGGATTGCGAGTTGGAAGCGTTTGGTGCAGATCACGCTGAACTTGGTGCTGCCCTTGCGCTGCAATGGAAGTTGCCGACACCGATCGCACGACTCATTCGATTGCATCACACGCCGCCGCAGGATCCGATTGATCCGTGTTGTGATGTCGTGCACGCTGCGGATTGGGTGGCGAGATTTGCCGGGCTTGGGCTTGGGGCGGATGGCATGCTGTACCCGTTTGATCGTGGAGCGCGTGAACGCCTCGGCCTCACTCGCTCCGACCTTGAACCACTTGTCATCGCTGTACTCACAGAAACCGCTGCACAGCGCACCGCGACGAAGCTCGCGTTTGGGAGATCCACATGAGTCCGCCAATCAACTGTCATGTCCTCATCGTCGATGACTCGCCGATTCTGAGGTCCGCCATCAAGAAGGTCGTTCGCCTCGCGGGTGTGCCTGAAGAACGGGTGTTTGAGGCTGGAAACGGCCGGGAGGCGCTCGATGTGCTTTCGAGTGTGTGGGTCGATCTTGTGTTGCTCGATCTCAACATGCCCGTCATGGACGGCGAGGCGTTTGCGAAAGAACTTCGCGAGCACGCCGACTTGAGCGATGTCGCCGTGGTCATCGTTTCAACCGAGGCAAATCGCGCTCGACTCGATCGCATGCGCGAGTACGGAGTTCGTCACACCCTTCGCAAACCCTTCGAACCCGAAGAACTCTGTCGATTGATTTCAGAGGTCCTCGGTGTCGCACGAGAACACTAAGGCGCCACACGCCCTCTTCCAATGCAGGAACGCACGTCATGCCCGAACCCACCGACAATCTTCACCCAGATCCCGCCATGCTCGCGCGCATCACCATCGATGCACTTGAGCGAACCGCATTCGTACTTGCCGATCCAGCCGATGATCCTGAAGACCTTCCGGACGCGGTCACGATTGCGAGCATCGACTACACGGGTCCATGCAATGGCGGGATCGATCTTGTTGCGAGCGCTGGATTTGGGCGTAATCTTGCGGCGAGTTTGCTCGGATGCGAAGCGAGTGAAGTGAGCGAGTCCATGGCTGCGGAGGCCGTGCGAGAACTCGCAAACATCATCGGAGGCTCCATCATTCTTGAACTTGGTGGATCCGACTGTCGCTACTCACTCGGACTTCCGCGAACCGCGCCCGCGCCTCGACCGAGATGCGCAGGCTCCTGTGTGCTGAACGCGGAAGGCGAACGACTCGAAGTCCACGCCATCGCTGCCTGATGCAATCACGCGTGAAAGACGAAGCATGCCAAATGCACGGATCATCATCGTCGACGACAGCGCGATTGTGCGCCAAGTTCTGCGCAATGAACTCGAGCGCCAACCAGGCATCGAGGTTGTCGCAACCGCCGCCGATCCGCTCCTCGCCCGCGAGAAGATCTTGGAGTTACATCCGGATTGCGTGATCCTCGACCTTGAAATGCCCAAGATGGATGGCCTGACCTTCTTGCGCAAGTTGATGAAGTTCCACCCCGTCCCCGTGATCGTCTGCTCGGGACTCACACCCAAAGGTTGCGCGCTCGCAGTCGAATGCCTCGAAGCGGGTGCGTTTGAAGTCGTCTCAAAGCCTGGCGGAAACTTCAGCGTGCGCGAGGTCGCGGCGCGGCTCGCGGAACTCGTCCAGGCCGCTGCATCGTCGCGCCCAAGACCTCGCGCGACGGCGCCAACACTCAGCAGCGCAAGCCTCCTTTCCTCGACTTCCTCACCGATCGCTCCACCGAGCACCGCGCGTGTTGCCGATGCACGAACGGGAAGCAATCGACTCATCGCGATTGGAACTTCCACAGGCGGAACCGAAGCGCTTCGCGTGGTGCTCAGCGCTCTACCGCTTGACACGCCTGGCATCGTCATGGTGCAACACATGCCCGAAGGGTTCACCAAGGCGTTCGCGGATCGTCTCAACACGCTCTGCGCCATTGAAGTGAAGGAAGCGCAGGACGGCGATGTCATTCGCACTGGGCGCGCGTTGTTAGCTCCAGGAAGTCAACACATGCGTGTAGTTCGCGAGGGGTCACAGTGGGTCGTGCGAGTGTTTGACGGTCCGCGAGTGATGCGACACAAGCCATCTGTGGAAGTCCTCTTCGAAAGCGCCGCGCAAGTCGCAGGAGCGCGCGCGCTCGGCGTCATCGTGACCGGCATGGGCGGCGACGGAGCGACTGGGCTGCTTGCGATGCGCAAGGCGGGCGCTGTCACCATTGCACAGGACGAGCAGAGCTGTGTGGTCTTTGGAATGCCACGAGAAGCGATCCGCTGTGGTGGCGCGCAGATCGTCGCGCCCCTCGATCGCATCGCGAAACTCATTGGCGACTTCACCGCGCAGCGACTTGCCGCCGATCCACTCGCAACGGTTTCAGCTGCGTAGAGCAAAACGCACAACGCACGCCTCGGGGCGTGCGTTGTGAGATTGCAAACTGTTTGGCAGCGCTGCCGCCGCGAGTCATCAGCCCAACTCAGGGAAGAGCTTCTGAACGACTGCGACCAGATCCTTCACATGCTGTGCGCTCTCCGCAAAGAGCGCGGCTTCCGCGGGGTTGAACTTCACTTCGACGACCTTCTCCATACCGCCCTTGCCGAGCACGCATGGAACGCCAACGAAGTAGCCCTTGCCCTTCTGCCCTGGCGCGACGCCAAACGCGTCTTCGCAGTACGCAGCGCAAGGAAGAATGCGCTTCTTGTCCTTGATAATCGCTTCCGCCATCTGGATGACACCCGCGGCAGGCGCGTAGTACGCAGACGTGCCCATGAGCTGCACGATTTCGCCACCACCAACCTTGGCGCGCTGCACGCACTCATTGATGTCCGCCTCCGACAACAGTTGATCAATCGGAATGCCGTGCACGCTTGTGAAGCGAGGCAGCGGAACCATGTCGTCGCCATGGCCACCAAGCAAGAGCGCTTGAATGTCTTCGATCGAGCAACCAAGTTTCATCGAGAGGAACGCCCGGAATCGCGCAACATCGAGGCAGCCAGCTTGGCCGAGCACGCGATGCGCAGGGAACCCCGAGCTCTTCCACGCCGTGTACACCATGGCGTCGAGTGGATTCGAGAGCACGATGATGATCGAGTCCGGTGCGAACTTCGCGACCTGCTGCGAAACTTCGCGGACGATCTTCACATTCGTCTGAATCAAGTCATCTCGGCTCATGCCCGGCTTGCGCGGAAGTCCCGCCGTGATGACGACGATGTCACTGTTTGCGATAAGCGCGTAATCACTACCACCTTCGATGCGGCAATCAAACCCCTCAATCGGTGCCGCCTCGTACAGGTCGAGCGCCTTCCCCTTCGCCACGCCATCCGCGATATCGAGGAGCACGATGTCTCCGAGTTCCTTCGATGCAGCCCAAACGGCGCACGCTGCGCCTGTGTTTCCAGCTCCGATGATCGAGATCTTCGCGCGACGCATTTCGGTCAGTACTCCCAGTAAGTAGAGATTGGTTGAAGGACGAAACAAGACGACCCCATCGGCTCGCCGAAGGGGGTCAAGAGCATAGGCGAATCCGCCATCGCGTTTGCCACCCGTACGAGAAATGCGACGATTGCAGGACGCACAAAAAGACATACAGCCGCTCCAGATTTGGAACGGCTGCAGTCACGAATGGGCCTGAAAGGACTCGAACCTTCGACCTCACCCTTCTCAGGGGTGCGCTCTAGCCAGCTGAGCTACAAGCCCCACGCGGGGGGCGAGGAGTATAGCAAGAACCACGACCGATTCCACGCTGTTATCGAGCGATTACCACGCCGCGAGATCACCCACGAGTGGTTCGACAAGGTCCTTGATCGTGACGATCCCGAGCGGCTTATCCGCGCGTTCTGCCACAATCGCGAGCGGAACTCGAGACTGTCGCATCGCAGTCAACGCAGTCAGCGCTGGCGTGTTTGGTGCGAGCACAGGAGCGTCACGCAAGAGCGACGCAGTTGTTGCGGCCGGATGCAAGAGGACATCCAGCGCGCTCACGACACCAAGCACAGAACCCTGCGCATCGACCGCGGGCAACCGGCCGAAGGGCGTGCGCCGTAGAAGTGTCAATCGATCGAACGAACTCGTCGCGACAGAGAGCGTCGCAACCTGCTTCCATGGCACCATCTCTGCGCCGATCGTCACGCCGCGCATCGTGAACACCCGTTCCGCAATTCCCATTTGTTGCTCAGTCAGACTCTCACTGTCCTCGTGCAGCAACGCGAAGACGCGCTGTCGTGCATCAATCGGCGCGACCTCTTTTGACGCGCCGGTCACCTTCGCGATCGACTTCGCGAGCCAGTTGAGGACCGGGAGAATTCCGACCCATGTGCAACCAACTCGCAGCAGTGCGAGAGGGCGCGCGAAGAGCGGGAGCCACCGATCCGCGTTGGTCCGGAACAGCTCTTTCGGCATCACATCACCGACAATGAAAAGTAACGGCGTGAGCATGGCAAGCTCGACGAATGCTGCGTTCAGCGTCGAGAATCCCATGACTTCAAGTCCACTGGCGATTCCAAGCCCGCCGATCCATCCTCCGGCCGCTTGGACGAGCAGCGTCGTGGATATCAAGCGTTCAGGCCTTCGAAGTTCTCGCTCCAAGGTTGCCGCCCGCGCATCCCCACGCGCCGCTCGCACGAAAAGTCTTACTCGACTCAAACAGTAGATCCCAGTCTCAAGTCCAGACGCAAGGCCCGCGAGCAGCATTCCTCCAAGCGCGATCGCGATGTACAGTGAAACATCAGAGGGGATGGTCATTCGCCACCTTCCTGCGAGACAAGCACACTCTCGACCCTCGCGCCATCCATCGACTCCACTTCAAGCAAGACATTACCCAACCGTACGCGATCGCCCTGCTGAGGAACGCGTGTCAGGTGGTTCAGCACGAGCCCAGCGACGGTGCTCGTCCTTCCTGCGTGCAATGGAAGACCAAAGACTTCACTCCAGCGATGCGCGCTCATCTCGCCGCTCACACGCCATCGGCCATCGGCGAGTTCTTCTGGAACCGTAATGGCGCGCTCTCCGCTCCCGAGAATGTCGCCAACAATCTCTTCGACGCAATCTTCGACAGCGACAACGCCCGCGGTGCCGCCGTACTCGTCAACCACGATCGCGAGTTTCGTGCCGGTCCGCCGGAAGTGTTCAAGGAGTCGCTCGAGCGATGCGAGTTCTGGGATGAAATGAACGGCTTCAAGCGCATTCGCAATACTCCGACGCGGCTGCGTGAGCAACCATGACTTCACCGGGAGGATGCCGCGCACATCGTCAACATCCGTGCCGACGATCGGAAAGTGTGAGAGTCGATACTCGCCCGCCGCAGCAAGGACATCCGATTCCTTCGCGTCGAGATCAAGCCACGCCATGTCAACGCGTGGCGTCATCACATCTCGCACACGCAAGCGGCGAAGGCGCACCACGCCTTCAAGCACGCCCTGCTCAGCCGCATCGATCGAACCCGACTGCGCAGAAAGATCGAGAAGTGCGGCGAGCTCCGCTCTCGACAACTGAGGCGCCTCCGACGACTTCCCGACGAGCCGCGTGAGCGGCATGATGACCCAGTAGTCGAGGACGTTGCGCACCGGCGCGACGACCGAGTCAAATGCGACGGCTGGATAGACCAGCGTGGACGCGAGCCGTACGCGATCGAGCATCGCGAGCGCTTTCGGAAGCAACTCTCCTGCGACAACGCATCCGAGGATCGAAGCCAAGGCAAGCCCCGCCTTTCCGAGCGTCGATCCTCCCACGCGCGTAAACAGCACCGTGCTTGCGACAAAGTACGCGCTTGAACAGAGGATCGACCCGAGCATCGTCGACAGCAAGAGCGCGCGCGGGCGCCGTCGCAACTTCTCGACCAATACCGCGGCATTGGGGCGCGTGCGTTTCATTGCCACACGATCCGATGCCGTCAATCCGAAAAGTGCGGTCTCAACCGCAGCGAAGAACGCAATGCCAACGACGAGTGGAACCATCGCGATGCCAATCGCGATCTCCGTCACTCCTGCGACTTCACTGTGCTCCATGAACGGCACCCCCGCTTCTGCTCTGCGCCACTTGCTCAAGCATGCGGTCCACCGCGCGGAGGACATTCATGCTCTCGCGTGCCGACTGCGCGTGCTTTAGCTCGATCCTCCCTCCACGCGCGGCACCAAGGGCGGCAGCCAATTGCGCGGTCGCATCGGTTCGAATCTGCTCGCCTTCACGGGTAAGTTCGTCAAGGGCGATGGCATTCGTTCCTGCCGTATCGAGCCTCTCTCTCAGTTCCATCATCTGAAGCAGAAATCCAGGCGGAAGCGCGCGCACATCTCCCGCCGGGGCTTCGAAGCAATCAAGAAGCGCTTGGGCTCGCGAGAGCGGACTGACGAGTACCTGATACGCGTCGTTGAGTCGCGCCGCATCGTCCACACCTCCCCCAGCATCGGGATGCGCGAGCGCTTGGCGCCGCATCCACGCGCGACGAAGTTCCTCTGCACTGACTTCGAACCTCGGTGCAATCCCAAGCAGCGCGAAGGGGCAGGTCGTCGTCAATCGGTACCCGACACCCTTTCAATCTCGTCGTAGCTCGTCAGTCCATTGGCAACCAGTTGGAATCCATAGGACTGGAGCGTCGTGAAGAGGCTTCCGGACAGCGACTCACGAATCTGCGCGATCGTGGGCTTCTTCAAAATGACATCGCGAAGATTGTCGTTGAATTCAACCATCTCAAAAATCGCACGGCGCCCATAGAAGCCGGTGTCGAGGCAGTAGGCGCATCCCTGCGGTGCGTAGATCTGAGCCACGCCATGGACCGACTTGCCCATGCGCATCTGTTGCGCAGGGGTTGGCGTCACTGCCTTGCGACAAGTTCCACAGAGGACGCGGATGAGTCGTTGCGCGATGACCAAGTTCAGCGCGTTTGCCACCTGATAGCTCTCAACACCGAGATCCATGAGGCGGAAAATTGTTCCAATCGTGTCGCGCGCGTGGACCGTCGAGAAAACAAGGTGCCCCGTCATCGCCGCTTGCATTGCAACGGTTGCTGTTTCAAGATCGCGAATCTCACCAACCAGAATGACATCGGGATCCTGTCGAAGCACCGAACGCAGGAGCCCACCGAAGGTATGCCCCTGCTTGCCGTCGATCGGAATCTGCGTGGCACCTTCGATCTGGTACTCCACGGGATCTTCAATCGTGATTGCATTGCGCTCAACAAGGTTGATCTCGCGCAAGCACGAATAGAGCGAGGTTGTCTTTCCCGACCCGGTCGGACCGCACACGAGGATGAGACCGGCATCGCGATTACACACGACGCGGACTTTTTCGTACATCCAAGGGAGCAGGCCCATCTCATGGAGTCTTCCGGGAGCCGTCGCTGGATCAAGAACGCGAACCACCATCTTCTGTCCATGCACGGCCGGCGTGAGACTCACGCGATAATCGACTCGGCGAGAACGCACATTCACTGTGAAGTGTCCGTCGAGGACTTCGTTCTTCATGCTCTGATCGAACTGACAGAGCACCTTGACGACGCCGAGAATGCGCCGATAGACCTGCAATGGAAGATCGCAAATCGTGACCATCGTTCCGTCGACGCGGAACCGCACGACGGCGACATCCGTTCGGGGTTCGATGTGCAAATCGCTCGCACGCGCTCGAAAACACGCGAGGAGAAGCAGACGGTAGATGTACACACTCTCCGCGGGCGCGTCCTCACCAGTGTCGCCCTGCCCTTGGGCGGCATGCAACACGGCGCCTCGCGCGTCCACGAGCGCAATGTCCGTCTCACCGAAGGGCTTCGCGAGGCTTGAGTCGATGACCCGACGGATGTCCGACTCGTAGCTTGACTGTGCCGCCACATCCTTCGCATCAAGATCGATCGTCGCTTGCGGTTTCGCGCGGGCCTGCTGCGGCGGGGGCGTGGGACTTGTGACGACTTCTGTCCCCTGTTGCTCGAGAAAACGAATCTCAATCGAACCCACGCGAATGATGTCACCACTCCCAAGGACCTGCAGTGGAACTTTGGCGCCATTGACCTTCATGCCATTTCGGGAAGCGAGGTCACGCACACGCCATGCACCATCCGCAGCCTCGATCACGCAATGCTGCCGGCTCAAGCCGTCGTCGTTGTAATTGATCTCATTTTCGGGCAAGCGACCGACACGAATCGGGTCTGCGACTAGGTCGATTCGGCGCGTCCATCGCGGGCTCGTCACTTCAAGAAATGCCATGCCGGAGATCCTACTCCCTCAACACCCGTTTTCGGTGCGGTTCAGGCACGACGCGTTTCTACGATACGAGTGGTTATGGAAGCCTCGCAACGACTTTCGCGATCGAAAAAACGCGATTACGATAATGATGAACTGCTAGGGACTCACGATGTTCAAGCTCTTCGTAGGCAATCTCAGTTTTCACACGAGCGAAGCGCGGCTGCGGGAAGTCTTCGCGCAATTCGGTGAAGTCTCCCAGGTTTTTCTTGGAAAGGACCGACAGACCGGACGACCCCGAGGGTTCGGATTTGTCAGCATGGGTACCAAAGATGCAGGGCAGCTTGCAATCGCAGGGCTCGATGGGAAACCCCTCGACGGGCGCATGATCGTCGTCACCGCCGCTGAGAAACGCGATCAAGAAGGATCGCGCGGAGGCGAAGGAGCGTCGAATTCCCGTGGGGGGAAGCGATCAAGAAACACCGCTGTACCTGAGGAACCTCCGTTGCCGCCCATGCCCCCAACTGGTTGGGATGGTCATCACGACGGAAGCCGGCGCTGGGATCATGGACGAAGCCGTGATGAAGCGCACGATCGTCGGCGCGAAGGCCGATTCGATCGCGAAACATGACACTCTCATGCACGAGTCGACACGAGCGTCGCAGGCCCAACCAGAATCGGACGCGGTTCCGCGCTACACCTGAGTGACGCTCAAACGGATCGCGCTGTCGCCGCGCAACTGCGTGCCCGCGAGGCTACGAGAATCACGACTTCGACTTCTTCGTCACCTTCGACACCTTGGCAACCTTTGCAACTTTCGCGACCTTCGCGGTCTTCGCGACCTTCGCAACTTTCGCTGGCTTCGCAACCTTCGCGACCTTCGAAGTCTTGGCAACCTTCTTTGCCGTCTTCGCGACCTTCGCGGATTTCGCCGGCGCGTCACTCGCGTCTGACTTCGCGACTTTCACCGCTTTCGCTGGCTTCGCGGTCTTCGTTGGCTTGGCAGTGTTCGTGGTCTTCGCGACCTTCGAGACCTTCGTCGGCTTCGCGGCGTCGGTCTTCTTCGCCTCCTGCGACGATGCTTTGGAGCCCGTGCTCACGATCGGCGCTGGAACGGATTTCGATGCAGGCGCTGCCGCGGCAGCGGGCGCTGCGGCGACACGGGTCGTCGGTCGAGCTGCGGGCGCTGCCGCACTCGAAATGGGTCGACTCGGAGGCGTTGGCACTCGCGTCGGCGCGCCGGAATAGCCTGAGAGCGGCGCATTTCCGGCAGCTGCGGCTGATCCGGTGACCGCACCACTTGCGACGGAGCGCCCACTCAATCCCATAGAAGTGACCGGCGCGATGCTCGGTCGAATCGCCTCGGCCTGTGGATTGTTCACCGAAGCCGACGGCGCGGGAGAGGCACGCGGATAGTTCACTTCACTCGCCCGTGCGGAGTAACTCCCAATTGGTCGCGACAATCGCGGCGCGCTTGCGCTCGGCACATCGGCCGACATTCCCGCGCGCATTCCGCCAAAGCTCGAACCACCAAAGCTCGAGCCCGGCATGCCGCGGCGTGGGTTCGAACGTCCACCAAATCGCGCGTTTCCGCCACCTCGCTGCATGTGGGGACCAAACGGCCCAGTTGCCGCGGGGCGCGCCTGCGGTGCGGCCTTCTTCTTGAGCACCTCGTTGATGATGAGTTCTTTGCCGAGCAATCGCTTGCCCTGATTCGCCTCAATCGCGGCGCGCCCGAGTTCCGGATCACGGACCATGACAATCGCGAATCCCTTGCTCTTTTGGGTATCTGGATTCGTCGCGATGACTGCGTCCTCGATCGGGACGAATGGCGCGAAGAGCTCACGGATCTGCTCGATCTTGGTACGAGGCTCGAGGTTACCCACATAAATTTTGAACATAGCCATAGGAAATCTCTTTCAAAAGTAATCCCACCAAAAGAGATCCCCCCACCGCACTGACTGTCCGTGCGACGCTGATGGAAGCCACTCCGATACAGCGCAACAGCACTTTCCATCGAAGGGATTCTGTTGTCAAGTGGTTTAACCACATTCCTGACGAGTCCGCAGTAATTCTCGCACGCGATACCAGGCCTCGAACCCACGCACTCATCTTCTAGAACTGACTGGCCGAAGACCTGTTCTCAGCGATCGATGCAGAGCGCCCAACGAATCCGCGCGAGCCTGAATGTCACGGATCGAAAATCGTGCGGTGGTACCCAAAAACGGAATGCCGCGCGACGGACAACGCGAACAGCCGACGAAGCAGACTTGCCGGACAACTGGACGACAGCGCGTGCCGTGAGGAGCGCAAAGGAAGGAGGGCGCAACCAACGAAGCAAACTGCGTTCCGCACTGAGCACAACTGGATTACTCTCGAATCCGCCCCATCGACGCGATCCGCTCGCAAGAGCTGCGCGACAGCGGATGCGCCGACAACAACCTCTGTGCCGACGCGCAAGTTTCGATGACCTCGAAACTGAGCACGGCTCGGCCCCAACGATCTGGTTCGCAAGAACAGCCGCGCAAAAGAGCACCACGAGCCAAAAAACAAAAAGGTCCCTGTCGAGTTTCCTCGACAGGGACCATTAAGCCGGCAATCACCTACTTTCCCGCTGAGCAGTATCATTGGCGACAAGGTCTTAACTTCTGTGTTCGGGATGGGAACAGGTGTGACCCCTTGTCTATATTCACCGGCAAATCTTGGGGCGCCCTTTCGGGCACCCCAAGCGTAAAATCATGCAAAGATGTCGCGTTGGCGAAGAGGCAAGCACCCCTTCAACCGCATTCGAAAACCGCAAACAAGCCTCCATCAGCGACCGACCTGCCAGACGCAGTAAAACTGCCATCCGGAGACCGGTAGACGCGACGAAGTCTTTGACCGTTAGTACCGCTTCGCTAAACGGATTTCTCCGCGTACACGTGCGGCCTATCAACCTAGTAGTCTCCTAGGGGTCTCAAAGCAATACTCATCTTCAGGTGGGCTTCCC
>SXGT01590190.1_pt1 | contig 30152 bp, 20 predicted proteins | sample 3176221 | NCBI WGS metagenome assembly SXGT01 (sample SAMN11356862, study PRJNA531348) | freshwater metagenome | isolation source: freshwater sample F1-120 | place: China: Fuxian Lake, Yuxi | collected 2017-12-25 | reverse complement strand
CCGGCGATTACAACGCTGACGGCGAAGTGGATAACCTCGACTACAACCGCTGGCGAGAAATGTTTGGAAGGACGGGCAGTGGCCTAGCTGCTGATGGCAACGGCGACGGGATTGTCGACGCGGCCGATTATATCGTCTTGCGCAAAAACTTGGGTGCATCGGTGCATGACGGCGCGGGGGCCGGGGGAACGGTGGTGCCTGAGCCGGCGACGGCAGCATACATTGGGCAAGTAATTATGCTTTTGATTGCCGCGTTGAATCGCCGCCGGGGCGAGGTATCATTGTAGCTGGCCTCTTTGAGGCCGCACCGCGAAGACAGCCGGGGTCCGATGCCCCAGCGACAGAACTCGCGATGCGCCCGCGGCGGTCACTTGGGCTTACGGCGCTCGCTTGATGAATCGCTCGAAACTGCGGCGGCAGATCGCCTGGGAGGCCGCCCGGCTGATGTATTCTCGGCAGGATTCGGAATACTACACGGCCAAGATGAAAGCCGCCCGGCAAATCTGCAAGGGCTGGGTCAAGCCGGCCGACTTGCCGAGCAACGTTGAAATCCGCGACCAGATCGAAATGCTGGCCCGACTGTTCGAAGGCGCGGCCTGCTCCGACAACCTGCTGGCCATGCGGCTCTCCGCGCTGGCGATGATGCGCCGCCTCGCACCCTTCCGCCCGCGACTGATCGGCAGCGTGCTCACGGGCCACGTGCGAGCGGGCTCGGACATCGGGGAACAAAAGCGCTTTTCTTCTTTCCTTTTCTTCTTTTCTTCTGCCCAGCGCTCCTTCAATAGTGACACCACCTGTGGCAATGGTGCCTTCGTTGCCGAGCCCTAATCCGATCTCGCGAATCCGGCGACGCACACTTTCGTTCATGATCAGTACCCATTTGCTCCGAATCGTGTTCGCGAACCGACTAGCGATGTCGCAGTGACAAGAATGCAAGAAAATGGAAATGAATCAAGCGCCGATTGACATTGGTCAGCCGCCACAGTGCGTTTGAACTGCACGCTTGCCGGACCACGATTCGCGGCATGTGCCGCCAGAACTCGCGATCTGGAATGCCTGCCCGGTCAAGGCACTGCCCAAGAGGCTTGCGGATTGCCTACACCTGGACGCCGAGTTGGCCAGGCGTCAGGGAACCGCGTACTGGGGAAGATGTGCTGCGCGTCGCGCAGCATTCCGGCCCACACATCCGGTGTGTAGCGGTCGGACAGATGGAACAGAACCAATTCTTCGGCCCCGACTCGCTTCGCTGCCTCGGCGGCCAACGTGCAGGTCATGTGATAGTTCCGTTGTGCCAATTCCTGGTCTGTTCGGCAGTATTGGCTCTCGCAAACGATGATCTTGCAACCCCGCAGCGTCTCGGCCAGTCGCGACAGGGCGGACTCGTCCATCAAGAAATCGGTGAGATAGGCGACTGAATCTCCGGGCGTCACCGTGAGCACCGACTGCCGTAACGATGAGACGGAGTGCGACACGCCGTTGACTTCGATGAATTCCAGCGCGGGCGTCGCTTCCTTGAGTTGTTTAAGCCAAGGTCCCGGCCGTAAGCCGAGGGTCTGCAATTCCGAAACATCGATATTGCTGCGCGGCTTCTCGCGGACGACGTAGGCCAGCGAGGGAGTCAAGTGATCCATCGCCAGCGCCTCCACTGTAAAGTCCGGCGCATCTATCAGGACTCCGTGAAAGGGCTTGCCGTCTTCCTCATGAGCCACAGAGAACGCCTCCACAAGCTCATACCGCCAGGTCTGTAAGCGGTCGGAATGAACCTCGCAGATACGCCACGTTCCCCGCAACTCCTGGTGCAGGTTCCAAAGGTACCCTTGGAACCGATGTTGCAGAATCTGGCCGGAACCCGGTGGCCCAAAAATCACGTTTGGCTTAGCGTCACGGCTGAAATTGCAGCGGAAGAAGTTATCGAAGCCGCCCACGTGATCCATATGCAAGTGGGAGAAGAACAGCACGTCAATGGCCTGGATATCGGCAAAGGTCAGACTCGACAGGCAACCATCTCCGCAGTCGAACAATAATCGGTGCAACGATTGGCCGCTGTCGATTCGCACGAACATTGCATTGTCTCTCCCGGCCTTTCCCAAGATTTCGAAGGAAATGCTCACCGATCACCTCGTGCTCGTACGTCGTCGCTTTGCAGGTAGCGGATTGGGATATATGCTTCTCGCCATTGAGAGACGCGTTGCTGGAGGACCAATCTAACAAATGGGGATTCAAACAAAAGCCTTTGAGCCAGAAACGCAATGGCTCGATCCGCACGTCTCTCCCCAGACGGAAATCGCGGTGGCGCCGGCCGACGATGGCATCACCAAGAGTCCCAGTTCTGATGCTCGCCGGATATTTGGTGGGTACTGCAGGGCCAGCGCGCACCCTGGGATATCCTGGAAAGATAGGAAGACTTGCGCTGGGGTTGTTTTGCGTTATAGTTTACTCCGTGGTGTCGCTCTCTGGTACACGCACGGAGGCTTCTCATGGCCACGGTTTGCATCACGCTGGAGGAAGTGGTTGGTTACTTTGACGAGTTGGAGGATCCGCGCAGCACGATCAATCAGAAGCATCCGTTCATCAGCGTGGTCGTCATCGCCTTGATGGCCGTGCTGGCCCGGGCCAGTGGTCCGACGACGATTGCCCAGTCGGCGAAGTATCAAGATGCCTTCTGGGTAACTGTTCACGGGCCAAGAGAGGGGGACAGGCACATTTTCCCGGGAAACAAGTAGGACAACCTCCTGACAGCACGATGCGCCTTGCGCGAATTCGTCGGGAAAATGAGCCAGCCCCCGGCCCGCGGAAGACGAGTCCCGCATCCGGGATCGCAATCTCCGCGAGAACTTTGCCTGGCTGAACCGCTATTTGCAATCTTTTCGCAAGCAACATCCCAGAAAAAACAGCATCGTCGCCAGCGACGGCCCAGTAGGAAGTCCACCGGCAGTGTTGTAGACGTTGATCCGCGGGTCGGCAATCGGATCGAAAATTCCTGTCGCTATGCGGAACATCAACACGTCGATATGGTCCAGTGTTCCCGCAACACCAACGGTGAATGTCTGCCCCGATTCAGCAACAGCTCCGTTAGTTGAACTCGCGACCGCAGATGTAATTATTCTCTTGGTCCAAGACGACGACTGCGCCGGCATTACCGGCAGCGACCAAAGCAAAGACCACGGCCAACAGTAACGACCTGATGATGAACTCCTTATGCATTGGCTAGTCTCACGTACCAATAATACACGGACATCTTGCGGCGATCGTCACCGGCGCCACTGACGGTTGCAAGCAATTTGTTTCGGTCAAAAAGGAAAAATCCATTTCGCGGCGTTTTGCCTGCCTCATTCCGAAGGCTGGCCGGCGGCTGCCGGTTGCATTTCTCATCGGCAGGATTGTTCCCAGGCTGCCCCACCGGTTCTCACTTTCGGGGAATAAGAGGACAAGAAAAGCACTGTCATGGCTGAGTTTGCATTGATGGTGTTGCGCGCACGCTGAGCGCAACTACGGTGACGGAGCTAGCGATTGACCTCGCCCAGCCACAGGTTGGGGTCTGCATCGCTCGGCATTCGCCAATCACCACGCGGCGAAAGGCTGACGGAGCCCACCTTGGGGCCGTCCGGCACGCAGTCGCGCTTGAATTGATTCGCGAAGAACCGGGTGATAAACGTCCTCATGTGCATCGCGATTTCCTGGCGTGAATATGCACGATCGAACGTGGCGAACGAGGCCAGATAGAGGATTTTTTCCGGCGTGAAACCGTTGCGCTGGAAATGGTACAAAAAGAAATCGTGCAGCTCGTAAGGACCGATCTTCTCCTCGGTGCTTTGCGGACTTTCCCCCCGCTTCGTGGGCAATAGCTCCGGCGAAATAACCGTGCCCACGATGTCCATCAGCGTCTCGCATAGCGCGCGGTTCGGACCTCCCTGGTATTCGATCTCGTTTTGGGCAACGTACCGCACCAGGAACTTCACCAGAGTCTTGGGAATCGAACAGTTGACGTTGTACATCGACATGTGGTCGGCGTTGTACGTGGACCAGCCAAGCGCCGCTTCGCTCAGGTCGCCGGTTCCAAGGACGAAGCCGCTGCTCATCAGAAACAACGTACGAATTCGGGCCTGCACGTTCTCAAACGTCAGATCCTCGCTGCCGTTGGGAAGAGCTTCCAGCTTGTGCTGTAGTTCCTCGGCGGTAATCGCATGAATATCGACTGGCATTCCAAAGGGAACGTGGTTCAGCTCGCTGAATGTGTGCAATGCGGTTTCCCGGATGTCGACGGTTTTCGCGGTGATACCCAGCAACCGCATCAGCTTGTCGGCATTACTTTTCGTGCGTTGGCTGGTGCCGAAACCCGGCATTGTGAATCCATGAATGTGCTTGCGATCGAGGCCCAGCATGTCGAACGCTCGGACGGCCACCAGCAACACCAGCGTCGAATCGAGACCGCCGGAGACTCCGATGCAGACGTCCTTTTGCGGCAGGCGCTCGATACGTTTGGCAAGGCCGCAGCATTGAATGCCGAAAATCTCCGCACACCTTGCTTTGAGCGTGGCCTCGTCCGAGGGCACAAACGGATGCGCTGCCACACTGCGGCGCAGGTCGAGACGCCTGGCGCCGCCCGACGACTCAAAGGGGATCGCACGGTATTCCCGCACGTTGCGAGCGGCGCACTCGCCAAATGTGCCCGGCATTGTGGCCCGCTCATGCCGGAGCTTGTCTACGTCGATGTCGACGGTGAGCGCGTGCGCATCGCGAATGAACGGCGCGCTTTCGGCAAGAATCTTGCCGTTTTCTCCGACCAGGCAATGCCCGCCAAAAACCAGATCGCTGGTTGATTCGGTGGGCCCAGAGCTGCAATACACGTAACCCGCCAGAAGTTTGCCGGTCTGACCTTGGACGAAGTCGCGGCGGAACTGCGATTTGCCGATTGTCTCATTGCTGGCCGAGAGGTTGACCAAAATCGTCGCGCCGGCCAGCGCCTGAAACGTGCTGGGAGGAATTGGCGCCCATACGTCCTCGCAGATCTCGACTCCGAATTTCCAACCCGCCGGACGCTGCTCGAAAAGCAAATCCGTGCCAAATGGCAGGCCATCGACGATCTTCGGCTCTCCGCCGCTGGCCCCCACGAACCAACGCGATTCATAAAATTCGCGGTAGTTGGGCAAATACGTCTTGGGCACAACCCCCAGAATCCTGCCGTTGGAGAGCACCGCACCACAGTTGTAGAGACTGCCGCGGGCCTCCACGTAAAGCGGCAAGCCAACGACGACGACCGCGAGCACGTTGCCAAGTTTCTTGCAGAGCGCGTCGAGGGCCTGGCGGCTTTCGTCCGTCAACCGCCGTTGAGCAAACAGGTCTCCGCACGTGTAACCGGTCAAACTGAGTTCAGGGAACACGATCAGGTCGCTCGCCTGGTGTTCTTCAATCAGCCGAAGATGCTCGTCCAAGTTGCGTTCAACGTTGGCAACGGCAACTTTCGGAACCGCGGTGGTCACCCGGACAAAACCAAATTCGTGCATGGAACCCAATCCTTCGCCATCCGCATTCTTCCCTCGTTCCGCCACGGGCTGCTTCTCCGACGTGGCGGAAGGCGAGGCCGGGCGTGAGGGGGCAGTGTATCTATTCTACACGTTCCAATCGAGCCCCACATCGAACCAGGTTGCGGAATGGGTCAGGGCGCCCACGCTGATGCGATTCACACCCGTCTCGGCAATCGCACGAACGGTCAATAAGTTGACGCCGCCGGACGCTTCCAGTTCCACGCGCGGAGCGACCTCGTCGCGCAGGGCAACACAGGCACAGAGCTGCTCGAGGGTCCGATTATCGAGCAGCACAAGGTCAGGCGATCTTGTCAGGACGTCCCGCAATTGATCCAGCGATTCAACTTCCACCTCCACGACCGCCTCGCGAACGGAAACGTTTGCAGGCAGGTCCGCCAGAAATTGACGGGCCCGGTCCACGGCTTGCCCCGGTGAATAATGCGACCGGCCCTGCTGCTGCGCCCCAAACGCCAGGTGATTGTCTTTGATGAGCACCGCGTCGAATAACCCCGTGCGATGATTGTGTCCACCGCCGCAGCGCACGGCATACTTCTGCAGCCGCCGCCATCCCGGAATCGTCTTTCGCGTGTCGTAAATGCGGGCCTGGGTGCCGGCCACGGCTTCAACATACTTGTGCGTGAGCGTGGCCACGCCCGAAAGCAGACCGATGAAATTTAAGATCGGCCGCTCCGCCGTGAGGATGCTGCGAGCCGGCCCAACAAGCGTGGCGACGCGCGAATTGTGCTGTACGACGGCTCCCTCGCGGACGTGGGCCGTAACCTTCAGGCGAGAATCCATTTGCTCGATGACTATCTCCGCCGCCCGCAACCCGGCAACAATTCCCGGCCCGCGCGCGACGAGGTGCGCCGTCGCCTGCGTGTCCGTCGGCACCAGTGCAACCGTCGTCCAATCCTGCCCTCGATCCAAGTCCTCGCGCACCGCCAGCCGCGCTAGCTGCCGGCAATCATCGGCCAGCGTCTCATTCCATTCAAGCTGTTGAAAGTCTCGCATACCCTATGCCCGGGCGCAGCCGTTCACGGGCCGGGGACTGGCCGCCAGCCGACCGCCAACCCAACTCACTTAGGCCGGTTCTTATCCGGCTTTCCTTTCATCGCTTGTTCCTGTTTCATCACCTTTTGTTTCTTGCTTTTGTCCTTGTCTTTCTTGCCGCCTTTGTCTCCCATCGCGTGATCCTTTCTTAGCCGATATTTCCGATTGGGCTTGAGCCCGGAACCGATCCAGTCTCACGATGATTACCACGTTAGCTTGGCGCCGCCCCTTGTCAATTGCCTCGAAAACTTTTGGCCATGCGCTGGGACCCTCCGCCTTTCGATTTGGCAGCGGTCCGGACGGCGATGCGCTTGCCGTGGCCGCGGGCGAACCTTCAGCGGGCAAGATCTCGATGCGCTCGGCTGTATTGTGACCGAGTGACGCCGGCCCAGCCTCCCAAACGCACATTCGCTTGCACACCTGGCGGATCGCTCCCACAATGGCGTAGCCTTTCACCCCCATTACGTTGCCGGTCCGCCCTCCGAATCTTCGCCATGCTCGCCAAGCTCTATACATTTTCTCTGTTGGGCATCGATGCGGTGCCGGTGGAGGTGGAAGTCGATGTCTCGCCAGGCGCGCTGCCCAAGACGGTGCTCGTCGGTCTACCCGAGGCGGCCGTCAAGGAAAGCACCCATCGCGTGGAACGGGCGCTGGTCAACTCGGGTTTCGTGCGTCCGGCAGATCGGGTTGTGATCAATCTTGCTCCGGCGGAGCTTCCCAAGAACGCCGGCTCGTTTGATCTGCCGATCACGCTTGGGTTGCTGGCGGCCAGCGGACAGATTGCGTCGGATCTGTTCGAGAGCTTCGCCGTGGTTGGCGAATTGGCACTCGACGGCATGACGCGGCCCACCAAGGGCGCGCTTTCGATGGCTATCGCCACCGCCAAGATGGACGGCCTGCGTGGGCTCGTCGTGCCGGAGCAAAGCGCCGCCGAAGCCGCCGTCGTCGAAGAGATTGACGTGATCGCCGTCAATAGCCTGGCACAGGCCGTCGGCTTCTTTACCGGCCAGATCGAACTCGAACCGACCCCTACCAAGATTGACAAGTGGTTTGCCGAGTACAGCCAGTACGACGTCGACTTCGCCGACGTGCGCGGCCAGGAAATGGCCAAGCGGGCCATCACCATCAGCGCGGCCGGAGGACACAACCTGCTGATGGTTGGCCCGCCGGGCAGCGGTAAGACAATGCTCGCCAAGCGGCTGCCGACGATTCTGCCGCAGCTCAGCTCCGGCGAGTCGATCGAAACGACGCGGATCTACAGTGCCATGGGCCTGCTGCAGCCGGGGCAACCGCTGCTGGCGACGCGGCCCTTTCGCTCTCCGCACCACACCGTCAGCGACGCGGGACTTGTCGGTGGAGGCAGCACGCCCACACCCGGCGAAATCTCGCTGGCCCATAATGGCATCTTGTTCCTCGATGAATTGCCGGAGTTTAACCGCCGCACGCTGGAAGTCTTACGCCAGCCGCTGGAGGATGGAACGGTGACGATTTCGCGAGCCCTTTCCAGCACCACGTTTCCGGCCCGATTCATTCTTGTCGCCGCGCTCAATCCGTGCCCCTGCGGCTATCGCAACGATCCGCGTCGCGAATGTCATTGTACGGTGCCCCAGATTGAGCGTTACATGAGCAAGATCAGCGGGCCGCTGCTTGATCGCATCGACATTCACATTGAAGTCCCGGCGGTGCCGTTCAAGGAATTGTCAACCGGCGCCCCGGGCACCAGCAGCGCCGAAATGCGCGACGCGGTGATTCGCGCCCGAGAAATCCAACATAAGCGCCTGGCCGGCACGCGCACGCTAACCAACAGCCGGCTGACGAACCGTCAAATCCGGCAGCACTGCGAGATCGACGACGCGGCGAGAAACATTTTGCAAAGCACGATGACCGAACTTGGCCTCTCCGCCCGCGCCCACGATAAGATACTCCGCGTCGCCCGCACGATCGCCGACCTCGACGGCGCCGAACACCTCACCGCCATGCACGTCAACGAAGCCATCAACTACCGGGTGTTGGATCGCAAGCTGTGGACCTGAGCGAAGCACTTCGAGATGAGGGTTTGATGCCATGAGACGGAATTTTCGTGAGCTTGAGGCCAAGGTGTCACCCGCACGGCGCGCCCGAGCTGGCCCATTGGTCGAAGCTGATCGCCAAAGCCCGCATCGACGGCTTCAACGAGCAACAAATCCTGCCCGACTTTCTCAGCGACTTCGAAGAGTTCGCCGCTTCACAACGGCCAAGAAACAAGAAAAGTGAGGTGTCTTCATGGTCCAGCTGGTCCGACGGTTTGCGGTTCTGGTCGTCACGATTCTGGCCCTTGCGCACCCATCGGCGTCGGCCCAGGGCTGGAAGGCAGGCGCTGCCAAACAAAAGATCACGCCCCGGGAACCGATATGGATGGCTGGCTACGGCGGCCGAGATCATCCCGCGACGGGCTTCTTGAACGACCTGTACGCCAAGGCGCTTGTGCTCGAGGACGAGCGCGGCACGCGGGTCGCGATCGTGACCTTGGATCTGGTCGGCATCAGCCCCGACCTGGCTGGACCGATCACCGCCGAATTACAATCGAAGTACAAACTGCCACGTTCGCACGTGGCGCTGTGCTGCTCGCACACGCACAGCGGTCCGGTCGTGGGCTACAATCTGCGCACGCTGCACTTCGACCAGATCGACGATGTCCAAAAGCAGCGCATCGCCCGCTACGCGGACGAATTGTCGAAAGCGATCGTCGAGGTTGTCGGCCAGGCGCTCCAGTCCCTTGCGCCGTGCGAAATTTCCTTCGGCCAAGGGACCGCCACGTTTGCCGTCAATCGCCGCAACAACAAAGAGGCCGACGTTCCGCGCCTGCGCGAGGCCGGCGAGCTGGTCGGGCCGTTCGACCACGAGGTGAGCGTGCTTCAGGTTCTCGACGCCGCGGGAAAACTGAAGGCCGTGCTGTTTGGCTACGCTTGCCATGCCACCGTGCTGGATGGTTTCGACTGGTCCAGCGATTACCCCGGTTTCGCGCAAAGCGAGCTCGAAGCTTGCCATCCGGACTCGACAGCGCTGTTCTTCGCCGGTTGCGGCGCCGATCAGAATCCGCTGCCACGCTCCAAGGTCGAGCTGGCCAGGCAATATGGCCGTGATCTGGCCGCGGCGGTTGAGACCGCGTTGAAAGAAAATCTGGAGCCCCTTACCGGTGACCTGGCAGTCGGCTGGACGCAGATTCCGCTGGAACTGGCCCAACGGCCGACGCCCGACGAGATCGAAAAAGACGCTCAATCTTCGGATCGTTTTGTTGCCGCGCGAGCCAGGCTGTTTCGGGACCGGCTCAACGCCGGCGAGTTACTGCCGGCGACGTATCCTTACCCGGTCCAGGTCTGGCGGCTGGGAGATACTCTCACATTCGTTGCCCTGGGGGGCGAAGTCGTCGTCGACTACGCCCTGCGCATCAAACAAGAACTGGGAAATGGACACACCTGGGTGGCAGGCTACAGTAACGACGTGATGGCCTATATTCCTTCGCGTCGGGTCTTGGCCGAAGGGGGCTACGAAGGGCGAGACGCGATGGTCTATTACTCCCTGCCCTCGCCCTGGGCGCCCACCGTCGAAGCGGCCATCATCGACGCGGTGCACGCGACGATTCCCAAGGCGCCATGAGCCACTTGCGGCCATCGCCAGGGGGCGATTGCCCCGATTCCTAAACTTTGACCTGCCATCCGTACGGCAGGTACTGGTCTTCAAACGTGCCGTCCGCAAAAAGGTCGATCACGGCATAACCGGCTTTCGTCTGCTGATGATCTCCCTTCCACCACCCGCCCGACACCGCGCCGTTGCAAAGATAAGTCACGCCGTTGTACTCGACCCGTTCGCGCAAATGCAGATGGCCGCTCAGGCACAACTTGACATTCGGGTGTTTCCAAAACAGATCTCGTAGCCGTGCCACATCGGTGTGCATGAGCTGATGCGACACGGTGATGTCGCCAGGCTTTATTTCGGACCAGCCGGCCAACACGCAGGCCGAAAGAATGGGAATGTGGGAGAGCACGAGCACCGGGGCCTGAGGTTGGGTAGCGGCGAGATCGTTCTGCAGCCAATCCCACTGCGCGTCGTCGAGCCGGGCCGTATAGACCGTCTCGTCGTGCGGCATCATGCTGTCGAGCACAATGAAGTGCCAGCCGGCGTGATCGAAACTGCGAAACGTCCGTTCAATGCCGAACACGTCGCAAGCCCATTTCTTTCCCCACTCGGGCTCGTCACCGGTCGTGCCGCTCAACTTTTTGTCCCAACCCCAGATGTCATGGTTGCCAAGACAACTTTCCACGCGAAGTGAGCAGTTGTTCTTGAGCGTGCTCGTCCACAGCTCCCACTGCAGTTTGGTGCGGTCCGTCGGCGTTGCCAGGGAATCCATGATCGTATCGCCGCCGCTGAGAATCAGCTCGGGCCCATCGGCAAGCGATTGCAGGAGATGCAGGCACGCGGTGACGCCCTCGGCGGCGGCCAGTTCGGGCTGAATGTGCATGTCGGTAAGATGAGCCAAACGCAACACGCGTTTGCGCGGCGGCACTTCGTCCGCGATCACAACGCTGGGCAAAAGCGTGGCGCCTGCCGCGAGGCCGGTCCACTTAAGCATCTCACGACGCGTGGCATGGAGTGTCATTTTAGGTGCCCTTTGTCAGCATGTAACTGTTCCCAGTCCGGGGACTGGCTGATTGTTTCCGGCGAATTCCAGCGAGGTGGGTTCTCCTGCTGGCTGGTCGTGCAACGTGGTCCCCGGGAAAATGTACCTCTCCCGCTCGCTTTGCCCCAAGCATAAGCAGACGCGTTCAGCCTTCGTTCAAGAGAAACTCAAACAGATCAGCCATCGATTTCGGATCGATCTGTTTCTCAAGACCCTCCGGCATCAGCGACTTCCCGCTACTCTGCAGATGCTCGATCGAGTCCCTTAGAATCGTCTCCTCACGGCCGTCGGAGGTGCGCAGCGTGAGACTTGCGGCCGACTCAGCGCTGATCAAGCCGCCGTGCACGCGGCCATCCTTCGTGACCACGGAATAGGAGAGATACTGGGGATTCACCTCGCGATTGGGATCGAGCACATTCACCAACAGGACCTCGGCGCCGCGAGCCTTCATCGTGGAGAGGTTCGGGCCGATCTCGTTGCCGACCCCGTCCACCCGGTGGCATGCCGAACAGTTCTTTTCAAAAACGGTCTTCCCGATGGCGCGGTCTCCGCGGATCCCGAGCATCTCCCGATACGACTCAACCACCTCGCCGCGCTGGGGCTCGTTGACAGTCAACAACAGCCGCGCCGCCCGCTCGCGCAGATCGACATCAGGATATCGGGTGAGCGCGTCGAGCTGCGATCGCTCAAAATCGGACGTCGACAGCCGGCCCGTTTCCAGGGCATTGAGCAGCAGCACAGCACGCTGCTTCTGTCCGAGCAGCACTTCCGCGGCCCGGCGACGTACGTCCGGGGACAGTGTCGGCCAGGCTGCGAGGATCTCCACGGCAACAGCCTCCTCGGCATGCGCATCGAGAGCGTCCAAGGCCGCCAGCGCTATCTCGCGCGGCTGCAACGACGAAAGGCTCGCGACCAAGGGCCCTGCCACGCCTTCGAAACTGCCCAGCGAAAGCCCTCGGATGGCCAGCGCTCGAGCGTCGATCGACGCTTCCGTGTCGAGGGCCTTCTCCCGGGCCCAGGCGATGAGCGCATCCGTCAGGTGTTTCGTGGAATCAGCCGGCACGGTATCAGCCAGCGATCGGCCCCTTGCGGTCAGCGAATGATTCAACTCCACCAGGAGCGCCAGCGCCTCGCCGGGGCGATCGTTCCGCATGCCGTCGAGCAGTGCGATCAGCTTCGTGAGCTCCTCTTGTGCCGCTTTCGTACCCACCTGACCAACGAGGCCCGACAAAACTCCCTCAGGCGCGGCGGATTGCTGTGCGGCCGATTGGGCGATGATCGCCCCGAGCACCTCACAGGCATCGGTCTTGAGCGATGTAAAAGCCGCCATTCGAATCCAGCGGTCGGCGCCATCCCGCATCAGCATGGAAGTCAGGCCAGCAAGGCGAGCCTGATCGGGGAGCATGCCAAGCGTGAAAGCAAGCTGATACCGAACAACGGCGTCGTGCTCTTGTTCAACAGCCCGGCGGATCGCCTCGATCAGCGTCGTTTCCGGCGATGGTGCCCCGCCGCTGCCCAGAAACCTTTCGGACAGTCTTACCGCATGGCATCGCAGCATCGGCTCGCGCGACTCCAGGCAGGCAAGCACATCGTCCGCTCCCAGTCGCCGCATGCCATCCAGCAGGTAGGCCGCGTGCATTCGCGCTCGGGGCTCGGCGGCAGGATCCCTGACAAGCGCGCGGAGCGGTTGTTCGGCGGCAGAATCGTTTTGCTCATGAAGTAAACGCGCAGCACTCTCTCGGTGCCAGGCGTTGGCGTGCGATAGCAGCTTTACCTTCTCCTCGAGGGACGCCTTGGCGATGTTGGGCGTCTTGCGGTGCGTCCAGCCCGCTGGCGCCAGCCGCCAGATCCTGCCGCGATCACGTCCACTGTCAAGATCGAGATGTTTTTTGATGACGGTCGGCAAGCTGTCGGGATGCTCGATCACCTCGCGATAGACATCTGCCGCATAGATCGCTCCATCCGGCCCGTTGGCAAACTGCGCCGGGCGAAACCAGATGTCACTCGAGGCGACCAATTCGCTTTGCTGATCAACGCGCTCGGCAGCCTGTTCGACTCCCAGGGGATTCAGCCGCTTGCGGTGGATCACATTGCTGCCAACGTCCCCCACCAGGAGCATTCCGTACAGGGAAGGGCCGAAGGCATCGCCACGCACGGGCGTGATGCCGGTGGCGCTGGTGAAGTAGCCGGCCGGCTTTCCACCTCCCTCGAGACTGCGAGGATCAGCGCTGGCGGCCCGCAGCCGGCTACGCACGATGCGCCACGGCTCGACGGGACTTGATCGGAAAATTGGCGCCTGCCCCCCATCCGCCGCGATGCTCATCGTTGCTCGCGGCGCGGCATAGAAGGGATTGCGGGCCAGATACCGATCCTCCGCCATGCAGCGAATCGCATGGTCGCTATTGTGACAGACAAATTTCCGCCCCCAGTCGTCAAATCCCAAACCGTGCTGTGCGCCGCCCGTCTCGGCCCGAAAGTCGAGCAACAAGGGATCCAACGAAAAATCCCTGCCCTGCACGTTCACCGCGGCACCCTCGGCAGCCCTCGGCCGTCCCTCAAGATCCGCCACCGGGCGAATTTCACCGCCACTGGAACTGGCCGCTCCGTGGAGCCGATTATCGACTCCCCACACAAATGAGTTGAGCAATCCCTGCACATTCCCGATGCTAAATCCGCTGAAGACTCGCTGGCGAATCTCGGACACGCCATCACCATCGGCGTCCTTGAGATAGAGGATCTCGGGCGCATCGCCGACGAAGATGCCGCCGTTCCAACAGGCGACAGCGGTTGGCCAGAGGAGACCATCGGCGTAGATGGTTGCGCTGTCGTAGAGGCCGTCGTCGTCCTCATCAACCAGCAGACGAATACGGCTGAGCTTCTCGTTGCGGTGCTCGCTGTAGCCGCGCATCTCGACGATGAACAGCCGGCCCTGCTCGTCCCAGGCCATCGCCACCGGGCTGGCAACCAGCGGCTCCGCGGCCACGAGCGTGAACTGAAAGCCCGGCTGCACCGTCATCGTCGCCGCCGCGAGATCTGGCTCGACCGGCTGGATTCGCGAAAGCTCGGCAGAAAAATCGGCTGCGTCAAGCGGCGATTCAACAGCCCTGCAATGCCCGGCCAGCCACAACGTGGCGGCAATGGCAAGTGCTATCTTCATGGGTGGGTTTCGCACAAGTGCACGGATGGCTGATGGCACAATCACGCCATCGAGGCGCCGTCGATTGCATTCCATGCCACGGGCTGCTTCAACCAGCATTTTTATTCTTGGAAACAGCATTGCCAGGAAACTGTCAGAAGTGATAACGTCGCTGTTAATTCGCCCCAGAAGCCGTTTCCGCGACGGCGAAACAGTACAGCTTTGTCAACGTGCGCAGGAAGATGCGGTTGTCGGCAATGGCCGGGGTGGCGAGACAATTCTCACCCAGCTCGTTGATCGCCAGCGTCTCCAACTGCGGCCCTTGGCGCAGTACGATGACGGCGCCATTTTCGCCGACGACGTAGATCTTACCATCGCCGGCCACCGGCGAGGCGTAGTAATTGCCGATGTTGCCGATCCGCTTGGGTTTCCAGACCACCGAGCCGTCGGCGGCGCTAAAGCAGTTGGAGATGCCGCCGTTCTTGACCAAGAATACGCGGCCATCGACGACCAGCGGCGATACGATTTGGGAAGCAGCGGGCACGTCGAGCCGCCAAACCAGGTGCGTGGCCGTTACGTCCCCTGTTCCTCCGGCGCGAATCGCCTGCACGGTGCGGCCGCCGCCGACCATGTTGGTGGGGGACTGAAAAGCGCGGTCGATCTCGTCTCCTTCCAGAAATCCGTCGTGGTTGGCGTCGCCAAGGTCGAATTTTTCGGCGAAGGCCGGACCGAGTTCTCCCTTAATCAACTTGCCGTCCTTATTGGCGTCCTTGTGCTCGAGCAGGCCTAACTTCAGTACGCGCCCGGCATCACCGTAGCTGTCGGATGAGACGTAAACGGTGTCGTCCACAACGACCGGCGACGTCATCATGCTCCGCAGCAGTGTGTTGCAGGTCCATCGTTCCTCGCCGGTCGCCGGATCGTAACCCTTGAGCTTGCCCGTGCCCGAGATCACCAGATCGCTGCGCCCGTTTGCGCGGCAAATTACCGGCAGCGCGTAACCGCTGAGCATTTCCGGGCGCTCGACCCTCCAGACCAGTGCGCCACTTTCCCTATTCACCGCGATCAGAAATGGCGACAGATCGTCATCCTGGTTAAGGATTACCAGGTTGCCATGCAAGATGGGTGAATGGCCGGCGCCCCAGTCGAATTGGTAGCTGGGGAGCGGAAGCTCGTGCTGCCACAGCAACCGGCCGTTGGCGGCATCCAGCATCAACAGTCCCAAGGTGCTGAAGTAAACGCAGACCTGTTGGTCGTTGGCCGCGGGCGTGGACGAGGCGTGCATGTTGGGCGGGACGATCGTCGGCAGCGGTCCGGTCTCGAACTCCTTTCGCCAATGTTGATCGCCCGATATCGCGTCGAAGCAATACACGGCGAATTTTTGTGGACCGACCAGGGCCGTGACGAAGACCCGCCCCGCGACCACGATGGGACTGCCAATGCCTTCGCCCAACTCCGTTTGCCACAACAGGTTCTTGGTGGGGGAGAGCTCCGTGGGCAGATTGCGGCTCTGGTGCGAAACGCCGATGCCGTTTTGGCCGCGAAACTGCGGCCAGTCCTCGGCGCGTGTGACGCTCAGCATGGCGGGGGCGACGACCAACAACAGGAAGACTCGCATCAGAAACACTCCATGGCAAGGATGCAAAAATTGCATGGGTACACCCCGAATTCAAGGATCCCGTGGCCGCCTCGACGGCAACCATCCGAAAGCTGCGAGCGCGCCACCGCGTCGATGGCGCTACTTGCCCAAATCGGCAATGCATACCAACTTTTTTCGCGCGCGAAGGAAAAGGCGGCCGTCCGAAATGGCTGGCGTGCCCAGAATGTCGTTTCCCAAGTTGTTGGTCGCCAGCACTTCCGGCTGTTCGCGGTCGCTTATTACCACGACCTGGCCGTTTTCGCCGGCCAGGACGATTTTGCCGTCGCCGCACACCGGCGACGCGTAATACTTCGACGCATCGCCAACGCGTTTGGGCCCCCAAACGAGCTCGCCATGATCGATCTCATGGCAACTCGCGATGCTGCCGTCGCGAATCAGCCACAGCCGGTTGGTCACCACCAGCGGCGAGGGAATGCTGTCCATGTTCTTCGGCTGCTGCCGCCACATGACGTGCGTGCCGGTGACATCCCCTTCGCCGCCACCGCGAACCGCCAGCAGGAATCGTTCGCTGGGATCGGCGGCGTCGAAGCGGGCGCCCGCGAAGTTGTCCGGGTGCAAAAACGCCGCGTCCAGTTCCTCGCCTTCTAAAACGCCGTCACGATTCAGGTCGCCCCGTTCAAAAGTCCGCTTGAAGAACTGGTCCGGCACCTGCACATCCCCGACCGCAGCTTGAATTTCTTCCTTGCTGACCTTTCCGTCGCGATTGCCCGTCGCGCTGGTGTCAGCGACGGCCAACCATTGATAGGCAATGCCCTGGCTGACCACCGTCACGTACACCACGCCATCAAGCACCACGGGCGTGGACTTGATATTGCGCAGCAAGACCCTGGCCCACCATTTGCGCCGGCCCGAGGCCGGATCAAAGCCGATCAGTAAGCCGGTGCCGGCTACGACGATCTCATCCCCAGCGTCGGTGGTGCAGATCACGGGGTGAGAATAGTTGACGGCCATGTCCAACCGATCGTCCTGCCAGCGGATCTGACCGGTTCGCTTATCGATGGCGTACAAGGCCGGATTCAGATCGTCGTCCTGGCAGAAGAGCAGCAGCTCCTTGTGGAGCACTGGGGACATACCGGGACCCCATTTGAAGACAAAAAACGGTGTCGGCAGCTGCTTCTGCCAAACGTCTTCGCCCGAAGCCGCATCGACGCACAACATACCCAGCGTGGCGAAGTAGAAGTAGACGCGCTGGTCGTCGGCGGCTGGCGTGGAACTGGCATAGCTGTTGACCTGGGAGATCTCCGCCAACGGGCCGGTCGGCCACTGACGCTGCCAAAGCGGCTTTCCGGTGGTGGCGTCGAACGCAAACAGACCGACGGTCTGCTTGTCGATCATGCCGGCGGTAAACACGCGGCCGGCGGCCACCGCGGGGCTGCCGACTCCGTCGCCCAGCGGAACGGACCAGAGCACGTTCTTTTGTTCGCCGTCTTCGGTGTCATAAAATTCGAATGGCAGCGGATCTTGGGACGCCGAAACCCCGCTGCAATTTGGCCCGCGAAACTGCGGCCAATCTTCCCCCCGGACCACCGATGTCATCAGCAGACTGAAGATCGTGACGAGACAATGGATCGATGGTGTCATGGCGAAGCCGTAATGCACAACGGGGAAATGTGCCTGTCCCCCCTCATTGCCCGTGAGCGAACACCTTTCGAGCGGTGAACGCCGTGAGCCACCGCCCGCTAGGCGATAATGTCGCGAAGCACGTTTCCATCCAGGCCGTTGAGCGCGTTGGTCAGGCGCACTTCCTCGGCGCCGTGCTGGAACGTGAGCCGCTGATGGTCCAGCCCGAGCAGGTGCAGAATGGTCGCGTGCAGATCGTGGAAGTTGACGGGGTTTTCCACCGCATGGTAGCCGTAGTCGTCGGTCTTGCCGAATTTGATTCCGCCTTTGACGCCGCCGCCGGCCAGCCAGAACGTGAAACCCCAGGGATGATGATCGCGACCGTCGCCGCTGACGATCTGCTGGCCGGGACTGCGGCCGAACTCCCCGCCCCAGACGAGCAGCGTCTCATCGAGCAGGCCGCGCCGCTTGAGATCGGTAATCAGGCCGGCAATTGGCTTATCGACCTCGCGCGCGTGCAGCGGATGGAAATGGGCAATGTTGTTATGTTGGTCCCAGCCACCGTCGTGCGACTTGGGAGCGTGATAGACTTCCACGAACCGCACGCCCTTTTCGACCAGCCGGCGGGCCAGCAGGCATTGGCGACTGTAGTTTTCCGTCTCGCCCGGCTCGTCGATGCCGTAGAGTTTGAGAGTTTCGGGCGTTTCATCGGAGAAGTCCAGCAGTTGGGGCGCCTCGGCCTGCATGCGAAAGGCCGTTTCAAACGTTGCGATGCGGCCTTCAAGGTCGGCGTCCGGCCCACTCTGCTCCAGTTGCCTGCGATTGGCTCGCAGCACGAAATCCAGTTGGCGGCGCTGTACGTCGCGGGGCAATTGGGACCTGGTGTTGCTGAATACGGCTTCGCGAAACGAAGGTTTATCCACCACGGCATTGCTGCGTCCGATCGGCACGGTCTGATACACGGCTGGCAGAAACGCGCTGTTAAGGGCCTGTTTGTTGCCAAACGCAAGATTGGGACAAATGCTGATGAAGCCAGGCAGGTTCTGATTCTCGCTGCCCAAGCCGTACAGCACCCAAGAACCCAAAGTCGGGCGGATCAGGCGATCGGAACCTGTGTGCAGCCGCAGCACCTCCGGTCCATGACCGCCGCTGACGGTCTTCATGGAATTGATGAAACACATCTCGTCGACGCAATGACCCAGGTGCGGAAACAGGTCGCTGACCTCGATGCCGCTTTGACCGTATTTCCTGAACCGCCACAACGACTTCATGCAGTTGCCGGTGCGGCCGTCTTCGCTGCTTTTCCCGATCGGCATGGGCTTTTCATGGTCGCGTTCCAGCAATGGCTTGTAGTCGAAAGTATCAACGTGGGACGGCCCCCCCTGCATGAACAGAAAAATGACCGAACGCGCACGCGGGGCAACGTGGGGTAATCGCGCTGCCAGGGGGTTGGCAGACGCCGCACTCTGGCTGGCATGCACCGGGAAGTTGTCGGCCAGCAGCGACGCCAACGCCAATTGCCCGAAGCCAATACTCGAACGGCGCAACAACTCCCGGCGGGAGAGTGGCTCGCGGGTGGTTGAATTGGGCATGACAAGATCGCTAATTGAGGTACACGAATTCGTTCAACATCAACAAGGCATGGCAGAGGCTTTGCCAGGCCCTGGCCCGGCGGACTTGGGCATCAGGCTCTTCCGTCAGGGCCGCTTCGAACGACTGAAGATAGTCAAGCGCGGGACGAATCTCGTCGTCCGGCGGCGTGCGGCCCAAGAGCGTTTGATACAGTCGTCGGGCGCGGGCCGAGTCGTCCGCAACCGCCTCTGCCAGCAATTTCTCCGCGGTGTGCCGGGTCTGATCCAACACGAAGGGTGCGTTCATCAAGAACAATGATTGCGGCGCCGTGATGGAAGTCGAGCGGCGGCCGGACATCTCGTCGCGGCCGGGAAAATCGAAGCTTTCGAGCAATTCCGCCATGTGCATCTCGCCGCGGATGACCGGTAAATAGATGCTCCTCTGCATCATGGTTTGATAGTGATCCGTTATCAGCTTCAGTCGCCCCTTGTCGGTCAAGTCGTCCTTATTTCCCAGACCCAGTTTGGCGAGGGCGCTGCCGCCGGTGGCGGGGTCCAGTTGTCCGCTGATGCGCAACAAAGCATCGCGGATTTCCTCGGCTTCCAGCCGGCGCCGGTTCTGACGCCAGAGTAAGCGATTGTCTGGATCGACTTGCGCCGCCTGCGCGTCATGGGCGCAACTCATCTGGTAAGTGGCCGAAAGCAAAATCGCGCGCTGCAGCGATTTGATCGACCAGCCACCGCGGATGAACTGCATGGCCAGCCAATCGAGCAGCGATTGATTGGTGGGTCCTTCGGGGGCCGACATGCCGAAGTTGTCCGGATCGGGGACCAATCCCACGCCAAAGTGCTGTTGCCAAACGCGATTGACGATTACCCGCGCGGTCAAGGGGTGGTCTGGCCGAGTCAGCCATTGCGCCAGCTCCAGCCGACCGCTCTGTCCGGTGCTCAAAGGGGGTTGGTCCTCGCCAGCCAGAATGCAGGGGAACCGGCGCGGGGCTTCGTCCCCCAGGTTCTTGGCATCGCCGCGAAAATGCACTTTCAGGTTGGCAACCTCTCCTTCGCGGACGGACAACACCATCACCTTTTCGCCCGTGGACATGGCCAATTCGCGCTCAAACCACTTGTCCGGCATGCCGGCTTGATTGCCCGTTCCGTCATTCGTGGAGTAGGTGCTCGTGAAGATGCCCGCCAGCGCGTAAAAATCCGTCGTCGGCACCGGTTCGTAGGGATGGTCGTGGCAGCGGGCACAGGCAACGTTCAGCCCGATAAACGCCCGCGTCAACATGCCGATCTGGTCGGCCGCCGCGTTGATCTTGTCTCCGTTCGCGTAGGGACCCAACAGCAACACGCCAGGCGCCGTGTGCCGCTCAACTTCTGCTTCCGCGTCCCCCGGCGGCAACAGATCTCCGGCTACTTGTTCCTGCACAAACCGATCAAACGGCTTATCTTTGTTGAAGGCGGCGATCACATAGTCACGATACCGATACGCGTTGGCGAATGGCAGATTAACGCCGCCCCCCAGGCAATCCGCATATCGGACCACGTCCAACCAGTGACGCGCCCATTGTTCGCCATAATGGGGCGATGCCAAGAGACGATCGATTACTTTGGCAAATGCCTCGGGGGATTCGTCGGCGACGAATGCTTCGATCTCTGCTGGCGTTGGGGGAAATCCGGTTAAGCCAAATGTCGTGCGTCGCAGGAGCGTCGTCTTGTCGGCCGCCGGGGCCGGCTTGAGGTTTTTTTCCTCCAGCGCGGCCAAGAGGAAATGGTCGATCGGCGAGCGCGGCCAATTCGCATCGCGCAGTTGGGGAAGAGGTGGTTCTTGCGGCGACTGAAATGACCAGAATGCCCGCTCCTTGTCGTCGAACAACGGCCGGGCCGCTCGATTCGCCTTGGCTTCGTCTTGGGGCAAGAGCGCCGGCCAGGGAGCACCCATGGCAACCCAGCGCTCCAGGTCAGCTACCTGCTCCGCGGACAACGCACCATCCGGCGGCATTTGCACCGTGTCGCCATAGCGCACCGCGCCGATCAGCAAACTCGCGTCCGGATCGCCGGGAACGACCGCCGGCCCCGTGTCCCCACCCTTGAGGACCCCGGCATGCGTGTCCAAACGCAAGTTGTTCTTATGCCGTTGCGGGCCATGACACTTTTGACAATGCGTGGCCAACAACGGCCGGATCCGCAGCTCGAAGAACTCGATCTGCTGCGCATCAACTGGCGCGGCCCCCGAAGCAACCGGTTCTTCGGCCCGAGCCGTCGCAATCAGCGCGGCGATTGTCAAACTTCCGCACAGAATTTTTCGCGATGGAAGAATAATCAGTCTCCTTGCGCCAAACCATGAGGGGGGCATGGAACTACGGCCCATTCGCATAAATCGGCAACCAGCAAAAGTCAGGAAACGCTGTATTTTACCGTGCGTTCAGCAACTTCGTCGTTTTCGATTTTTGCGAGGAGCCATCGTGGTCGGGGCGCCAGAATCCAGAGCATCGACCTAGGACCGTGATTCTAGCCGACGGTCATCAAGTTGTCAACAACCGCTTAGTGTCCGCCACGGCCAGGCAGTTCTTGCGCTGTCCACGAGCCGGGGACTGGATCATTATCCCGGCGAATTCGCGCGCGAGGTGCACCGTCCTGTCAGGAGGTTGTCCAACGTGGTTCCCGGGAAAATGTGCCTGTCCCCCTCTCTTCGTGAACGGTTACGATCGATCGATCGATAGCATATGAATAGAAAACTTAATCCCCCGCGGTTCCAGATGCAAGCGTTTGCCTGGGGATTCCACGGCCGAAAAGTGTTTTACATTCGGCAACCTGGTAGGGCCGGCTTTGCCAGCCGTGGATGGGAAAGTCACGCGAATCCGGCCGGCACAGCCGGCCCTACACGAATCCGGCCGGCACAGCCGGCCCTACAGCGGATAGTTGATTGGCCCTGCTGGGGATTCCAGGACGGATTGGGTCGTAGTAGAGTCTGGACGCACGTGGGATGATTTTTGGGCCGACCGACGGCGGAGGAGCGGGCGGGGCCGATCAACACGAACTTCCTCGCTTCGGACACGTCTCGCACGGCGGCGCGGGGAGGTCGAATGGAACCCCTCGCCCGAGCCTCCGCCACGGCGGACTGTCATCCCGCGGCGAAAGAGCGGAGCATGTTTTCAGCAGCGGAAGTAAAATTTGCCAGAGCGATCAGCGACTCTTGAGGCGGCAACCACTGAAGGGGATAGTCATGTCACGTGTGTTCATTGTCGGTTGGGATGGAGCAACCTTCGATCTGATCATGCCCTGGATGGCTCAGGGGAAGTTGCCCAATATCGCCCGGATTATGCAAACCGGTACACATGGTCTGCTGCGTTCGACCGTGCCGCCTTAGACGTTTCCGGCTTGGAGCAGCTTCATGACCGGCGTGAATCCGGGTAAGCATGGCATCTTCGATTTCACGAAGCGAAGGGGGACAGGCACATTTTCCCGGGAAACACGTTGGGCAGCCACCCAACAGCACGACACACCTTTCTTGAATTCGCCGGGAACATGAGCCCGTCTCCGGCCCCTTAACGGTTACCTACGCTCGAATAGGATCAATCTTTTCGGGGTTCACACCCAGGTCGTTCATTGTTTGAGCCACCACGCCACGATCGAGCTGATCGCGTTTGGAGAGCTGATAAAGCGCCGCGATGGTCACGCATTCGGCATCGACTTCGAAGTGCCGGCGCAGCGGCTGGCGAATTTCGCTGCGGCCGAAGCCGTCGGTGCCCAGAGCGTACAGACCGCCGGGCACGTATGGACTCACCTGCTCTGTCACCGCCCGCACGTGGTCGCTGGCCGCGATGAACGGTCCGGTTTGACCTTCCAGCACTTTGCTGATGTACGGCACGCGCGGTGGCAGCGTGGGGTGAAACATGTTCCAACGGTCGCACGCATGGGCGTCGCGGCGCCAGCGAGCGGCATCGCATCGTTCGTCGAAAACAGCGTGACCGCAGCCCGTGCCGGCAAGACCGTTGAGCAGAGCCATGCCGACGTTGACCAAGCGATCTCGCTCAACGCGGCCCTTAGCGCACCACAAAAACAATCCAATCAGGCTCACCCCGTATCGGCTGTTCGCGAGGCCATCGTCCGCCAGATGCGGCTGCCGAGCTTGCGGCCGTCGGCCATCCAGAACATCAGCGATTTCGAACCGTCGATCAAGAGTGCAAAGCGCCGTCTCCAGGCGGTCGACAAAGCAATCGCGGAGATGCTGGACTCGCTTCCCAGCGCCAACGAATTGAAAAAACTCCGCTGGGCGTTCACGCGCCGGTGACGCGCATTGGTCGCGAAATGGCGGATTGACGAGAATTTGATCGGCCCTCCCATGACAACCACATAGCTTCCATAGCCATTCGGCTTGCGAGGAAGCCCAGGCCCGCTAAAGTGGGGAATCAAGATTCGCCGTCAGGTAGTCCCTCGAATTCGTACGCCACACCATGAAACGACAATCCAAAAGACGGTCCCAGGGGCGGCGCTGCCTTTGTGAACCACTGGAAGTCCGCGCCTACCTGGCTGGCGACGTTGTCATCAACGAGTTCCTGGCATCCAACGCCACCAACATCACCGACGAGGATGGCGCTCACTCCGATTGGATGGAGTTGCACAACACTACCGCCAGCGCCATTGATCTGACCGGTTACCACCTGACCGACCTGGCGTCGAACCCGTCGCAGTGGACGTTTCCTGCCGTATCCCTTCCCGCGGGCGGCTATCTGATCGTCTTCGCTTCGTCGAAGAACCGCACCAATCCCGCGGCCAATCTGCACACCAATTTCAACATTAGCGCAAGCGGCGAGTATCTTGGCCTGACGCGTCCAGACAACACCGTTGAATACGAGTACTCGCCTTCGTTTCCCGCACAAGCCTCCGACATCTCGTATGGTCTCGGCGCCGACCTGGTGACGAAGCAGTATTTCTCCACGCCGACGCCGGGCGCGACCAATGCACCCAATGCCGCATCGGCGGCCGAGCCGCAATTCGACGTTGAGCACGGGTTCTTCACGTCGTCGTTTCCCTTGACGATGACGACGGCCACCACCGACACCACGATTCGCTACACCACCGACGGCAGCGCGCCCACTGAAACCACCGGCGCCGTATATTCTGGTCCGATCACGATCAGCACGACCACCGTCGTGCGCGCGGCCGCGTTCAAACCCGGCCTGAGTAGTTCGGCGGTGCAAACGCAGACCTTCCTGTTTGCTTCGGCAATCGTTCAGCAGCCGGCCAATCCTGCCGGTTTCCCTGATGTATGGGGAGGTCCCGGCTCGTCGGAAATCGCCCAGGCGGCCGACTACCAGGTTGATCCCGACGTGACGACAAATCCGGCGTACAGTGGTGAACTGGTGACGGCGCTCACGTCGATTCCCACGCTGTCCTTGGTGATGCCGATCGACGCCTGGTTCTCACCGACGACGGGCATCTATTCCAACCGCTCCCTCGAAGGTTCCGAATGGGAGCGGCCGGTCTCGATCGAGTATTTCAACGCCGGCGCTGTGGACGATTTCCAGATCGACGCCGGCGTCCGCATTCAGGGGGGCAGCAGCACAACTGATGTCTTCAACGGCACGTGGTCCACGCCCAAGCAGTCAATGAGCCTGCGATTCAAAGATGTATACGGCGCCGCCCAACTAGTCGCCCCGCTGTTTAGCGACGGCTCCGTCCAAAGCTTCGAACAACTGATTCTGGATGCCCATTACAACTACACCTGGCCGCATAAGAAGCCGGAACAACAGGCGCGCGCCGATTATATTCGCGATCAACTCGTCGCCGACTTGCAAATTGCCGCCGACTCGTACGCCCCGCATGGCAATTACGTGCACCTCTACCTCAACGGATTGTACTGGGGCGTCTACAACCTGCACGAGCGTCCCAACGAATCGTTTGCCGCGGCCTACCTGGGCGGCGATAAGTTGCAGTACGACGTGATCAAGCACGAACCGATCGATATCGTGGCCGGCGACAATGTGGCCTACCTGGAGCTGCACAATCGGGCCGCCGCGGACCTGTCTCAGACGGCCAACTATCAGGCCGTGACCGAATACCTCGACATCCCCGACTTCATCGACTACATGGCGGTGAATTTTTTCGCCGGCAACACTGATTGGGCGCACCACAACTGGTATGCGGCCCGCAAGCGCGAAACAGGCGCCAAGTTCCACTTCTTTAGTTGGGATGCCGAACACACCTTGAAATCGCCAACCGACGACGTGACCCACAAAAACAACCCGGGCGGGCCGACTTACCTCCATCAACAACTCCGCGCCAATGCCGAGTATCGCCAGCTCTTCGCCGATCGCGTGCAAAGGTTGTTCTTCAACGACGGAGCGCTGACCAGCGCGTCGGCGCTTCAGCAGTTTCTCGAACGCGTGGACGAAATCGATTCGGCGATCATCATGGAGTCGGCCCGCTGGGGGGACGTGCGACGCTCGAATCCCTACACGCGCGACGTCGAATGGCAGGCCGAAATCGACTTCCTGCAAAATGATTTCTTTCCCGGCCGGACGCAGACGGTGCTCAACCAATTACGCCACGATAATCTGGCGAGCACGCTGGCCACGCCCATCTTTAACCAACGGGGCGGCCGCGTGAGCGCAGACTTCAGCGTCGTGCTCTCGGCCCCTGGCGGCACCATCTACTACACGCTCGATGGCAGTGATCCGCGGCTCGAAGGAGGCGGAATCTCGCCATCCGCGATCCAGTACAGCGGACCGTTCACGCTGCCCGACTCGCGGTTGGTGCGCGTGCGGGCAAAAAACGGCGAGATCTGGAGCGCCATCGATGCGGCCTCGTTCGTGTGGGACGCCTTTGGTTTGCGCGTCACCGAGAAGATGTTCAATCCGCCGGCAGGCGGCAGTTTCACCAAAGAGCTTTACGAGTTCCTGGAATTGCAGAACGTTTCGCAGCAGCTGATCGACCTGGAGGGCATTCAGTTCACGACCGGCATTACCGCCACATTGCCCAACTTCGTGCTGCAGCCGGGGCAATTCGCGGTGCTCTCACCGAACTTAGCGGCCTTCGCCGAACGCTACGGCACTTCCGTGGTTCCCGTCGGCACGTACACGGGCGCACTCAGCAATTCCGGCGAGCAGATCGTTTATCGGGATGCGTTGGGAGCCGCGATTCAAGATTACACCTTCGTCGACGCCTGGCATCCGAGCGCCGACGGCGCCGGCAAGTCGCTGGTGATCAAGCGGTCGCTCGCGCCGCTCGCCGCCTGGAGCACCGCCAGCGGATGGCGACCGAGCGATGCCAACTTAGGGGCTCCCGGCGCGGCCGATCCCGATCCGAACGCAAACGCCGCGCTCGCAGGTCAGGTTTTCCTCGACGCCAACGGCGACGGCATTCAGAACGACGGCGGCGCGGGAGTCGCCGGCACGATCGTTCGCTTGTACTCCGCCGGCGTCGACAGCCAAATCGGCGGCGGTGATGATCTGCTGCTCAATTCGCAAACGACGACCGGCTCGGGCGACTATACGTTCTCGGGTTTGTTGCCCGACAGCTACTACCTCGAGTTTGTGCCGCCGACAAGTCACGCCTTCAGCCTGCAAGATCAAACCGCCGACACCGACGATAGCGACGCCAATCCTACCACCGGCCGAACTGCGGTGTTCCCGCTCGTCACGAATCAGACGGACTCGACGCAGGACGCGGGCCTCGTCCTGATTCCGGAGATCGCGATTTTCGGCCTCGGCCTGGAAATCGCCAACGGCGACACTTCGCCCTTCGCCGCCGATAACACGCATTTCGGCGTCACGCCGTTGAACACCACGAAGGGGCACAACTTTGTGATCGTCAATCAGGGCGCCGCACCGCTCGTGCTCCCAGTGAACCCGGTGCAAATCACAGGAGTCAATCCCAATGATTTTGTCGTCGTACAGCCGATCGGCACGACCATCGGCCCCAACGAAAGCGCCAGCTTCCGCATCGAGTTTACGCCGGAAGCGACCGGCCTGCGCACCGCCACGGTTACCGTCGGCAGCAACGACGCCGACGAAACGAGTTACACCTTCACCATTCAAGGTTCGGGCGGCTTCGAACAAATTATTGACGACGGCGATCCTGGCTATGCCCGCAGCGGACCGTGGACAGACTCGAATGATGCCGCGGCATTCCAGACCGATTTCGACATCAGCACTCGAAACAACATCGGCGACAAGGCGATCTGGACATTCTCCGGCCTGGCAAGTGGTCAGTATCTGGTTTATGCCAGTTGGGTCGCCGGCGCAGACCGATCGACGACCGCGACCTACAAGCTGTTCGATGGTTCGAATCGCGAAGCGAAAACCAACATCGACCAGCGCGTGGCCGCCAACGACAGCTTCACGAACGGCATCTGGTGGGAACAGTTGCCCACGATGAGCATCAGCAGCGGCACGTTGAAAGTGAAGCTTCACGCCGGAGCCAGCGGCAATGAAGTGGCTGACGCGATTAGAATCGTCAAAGTAGAAACGCAGCAGACATCGCAGACTCGGCTGGCTTCCTTGGAGAGCAATTCGTCGGATGTAAGCTCCAACGGCACTACGTACGGCGGAGACGCAAGCATCGAGTCTGTCACTCCCGCCGCTAATTCTAAGCGCACAGAATCGGCGAAAACGCCAGCCACCTCTTCCGACGAAAATCGCCGCTCGATTCACCGCCGTGGAAAAGCCACCGATCAAGTTTTCGCGAGCACTCATTTTTTGAAGGAGCTGCTGGGCCGATCGCGACATTTCTAGGGTCTTGTGACCCTACGCGAGGCAATCGTTCACGAAGCGAAGGGGGACAGGCACATTTTCCCGGGAAACACGTTGGGCAACCACCCAACAGCACGACACACCTTTCTTGAATTCGTCGGGAACATGAGCCCGTCTCCGGCCCCTTAACGGTTACCTACGCGAGCAGCATCCGGCCGGGCATTCTCAGATAGCCGATCACTTCGTTCAGGAAGCGGGCGGCCGTGGCGCCATCGACAATCCGGTGGTCGTAGCTCAGGCTCATCGGCAGCAAAAGTCGAGGCTTGAGCGTATCGTCTTCCATCACCACCGGCAGTTTGCGCGAGCGGCCGGTGAGCAGAATGGCCACTTCCGGCGCATTGATGATCGGCGTGGAATACGTGCCGCCGACCGCCCCCAGGTTACTGATCGTAAATGTGCCCCCGCGCATTTCGTCGAGCGACAGCTTGCCCTCACGGGCCTTCTCGGCGATCGCCATCAACTGTTTGGCAATGGCGGGAATCGAGCACTGATCGGCATCACGGATCACGGGCACGACCAAACCGCGGTCGGTATCGACGGCAATTCCGACATTCACGTAGTTCTTGTAGGTGATTTGTTCGGCATCGACGTCGATTGAGCAGTTGATGGCCGGATGTTGTTTGAGCGCCGTCGCCACGGCCTTGATGACGAACGGCATCATCGTCAGCTTGATCGAGGGATCGACGAAGCTGGCCAGGCCGTTTTTGCGCAAGTTTTCCAGTTCGGTGACATCGGCATCGTCAAAATTGGTGACGTGCGGAATCGTGCTCCACGATCTGGCCATATTGATGGCAATCGTCTTGCGAATCCGCGGCATCGTCTCGACGCGAATCGGTCCCCAGGCGTCGGCGCCGTCACCGACCGGCAACACCACGGCGAGGGGGGACGTGGCCGGCCTGGCGGAAGCGGCGGCGCTTCCGCGCTGCCCGGCGTTACGCACATCGTCCTCGGTGATCCGCCCGCCGGGACCACTGCCTGGGAGGCTGCTGAGGTCCACGCCTAACTCTCGGGCCAGGCGGCGCGTGGCCGGGCCGGCGGGGGGAGTCTTACCGGTCGGCGAGGGTGTCCGCGATGGCGCCGCGGCGAGAGGTGATTTCTGCGCAATCGCGGCTCGACCTGGCTCGCCGGGACCAGGCGATGGGGACGCGCCGTTGCCAGACTCTCGCGGCGCCGATTTATGCTCGGCGACCGGTGGAGCGGCCGATGGCGATGAATTAGCGCCGTCCAGCGTGAGCAAGATTTCGCCGACTTTAACCTTCGTCCCCTTTTGCACGTGAATCTTGGTGACGCGGCCGGCGTGCGGGCACGGCAGCTCGACGACGGCCTTGCCGGTCTCCACTTCGAATACGCCTTGTTCGGCTTGAATGGTGTCGCCTTCGCGCACGAGCACATTGACGATGTCACCCGAGTCGACATTTTCGCCCAGGTCGGGAAGTTTGAACTCGATGGCCATGATGAAAGTTAGCGGTAGGCGGAGAGCAGGGGGGCAGTTAAGCGGATCTACGCTCGAATAGGATCAATCTTTTCGGGGTTCACACCCAGGTCGTTCACTGCTTGAGCCACCACGCCACGATCGAGCTGATCGCGTTTGGAGAGCTGATAAAGCGCCGCGATGGTCACGCATTCGGCATCGACTTCGAAGTGCCGGCGCAGCGGCTGGCGAATTTCGCTGCGGCCGAAGCCGTCGGTACCCAGAGCGTACAGGCCGCCGGGCACGTATGGACTCACCTGCTCTGTCACCGCCCGCACGTAGTCGCTGGCCGCGATGAACGGTCCGGTTTGACCTTCCAGCACTTTGCTGATGTACGGCACGCGCGGTGGCAGCGTGGGGTGAAACATGTTCCAACGGTCGCACGCATGGGCGTCGCGGCGCAGTTCGGTGTAGCTGGTGACGCTCCATGCCTTGCTGGAGATATTGTATTTTTCGGCGAGGATCTCCTGGGCCCGCAATACTTCCCGCAAGATGGCCCCCGAGCCGAAAAGCTGCACTTGCGTGGGGCCGGCCTGCCGCTGGCGGAAGGGATAAATGCCGCGAATGATGCCTTCCTCGCTGCCTGCCGGCATGGGCGGATGTTGGTAGTTCTCGTTGCTGACGGTGATGTAATAAATGCCGTCTTCCCCCTGCTCGTAGAGCTTTTTCATGCCATCGACGACGATCACGGTGATCTCGTGGCCGAAGGCGGGGTCGTAGGAACGCACGGTGGGAAAGGCGATGGCGTTCAAGTGGCTGTGGCCGT
>SXGT01827922.1_pt1 | contig 30166 bp, 27 predicted proteins | sample 3176221 | NCBI WGS metagenome assembly SXGT01 (sample SAMN11356862, study PRJNA531348) | freshwater metagenome | isolation source: freshwater sample F1-120 | place: China: Fuxian Lake, Yuxi | collected 2017-12-25 | reverse complement strand
GATACAACCATGCGAGTGGGTAAAAGGTCCGAATCTACCAGCGCTCCGGGTCCGGAGCGAGTGGAAATCCTTCAGCCGTCGGGTTTTGGCCTATGGCCAGGGACTCGGGTACTTTGATCGGCATGACTTTGCCTTCATCTACCATCTTCGGGATGGTGCTGTTCCCGAATTTCACCCACCTCGACTTGACTGGGCCATTTGAGGTCTTCGGCCGCGTTCCCAACGCCCGGGTCGTCGCGGTGGCGGCTGATCTTGGGCCGGTGACCAGTGACACCGGTCTTCGGGTCATGGCTGACGTGACCTTCGCCGAGGCCCCGGCGTGCGACGTGATCTGCGTACCCGGCGGCCCAGGGGTGAACCCGATGCTCGAGGACGACGCCTTCCTTGGGTTCCTCCGGGCGCAGGGCGAGCGGGCGAGGTATGTGACCTCGGTCTGTACCGGATCGCTGCTCTTGGGAGCTGCGGGGCTTCTGCGTGGGTATCGGGCGTCGACCCACTGGTTGTCGATGGACCTGCTGGCCCTATTTGGGGCGGTCCCGATTCAGGAACGGGTGGTCATCGATCGGAACCGGATCACTGGTGGTGGGGTAACGGCCGGGATTGATTTCGGGTTGGTGGTCGCGGCGGCCATTGCCGGAGACGAGGTAGCTCAGCGGATTCAACTGATGCTGGAGTACGACCCAGCCCCGCCGTTCGACTCCGGCTCTCCACTCCGGGCGCCGGCTGCCGTCGTGGCCGCGGTCCGGCGCCAAGGGGCCCAATATCTCGATGCCAGGGCCGTCATTGCGGCCAGGGCAGCTGCCCGCCTGCCCAGTTAGGGCAGAAACCGGGCCCGCGAGGCAGCGGGCGGGACCGGGCATGCGGGGTAGCGCCCGAACACTCGGTAGCGCCAGTACGCCACGACATCGTAAAGGGAATCTCGGATTTCCCGGGGGATCAGGTACCCGATCAGGAACACCCGCCAGAACCCGCCCAGGTAGCGGAAGACTCGCAACGCAGCCGAGGACCGAACGGCGGCGGTCGGACCTTCGATCAGCACCACCGAATCAACCCCGGCAAGCGCGGGGTGGCTGAGGAGGAGTGCTTGGGCCGTTGGCCCCGCGAGCGGAGCGAATCGAAGGGGGCCCTGAGAGTCGACCTTCAGTAAGAACGAAACCCAGGCGTTGCAGAGCGCACAGTGGCCATCGTACAGGAGGATAGGTGCTTCGTTAGACGATGAGGCCAGCTTCTCGGAGCTCCTCTTCGAAATCCGGCGCCGGGTTCTTGGGTCGCCGGAAGAACCACCACTGCTCGACCGGATCATGGCCGTTCTCGCGGGCGTTCTTTTCGCCCCAAACCGGGCCGCACTCAACCGTCATGTCGATGAACTGCTCGTCGAGTTTCGCCAGCCGTTTGTCGGCCACCGCCCGGTCGTCGGCGCCGGTTACCTCCAGGGCCCCGGCCAGGGTATCGCGGAGCTCCATGTCGTTGAGGTAATCGTCAAAAGTCAGGTTGTACCCTTCTTCGACTGCGGCCACCAGGCTTTCCCAGTGATCCAGGAGACCCTTGAGGCCGCCTTTGACGACGCTTGGCGCACTGCCGCGGCGCCGCAGGTACTGTCGCACTCGATCAGGTTGCTGAATCGTCATCGGGGTCTCCGTCGCGCTCATCGTCGGAAGCATGGCCCATCATCACCCGCGACACTATGCACCATCGGCGGCGAATGGTCAACCGGTGTCCGGGTTTGGCGGTGGCCAGATTATCCTCGGAGTGGGAACTGGGCGCAAGTCGGGTGGGGAGGTCTGATGGTTATTCATGATGCCGTGGCGTTCGTGGACTACTGGCGGGGTGTTCGTCTCCGGACCCGCCGGCTGGTGCTGCTGATTCCCGCCGACCGTCTCGAATGGGCTCCGGCCGCCGGCCGATGGACCCTGGGTGATCTGGTTCGCCATCTTGGCGCCATCGAGCGGTGGATGTATGGCGAGAATGTCCTGGGTCGTCCGAGTCGCTATCCGGGCCATGGCGAGGAGCTTGCCTCGGGTCTAGACTCAGTTTTGGGATACCTTGACCGGATGCACGAGGAGTCCTGCACGATCTTCGGGGGCCTCACACCCGAGCAGCTCGCCGGTAAGTCCCTCACCCCAGCCGGCACTTCCATCACCACCTACAAGTGGCTCCGGGCGATGGTGGAGCACGAAGCCCATCATCGGGGTCAAATCCAAATGCTGCTCGGTCTGGCGGGGGTCAGGACCCCGCAGATTTTCGGGCTGACCGAGGAAGAGGTCAAAGCCCGGTCAGCGAGCTAGCGGTCAGTATTCCAGGTCGACCGTTCGAATCGGCGAATCAAGCCGCCCATCCGGGTCTGAACGGCCTCGAACTCGCGGTTGCCGTCGAGTGCCGCAACGTCTCGCGCCCGAGCCGCCGAGTCGGGGTATTCCGCCTCCCAGATCACATCGGGCAAACTGTCGGAGCCGGTCCTCCGGCGGAGCACCGTGCCGACCACCAGTCCCGCCCGTCGGCGGATGGCGCTGGCCTCAAGGCGGGTCCGATGGACCGAGTCGGCCATCCCGGGCTTGGCGTAGTAGTAGTTGTGAACGACGACCGAGGTCTGGGACGGCCTGGGGTCGAGGAGTGCGACACCGGTTACCAGCAACAACCATCGAAACACCGAAGCCTCCTTTCAGGGGGGGCCACACGGCCACGCTTAGGAGCAGCGGCCTTCGTACCATCCTCGCAGCGACCTTGGGGTATAGGAAGATTCCAGGGTTGTGCACTCGTCCGGGGTCAGCCGAAGCTCAACAGCGCGGGCCGCACTCTCAAGCTGCTCCAGTTTGGTAACCCCGACGATCGGGGCTGAGACGCCGGGGCGTGACAAGACCCAACTCAATGCCGTCTCCGCCGGCGAGACACCCCGGGCCGCCGCAACAGCGGCATTGGCCGCGATGATCGCCTGATCGCCGGGATGGTCGTACAGCTGACCGGTCAGTTGATCCGAGCCGCCCCGTGACGTCACCGGCCCATGGCTCGCCTCCCGGGCGAGGAGGCCCCTGGCCAACGGGGACCATGGAATCATTCCGATTCCCTGGTCGAGGCAGAGTTGCACCATTTCCCGCTCTTCCTCCCGATAGAGCAGGTTGTAGTGATTCTGCATCGACACGAATCGGGCCCATCCGTGCTGATCGGCGATGGCGAGCGCCTTCATCAGCTTCCAGGCGTAGGTCGTGCTGGCCCCGAGGTAGCGAACTTTGCCTTGGGAAACCAGCCAGTCGAGGGCCGCGAGGGTCTCCTCCAGCGGGACGGCCGGATCAAACCGGTGCAACTGGTAGAGATCGATGGTGTCGACGCCGAGTCGCCGGAGGCTGGCCTCGCAGCCCTGAACTATGTGTTTCCGGGACAAGCCTCCGGTGTTAGGCGCCCCCGCCCGCATTTCGAAGAAGACTTTGGTGGCGACCACCACCTCATCCATCCGGGCATACTCTCGCAGCAGACGGCCCGTCACCTCTTCGCTCACCCCGAGCGAATACATGTCGGCCGTGTCGAAGAAGTTGATCCCGAGCTCGACGGCTCGCCGAAAGAACGGCCGGGCCGCGGCTTCGTCGAGGACCCAAGGACGCCATGCGGGCGTCCCATAGCTCATGCAGCCGAGACAGAGCCTCGAGACGGTCAAGCCGGATGACCCGAGTGTGGTGTATTGCATGGTCCAGAGATACCGGGCCGGGTCGGTCGGAGTCAATCGTCCCGAGGCGGTCTCTCGCTGGCCAGAATCCGTCGCTTGGTCGGGATGCCCCACCGATAGCCCCCGATGGAGCCATCCTCGCGAATGACCCGGTGGCAGGGAACGACCACTGCGATCCGATTGCGGGCGATCGCCCCCGCCACGGCCCTCGCCGCCTTGGGCCGACCGATTGCCACGGCGATGTCCCGATAGGATTGGGTGCTGCCCCGCGGCACCTCGGTGAGGGCCTGCCACACCCGGCGCTGGAAAGCGGTTCCGAGAAGGTCGATTGGGACCGGTCCGGTGGTGAGGTCCCCCCGGAGCTGAGCAGCCACCTTGGTGACGAGTTCGGCGAGCCACTCGTCGGCACCGTCGTCGACTCGATTCCGGGTGGCATTGGGGAACTCAACGGTCAGGTTACCAACCAAGGTGCTGTCATCCGGCCCGAGGAGCACGGCGCACACCCCCCGATCGGTGACGGCGGTCAGAAGGCGGCCGAAGGGAGAATCGATGATCGTGAACCGGATCTCGACGCCCGACCCTCCCTTCGCCAGGCGACCCGGCGTCATGCCGAATCGGGCTCCGGCCTGCTCGTACACTCGGCTGCTCGACCCGAAGCCGGCGTCGTAGGTTGCCCGGGAGACCGACTCCGACCGTTTGAGCGCGACCCGGAACCGTTGGTCCCGGACGACCTGCTGGAATTCTCGGGGCGACATCCCGTAGCGGGCCTTGAAACGCCGCTGAAGATGGGAAGGGCTTAGCGCGACCAAACCGGCGAGTTGATCCAGGGTGAGTGGCGCCGATCCCCCGCTCTCGATCGCCTGACGAGCCATCGCGACGGGATCACGGGCTGCCCCATCGGGCCGGCAGCGCCGGCAGGGCCGAAACCCGCCGGCTCGGGCCAAGTCGGGGGTGGAAAAAAACGTGACATTGACGGCGTTGGGCCGCCGGGCCGGGCAGGACGGTCGGCAGTAGATCCCGGTGGTCCGGACCCCGAACACGAACCGGCCGTCTTGGGTCCGGTCTCGCTCAAGAACGGCTAACCAAGCGGCTGCGGGGTCAGGCTGCCGAGGTTGGGATGACATCACGGTGGTGATCATAGAGGCGTGGCTCCTTGGTTGTCCAGGATACCCAACCACTGAGTCATGATCTATCCGAATCTTGCGCCATAGGCAATTGGCCGAAATCCGGCCGGCCCCCAGTTGCGTTGGTCCGTCCAGTCTGATTCATTCCAGCCGGTTTCGGTCCGTTGGCCCCTTTCGTGGAGTTTCCCATGCTCTCGGTTCGCTTCGTGCTCTCCTGCTGGCTTGTGATGGCTGTCGTCGGGCCGGCGGCCGCTCAGGACAAGAACGCGAAGAGTCAGGCGCTCAACGTCGATCTCGGATTCGTGAACGCATCCGGCAACACCAGCGTGACGACGGTCAACCTGGGCGACAAGTTCGTCGTCAATAGCCAGGACAAGCGGGTGATCTTTACCCAGACCTTCAGCGCGGTTCGGAGCCAAACCGACGGAACTAAGAATGCCGAGAACTATCGGGCTCAGCTCCGGCTCGATTACGGCCTGGGCGGCAAACTCTACTTGTTTGGATTAACCGGTTGGGATCGCAACGTGTTTGCGGGTGTTGCCCGGCGCTTCGAAGAGACGATCGGTCTTTCCTATAAAGCCTTGGCGTTGCCGAACGACGATCTGGCCTTCGAGTTCGGTCTTTCCTTGTTTCAGCAGCGCAACACGATCGCCACTCTGGGGAATTTCGACGACAACTTTACCGGGGGTCGCCTCGCGGGACTATAAAAACGCATGCTGAGTGGGGCGTGTTTCCTGACTCAGGCCCTCGAGCTGATCCCGAATTTCAGTGACAGCAAGGACTTCCGGTTGAACAGCGAGAGTGCCCTGGTGGCCCCGATCTCCACCAAGATCGGGCTCAAACTCGGGTACACGGTCCGATACGACAATCTCCCGGGTCTCCTGCCGGCACCGGCGCCGACCGGTGCCCGGTTCAAGAAGACGGACCGGTTCCTAACGGCCGGGATCACTGTTTCCTACTGAACCCATGCGGTCTTTCGCGGCGATCTGTCTGTTGTTCGTTCCGCTTCAGCTCGGGGCGCAGTCCGCGACACTGGTGGGCCGGTGGGATCTGACCTTCGGGGTGGATCAGAGCCGCTATTCGAGCTGGCTTGAGGTGATTCGGGATGGGGACCGACTGACGGGCCGGTTCCTGGGCGGGTGCTGCCATGCCACGCCGATTGTATCGATTACCATGGCGGATGACCGATTCGGCTTCTCCTGGCCCAATGAGGGCAATCCCGCCGCCCCCGCGACCCGCTTTGAAGGCCGAGTGCTTGGCGCCAACCAGTTGAGCGGCGTCATGATCCCGGCTTCCGGACCCGAGGAGACCTTCGTAGGGATCCGGGCTCCGATCCTGGAGCGGTTTCGGGCTCCGCGGTGGGGTCGCCCGATTGACCTGCTGGCGGATGGCCTAAAAGGGTGGGTGGTTCGCGACCCCAAGTCCCCAAACGGCTGGCTTCTCGACCAGGGAATCTTGAGCAACGCACCACCCAGCGCCGATTTGGTGAGCCGGCGGCGATTCGGGGATTTTCGACTTCACGTCGAAGTGAACGTGCCCCCGACCGGCAACAGCGGGATCTACCTCCGCGGCCGCTATGAGGTCCAAGTCCAAGACGACCATGGGAAGACTCCCCATCCTCGACGGATGGGCGGGGTCTACGGACAGGTGACTCCAACCTCGCTACCGGCGAAGCGAGCCGGCGAGTGGCAGTCGTTCGACATCACCCTGATCGGCCGGGTGGTCACGGTCGTCCTGAATGGTGTGACAATCATCGATCAAGTGGAGATTCCTGGCATTACCGGCGGGGCCATCGATAGCGATGAAGGGGCTCCCGGCCCGCTCATGCTCCAAGGCGATCACTCGGGGGTTCGGTATCGGAACATCCGGATCGAACCGGCCCTCGAGACCGAGGGCCCGGCGGGCGCCGCAGTCGTCCGGGCCGAACGGGATCGGTTCCGGGCGCAGGTGGCTCGGGACACCGCGGCCCTCCGCAACCTTTTGGACGAGGATCTCGTCTATATCCACTCGAATGCCTTGATCGAGAGCAAGGGGCATTTCATCGAAACGGTGGGCACCGGCAGGATCGTCTATAATTCGCTGGTGCCCGTCCATATGACCCACCGGCTCTACGGATCGACGGCAGTCGGTAATGGTCGGGTTCGAGCGGTCGTTCGGATGAACGGCCAACCGCCCGTCTCGGTGGATCTTCTGTTTACCACCGTTCTGATCCAACGAAGCGGCCGGTGGCGATTAGCAAGCTGGCAATCGACCCGGGCGCAACCGTAAGAGCTTCCCCCCTTTCAACCAGGAGAGATCATGCGAAAAGCAGTCGGAATGATTGGGTTAGCCTTCGTGGCGTTGTCGGTGGTGAACCCGGTTCATGGACAGGCCAGGTTCGGGGCTCAAGTGAACTACGCGGAAGATACCGATTTCGGGTTAGGCGCCCGGCTCGGATTTCCGCTCGGCGGCGCGCTCAAGCGGGCTGGCATCGAGGGTTTGGTGACGTTCGACTACTTTTTCCCGAAGAACTTCGACTACTGGACGCTCACGGCCGACGGCCTCTATCACTTCACCCCGGCCAGTTCATCGGTCAAACCTTATGTTGGCGGGGGCCTCTCGTTCGGTCGGGTGTCTTACAAGATGGCGACACCAGGGTTTGGCAATGATTCCGACATCGGGCTGAACGTAATGGGCGGTCTTCGATTCAAAGCGCAGGAACGATTCCTGCCGTTCGTCGAGGCCCGATACGAGATCAAGGACGGCGGTCAGTTCATTCTCGCCGCCGGCGCCTACTTCGGAAAGCCATAGACGAATCCGGGTTACAGTTCGATCGGCACCGTCGTCCGTTCCATTACGGCCTGATTCGTCCTGATTCCAACAATGGTGGCCTGCAATCCCTCCTTGGCGTTGCAGGCCACCGGGACGTTCGGGAAGCTGACACTCCTCAGAAAATCCGCGAGCGCATAGTACAACGGCGAGTAGGGGAGTCCGATGCCCGCCTTGAGCTGTCCCTGCGCGGCCAATTTGGTCGCGTCGGCAATCAGGATGATGCCCTCATCTTGGTGAAATTGCTGGCGAAGGGCATACACTTCCCACCCCAATGTGGCGGCATCGACTTCTTTGAACATCCAGCCGTGGGTCCACGAGAGGGAGAAGGTGCCGTTGGTGCCGCGGAGGATCTCGTGCTGGTTGCCGTAAGAGTTCGCCAGTGAGGCCTCGTAGGACACGACCGATCCGTCGGTGTACCGGAGTTGAGCATGGACGGTATCGGGTACGGTCCGGCCATCCTTGTGGAGGGCGATCGATCCGGTTCCGGCGACGGAGACAAGCGTTTGGTTCCGAAACCAATGGAAGACGTCGAGTTGCTGGGCGCCGACCTCCCCCGCAAGACCCGTCGAGAACTCCGGGTCGAGCCGCCAGTTGTCAGTCGGAAATCGCCAGGTGGTCTTCCGGTGGAAATGGGCCGATCCGCCGATGAAGTCCCGGAACGCATCAGTTCGATAAAAAGTCCGGGCCAACTGGTAGATCGGGTTGCTCCGGGCCTGAAATCCGGCTGAGAAGATCCGCCCTGGTTTTGCGGCCGCGGCGGCGGCGATGGCCCGCGCCGCCTCGACCGAGTGTGCCAAGGGAGCCTCGCAGTACACATGCTTGTTGGCCGCGAGGGCGTCCTGGACCGGCAGTTGGTGGAGGTGGGTCGGCGTGGCCACGATCACGGCGTCGAGGTCACGCCGTTTGTCGAGCATCGCAGCATGGTCCGCGAATCCCTCGGCGCCAACCGCCCGCTCTTGGCCGGTCTTCAGTCGTGCAGGGTTGGTGTCGCACACCGCCACCACTTTGGCGCCGTCGATCTTGGCGAGTTCGGCCAGGATGGCCCGGCCCTGACGACCAATCCCTACGATCCCGATCGACTTCGGTTCCGGAAGACTCACCGGACCGGTCGATGCGAGCTCAGGCACCAAGGCTAGACCGGCGACCGATCCGCCGGCTTGCAACAAGAAACCGCGTCGGTCGAGAGAGCTCATTCGCCGGTCTGCTCCATCTCGATCCACTGGTGGCGGGAATTGGATTCCCAGACCCGCCACTCGCCGCCGAGCGCCGGCGGTCGTTCTCCGGCAACCAGAATCGCCGTCGACCACGCATCCGCCAATCGGGCCGATGGCCCGATCACCGCGACGCGACGATCGGCTCGAAGGACTCGCCGAGTGCGAGGATTCACCGTGTGAGGGGTTCGACGTCCATTCCGGTGTGACAACACCCCCGCCACCGAAAACCCCTGGTCGGACAGGGTGAACGTCGGATCGTTAGGCCCGGGACCTAGGCCCACGTGCCAACCCGATTGTCCGGCGCAGGCGCCGAAGCCGAAGCCGCTGCTCGCGCCCCCATGGACGAACGCCGCCGCGACCCCACCCTCTTTGAGGACGGTGATAGCAAGGTCAACCGCGTGGCCCTTGGCGATCGCACCGAAATCGAGCGCGGTGTCGGATTCGGCCAGTCCGACCCGCCGAGTTGCCCGGTCGAGCAGCAAGGCCGTGGCGAACGGGCGGCGGCCGAGTGCGGGATCGAAGCATCCCTCCGACCGGTCGGCTACGTCCAGTGCGTCCGCGAACAGGGCGAACTGGTCGGAGTCCACCGGGGTTAGCGCCGGCGCGGTTCGCCGGAGATGGGCCAGCAAACTGCTGGGGTCGAAACGGGTAAAGGCCCGGTGGGTTTCCTCAATCCGCTCCAGGGCCGCTTCCCCGATGGTGCGCAGGCTCGTCGGGTCGGTGCCCAACAGCACCAACTCGAATCGAGTTCCCATGGCCAGGGTTGCCAGCCGAACCGCCTCCACTGCTAGAGTTTCCGGGATCGCATCGTCTTCGGATCAAAGGCGAACGCCGAGCCCTCCCACAGGGAACGGGTGGCGAGGTCGACGGCCACCATTACTTTGGCGCCCAACTCGACCGGACTCGGCGACGGCCCCTTTGAACGGATCGCCTCGAGCCAGGCAACCCGAAGTTGATCCTGTGAATCACCGAGATCCTCCCCTTCAATATTTTGCTCGTCGATCTCATCCGCGTAGATCCGTTCCGGGCGGAGAACGGCATTTCGGGCGCCGCCGATGTACAGGTTTCCCTTGTGGCCGCGAATCACCGTCTCGAGTCCGGTCTCATTGGATGTGGAGCCGGCGACGACCATCGTGTGTTGCCCTTCGAATTCGATGTTCAGGTTGACCTGGTCGTGGTTGTCCATGACCTTGTCGACATAGTGACCACCAGAGGCGACGACCCGGGTGGGCCACCCCAGGTTGAGTGCCATTATCAACGGGGTGATTCGATGGACGAGCAAATCGCCGATGATCCCGGTGGAGTACTTCCGATATCGGCGCCACCGGGCGTAGACCTCGGGGTCCCAGGGTGCGGCGCCGAGGTTTCCGCACCACTGCTTCCAATCGAGGTTTTCGCCCGGCTTCCACGAAGGATCGACGGCGTAGTACAGCCATTCCCCATCCTTCGAGTTGCGGCAGTAGCTGGTTTGGCTCCAGACCGGCTTGCCGATCGCGCCGGCGGCGATCAGGTCCTGGGCCCTCCGGTAGCTCGGCATCATGACGAACTGGGTTCCCACCACCACCAGTGCCTGCGGGTTGGCTTTGACGAGCGCATGGAGGCGGAGCGCCTCCGGAAGCCGGAGCGTCATCGGCTTCTCGACATACACCGCCTTGCCCGCTGCCACCGCGTCCTCGACCATCTTGGCATGCCAATGCTCAGGCGTGGCGATCAACACCCCGTGGAGGTCCTCCCGGGCCAGTAGGGCAGGGTAGTTGGCGTAAAACGTCTGGACGGTTCCGCTGCCTTGAGCCGTCTCGACTTTGGCTCGGGCCTCGTCGAGCCGAGGCTGGCAGACGTCGGCCATGGCCGTGATCATCACGTTGGCCCGCTGGCTCTTGGCAAGATTCAGAAATGCTTCAACGTGACCGGTGCCCATCCCGCCGGTTCCGATGACCCCGATCTTGAGGGGCTCGGTACTTCGAACGGTTCGTGGCGCCGGAACGGTCGCTCCCGACTCAGCCGGCCAGGCCGGTGACCCGGCCGCCGCTGTCAGGGCCACGGCCGCGCTGGAAGCGAGAAACTCACGACGGGAATGGTCGCTCATTGGGTCGCCAGCTCCGACTGATAGCGCTTCAGCAGGCGGAGCGTGGCGCCGATCCCATCTCGCTCGGAGAGCCGGTTGCCCTCGTATTCGATCCCGATCCACGAATGGAAATTGGCTTTGAGGACGATGCCGAGCAGCCGGCGGTAGTCCTTGGTTGTTTCGTTGCCGAGGGTATCGAAATCATGCGACTTGGCACTGACCGCTTTTGCGAACGGCATCATCTCCTCGGTGCCCTGGTACCGGTCGTACTCGTAGAAGTTGCCGAAATCCGGTAGCGTACCGCAGCGAGGGTGGTTGACTAAGCGCATCACCGCGGCCAGCCAGTCCCCACGGGACGACAGGCCTCCGTGGTTCTCCACGATCACGTTGAGCTCCATCGGCGCCGCGAGTTCGACGAGGTTCCGAAGCCCGTCGGCCGCCAACCGTTTCTGCTCCTCCGGACTCCCGGCGCTTTGGGCGTTGACTCGGATCGTTGCGCAGCCAAGCGTCTTGGCGGCGTCAAGCCACTTGCGGTGATTCTCGACGGCTGCCAGCCGTTTCGCGCCGTCTGGATCGCCGAGGTTGCCCTCCCCATCACACATGATCAGGTGCTGGTAGACGCCCTCGTCTGCCGCCCGCCGGTTCATTTCCGTGAGATATCCGGCATCCCGGACGCGGTCTTTGAAGAATACGTTGACGTATTCAATGGCCTCGATTCCAAAATCTCGTCGAGCCACCCGCGCGAAATCGAGGTGATCGAGTTCCTTGGCGAACAGGGCCTTGTGGAGTGACCATTGCGCCAGGGAAATCTTGAAGGGCGCCGCCGCCACTGGGAAAAGCGGCAGGGAGGGCAGCGCCAAGGCGGCGGTTGCCCCGACCACGAATTCCCGTCGATCCATGGGAATCTCTCCGTTCAGGTTGATCGAATTGTAGCGTTCCACCGGCCGCCGCGCGAACCAACGGCCCCGGTCTACGGCTTGGACCGGCCGAGTCGCCGCCCGCCAAACCGCAGACCATCGACGACGCCGGTCCCGTTCATCGTGAATGTCACCAGGTCGGTGCCTTGCCATGAATTGTCCCAGCGGGCCTCGAAAGTATCGAAATGCCAATGACTCATTTTGGCGTGCTGTTCCGATCCGAATTGAAGGGCGAGGCCGCCCTCCTCGATCCGAACCTCGATCGGCCCGACCAACGAGTCCGAGTAGGTACCCGCGTAGCTCCTCAAGTCGAGAGACGGCTTGGTGCCCGCGATCCGGCCTCGCTGCGCCGCGGCGCGGGCGCTCTCTCCGGACGCGGCGAGGCCGTCGTACAAGACCCGAAGTTCGGTACTCCAATCCCTGGTCGGGAGGCCGAGCCAGGTGTCGAGTCCACGATAGAGGAGGGCGTGGCGCACCTCGACGTGATCCAAGTTTCCGAGGACGTAGATGCCCAGGCGCTCTTCGGGAATCACCCCGATGATGGCCACCATCCCGTCGATGCTTCCCGTGTGGAACTGCAGCATCCGGCCGTGATAGTCGTGCTGGAACCAGCCGAGTCCGTAGGTCATCCAGCGCGGTTTGGTGAGCCGCTGGGTGGGATAGAACTCAGATGGCGGGACCATGGTTTGGGCCTTCAACAGTTCGGTCCAGGTGGCGGGTGTCAGCAAAGTGCGCCCGCCCACCCGCCCGCTGTCGATGATGAACGCGGTCCATCGAGCCATATCCGAGACGCTCGACCACACCGAACCGGCCGCGGCCACCGAATCCACGGCGGCGTTGCTGATGACCCGGATTTCGCTCCCGATTTTTTGGTGCGGGGAGGCGACGTTGGGCTTGCCGGCTGTCCCCGCCAGGTTGGCCACGGTGCGGCTCATCCCAAGGGGTTCGAAGATCCTGGTTTCGACGAACCGCTCCCAGGACATGCCGCTCGCGGCCGCGACCACCGCCCCGGCAGCGGCGTACATGACGTTCTGATAGATGAACCCCGAGCGGAAAGAGTAGGCCATCGGGATGAACCGGGCGCGACGGATCACCTCGGCCGGCGAGGCTGTGGTTCGGTACCACAGCACGTCCCCGTTCGCGAGGCCGGCCCGGTGGACCAACAGGTCGCGGATCGTAATCTCCCGGGTCACATACGGGTCGATGAGCTGGAACCAAGGCAGGTGTTTCGTGACCGGATCGTCCCAGCCGAGTTTGCCCTCGTCGATCAGCATCCCGATCGCGGCCGCCGTCATGGCTTTGGTTGTGGAGCCGATCGAGAACAGCGTGTTTTCGTTGACGGCGTCCGGTTTTCCAAGCTCCCGAATACCGTAGCCTTTTGCGAAGATCGTCTTCCCGTCCTTCACGACCGCCACCGCCAATCCAACCGCCCCCCAATCCTTCGCGGCTTGGGCGGCATAAGCCTCAAACCCGGCGACTTTGGGGTCCGCCTGGGCCACCACGGCCGGGACGGCAAGCAGCGACGACCAGAGCAGGAACGGAACGCGCATTTGAGGCACTCGGTTGATAGGTGCAATCCAATCTAAGGCTACTGAGCGGTGGCTGACGTTGCGACCTCGCGCTGCCGTGCTAGCTTGTGTCTCTATGCCAAACAAACGACTCGGGGTTGGTTTTATCGGCAGCGGGTTCAACGCCCGCTTTCACATGCTCTCGTGGACCGGGATTCGCGACGCCGACGTGCTCGGTGTCTACAGCCCGAATCATCAGCACGCGGATAGTGCCGCCCGGTACGCCCGCGCGCTCGACATCGGAGCCTGCAAACCGTATCGGTCGATTGCCGCGATGGTGGCCGATCCGGCCATCGACGCCATTTGGCTCTGCGGTCCGAACCACGCCCGGATCGAGAACGTGGAGGAATTGGTCGACCCGATTCTCCGAGGCCGGGCCGAACTGACCGGAATTGCTTGCGAAAAGCCGCTGGCCCGTAACGTCGCGGAAGCCCGGCAAGTCACCGCCTTGGTCAAGCGGGCCGGTCTCAAGCACGGATACCTCGAGAACCAGTGCTTTTCTCCCCAAGTCGAGCGAGGTAGGGAACTCCTGTGGGCCCGCGGCGCGGCGATCACCGGGCGGCCGTACTTGGCCCGCGCCGCCGAAGAGCACAGCGGGCCCCATATGCCGTGGTTCTGGCGTGGCACGCTACAGGGCGGCGGGGTCTTGAACGACATGATGTGTCACTCGGCATTGGTGGTCCGCCACCTCCTGACCAAACCGGGCGATGACATTAGCACGGTCAAGCCGGTCCGGATCACCGGCCATGTCGCGAGCCTCAAATGGACCCGGCCCGAGTACGCTAAGCGACTAAGAAAGGCCATGGGCCCAAGCGTCGACTACGCTCGCGAGCCGGCTGAAGACTTTGCGAGTGTCATGATCGAATTCGAGACCGCCGACGGCTATCGGGTTTTCGGCGAAGCTAGTACGTCGTGGAGCTTCGTCGGCGCCGGACTTCGGCTGTCGGCCGAGTTGTTGGGGCCAGAGTATTCGATGTCGTGGAATACACTCGATAGCGGGCTCAAACTCTTCTTCAGCCGCGAAGTCCAAGGCAAAACCGGGGAAGACTTGGTCGAGAAACAGAACGCCGAAATGGGGCTGATGCCGGTGGTGGCCCAAGAGGCGGTTGCCTACGGCTATGAGGCTGAGAACCGGCATTTCGTTCGGGTCTTCCTGGGCAAGGAGGAGCCGGCCCTGACGTTCGATCACGGGGTTGAGGTGGTGCGGATGTTGATGGCGGCGTATCAGAGCGCTGAACAAGGGAAGACGCTAGCCTTTCCGCCGGTCGGGTTGGACGGTTTCGTGCCGGATGTGGCGAAACGGGGTGCCAAACTCCCCCGGGCCAAAACTGGCAGGAAACGCTGACCGGCTCGTAAGTAGTTACTGGTAAATGCGATACAATTAACGAAATAATCCCTTACATACGGATCCCGATGCCCCAAATCGCCGGCGGGAAACTCGGTCGCTTGTCGATCATGATGTTCCTCCAGTACGCCGTTTGGGGTGCCTGGTTGCCGTTGGCCGGTCGCTACCTCTCCGCGCCGACCGCCGACGGAGGGCTCGGCTTCACCGGGGGGCAAATCGGCCTGATTCTCGGCCTCGCCGGGTCGATCGGCGCGATCGCCTCCCCTTTTATCGCCGGCCAATTAGCGGACCGCTACTTCAGGACCGAGCGCTTCCTGGCGGCCCTCCTGCTGATTGGCGGCGCCCTCAAGTGGTACACCGCCGCCCAAACGACCTTCTCATCCTGGCTCTGGCTTTCGATTCTCTACAGCGTGGTCTACATGCCCACCCTCGCGCTTTCCAACTCGATGGCCTTCGCCCATCTCGATGACCGGGATCGGCAATTTCCCAAGGTCCGGGTCTGGGGTACCATCGGTTGGATCGCCGTCAGCTGGATCTTCCCGATGCTGTATCTCCAAAGCGATCTCCAGTTGCAGTGGATGCCGCCGTTTCTGGTTGGCCCCGAGAACGACGGCGTCACCGCCCGGCTCGCTGATTCCCTCCGGTTCTCCGCCTTGATCTCATGGGGGTACGCCGCGTTTTGCTGGTTCCTCCCGGCGACGCCCCCCAAGCGTGACGCCGTCGAGTCCTTGGCCTTCGCCAAAGCCTTCCGGCTCCTGAAGGATCCGTCGTTTGCCGTGCTGGTCGCTGCCAGTCTTCCGATCAGCATCATCCACCAGATCTACTTCATCCAAACCCCTCCGTTTCTCTCGCATCTCGGGTTGCTCGACAGCCAAATTGGTCCGGCCATGACCATCGGCCAGTTCAGTGAGATCCTGGTCATGGGCCTCCTTGGCTGGGCCCTGACGAAGTTCGGGTTCAAGACCGTCATCGCCGTCGGCGCCTTCGCCTACTTCGCTCGGTACTTGGTCTGGAGTGTTCCCTCTCTTCCGGTGGCCGTTCAGGTGGCCAGCCAGGCGCTCCATGGAGTCTGCTATGCCTGCTTCTTTGCGGGGGCGTACATCTATGCCGACCGGCTCGCACCAGCCGATATCCGCAATTCGGTCCAGACGGTGTTCGGCATCATAATTCTGGGCGGTGGGCCGGTCCTTGGCGGGGTCCTTTCAGGATGGCTCGCCGATCACTACGCCACACCGACCGGGGTCGACTTCGCGGCACTCTGGCGGGTGGTTGCGTTCATCGGTTTGGCCACCGGGCTGTTCTTCCTGGCCGCTTTTCGAGAGCGGCCGCCGGTGGCCGGGGAGGAACGTTAGGCCGCCGCCGCCCCCTCGTTTACATTTCCTTGGTGCCTGCCCGAGCTGATTCAGCATCCCTGATTCACCGCCACCAATGGTGGCGGTTCTTGATCATGCTCTTCGTCGCCGCCGGTGGGACGGCGTCCGCCCAGCAGGCGATCGGCACTCTCGTCGTCACCGTTCGGGGGCCGGATTCCCTGCCGCTTCGCGGTGCCTTTGTCCGATCGGACCGGCGCGGCGGCGTCACGAACGATTCGGGCCAGGCCCGGATTGCGCTGCCGGCCCGCCTGGCGTCGATTCTCGTTTCTCATCCCGGCTATCGACCGGCCACGTTCGAAATCACCATTCTTCCGGATGTGACCCAGCGGTACGAGCTTGCCCTTGATCCAAACAGCGGCCAGCCGAACGACGCCACCGTCCACTCGACCAGGGGCGATCGCGCGGCGTCCGCCGAACCCGTGGCCCTGCGGATCCTTGGCCGGGACGAGTTGAACCGTCGAGCCCTGAGTCATCCGACCGACCTGACCCGCCTGTTCCCCGGGGGGTCGCAGGCGACCGTCAGAAGCCGAGGTGGGTTGGTCGACGCTGTTGGGCTTGAGCTCAATGGCGTTCGGGGACTACCGGCCGGTATCCTGATCGACGGCCTCCCGTTGCTCGGAGCCCAACCGGGCGCCTTTGGGTTGCTTCAGCTGTCTCCGCTGGAGTTCGACCAAGTCGAGGTGATCGGAGGTCCGGCCACCGTGTTCGCCACCGGTGGCGCGGGCGGCGGCCTGATGAACTTGGTGAGCCGTCGTCCGGAGCGCGATCAAGCCCGCGTCGGCATCAACCAAACCTCCGAAAAGGGCGGGGATGTCCTCTTCTGGGGTTCGAGACGCCAATCGTCAGCCCTGTCGGCCAGCCTCTTTGCCGATTTCCACCAACAGCGGCTCGTTGACTCGGACGACGACGGCTGGGGTGAATTCCCCCGGGCGATTCGTTTGTCGGTTCGTCCCCGGGTCTATCTCGAACGCCCGAACGGCGACGGCGTGATGGCAACCGTCGGCGCCATGTCTGAAGACCGGACCGGCGGATTCCTGTTTACCAATTCGGGCGCCAACCTTTATCGGGAAGAACGCCGGGCCCGCCGATTCGATGCCGGCTTGGTGGCTCGCCGGAGCCTGGGAAACCAGGGCACCCTCAACTTCAAATTCTCAGCCGCGAGTCAATCGGTTCGTCATGTGTTCGGCGAGGTTCTGGAACGAGACCGCCGATCAACGGTCTTCACCGAACTCTCCTATCACGATGCCATTGGCCCCGTCGACCTCGTGGCCGGGGTTGGTTACCTCCGTGAAACACTCCGACAAAGGGATTTTGCCGGATTTGATTTCACCCATGAGATTCCCTCGGTGTTCGGGACGGTCACCAAGGAACTGAGTCCCGACCTCACGGCCTCCGCCTCAGGGCGGTGTGAGTACCACAACATTCATGGTGCTCAGTGCCTGCCCCGGGCTGACGCGTTGTTCCGGCCTGCTGGTGAGGTCGAACTGCGGTTGTTTGCGGCCAGCGGCTACAGTCCAGCGACCCCGCTCGCCGATGCAGCCGAAACACTCGGCTTCCATGCCCTCCTCCCGGTCACCACGAAGGCGTCGCAGTCTCGGTCGGCGGGGATCGATCTCGAGTGGCGCCGCCGCCGGATCTCGTTGATGGGGTCGGTTGCCCTCACCCGAGTGAGCCTGCCGATCAAGGCAATCCCGTTTGCCGGCGACACGGCGTTTCGTCTCCGGCTAATCAACGTGGCCGAGCCCACCCGGGTGGCGTCGGCGGAGCTCCGGGTCGAATACCGAAAGGATCCGGTAGTTGTCGATGGGTTTGTCGGCCTGGTTCGCGCTACTGAGGGAGTTCCCGGAGCGGGCGTTCGCCGCGATGCCGAGTTGACACCCCGACACACGTTCGGAGCGTCGTTCCGCTGGCAGGCGCCGAGCGCCGCCGGGACCACGGTAAGTCTCGACGCCAAGTACGTGGGCTCCCAGCCGACGACCGACAACCCGTTCCTGACAGCTACCAAAGGATATGGGCTCATGAACGGTACGGTGTCTCAACGATCCGGGCGAGCCCGCCTGTATCTCAGCGCGGAGAACCTGTTGGACGTAAAATTGGCCGATTACCACGCCGTGTTTTTTAGCGCGCCGGTCGCCGGAGGCCGGCGGACCCCGACTCCATGGGCCCCGCTTCGTGGCCGGGTAATCAGTCTTGGGGGGATGGTCGATTGGTAGCTCTATTCGGTCCTCTTCTCGAGTTCTTTTTTCGCCTCCGCATGCCCTCCATCCGCCGCTCGCCGGAGCAAGCGAAGTCCCTCCTCCTCTGATTTCCTGACCCCCCGACCTTGGAGGTAGGCCAACCCCAGCCGGTACTCGGCCTCGTGGCTTGGGTTGTCGCCAGTCGCGGCCTGCCCGTACCAATACCGGGAGAGGGAATCGCTTCGCACGGTCCGATCGGCGCTCTCGGCGTAGATCCTCGCCAATCTGAGCTGGCTGGTCCGGTCACCGTTGCCTGCCGCCAGGAGGTACCACCGGATGGCCTTGGCTTCGCTCTTGGCGGTCCCTAGTCCCTGATCAAGGCGACTTGCGATGATCGGATACGCGGCCCGGTGGTTGTTGGTGGCGGCCTCGAGATAGTACTGGGTTGCCCCTGACGGATCCGAAGCCTCGAGGCGCTTGGCCATCCAGAACTGCGCTTCGGCGTCGTTGCCGCGCGCCGCCTTCTCGAACAACGGGGCGGCTCGGTCATCCTCGGATCGAGCGCTCAGAATCCTCCCGGCCAGCCGGCTTGATCGAACGTTGTCTGCTCTGGACTCGGCTTCGCAAACGGGAAGGGCCTTCTCAAAGTCCCCGCGGTCGTACAGAATGGCGCAGCTTGGGGCCGGAGGCTCGGCCTTCGACGTGGAGTCAGAGGCGCTGAGAACCCCGGTTGCGGGGGGAATCTTCGTGGCGGAGTCCGGTCGAGGACCCGGCGGCTGGGGGGACGCTGCTGCCGCGGTCTGGGTGGTCGGGGGTGGGTCGCCAGGCAATTGGGGGCTCGAGATCCGAACCGTGTCCCGAATGATCGTCGGGTTCGGGATTTGTGCCGGAGTCGGCAACTGAGTCACAGCCACGGCCACGGCAACGACGGCAACCGCGGCGAGCGCCACGATCCAAGCTGCCCGAAGGGCGGGCTTCCGGATCGGCTCCGGATCCCGGATCTTTTCCTCCTCCGTTGGCCCAACGAACGCTCGGTCCTTCAGGGCCGTCGCGAAGTCTTTGATCGAATCAAACCGGTTCTTCGCGTTCTTCTGCATTGCCCGATGGAGGGCGGCAGCAATGTGGAGGGGCAGGTCCTCGACCAGCGTTGCGAGGGGAGGAGGTTGGTCGAGCAACTGCTTGGCAATGATGGCCCGAGCGGTTTCACCTTCGAAGGGCGTTCGACCCGCCAGCATCTGGTAGGCGACAACCGCGAGGGAGTATTGGTCGCTCCGGTGGTCGATGTTGGGTTCGCCGCTGGCCTGCTCGGGACTCATGTACTGTGGTGTCCCTACGGCGACGCCGGTGCCCGTCAGTTCCTTTTCGCTTGAATCGACCGCCTTGGCAATGCCGAAGTCCATGAGCCGGACATGGCGATCGGGACCTTCAAGGATGATGTTTTCGGGCTTGATGTCCCGGTGGATCACGTTGGACTGGTGCGCCACTGCCAGCGCGTTGGCCGCCTCGAGCACAATTCGTTGCACTTCTTCAATCGGAAGCCGGCGTTGGCGCTGCAACACCGCCTTGAGGCTCTCACCTTTGATCAAGGGCATCAGGATGTAGCAAATTCCGCCGGCTTCACCCACATCATAGACCGGCACGATCGCTGGATGATGGAGGGCGGCTACGGCCAAGGCTTCGCGGCGAAATCGCTCCAGCAAAGCCGGCGTCACTATCAGGTCGGGGCGAAGTACTTTGATCGCGAGTTCGCGCTTCAACTTGAGGTCGCGAACTGCGAAGACCTCGGCGTAGCCTCCCCGTCCGATCAGTCGGCCCAACTCGAAATTCGGACCCAGGGCCAGGCCGAGCCGCTCCGGCGCGTTTTCGTAACTTACCGATTGTGAGGCATCCCGAGCGCCCTCCTGCCCCCCGATGACCTGAGTGGCCGTGGCTGACCCGCACTGGGCACAATATGCTGCGCCAGGAGCGAGGGGAAGACTGCAGGTTGGGCAGGCTTTAGGGGACACGGCTCTCACTCAAGGACGGCGGCGCTTGGCCACCTCCTTCTTGGCTTCTTCGTGTCCTTGGGCCGCGGCCTTTTCAAGCCATTGAAGGCCGACCCCCTCATCCTTGGGGATACCGCCGCGACCCCGGATGTACATCATCCCGAGTTGATACTCCGCTCCTGGGTGGTCGAGTTGGGCGGCCTTGCTGAACCACTGCGCGGCCTCGTCTTCGCTCTTCTCGACTCCACGCCCCCGCATGAACATTTCACCCAAGTTGTATTGTGATGACCGGCTGCCGCTCTCAGCGGCTTTGCGGTACCAGACCGCCGCTTCCTTGTCGTTGCGTTTGACGCCGAGGCCCTGCTCGTAGCGCTCCGCCAACAACGGCCATGCGTCGTCCACGTTTCCTTCGGCCGCTTTTCGCATCAGGTTGGTGGCCTCGACATCGTTCTGAATCACGCCGGTCCCGGCCCCGTACATCAACGCGAGGCGGAAGGCTGACTGAGCATCGCCGCCAGTACTGGCCTTGCGATACCAGTACGCGGCGGCGGAATCCGAAGCTGTCACGCCGGTGCCGCGCTGATAGATGCCGGCCAAGACCCGGCTTGCGGCCGCGCTGCCGCCCTCGGCCTCCGCGGTGCAAAGCCGGATGGCCTCGGGCCACCTCTTGGCCCCGTTGGCAGCCTGGCAGTTGGCGACAGCGGGTGCCGGGCCTGTGACAGCCGGGGGCGAGGCCGCTCCGGAAGCCGGGGTGGCTGGGCTGGTCCCGCCGGCCCGCCGGGTCGGGCCCGGAGGCGGCGGCGTGGCAGTTCCTCCGGGAGGTCTCTTGGCCGGCTGTAGAGCCGTATCGGCGGGGGGCGGGGCGCCGATGGTTGGCAGGCCAGATGACGGGGCTCCCGGCACCGCCGCGGTTACTTCGGGAGGCGGGTTCGCGGCCGGGGCTACCGTCCGTTCCCGAGTGGTGGACCACAAGGCGACCGCGGTAGCAACGACCGCGACGGCGCCTAACGCCGCCACCGGAATCCACCGAGGGCGAGCTGCGGGAATCGGCGTGCCGGCGGCAGTTGGGGTACCGATCACCGGTGTTGAAACCGTGGGAGCCGGAATGGACGCCGACCCCGCACTCTCGATCGCGGAGGGCGGCCATGAATCGAGGCCGGAGATCGCCTCCCGAAACGCGTCCATCGAGGGGAACCGGTCCTTGGGATCCTTTGACAGCGCCCGATCTACCGCAAAGGCCAATCCCGGCGGGACGTCCGGCACGAGATCTCGGAGGCTCTTGGGCACGCCGACCATCTGTTGGAACAGGACCGCTCGGGTCGATTCGCCGTCAAACGGGAGCGACCCGGTGATCATCTGAAATCCGACGACGGCCAGCGAATACTGGTCGCTCCGATTATCGAGATGAGGTTCCCCGCTGGCCTGTTCCGGGCTCATGTAGTGCGGGGTTCCGACGAGCATCCCGGTGCTCGTAAGGCCGGGGGTTCCGTCGGTGTGGTCGATGGCCTTGGCGATGCCGAAGTCCATCAACTGGACTCGCCGGGCTTTGCCTTCGAGCATGATGTTTTCGGGTTTGATGTCCCGATGGATGACTCCCGCTTCGTGGGCCGCGCCCAAGGCGTCCGATGCTTCGAGCAGAATCCGGGACGCTTCCCGGACCGGCCGGGGGCCTTCTCGCATCAGCAGCCCGCGAAGGCTCTCACCCTGGATCAACGGCATCAGGATATAGGCGATACCCTCCGCCTCGCCGATGTCATAGATCGGGACGATGTGAGGGTGCCGCAGGGCCGCCACCGTTTCGGCTTCCCGCCGGAACCGGGCCAACAACGCCTCGGAAATCACCAAGTCGGGGCGAAGTGCCTTCAGTGCCAAGTCTCGCTTCAGTCGGCGATCGTGCACCAGGAATACCTCGGCAAACCCACCCCGGCCGATCAGTTTGCCGAGGTCGTAATTGCCCCCGAGGGCTCGCTGGAGTCGGTCCAAATCCGGTGAGGGGATTCGCTCCGAGGTGGCCTGCCGAATCTCGCCGGTGTTCTTATCGATGGCGTGCGGCGTGGCCGCTCCGCACATCATGCAGAACGCTGCTTCGGCAGGGAGGGGATGGGCGCAGGAAGGGCACCCCTTGGAGACCGTACTCACGCCACAAGTTTCCCAGGGACAAGAGAGTTAGGCAAGGGCCGGGGCCTCCGGACTTTGCCGACAGCGGCCCGGGAAATCCCTCGGGCCCGGCGGAACACCTGAAAACTCGCTCCAACCCCTTGTTGGGGTTATATTTACGGGCTATCAGTCAGCAGCCACCAGTCACCCGTAACGGTAACGTCAGTATGGCGATCATTGCGAGCAATATGCGGCGGGGTATGACCCTGATGTTCAACGGCGAACCCTGCCGGGTCCTCGACTTCCACCATCATACGCCGGGCAACCTCCGGGCGTTGGTCCAAGCGAAGCTTCGTAAGCTCCGGACCGGAATCCAGTTCGAACACCGGTTTCGGGCGACGGACAGCCTTGAAATCGCGAGCATGGAAACCCATGACCTGGATTTCATGTACAAGGCCGGGACGACCTACCACTTCATGAACTCGGAGAATTTCGACCAACTCGAGGTCGAAGAGGAAGACTTGGGCGACACGGCCAAGTGGATGACCGAGGGCATGAAGATCGTGGCGGAGTTTTTTGAAGGCCGCCCGATCGGAATTCAGATGCCGTCCGCCCTGACCCTCGAGGTGGTCGACACCGCGCCGGTCATGAAAACCGCCACCAAAACCGCCTCGTCGAAACCCGCGGTCCTCAACAACGGGATCACCGTCAATGTGCCGGAGTTTATCCAGACCGGCGAGCGGATTCGGGTCAATCCGGAAACGGGCGAGTATTTGGACCGCGCCAAAGACTGACCCTCATCGGTCGCCAGCCAACGATCTGCCAACCAGGCGCCTCCAACCGGGGCGCCTTTTTCATGCCTTGACAATCTAGGTATAAGAACGTTTCTTGTTGTTACCTAGATCACCGAGGTATGGGTGGGAAAAGCGCAGGCGGGTGAACTCCTCCAGGGCACCCTGGACGTTCTGATTCTAAAAACTCTCTCTTGGGGCCCCCGACACGGCTACGCCATCGCTCGATGGCTCGAGGAGGAGACCGCGGAAACCTTGGCGATCGAGGAGGGCTCGATGTATCCCGCGCTGTACCGGATGGAACGCCGAGGATGGATCGAGGCGGAATGGGGCACATCGGAACTCGGGCGGAAGGCCAAGTTTTACGCGCTGACCGAGACCGGCCGGGCCCGGCTCGATGAGGAGGTTCTGATATGGCGGCGCCTCAGTTCCGCGGTCACCAAGGTGCTCGACGTGACCCGGCCGGCGCTCGCCTGATGCTCCGATTTGGACGCCGATTCCGGGAATTCTGGTGGCGGCCCTCAGTCGACCGCGAGGTCGCCGACGAACTCGATTTCCACGTGGAGATGCGGACCCGCGAGCTCATTAGCAGAGGTTTGAATCCGGACTCGGCCCGCGCCGAAGCCACCCGTCGTTTGGGGGACGCCGCCTCGATGCGGCGAGAACTGACCAGGCTCGGAAAGGAGCGCGACCGGACCGTGGGACACACTGAGTGGTGGGGTGAGCTGGCGACCGATCTCCGATTCGGGTTTCGGACCTTGATCCGGCAGCCGGGCTTCGCGGTCATGGCGGTCCTGACGTTGGGCCTTGGGATCGGAGCCACGACCGCGATCTTCAGCGTTCTGAATACTGTGGTGCTCCGGCCGCTGCCAGTTCCCAAGCCCGACCAGCTGGTCATGGTGTCCGAGGGTTGGCAGGGCGCCGCCGGGGGCGACGTGTCGGTCGGGAACTACACCGATCTCTCGCGAGACCAAAAGACCTTCAGCGCGCTCGGAGCATTCTACGGGGAGAGCTTCATCCTCACGGGATCGGACCGGCCGGAACGGGTGCCAGGAGCGCGGGTCACCGCTTCGTTCTTCGAGGTCATTGGCTTGCCGCCGCTTCATGGCCGAGTCATTTCCGCGGAGGACGACCAGCCGGGCCGCACCAGGACCGCCGTACTTTCCCATCGACTTTGGAACCGCCGGTTCGCTGGTGATCCGACCCTGGTTGGCCAAGTACTGACGCTGAATGCCCTTCCGTACACTGTCGTCGGGGTGATGCCGCCGGAATTCGACCGATTGGGGCAGGGCGAAGAGATCTGGACACCGGCCGCGTTCACTCCCGAACGGCAAGCGGAACATGACGGCCATTTTCTTGGCGTGTACGGCCGGCTCAAGGACGGAGTTACGCCGGAACAGGCCGCCGCCGACCTCGCAACGATCGCGGCCCGCCTGCGGGAGGCGTATCCAGACGACAACCACAGCTTGCGCCCGTTCGTGGTCCCGCTCCTTGAATCGATCGTCGGGGAGGCGCGAAATCGGATCGTCCTTTTGTTCGGTGCGGTCTCGCTGGTTCTGTTGATCGGTTGCGTCAATGTGGCCAACCTACTGTTGGCACGCGGGGCGGGTCGAATCCGGGAGCTAGCCGTGCGGGCGGCGCTCGGCGCCGGGAGAAGCCGCATTGTCCGGCAGCTGTTTGCCGAGAACTTGGTCCTGGCCCTGGGGGCCTCGGTGGCGGGCCTCGTCATTGCCCTGCTCGGTGTCCGGATGATTGCGGCAGCCGCCCCCGACAATGTGCCGCGGCTGGACCAGCTGCGGCTCGACCTGGCCGGTGTTGGTTTCGCGTTAGCTGTAGCGGTCCTGTCGGCCGTGGTCTTTGGCCTCGTGCCGGCGGTTCGAACCGCGCGACCGGATCTGTTCGCCTCCCTCCGCGAGGGCTCGCGCGGAGCAAGTGGCCGGAGCGGCGACTGGCTCAAGCAAGGCTTGGTGGCGACGGAGGTCGGGCTTGCGATGCTCCTGCTGGTGGGAGCCGGGCTCCTGATCCGCACCGCCATCAACTTGGGACGGCTTGATCCGGGATTCGATCCGATCGGAGTCCTCTCCGCCCGGGTAACGCTGCCTCGGGTTGGTTACGAAGACGGGACCAGGGTCACCGCGACTTTTTCTCAAATCGATGATGAACTCCGTCTCCGGCCCGGCGTGGTATCCGCCGGGCTATCCTCCCAGGTGCCCATGGGCCCCGGCGGCAAATCCAACGGGTTGATTCCCGAGGGCAAAGCCATCGAGGGGCGGAACGCCATCATGTCGCGGCTCCGGGTGGTGACGCCCCGCTATTTCGAGACCATGCGGATTCGGCTGAAGCGGGGTCGGGCGTTCACCCCCGACGACCAGCGGGGCCGGCCCTTGGTCATGATTGTGAGCGAGACTCTGGCCCAACAAGCCTTTCCGGGTCTGGATCCGATCGGGCGCCGAATGGCTTGCTGCGAGGCCGACTCCACGGGCGGCCCTGGCTGGAAAGAGATCATCGGTGTGGTCGGCGACGTGCGATCCGCGGGGCTGGCCAGTGAGGTCGACAACGAGTTCTATCTGCCGATCACCCAGGCACCACTCGATGCATGGAACTGGTTGCAACGAACCATGACGATCGCGGTTCGGACCGCCGGCGACCCCGCCGGCGCCACAGGGGTTGTGGCCGATGCCGTTCGGGCGGTCGATCCATCGATTCCGATCTTCCAGGTTGCGACCATGGACCAACGCATCGGGCGGTCGGTGGCCGAGTCGCGGTTCAACACCCAGTTGCTCACCGTTCTTGGCGTGGTCGGGCTCGGTCTCGCCGTGGTCGGGATCTACGGGGTCGTCGCGTTCTTCGTGGCGCGCCGGACCCGGGAGATCGGGATTCGGGCCGCCCTCGGTGCCTCGCGCTCGTCGATCCGCGGGATGGTGGTTCGCCAGGGTCTGACCCCGGTCTTGGTTGGCGTCGCCCTCGGAACCGTTTCATCGCTGGCGGCCGCCCGATTGTTGGCGAGTCAGCTTCGGGGCGTTTCGGCTCACGATCCGATGACGATCCTGGTGGTGGCGGCGGGTCTGGTGGCCGTCGCGACCGGCGCCATGTTGATTCCGGCTGCCACCGCCAGCCGAATCGACGCCACCGAGGCCATGCGAGAAGAGTAGCCGGACTCGCCGTTCGGGTGGCTCTGTCGTTAGCATCCAGACATGGTATCAATTCTGTTCTTGCTCCAGGTGGCGACGGGCCTGGTCGGCGGAAGCCGCGACAGCATCCCGTTCGGTCGGTTGGTCGGACAGTTGTCCGAATCGGGCGGCTATTTCGACACCGACAATCTGATCTCCAACGAGTCGTCATACCTCCACGTCATCGGCTCGATCAAGGCGCTTGGCGAGCGGGGCGGGGCATATCTTGGCGTCGGGCCCGATCAGAACTTTTCCTACATCGTGGCCGGCAGGCCGTCGATCGCATTCATCGTTGATCTCCGCCGCGACAACCTCCTGCTCCATCTGCTCTACAAGTCGCTGTTTGAAACCGCGACCAACCGCCTCGACTTCCTGTGCTTACTGTTTGGCCGCCAGCCGCCGGGCGACCTGGCTTCGTGGACAAATCGTTCGCTGACCGAACTCCTCGACTACGTCGATCGGATGCCGGCCGATTCAACCCGCCACCTCCGGACTCACGCGGGATTGATCGGACGAATCAAGGCCTATGGCATTCCGGTGACCGCAGTCGACTCGAGTACGATCCGCCGATTCCATGACGAGTTCATGCAGAGCGGCTCAGCCCTCCGGTTCGCGACCTATGGCCGGGGCCCCCGATCGTACTATCCGACGATTCGGCAACTGTACTTGGAAAAGGATCTGGCCGGCAAGGAAGCGAGCTTCCTGGCGCGGGAAGAAGATTTTCGGTTTCTCCAGCGGCTCGAGCGGCAGGGTCGAGTCATCCCGGTGGTCGGCGACTTCGGCGGGGCGACGGCATTTCGGCGGATCGGGAAATTTCTATCGGACCGCAAGGAGAGAGTGTCCCTGTTCTATACCTCGAACGTGGAATTCTACATTTTCCGCCAGCAGGCGTTCCGGCGCTATGCTGCCAATGTCCAGGCCCTTCCCTGGGCGCCGAAGGCGCTGATCGTCCGGAGCTATTTCGGCGGGGTGATGGGACAATCGCACCCGCAGGGTCGGCCGGGCTATGCCAGTGTTCAGCTCCTCCAAACGGCGCAAAGCTTCCTCCGGCGCACGGCGCAGCCGGACAGCGTGTCGTACTGGGACCTCGTGACGCTCGAAGCGCTGCCGCTCAAGCCCTAGGGCGGTAGTCGATCAGGGCCTGCTAGATCTTGAGAATCCATCCCCGCCGCTCGAGCCCCCAGAGGATCAGGTACCAGAGGGTGACGAAGGCAATGGCATAAGCCAACGAAGCGGTCGTCGGCGAGAGCCAGGAGGCAAAACCACGGGTAAAGATGACCTCCTTTACGGAGATCGACTCGCCCCCGACTTCGAGGTGGAGCAGGATCGTGGATCGGGCCATGGCCCCTGAGCCGAGAAACGCCGCCAGCGGATTCAAGCCGTAGGTCACCAGCGGCCGGGTCCACGAGCGGATCCGCTTGATGTCAATCACCCAGCTCGCGGTGGCCAAAGCCAGCATCGCGAGCCCAGCGGTGAACACAACGTAGGAGCTGGTCCAGAGGTTCTTATTGATCGGGAAGACCCAGTTCCACATCAGCCCCGTGGCGGTCAGCAACCCCCCGACGGCAAACAGCGCGTTCAGCCGGTCCGGAAGCGGGTTGGGCCGGCTCATCCACCGACCGGTCAGAATGCCCAACAGGCTGGTCGCAACGGCTGGAATGGTCGACAGAGGCCCTTCAGGGTCCCAGGTCTTACTCGCGCTCCATAAGTGACCATCGAGAAGGAGCCGGTCGAAATAGGCTGCCAAGGTCTGGCCGGGAATGTTGAGCGAGATCCCGCTCTGACCGGGGACCGGGATCAACGTCAGGGCACCCCAATACCCGACCAGCAACAGGGCGGCCACTGCGCCGACCGCCCGGCTGGACCGTCGCCAGGCCACCACCGCGGCGAAGCCATAACAGATGCCGATCCGCTGGAGGACGCCGGGAATCCTGATTTCGGTGAACTGGGTCAGGGGAAAGAACGGAAACGCGGCGAGGGCCAGGCCGGCGATCACGATCAGCATGCTACGGCGGAGAATCTGGAGTCGGATGGACCGGTCGGTGGCGCCGTTGGCCGCGCGGCGATTGAGGGACAACTCGGTGGTAATGCCGACGATGAACAGAAAGAACGGGAAGATGAGATCGGTTGGGGTCCAGCCGTGCCAGGGCGCGTGTTGGAGCGGCGGAAGGATGGTGCGCCAACTGCCCGGGTTGTTGACGAGCAGCATCGAAGCCACGGTGAGTCCGCGGAAAACGTCGAGCGCGAGCCAACGGTCCTTTCCGGTCACCCGCGAAACGTAGTCGCCGGAGGCAAGACCGGCACCCCGGTCGTGGCGGGCCCAACCGCCCGGCGATACTTTGAAGGTCCCACTCTCCCCGGGTGACTCTCTTGAACGAGGGCCCGAGGGCACCCAACGCCACCGGATCTGGTAACATGTGATGAAACGACGAGACTGGTTCGTGGCGGGTTCAGGGATCGCAATTGGCGCGATCGGAACGGCCCTGTGGGGCCGGACGGTCCGATCGAAACCCGCGGGATCCCCGATGCCGGATCTGCCCTCGCGCTCTCGGTACGATCACGGAATGCCCCCGAGCGAACTTGGCCCATTGGCGCTCGATCGGGTTACGCGCCCGCCACCCCCGTTTTCGGAGTCGCGGCCGGTTACCAGACACTACCGGCTCGACGTCGTCGATCAGCAGATTGGGATCTCGGCCGATCATCGGTTCGATGCCTGGACCTTTGGCGGATCGATGCCCGGCCCGGTGCTCCGGGCCACTGAAGGCGATCGGCTCGAAATCACCCTCACGAACCGAACCACCCGGGCCCACAACCTCCATTTCCACGGCCGGCACGAGATCGACGCCGACGGCTGGGAACCGGTGCCCCCCGGCGGCACGATCACCTATCGACTGACCGCGGGTCCGTTCGGGGTCCATCCGTATCACTGCGACTTCACGCCGAGTGAAGACCACATTGCCAACGGCCTTTATGGAATGCTGATCGTTGATCCGCGGCCTGCCCGACCTGTGGCGCAGGAGTTTTCCATGGTGCTCGGCGGATTCGATGTCGACGGGGATCGCCAGAGTGACTGGTTCGGCTGGAACGGCGTCACCGGGTTCTACTCCAAGTATCCGATCAAGGTTACGACAGGCGAACTGATCCGGGTGTATCTCGCCAACTTAGTAATGGATCAGCCGATGGCGTCATTTCATCTTCACGCTGAGACCTTTACGGTGTATCGAAATGGTACACGGCTTGCGCCCGACGAAGAAACCGATATTGTGAGTCTGGCACCGGCCGAGCGGGCGATGATCGAGTTTCGCCTTCCGGCCCGAGGGCGGTACATGTTTCACCCCCACCAACGCATCATGGCCGAACGGGGTGGCATGGGGTGGTTCGCGGCGGTCTGACCGCAGTTACGGTTCCGACGACAAACGATGAGGGAGTGAACATGAATACTCGAGTACTTGTGGTCGTTGTCTCGCTGGGATTGGGGCTGGGCTGTGGCGGGACTGAACCAGGTAATCCGCCGCCGCCGCCGCCCCCCCCACCGCCGCCACCCGCCTCAAATACCATCAACGTGACCAGCAACGTGTTCACGCCCCAGACCCTCACTGCGACGGCCCGCGGAGCGACCGTCACTTGGAATTGGGGCGGGGGGACGCACAACGTCATCTTCGAGGACAACCAGGGCAACTCTCCTACCCAGTCAACGGGCTCCTTGCAGCGCACCTTCAACAGCGCCGGGACCTTCCGGTATCAGTGCACCATCCACAGCACCGCCGGCAACTTCACCAGCGGAATGGTGGGATCGGTCGTGGTGCCGTAAGAACTAGGTTCTCGGCACTCGGCACTCGGCACTCGGCACTCGGCACTCGGCCGAATGCCGAGT
>SXGT01922775.1_pt1 | contig 30169 bp, 26 predicted proteins | sample 3176221 | NCBI WGS metagenome assembly SXGT01 (sample SAMN11356862, study PRJNA531348) | freshwater metagenome | isolation source: freshwater sample F1-120 | place: China: Fuxian Lake, Yuxi | collected 2017-12-25 | reverse complement strand
GGGCGCCGGTCTTCGCGTTGGCATGGATGTGCACGGTGCCGGCCCAGATCTTCTGCGCACCCACGCGCGCGGCGTTGATCGCCGCCTTGCGGTCCATGCCGGGGGTCTGCGCCGTGTTCGGGTCCAGCTGGTCGCCGGGGACGACGCGCACGCCGTCATGCTTCCATCGCGGCTCGTGATCGTGATCGTGCGGATGGTCGTTGTCGGCGCTCATGAGGTTGTTTCCGGAGGAGAGGAGCGGTTGCGGGCAGGTCGATCCTCTGCTGCCGTCTGCGCGCGGGTCAATTGGCTACAGGAGGGCAGGGCGCATGAACGCGAACGATCGAGGTCACGCGCCACGCATCCTGCGTGCCGACGCCGCCCGCGAGTACTTCACCGACGAGCTGTGCTTCATCAACGAGCTGTCCAATCGCACCGATGATGCCGCCGTGTCGATCGCCCGGGCGCGGGTGCAGCCGGGCGTCTGCACGCGCTGGCACCGGCTGAACGGCATCGCCGAGCGATACGTCCTGCTGGCGGGGCATGGGCATGTGGAAGTGGGCGATGCGCCCGGCGCGGACGTCGGGCCGGGCGATGTCGTGTACATCCCGCCCGGTTGTCGCCAGCGTATCCGCTGCCTCGGCGACGAGCCGCTGCTGTTCCTCGCGGTGTGCACGCCGCGCTTCGAGCAGGCCGCCTACGAGGACATCGAGCCCCTCCCGGGTTAGCCTTCGCGGCTCGCCGAAGGGCGTGCTCGTCGCCACGCGCGCAGAGCGGCTGCCCGATCACCCACGTCCACTCACCGTCCATCACCATTTTCTGGGGGAACGCACCATGGCCATCAGCGCCTCGACCACCGATGAACTGCTCGTCAGCCAGGAGGGGCACGTCCTCATCCTCACGCTCAACCGCCCGGAAGTGCTGAACGCGATCAACGGGCCGATGCTCGCGGAACTCACCACGAAGCTGAAGGAAGCGAACCGCGACCCCGAGGTGCGCTGCGTGATCCTCACCGGCAGCGGCCGTGGGTTCTGCTCGGGCCTGGACCTAAAGCAGCAGCAGAGTCGCGTGGAAGGCACGGGCAACAGTTCCGGCAGCAACGAATCGCCGCGGCACATGCTGTTCGACCTCGAGAACAACCCGATCAACACGCTGTGGAGCATGGACAAGCCCGTGATCGCTGCCGTGAACGGCGCCGCCGCTGGCTATGGCATGGACATGACGCTGCTGTGCGACATCCGCATCATGGCCGACAACGCGAAGCTCGCCGCGGTGGTGGTGAAGCGCAACGTGGTGCCGGAGAGCGGCGGCACCTGGCTGCTGCCGCGCCTCGTCGGCTGGGGCAAGGCGGCGGAGATCTTCTATCGCGGCCGCACCCTTGGCGCGGAGGAGTGCGAGAAGCTGAACCTCTGCAATGCGGTGGTGCCCGCGGCCGACCTGATGAAGACCGCGATGGAGTGGGCGCAGGACATCGCGGGCAATGCGCCCGCGGCGGTGCAGACCACCAAGCGGATGATGCGGCTCGGCCAGAACGAGACCTTCGAGACGACGGTGGACCACCTGATGGTGCACCTGCGCGGCCTGTTCGCGATGGACGATTTCAAGGAAGCGATCCGGGCCTTCAACGAGCGCCGCCCGGCGAAGTTCACGGGACGTTGACGGCCACTCACCCGCGGGTGCGCCGGCAGGTGCACCCGTGAAGGGAGTCCCACCGTCCGTGCCTGCGTCGATCCAGCGAAACGACAGGCATGGACATGCGATCACGATTCGCCAGCGTCTTTCCCTCCTTGCAACTGGGAGATCCCCAGTTCGCGCGCCTCTTCACCGCTCGCCTGGTGTCGCAGTTCGGCAGCGTGATGTCGCCGATCGCGATGGCCTTCGGCGTGCTTGCACTCACCGGTTCCGCGCAGTCGACGTCCATCGTCGTCGCCGTGCAGATCGTGGCCCAGGTACTGGTGCTGCTCTTCGGTGGTGCGCTCGCCGATCGTGGCCATCGCCAGCGCATCCTCGTGCTGGCCGACTGCACGGCTGCCACGAGTCAGGCGGTGATCGCAGTGCTGTTCCTCACGGGGATCGCGACCGTGCCGTTGCTCGCCGTGCTCGCCGCGATCACCGGCGCCGCGAATGGCATGAACCTGCCCACGATGACCGGCTTCATCACCCAGGTCGTGCCGCGTGAGCGACTGCGGGATGCGAACGCGCTGCTGGCGACCGCACGCAGCACGGCGCAGGTGCTCGGTGCCGCGCTCGCAGGTGTCCTCGTCGCTGCATTCGGTGCCGGCTGGACGCTGGCGATCGAGGCCGTCACTTTCCTGTCCAGCGCGCTGCTCATCGGCGGCATCAGGGCACAACCGCAGGTCGTCGCTGCGCGCGAGAGTCTGCTGCGCAGCCTGCGCGACGGCTGGGGGGAGTTCGTCTCCCATCGCTGGCTGGGGGTGGTGGTGCTGCAGTTCACCTTCGTGATCGCCGGTGTGCAGGCCTTCTACGGCCTCATCGGCCCGACCCTCGCGGAGCGGCTGCTCGGCGGCGCGAAGGACTGGGGCCAGATCGCGGCCGGCTTCGGCATCGGCACGCTGATCGGCGGGGCGCTCGTGCTGCGGCTGAACCCGCGCTTTCCGATGCGTCTGGCGGTGTGCTGCGTGTTCGGCGGTGCGCTGCCGATGGCCGCCTGCTACGCGCCGTCGCCGGTGTGGCTGATCACGGTCGCGGCAATGCTCAACGGCATCGCCGCCCAGACTTTCAGCGTGCTCTGGCACACGGCCGTGCAGCAGCACGTGCCGCCGGACTCGCTCTCGCGCGTGTCGGCCTGGGACTACCTGGGCTCCATCTGCGGCGCACCGCTCGGTGTTATCGCCGCCGGCTGGATGCTCGATCACCTGGACTTCCGCGTCTCCGTGATCACATCGATGGTGCTCGTGATCGTGCCGACGATCGCGGCGCTGTCGGTGCGCGACGTGCGGATGCTGCGGCGGCAGTAGCCCGCGGCGATGATCCCTCGACCGCGCACGCAGTAGAGTACGCGGCCCTGCGCGCCCTTCAGCGGGCGTGTGCATCCACCGTCCGCACCCGGAGCCCTGCATGGCCAGTACCCTGAACCTCTCACCCGACGAACTGCTCACCACCACGCGCGCAGTGCGCAAGCGGCTCGACTTCCATCGCCCGCTCGACCTCGCCGTCGTTCGCGAGTGCCTCGAGGTGGCGCTGCAGGCGCCCACGGGCTCGAATGCCCAGGGCTGGCAGTGGATGTTGGTCACCGATCCGGAGAAGCGGTTCGCCATCGCCGAGCTCTATCGCAAGGCGTGGGCCGTGTATCCCAGCATGGCGGCGTCCGCGCATCAGGTGCACAAGGACGATCCGACGATGACCGACGTGCAGGCGCGCGTGGTGTCGTCCGCCGAGTACCTGGCGGCGAACCTCGAGAAGGCGCCGGTGTTCCTCATTCCCTGCGTTGCGGGCCGCGTCGAAGGCATCCCCGCGCCATTCGGCGTGGTGGCGCAGGCGAGCACCTACGGTTCGATCCTGCCGGCCGTATGGAGCTTCATGCTCGCGGCGCGTTCGCGTGGGCTCGGCACTGCCTGGACCACGCTGCACCTGATGCACGAGGAAGAAGTGGCGAGGATCCTCGGCATTCCCTACGGCGAGATCACCCAGTGCGCGCTCATCCCGGTGGCGCATGCCCTCGGCAGTTCGTTCAAGGCCGGCCCGCGCAAGCCGCTGGACGCGATCCTGCACACCAATACCTGGTAGCCGTACCTGGTAGCCGTCACGGGCTTGCCGGGTTCTCGGGCGCGCTGGCGGCGGCGCGCACCGCGGCCGGTTGGCGTGCAGCCCGCGCCACGCCGATGCGATCGTTGCGCACCAGGCTGCGGCCATCGAAGCGCAGCAGCAGTGGCTTGCCGGCACGCTCGGCGTGCATGTGCAACGAGGGTTCGGTTGCAGCACCGCTGTTGCCCACGCGCGCCAGCAGCGTTGCGATCGTCACGGTGTCGCCCGGCCGAACCCGCAGGCTGCCTTCGCGCAGGTGTGCCAGCGTGACGATGGCGTCGCCGCACTGCAGGCGCACGCGATTGCCCAGCGGGCTTGCGGTGTCGTCACCGGGAACAGGGCGTTCGGCGCGCCCGTCGTGCACGTCCAGCACGCTGCCATCGCAGGGCGAGAGCACGCGGGTGCCGTGCATGAAGTAGCGCGTGGGGTCCGGTGATGCGGGCACCTCGGCCCGCAGGCCGGCGCCGTTGAGGCGCACCAGGTCGATGCCCAGCGAGGCGGCATCGTCGGTGCCGGCGGCACGGTTGGCGTTGACCAGACGCGTGTTGCCGCCGTCCAGCACCAGATAGTCGCCGGCCGGCAGCGGAAACTGCAGGTCAAGGGCAGCCTCGCCCTGCGCAATCCGCCCGCGCAGTGCTTCGGCGCAGAGCAGGGCGGCGGCGAGCCCGGTGACCGCGCAGGCCATGAGGTGGGCGCGGCCAGTCCTGCCAGCGGGCCAGCGTGGCGAAGGCAGCGCGCGCGCACCATGGAGCGCCGCACCGACGGCCAGCAGGGCGACCGCATAGAGGTAGGGCGTCCACCAGGGCAGCAGGGTCCAGCGTGCCGCCAGCGCAAGCGCCGGCAGCACCAGTGCGGTGACGATGCTGTGGGCCCAGAAGCCGGCGCGGCTCGCGGGCGTGCGCAATGCGAGGGTGGCCAGCAATGCGATCGGCAGCAGTGCCTGCAGCAACGCCTGCAGCACGACCGGAAGCGCGACCTGCAGCGCTGTTGTCCAGGCAATGTCCATCGGTGCCACCGGGCGACGAGACCGCACTGTGCCCGTGAACCTGGCTCGGGGGAACGGCGACAATGCCTCCCTTCCCGACATGGGCATCGATGGGACGATGGCACGCAAGCCCCAGCACGTGAGCGAGACGCCTGCGACGCAGTTGTTGCGTCGGCACGGCGTCGTGTTCACCGAACACGTCTACGACTACGTCGACCGCGGTGGCACCGCCGAGTCGTCCGCGCAACTCGGCGTGCCCGAACACGAGGTGGTGAAGACGCTGGTGATGGAGGACGAGCGGGCCGTGCCGCTCATCGTGCTCATGCACGGTGATCGCCAGGTGAGCACGAAGAACCTCGCGCGGCAGATCGGCGTGAAGTCCGTGCAGCCCTGCAGGCCCGAGGTTGCACAGCGGCACAGTGGCTACCTCGTCGGCGGCACCTCACCCTTCGCCACGCACAAGCCGATGCGGGTGTTCGTCGAAGCCAGCGTGCTGGCGCTGCCGCGCATCGTGATCAACGGCGGGCGGCGCGGCTACCTCCTGGGCATCGCACCCAGCGTGCTCCTCGACCTGCTGCAGGCGACGGCCGTGACGTGCGCGCTCTAGGCTGGCGGCGGCTGCCCGCACGTACGGCCGCCATTTGTTTTTCGCGACCGCTACTTGCCGGTGCTGTCGGCGGGCCCATGCGTCGCGCGGCGCGGCGGCACCTTTACTGCGGCGGCGTGCCCGCCGGGCGCTCGGTAACCGTGAAGCGTGCGAGTTCCGTTGCTGGCGCCGGCCACTGGGGCGCAAGCTCCGCCGCCTTCCGGTAGTCCCGGTAGGCTTCCGCGACGCGACCACTCGCCTCGAATGCCAGCGCGCGCCCGTAGTGCGCGATGGCGGGTTCACGCGTACCGAGCTCGAGCCCCTTCGTGATGTCGGCGATTGCAGCCTGTTCCTTGCCAGCTTGCCGAACGTACATCATCCCGCGGTTCACGTAGGCCTCGCCGAGCTGGGGCTGCATGCGGATGGCGACGTCGTAGTCCTGTTTCGCCCTGTCGAAGTCCTCCATCAGCACGCGCAGGATGCCGCGATTCACGTGGGTGGCTGCGCGGTCGACCTCGTTCAGCACTTCCTCGGTGAGGGCCGCATCGCAGACACGCAATCCCGCGAGAGAGCGCCGGTGCTCCTCTGCAGCTGCAAAGCAGCTGTGCGCCAGCTTGGTGCCGAAGCGGGTGACGCTACCGGCCGCCGCGTGGGCGGTGCCATCGAGCGGCAGCAATGGCAGCGCTGGCGCGGCGATCATGCCGAGCAGCAGCATGCAGGCGAACGTGAGGGGTCGGTGGGCAAGCGGCATCGTTGGTACTCCGGGCTTCATCGTCGCCGACGGTACGCCGACTCGGCCGGGCTGGGAATTCGTGATCGTCGAGATGTGGTGCGGGATGAGCGCGATCAGCGGGTCAGCTTGATGGCATGCTTCCGGGTCATCGAGCTCACGTGCTGACCCCTGCGGCTGCGGATTGGCCGCTCTGGCAAGGTCTGGCCGCGCGCGAGGGAACTCACGAATCCGACGCGGAGGAACGATGCCACACGCAGACTGTCTCGCCGGTGCCGCGCGCACTGACATCACGCCCACCTGGCCGGTCATGCAGGGCGGATTCGGCCAGCGCACGACCCCGAGCGAGGGCGCGCTCGATCGTATCCACGGCAAGGCGCTGTACCTGCGTGGCAGTGGCGCCGATGCCGACGCCCTGCTGCTCGTCACCGCCGACCTGATCGCGATCCCGAAGCCGCTTGCCGTGGCCGTGCTGGCCGGAATCACGAGCGCGACGGGCCTTGCCCCGCGGCAGGTCTGCCTGTGCGCCTCGCATACCCACTCCGGTCCCGTGCCCTGGGACAGCGGCGGCGCGCCCGGTGCAGCGGCGTACTCGGCGTTCCTGCGCGACGCGCTCGTGGAGGTCGCCTTGCGCGCGGTTGCCACGGCGCGGCCGGCGCGGCTCGGCAGCGGCGTCGGCCAGGTGGACCTGTTCCTGAACCGCCGCACGCGGGGTGAACCCAACATCGTCGACCCGCGCGTCGCCGTGCTGCGCGCGCAGGCGGTGGATGACGGCAGCGACATCGCGGTGCTGTTCGGCGTGGGCTGCCATCCGGTGACGCTCGGCTGGGACAACATGCTGATCAGCGGCGACTTCCCGGGCGTCGCCCAGCGCGTCGTGGAAGGCGCACTCGGCGATGCGGTCGCGCTGTTCTTCAACAGCACCGAGGGCAACGTCATCCCCGTCACGAGCCCGAATCGCGACGCGCTCGATCCGCGCGGCTATCACGGCGGCACGGCGGCAGACGCGGAGAAGTTGGGAGCCGCGGTCGCGGCCGAGGTGCTGCGGGTGCTTCCCGGCATCGAGGTTCGTGACGACGTACAGGTGGCGATCGCCCGCCGTGAGCTGGCGCTGCCGGCTCGCAATGCGGCGTTCGATCTCGATGCGGCACGCAGCCGACTCGCTGCTGCCGATGCCGTGCTCGCGGCCGAACTCGGCGCCGACTTCGCCACGCGCGCGAACGGCTACCTGTGGGCGCTTGCCTCGCGCCACGTCGTCGAGCGCGACAGCAGCGAGGACGAGATGCGCCGGCTCATGATCGCCTGCTGCGAGCACCTCGGCCTTGCCGCCCGGGTCGCCCACGGCAAGGCACTCGCGCCCGCACAGGTGCCGCTGCAGGTTCTGCGCATCGGCGACCTCGAGCTGCTGGCACTGCCCGGCGAGGTGCTGGTGGAAGTGGGCCAGGCCTGGTCTGCCGCCGCCGGGCACGGCAAGGCGTTCATCGTCGGGCTGGCCAACGCACACCTGCGCTACCTGCCGGCCGCGGTGCACTTCGCCGAACCTCAGGCCGGCGTGCGCTACGAGACGGTCACGGCAGGGCTCGAGGCAGGCGGCGTCGAGGCCGCGCTGGTGGCAGCCACGGAGATGCTTGTGGAGGTGCGCGGTTGAGTGACGCGCCTCACCCTGCGGATGGCATCGGTCCCGCGGCAGAGATGCGTCCCGCCCCTGCCATGCGTCGCGCAAACGGCCAGATCCGGGAAGCGGACGCAGGTGCGAGCTTCACGCTGTTCGCCACGGCGTTCGGCACGTGCGGACTGGCATGGAGTACGCGCGGCCTGATTGCCGTGCAACTGCCGGAGGCCGACGAGGCGAGGACTCGTGCGCGCCTGCAGCGGCGGCTCGCCACACGCGCTTCCGCACCCGCATCCCTGCCTGCAAACGCGCAGCGCAGCGCGCCGTCGTCGACCGCGCCTGGGGAAGCGCGCGCTGCAATCGCCAGCATCGTGGCGCTGTTCGCCGCTGACGGTCCCGCACAGGCGCACGCAGATGAACGAGCGCGTGCCCATGCCAGCCTGCAGGTGCTGACGCTGGACGATGCGGACCAGCCGGCGCTGTACCGACGAATCCATGCCCTGGTGCGGGCGATCCCGCCCGGCAGCACCCGCACCTATGGCGAGATCGCCCGCGATCTCGGCGACATCGCGCTCGCCCGTGCGGTCGGGCAGGCGATGGGCCGCAATCCCTGGCCAATCATCGTGCCCTGCCATCGCGTGCTCGGCAGCGACGGCGCGCTCACCGGCTTCTCTGCCCATGGCGGCGTGGCGACGAAGCGGCGCATGCTCGCCATCGAGGGCGTGCACCTTCCGCACACGCCATCGCTGTTCGACGATGGCGCGATCGACACCTGAACCTGCGCGTCAGTCTCACTGGAGAGCCCGCCATGCTGCCCGTCGCCGTGGATCGTCGTTGCGAGTTCCTGTCTGCCGCGTGGATCGAGGCCGCCTCGGCGTTCCTCGTTGCCGCAGTCGCAGCACGCCCCGCGCTGCAGGCGCTGCGCTTCTCGCTGTGCGAGGCGTTCGACGATGCGCCGCCGCACCTCGTTGCGGCTGCGGCCGCAAGCGCGACACGGGCGCCCGGCTCGGGCGGTGGGCGCGTTGCCTGGGTGCTTCGCATGGATCGCGGCAGCGTGCAGGTAGCTGCGGGCGAGGTGCAGGATGTCGACCTGTTCATCGCGGGCGACTACCAGCACGTGCTGGCGCTGGCACAGACCGTCTACGCAGGCGGCGAGGATACCTTGCAGCGGGCGCGCCGGGAGCTGGTGCACCGCGCCCGCGGCGAGCCGGTCACGCGCAGGGGATCGCTGCCTGACGATCCCGCGCTGGCGCAGCTGCTTGCAGACCTGCACGACCACATGGCAGCGCACACCGTCGAGAATCCGGACCTTGCACACCGGCTCGCGCGGCTCGGCCTCGTGCAACAGGCGCGGGACCTCGCCGAGCTCGGGTTCTGCGTGATCGAACGTGCGGTCACCGACGCCTTCGCGAACGAGCTCCGGCCGCTCGTGCATCGCGAGGTGCGTGCTCATCATCCGCTCACGACCAATGGCCTGATGCTGCGGCATCGGCTGTTCGAGGAAGTGGCGCTGCATCCGCTCGCGTGTGCGGTTGCACAGAGCGCGGTCGGGCGAGGCATGCTGCTCGGAGCGATGTCGGGCACGGTCAAGGGCGCGGGTCTCGGTGCGATCGACATCCATGCCGACTATCCGCTGGTGAGTGATCCCTATCCCGAACCCGCGCTGATCGCCGTGGCGTGCTGGGCGCTCGAGGACTGGACGGTCGAGGCCGGCCCGACCTGGGTGATCCCCGGCTCACATCGCCTGCGCCGCGCGCCCACTCGGGATGATCGGCGCGACGGTGCGGTGCCGATCCTGATGCCGAGAGGTTCGATCGCGTTGTGGAGCCATGGCGTGTGGCACTGGCAGGGCGACCGGTCGCTGCCCGGCGAGCGCGTTGCCATCCACGTGACCTACAACCGGGTGTTCGTGCGCCAGCTCGACGACTTCAGCGCCGTCGACGATGCGTACTACGCCCGCAATCCGCCGGCATTCGCGACGCTGCTGGGGCAGGACGACCCGTTCGGCAAGAGCAGCTACCGCGGCCACGACGGCAGGCGCTTCGCCTATGCCGGGCGAATGCTGCGCGACGCACCGCTGGTGCGCGGCTGATCGGCGCAGCGTCGCGCACGGGCTGCAAACCTAGAACGGGATGTCGTCGTCCCAGTTGGGCGCGTGGCGGCTGTTGGTGTCACCGAAGCCTGACATCTCGAAGAGTTCCGAGAAGATGGCATTCGTTCGGCGCAGGCTGCGCTCCCGTTCGCGCTCGGCCTCGCGTTCGAACTTCAGCCAGGCACGCATGCGGGCAGGCTCCCGCATCCAGGCCATCTGCTCCGTGAGCTCCCGGGTGGTGGCGCGGATGTCCTTGCGCGCCTGTTCGATCAGTCCGCCGAGGTTCGCGGTCTTCAGGCGGCGATCCTGGCCGACGTTGAACTCGAGCATGAAGGCGAGCTCCGCATCCGCGAGCGCCTCCGTGAGCTCCGCCAGCTGTTCCGCGAGCACGCGGTTGTAGCGTGCGAGCGTGGCGCGATCGAGGGTGCCGAGTGCGGTCGCATCCAGCTGTTGAAGCTGCAGCTGGGCCTCGAGCAGGGTCAGCAGGTCGTTCTTCTCATACGCCTCGTTCACCTTCTGCATCATCGCGGTCTTGGCGAGCCGGCGTTCGGCATCCGGCTCGCGGTCGGGATGCAGGGCACTGACAAGCTTGCGATAGACGTCGCGCACCGATTGCGTGGTGCGTTCGACCTCCGCGCGTCGGCGGGCTTCCGCGGCCGAGGCGCGAGACTGCTCCGCGTGGCCCGACTGCCGTGCACGCTCGCGTTCCCAGTCCGCATCGCGTGCGGCCACCTCTTCGTCTTCCCGCTGCTGCGCCTGCTCGCGCAGCCGCTCGTCGACGCGCGCGAGCACGGCCTCCTCGTCGGCGAAGGATTCGTCGCCGAGGTCCACGCCCATCGTCTCCTGCATGATGTCGCGCGTGACGCTGGCGTCCCGGCGCTGGTACTCGCCGTAGTCGTCGCCGCTGTTGCGTGTGAACACGGCGCGCATCTCGACATCGTGCGGGTCCACATCCAGCTGCATCAGCACCTGCTCGTGGATCATCCGCTGCAGCGTGCGGGTATCGGCCTTGCTCCAGTTGCGTTGAATCGCGGCGCGATCGAGCGCCAGCAGCCATTCCCGGTGCAGCGCGCGCTCCTTCTCGAGCAGTGGCAGGATCTCCTTCCGGTGCCGCTCGCGAAAACGCGGCTCCTCTTCCTGCCAGGCGTGCAGCCGCGCGCGCGCGACCTCGATGTCCTGCACGAGGCGGTTGAAGCGGCGCTGGGCCGGTGGCAGCTTGCTGCCGGACCGGCTGCCTGCCGGGCCCTGGGGAATGACGCGGAGTTGCTTGCTCATGGTGCTGGTCGTTGCTCGCGCGACGTGGGGGGGTCGTGCCCGCCGACGGGTGTGGTCGTCGTGTGGAGGTGCGCCCACGCATTGCGGACGGCCAACGTTAGCCGCGCGATCGCCAGCCTTCCAGCAGCAGGTTGCGTGGCGTCTGCGTGCGCGTGCAGAAGGTGCGCACGCGCACGTCGTAGCCCTGCGCCTGCAGGTAGTGCGCGCGGTCGAACACGATGCGCAGCTCGAGCACCCGGCGGAACGCGTGCCGCAGCAGCGCGAGGCGGCTGACTTCCGCGTGGCGGCGCCAGCCGTCTGTCTCGAATGCATCGAGCGTGAGCGCCGCCGGCAGCGCGAGCTGCTTGCGCGCGGCTGCCCAGCGCACGAAGTCCTGGAAACGCAATCGCAGCAGCGCTCGCGGTGCGGAGGGCACCGGCAGGTAGGCATCCACGCCACGCAGCTGGCGCTGCAGCGCGTCGAAACCGAGGCGCCATGCGCTCTCCTGCGCACGCTGACGTTGCCGACTGCGGCCTGAAGTCACGGTTTCCTGCACCGCGAGGTGGAGTTCATCTGCGCCAAGTTGCAGGGGTGACGCACGGCCGGGAACCGAGATTGCGCTGTCGTCGTCGTCGCACAGATGGTGGCAACAGGGCGAAATGCTGAGCCTCGGCACCGCGCAGGCAGGCGCAATGCGCAGCAGGCGAAGGTGCAGGCGGCCGCAGGCATGCAGCGCGACGGCGTGGGTTCCTGTGCCGAGGTGCCGAGCGGCATCTGCTGCCAGCACGTCCTGGGCATGCAGCAGCACCGGCAGGTTGCGTGTGCGTGCGAGCGCGTTGCCGGCCGCAACGAGGTTCGCGTTCTCCTCGAGTGCGATCCCGGACGTGCCGGTGCTGTGCGCGAGCCAGCGCGCGAGGTGCGCCTTGCCCGCGCACCAGTCCACGAAGTGATCCGCCTGCGCATGCGTGTGCGCATAGGCGTGGCGGCCACCCGACATCTCCTTGTCGCTGCCGGCAACGCCGTCGCGGCGCAGCGCGGCGGCGGGTGCATCGCTTCCTGGGATCGCCACGGCATGTGCGAAGGCGCGCACCTGTGCCCACTTGCGACCATCGATGCCCCACTCGAACCCGATCGGCACCGCCATGTCCGGGGACGGCGGCTCGACCGCGGGCAGTGCCACGAGTTCCGGCAGTGCCGCGATTGACGGAACGAAGCGCGCGAGTGCGACGGCGAGTGCCTCGGCGTCCGCCTCGAGTGCCTCGACGTCCGCATCGGAGCGTGCACACAGCCACGCGTGCAGTTCGGGATGCATCGCCTGCCAGGCTGGCTCGCCGCCGTGAAAGGGGCGCGGCCGCCAGAGCGCCTCGTGCTCGCGCAACGCGGTGTCCAGTGCGTCGAACCGTCGCGCAACATCGGGCTCGGACGCGGGGGCGTTGTCGCGGGGTCGCGGCTCGTGGGCTGTCAAGGAACGACAGCGGGCCCGAACGCTGCCCAGCGGGTGAACATCATCGACATCGTTGGTTCCTGCGCATCCGGCCCTGGCCCGCGCATGCGTACTCGTTTTCTGCCCTAGAAATCGATCCTGCCTGCGCCGTCGATACGTGCGGCACGGCCGCAGAACTCCGCCTTCGTCATCGCATCCATCAGCACCGGATCGGCGGTGTTTGCCCAGGTACGACGGCCATCGGGCAGCAGGGCTGCGCAGTGTGCGAGCTGCGGGCCGTCTGCGCCGTACATCACGGTGTAGCTCTCGACGGTCACCGCGCCTGCGAAGTCCACCACGGCGTCGCGCGATGGCAGTGCATCCACCTTGTCCTGCACGTCCTGGTGCCGGAACGCCTGCGCTGGCGCGTCCGTGGAGTACACGCCGAACGCATGCTTGGTGAGGAAGCCGCCATTGGCGGTGATCATGCCGTTCGTGCCGGCATCGCGGCGCAGTACCTCCACCATCGTGGCGATGCTGTGCATCACGTAGTTGTTCAGCGGGCCGCCCGCGAAGGTCAGGCCGCCCGTGACGGTCAGTGGCCGGTCCTGCGCCATGCCGAGCTCGTTTGCACCCACCTGTACCGCCACCGGGAAGCAGGAGTAGATGTCGATGTGCGCGATGTCGGTGATCGCGAGGCCTGCGAGCTCGAGCGCGCGGCCGCCGGCGATGCGGATCGCCGGCGAGCTGTGCAGGTTGTCGCGGTTCGAGGCGTGCAGGTGATCGTGGGCGTCGGTTCCTGCCCAGGCATAGACCCACTGCGATTCCGGGATGCCGAGACGGCGCGCCGTACCGACCGAGCACAGCAGCAGGGCGGCGCCCTGGTCCACGCGGCTGTTGGAGTTCATCAGCTTGGGGTAGGGGAAGCTGATGGGCCGGTTGTCCGGGCCCTGGGTGCGGATCACCTCCGCACTCACGCCGTCGCGCAGCCATGCGTGGGGATTGTGCTTCGCGACCTGCGCGAAGCCGGCCCACAGCTCGGAGATGCGGCGCAGGTGCGCGTCCATGGTTTCGCCGCGCGCATGCCGCAGCGCGTTCTCGAACATCGGGTACAGCTGGATCGGCGCGCGGATGCCGCGCGCCTTCTCGGCCGCGTCAGTCATCGACACGTCGTGGCCGATGTAGATGTCCGGCGTGCCTGGCGCTTCCGACCATGCGGGGCGGATGCCGAGCTTCTGCGCCTTGCCCTGGGTGTTGCCGCACTCGCCACCCGTGACGAGCACGACGTCGTTGCGACCCTCGAGGATGTCGAGACAGGTCTGGTTCACGGTCGTCTGCACCTGGTTGCCGCCGATCGGCGTGAGGCCGGTCTGTGCGGTCGGGCGACCGATGCGTTCGGCCACCACCCTCGCCGGGTTGCGGTAGGACCAGATGCCACGCACCACACGCACGCTGTCCACCTTCCCGAGCAGCGCGGGCGAACCCGTATCCTCGGCGGCCTGCAGGCTCGCGCGTACCATCAGCTCGAGCGGCTCGGCCGCCCTTTGGGGGTCAGCCTCGCGCTGTTCGACCTGGCCGACACCGACGATGACTGGCCAGCGATCCGAGATCATGGGCTGCTCCTGTGATTCCTGACGGGCGTGCAGTGAGCGCCAGGGTTGGACGAGAGTGCGACGCAGGGGTGTGCGACACGAAGGCGTGCGTAGCGGTGGGCGCGATTGTGTCGCGACGCCGATGGCGACGCCATTCCGGGAAGTCTGCGATCGCCGGGATGGCTGCGACAGCTGCAAGGACAGCCACGACCGTTCGAGCAGGGCAGCGCCCTCAACGGGCAGTGGGTGGAGCGATCGCGCGGCACGCCCGTGCCATTCGGGCCTCGAGCAACTGGATGTTGTGGTCGAGCTCCAGCGGGGTCAGCCGACTCGCGCGGCGAAGGCGGGTATACACGTCGCGCGCTTCGGCGTCCGCAGTGCAGCCAGCCGCTGTGCGGCCACCTGCATTCAGCACTTCGCCGAGCATCGTCAGGCTGACTGCGTGGTCACGCTGGCGCAATGCCTCCGCCGGATGGGCACGTGCACGCTGCCTGTCCATGGCCTCGATGGGCAGGAGGATGGCGAGTGCCTCGTCGGTGCGGCGGAGCAAGCCGAGGGACTGCGCAAACGCCGTGCTGATCACCCGCAGCTGCCGCACGGCGTCCTCGTCTGCCGGGTCGAACGCAAGCGCCGCGCGGGCTTCAACCACGCCCTGGGCGAGGATCGGTGCGGCCTCTGCGAAGCGGCGGCGTTCGGACAGCGTGCTGCCGAGATTCCAGCGCGCCCTGGAGAGTTGGGACAGCAGCGCGTTGTCGTCGGGCCAACGTCGGCGCGCGGCGGCGAGCAGTGCCATCTGGACGCGATACTCACGTTCGGCAGTGTCCAGTTCGCCGTTGTAGAAGGCCGCCTCGCCGAGCATGCCGACGAGCGTGGCGCGGTACCGCACGGCCGTGCTCGGGTCGGGGTGCGGCGGCAGCCGCAGTGCGGTGGCGGCGGCACGTGCCATCGCCGGAAATCGCCCCTGCCAGCCATGCAACGTGGCCTCGGCGATGTGCAGTCGGCGCTGCAGGTCCGCGTCGGTGCTTCCTGCGGCATCCAGGGTGGCGATCGTGGCGCGCGCGCCGGCGAGGAATCGTTCGGCGGCAGCGACATCGTTGTCGACATCGCTCGCCAGCATCGCCTGGTCGACCTGCACCAGCGCGCGCAGTCGGCGCGCGGCTGGCGCGTCGATCGCCGCCGCCATGCGCTCTGCGCGGGCGAGGTTGCGCCGTGCCGCGTCCGGCTGGCGAAGGTTCGGCCGGCCCTGCCTTGCCTGATGCTCGGCGAGCCGCCACAACCCGGCGGCTGCTTCGAGCGCCACGCTGTCGTCCGCGTGTTCCGCGCGCGCCAGCCGGTCCAGGTAGTGCTGCGCCACGCGCGCCACGTCCGCGCGCAGGGCGAGCGCGCGGGGCTGCTGCTGCAGGCGATCCAGCAGGTCGAACAGCAGGTAGCGTGCGGTGCCGCGGGCGTCCTGGTAACGCGCCGTTGCCTCGGCGCGTGCCTGCTCGGCCTGCAGGTAGTTGCCCAGCGCGACGATGGACGTGGCCGCGAGCAGCGCGAATGCGAACACCGTGGCTGCAACGCCGATTCGATGTCGTGCCACGAACCGGCGCGCGTGGTAGGCCGCACTGCCGTGCATCGCGACCACCGGCCGTTTCTGCTGCCAGGCGACGAGGTCGGAGATCAGTGCTGCCACGCTCGGGTAGCGGGCGTCTTCCCGGGCTGCGCCTGCCATTGCGACGATGGCCGCGAGTTCCGCGTCCTCGATCGCCTGCGCCCCGGGGCGATCGTCAGGTTCCGGCTGCCGGCGGGTTGCGCGCGGCGTGCCCCCCCGCGGCAACGTCAGCAGGTGTTCCAGCGTGCGCCCGAGCGCGAACACATCGTCGGCAATGGACGGACTCGCGCCCGCGGCACGCTCCGGGCTCGCGAACGCCGGTGTCATCGGTTGCGCTGGAACGGGGGTGGCATCATCCGCCGCCGACGGTGTGTCGCCGAGCAGGTGTGCGATGCCGAAGTCCAGCAGCTTCACCTGGCCGTGGGCGTCCACGAGGATGTTCGAGGGCTTCAGGTCTGCGTGGGCGACAAGCCGGCCGTGGGCGAACTGGACTGCGTCGGCGGCGCGCAGGAACGTGGCGATGCGCGCTTCCAGTGGTGCGTCCTGCAGCGCCTCGTCGATCGGCCTGCCGTCGACGTACTCCATGACCAGGTACGGGCGCGCCGGCGATGCCCGTGCAGAGGCGCCTGCAGCATCGGCGTTGCCGGTGGTGCCCTCTGCAACACCGCCGTCGATCAGGCGTGCGATGCCGGGATGTTCGAGGCGGGCGAGGATGCGGCGCTCGGCGGCGAACGCGTTGCCGGCGCGACCGGTCAGGCGGGGGTGGATGAACTTGACCGCGACCTGCTGTTCGTACAGACCGTCGTCGCGCACGGCGTGCCAGACGGTACCCATGCCACCCTGACCGATGCGCTCGAGCAGCCGGAACGGGCCGACGCGTGCTGGCGGCGGCGCATCGTCGTCCAGTGCGGTCCGGTCGCCTGGAAGCTGCGTTGGCATGCGCCGTCCAGCGCCGTCAAGCCGCGCCTCGAGTTCACATACCCGGGCGATGACTTCTGCCGTCTCGTTGCGAAGGAGGCGGCGGCGCAGGCGCGCATTGGCGGGCCAGCCCACGAGTCGTTCGAGCAGCGCGAGTGCGCGCCGCTCGATCTCAGGTGATGCGTGGGTCATCGAGATGGTCGAGCAGCCAGGCCCGTGCGGCCTGCCAGCGCCGCTTCACGGTGCGCGGCGCCAGACCCGTCTCCGCGGCGGTCTCCTCGATGGTCATGCCGAGCATGAAGCGCAGTTCGACGATGCGGGCGTGCTCCGGAGAGTGCGATTCGAGTGCGGCGAGTGCGGCATCGAGCTCGTCGAGCCCCAGGGCTGTTCCATGCCGTTCGTCTGGCCATGCGGTCGCGAACGTGGGCTCGTGGCGCTTCGCTGCCCCGGATTTTCGACCCTCGTCGATCAGGATCCGGCGCATGGTGCGGGCTGCGAGTGCAAGCATGTGGGCGCGGCTGCCGACGCCGAGGTTGCTGGCACGGATCAGCCGGATCGCCGCTTCGTTCGCGAGCTCCGTGGCCTGCAGCAGTCGCGCCGCGCTGTCGCCCGCGATGATCCGCCGGGCGATGCGCCGCATGTCGGCATAGCAGGCCGCAAGCACGTCGGACGACAATGCCAGGGCCTGCTCGCCGACTGTCGATTCGTCTACCCCTGCCAACGAACAGCTCCAGGTGCGTGGTGTTCCGAGTGTGCCGGCTTCGCGCGTCGGCCGTGCGGGCCGGACGGGGCCAGTGCACGGACGGTTGTCATCCAGCCGGCGCCTGGGTTCAACGGCCCTGTGCATTCGTCTGGGATCGTCAATCGTGCGACCGTCCCCGCCGGGCAGAGCAAAGCACAACGAGTACGGCGAGGGGTACACGGCGTGCTGCCGCAGCGGCAGCGGACGCGATGGAATGTCCGAGCAGCCTGCGCGAACGCGAGACCGCCGATACGCCCGCATGCCTTAGCATCGGCAGCCGCTGCGCTACCCGAGCTGCGCCGCTCCCAGCTGTGTCATGGCCAGCTGCACCAATTCCGTTGCCACTGTCCCCGGTTGAGCCGATGCCCGCATGATCCCGATCTGGATGGCCATCGTCGGCGCGCTTGTCGCCGCGGCCTTTTCCGCACTGCTCGTGCGGCTGGCACTCGAACGCCGGCACGCGAGCGCGCAGTCGTCGCTGCAGGTGCAGCTGCACGCGCTCGAGCTGGAACGGGCCGAGGTGCGTGCCCGCGGGGAAGCGGAACGGCAGGCGAGTGCGGAGAAGCTGGCGCTGCTGCAGGACGCGCGGGCGCAGCTCGGCGCACAGTTCCAGCAGCTCGCCGGCGACATCCTGGAGGACAAGTCGCGCCGCTTCGGCGAGCAGAACCGCGCGGCAATCGACGCGCTGCTGGCCCCGGTACGTGAACGCCTGCAGGCATTCCAGGGCAAGGTGGAGGAGGTGCACCTCAACGACACGCGCGAGCGCAGCGCCCTGGCGGAACAGGTACGCCAGCTGCTCGAGCTGAACCGGCAGCTGAGCGACGACGCGCAGAACCTTACCCAGGCACTGAAGGGCTCGAGCAAGGCCCAGGGCATCTGGGGCGAGCTGATGCTGGAGCGGCTGCTCGAGGCGTCGGGCCTGCGTCGTGGCGAGGAATACGAGGTGCAGGTCGCGGTGCTGCGAGAGGATGGCAGCCGCGGCCAGCCGGACGTGATCGTGAACCTGCCCGGCGAACGCTGTCTCGTCATCGACGCCAAGGTGTCGCTCGTGGCCTGGTCGGAGTACGTGGCGGCGGACGACGATGCCGGCCGCGGCGCCGCGCTTGCGCGCCATCGCACGTCGGTTCGCCAGCACATGCGCGGGCTGTCCGAGCGAGACTATCCGGCAGCACTCGGTGGTCGCACCCAGGACTTCGTGCTGATGTTCGTGCCGATCGAGCCAGCGTTTCTGCTGGCGATCGCGGATGATGCGCAGCTCTTCACCGACGCGTGGCAGCGCAACGTGCTGCTCGTGAGCCCCTCGACACTGCTGTTTGCACTGCGCACCGTGGCGCACCTGTGGCGGCAGGAGGCCCAGCGCAGCAACGCCCAGGAGATCGCGCGGCGCGGTGCGGCGCTGTACGACCGGCTCGTGACCTTCGCGGAGGAGTTCGAGCGCGTGGGCGAGCGCCTGACGCAGGCGCGCAACAGCTTCGATGATGCGCGTGCACGGCTGGCGACCGGGAAGGGCAATGTGGTGCGCCAGGCCGCCATGCTGCGCGAGCTCGGCGTGAAACCGGCAAAGACCTTGCCCGAGGGGCTGCGCGCCCTCGACGAAGCGGATCTGGACACACCATGAGCGATGCCTTGACCAAAGCCCTTCACCCGGCACTCACAGATGCACGCGGCGGCCGGCTATCCGTCGGCCAACGGCTCGGCTATGGCGTGGGCGACCTCGGCATCAATTTCTACTTCGGGCTCGCCACTGCCTACCTGCTGTACTTCTACACGGACGTGTTCGGGCTGTCGGCTGCCGTCGCGGGATCGGTGTTCCTCGTTGCGCGAGTGATCGATGCGGCGGTAGACCCGCTGATGGGCGTGATCGCCGATCGCACGCGAACGCGCGCCGGCCGCTTCCGGCCCTGGCTGCTGTGGGGCGCACCGCCGCTGGCGCTGCTTACCGTCTCGCTGTTCAGCGCTCCACAGCTCGATGCCCAGGGCAAGGCGCTGTGGGCCTACGCGACCTACATCGCATTCGGCATCGCCTATACGGCCGTGGCGTTGCCCTACGCCGCACTCACGCCGACGCTGACCCAGCACCACGAGGAGCGCACCACGCTCTCGACCGTGCGCATGGGCTGTGCCTTCGCCGGCTTCTACGTGATCTCTGTGGCGACCGACCCGCTGGTGCGGCTGTTCGATTCCCCCCAGCAAGGCTGGCAGGTGGTTGCAGCGGGCTACGCGACGATCGCGACGCTGCTGCTCGTCGTCTGCTACCTGAGCACGCGCGAGGCCCCCGTGCTCGCGAGCGCACCGGTGGTGTCGCTGCGCGAGAGCCTGCGGGCGGTGCGCAGCAACGGGCCGCTGGTGATCGTGATCCTGGTGTTCATGGGCGGGCTTATGTCGTTCAACGTGCGCACGGCCACCGCGATCTACTACTGCAAGTACGTGCTCGAGCGGCCGGACCTCATCGCCGCCTACTTCGCCTGGACCATGCCGGTGATGATGGCCGGGCTGTTCGGCGTGCCCTGGCTCGCGCGGCGTGTGGGCAAGGCACGGGCGGTGATTGCCGGTGCGCTGCTGACGATATGCGGCGGCATCGGGCTGTATCTCACGCCCGTGCAGGCCGTGGAGCAGGCGCTGTTCTTCTGCTGCGTGATGGCGCTCGGCGGTGCGCCTGTGGCGGTGATGGGCTGGTCGATGACGGCGGACACCGTGGACTACGCCGAGTGGCGCACCGGTGTGCGTGCGGATGCCCAGACCTACTCCATCGCTGCCTTCTTCCAGCAGCTCGCGGCTGCATTTGCCGGCGCCGGCGTGGCGGCGCTGCTCGCGGTCTTCGGCTATGTGGCCAACGAGGCGCAGACAGCTGATTCGCTGCACGCGATCCTGATGATGATGAGCCTGGCACCCTGCGCCATCATGCTGGTGGTGATTGCCGCCTGCCTCATCTACCCGCTGGACTCCCGCCGGCACGCGGAGATTGCCGCCGCGCTGCACCTGCGACGAGCGGCGGCCAACGACTGAACGGAGGGGGCATGGCAGAGGGCACGGCAACGCGCGAGGGCGCATTAGAATCGATGCCCGCGAACGCGGGTTCGCGGGCGCAGGCAGACTGCAAGCATCCTGCAGGCACCGTGCGGCCGGTGATCGACCGCAACCGCTGCGAAGGCAAGGAAGACTGCGTTCGCGAATGCCCCTGCGACGTGTTCGAGATCGGGCAGCTCGGCGCCGCCGAGAAGGCGGGCATGAGTGCGCTCGGGCGCGTGCGCGCCTTCTTCCATGGCAGTCGCCAGGCCTTTGCCGTGCGCGCGCAGGACTGCCACGGCTGCGGACTCTGCGTGGCGAAGTGCCCGGAAGGGGCGATCAGGCTGCAGCGCAGCTGACCGCCACTGACTGAGCGGCTCCTGCGTGGGTGCTGGCTCAGGCTGCCGCAGCGCCGGACCAGTCCGCGTGGTAGTCCGTCAATGCCTGGAAGCGCGTGGGTGCGCGCAGTCCCAGACGCGCCCGCACGCTGGCCAGCGGCTCGGCGAGCAGTGCTTCCCAGTCCTGTGCGGGCAGCCATTCGGCGCGGCGGCCGTTGCGCCAGCCCTGCCAGGCCGCCTTGAAGATGGCGCTCGCCGGCTGCCCCGCCTTGCGCGCTTCACTCGCGACCTTCATGGCGCCGATCAGGGCGATCACGCCGAGGCCCAGGTTGTGCGTCTGCGCATGGGAGAACGCCACCACGCAGACCTCGCCGAAGGGCCGGGTGGAGTAGCCGGTCACCACGTGCCACAGGTCGTGCTGGTCGCGCAGGCGGCGGCCGTAGAGGCCCTCGTCTTCCGTCAGGTAGCTGTACTGGCCGTCCACCGGCTCGCTCGCCTCCACCAGACCATCCGCCGTGATCCCGGCCGCCTCGGCGAACTTCAGGTAGGCGCGGCCGAGGGAGCCCTCGGGGAGGAGCGCGAGGGCGGCGCGATCGCTCAGCCGGGCGACCAGGTCGCGGCGCTCGGTGAGCACGGCACGGCCGACCTCGGTGCGGGCAAAGCGGGCGTGGCCGCGTTCGATGGAGTCGCCGGCGAGGGCACGGGTGATGACGAACACCTCGTCGGTGCGTTCCGGATCGGCGATCAGGTTGCGCAGTGCGCGCAGGGCAACGAGTGGCTGGCGGCGATTCATGTCGACTCTCGATGGGGCTGGCGTGGGTGTGGCGTTAAGGTGCGCCTGATGCCGGCTGCCCGAGCCGCTTGATCGGCGGTCTGTGGGGCTGGGACACCTTGCACCTGGTCCTGTATCTACATGAATGTAGATAACGGCGGGCAGTCTAACGCTATCGACATTAGTGTCAATAAGAGAATTGCAACTTCGGGGAACGTGAATGGCCGTGCGGGCGCGACGTGTACGAAGAACGCCGGAACAGGCGCGCGAGGAAATCCTGCAGTCGGCGCGTGCGCGGCTGCTGGCGCAGGGGATCGAGGGCCTGAAGATCGCCGATGTCGCCCGCGACGTCGACATGAGCCATGCGACGCTGCTGCACCACTTCGGCAGCAGCGAGGGCATGCGCGCCGCGCTGGTGACGAGGATGGGGGGCGAACTGCTGACCGAGTTGCTGGCCATGCTCGACGGCTCGCCGCTGCAGCCCGAGCGACGCGACGCCTGGCTCGCAAAGACCTTCACCACGCTGGCGGACCCGCGACACGGGCAGCTTTTCGCCTGGCTCGCACTGCAGCCGCTGGCGGCTGGCGAGCCGGGCCGGCCAGGTGCACGCGTCGGACCGCCCGCGGAGCTTTTTGCGGAGCTGCTCACGCGCATGCAGAAGGTGATGCCGCTCGAGCAGGCGCGATTCATCGTGATGCTGGTGGTGACGTCGGCGATCGGACTCGGGGTGTCGCGTGGCTGGCTTGGCGAGATGGGCCTGCCTAACGACGACGGCGCGATCACACGCTTCGTCGGGCTGCTCGGCCGGTTGCTGCCGACGCCGGCAGGGGCAACGACCGCAGGCGACGCCCCTGCCGGGTCCGGGACTCGCGGGTAGGTCGACCCATGCGCGCCATTCGGCGCAGGTGCTGGCGGTCCTGATGGCGATCACTGTCTACGCTTCACGACAGACACCTGGTGAAGCGGGCCCGACGATGCGTGATCGAGCGAGGAACAGGCGTGTCGCCCGATGCGGTGGCTGCCCGCGACTCCCTGGTGGCTGATGGACAGGCCCGCGCATGAGCGCTGAGCACGCGAAGCCCGGGCGCAGGAAGCGACCCCGCGCCGCTGCTGCGCCCGCCGGTCGAGCTGCGCGTGCGGCCGCCGACGTGGTGCACGTGCTGGTGGCGACGGCTGACGACGAGCGCCGGCTGCGCCTGCGGCAAGTGTTGCGCGCGCGCGGGCTCGTCGTGCTTACGGCGGGCGATGGCCCATCCGTGATCGAGACCCTGCAGCACACGCGCGTCGATCTGGTGCTGCTGGATGGCGAGTGCTTGCCGCCGGATGCCTGCCGCATCTGCCGGGCGATCCGCCGCCTCCCGGGCGGCACCGACCTGCCTGTACTGCTGTTCGCGGAGGCCGAGGACAAGCGCCTGATCCGACGGGGCTTCGGTGCCGGCGCGACCGATGTGGTTTGGCGGCCACTGGTCGATGCTGCACTCGTGCACCGCATGCGCTACCTGGTGCGCAACGCCGAACTCCTCACCCAGCTGGCCGCACTGGTACGCGCAAGCCCGGACCAGGTGTTCCGCTTTCGCCGCAGCAATGACGGCTTCGATGTGCTCGCACATGAAGCGCTGGCGCGGAGCGGTGGCGCGGGGCCGGAGATCGGACTCATCCAGCAGCTCGTGAGCCCGCGGACTGTCGACGAGGTGCGCGAGGGCATGCATCGCGCGCTGCAGTCCGGGCGTCGCCAGGAGGTGAGCTTCGCCAGCGACCACGGCGACAGCACCAGCAAGGGCGCGACCGAGAGCCGCGGCCGGCGCGAATACGAGATGCGGCTCGTTGCCGGCGGTGCCGACGAGGGGCTCGCCTTCGTCCGCGATGTGACGGCGCGGCGCCGGGTGGAGGGGCTGAACGTGCGGCTCGCGCGTGCGCTCGACCAGTCGTCGAACGCGCTGGTGATCCTCGATGGCGACACGCTGCGCATCCAGCACGCCAACCGCAGCATGGTCGAGAGCTTCGGCGGCGAGGTACGGGACCTGCTAGTGTTCGACCTTGTGCCACCCGAGCACCGCCAGGCGCTGGAGGATGCGATCGCGCAAGTGCGGGCGGGCGGCGCGGAGGGCGCCTGGTCGAGCGTGCTGCGGCGCATGGACGGCAAGCAGTTCCCGATGGACGCACGCATCCAGGCATGGGAGGACGAGTACGGGCGCATCCTGATCCTCAACCTGCAGGACGCCACCGAGCGCGCGCGCAACGAGGCTCGCATTCGTCACCTTGCTTACTACGACGAGCTCACCGGGCTCGCCAACCGCCAGTTCCTGCGCGAGTACCTCGCGCGTGCCATCGCTCGCGCCACGCGCGATTCGCGCAGCGTCGCGCTGCTGTTCCTGGACCTCGACCGCTTCAAGCGCATCAACGACACCCTGGGCCACACCGTCGGTGACAAGCTGCTGCAGCATGTGGCGGAACAGCTGAAGACCTGCTTCCGCGCAGAGGACCTCGTCTCGCGCATCGGCATGGACGATGGCGCGACGGTGGCACGCCTCGGCGGTGACGAATTCACCATCGTGCTGACGGACCTGCACGACCGCGAGGACGCGGCACGCGTGGCGACGCGTGTGATCGAGCGACTCTCCATCCCTGTGATGCTCGAGGGCCGGGAGGTGGTGGTGACCCCCAGCATCGGCATCGCCGTGACACCTGAGGCGGGCAACACCCCGACCGCGCTGATCAAGAACGCGGATGTCGCCATGTACGAGGCGAAGCAGCGCGGCCGCAATCGCTACTGCTTCTACGAAGACGGCATGGCTGACCAGACAATGGTGCGGCTCGACCTCGAGGAGGCGTTGCTGCGCGCCCTCAGCCACGATGAGTTGCGGGTCCACTACCAGCCGCAGGTACGCCTCGACACCGGCGAGATCGTCGGCATGGAGGCACTGCTGCGCTGGGAACATCCCAGGCTTGGCCTGATCCCGCCGAACGACTTCAGCCCGCTGGCGGAGGAGACAGGGCAGATCGTCGCCATAGGCGAGTGGGTGCTGCGCACGGCGATCCGGCAGGCCGCCGCGTGGCGCTGCGATGGCGTGGGCGTGCGCGTGTCCGTCAACGTGGCGGTGCACCAGATCGCCAGGGGTGGTTTCGATGTGCTGGTCGCGGCGCTGCTCGGGGAGTTCGCGCTGCCGGCCGCGCTGCTCGAGCTCGAGGTCACGGAGACCGCGCTGATCAGCGAGGGCGAGGTGGTGGCGACGCTTGCCCGCCTGCGTGCGCTCGGCGTCTGCATCGCCGTGGACGACGTCGGCACCGGCTACTCCTCGCTGGCAGTGCTCAAGCGGTTGCCCGTGGACGTGGTGAAGATCGACCGCGGCTTCGTGACGGATGCGGACGTGAATGCCGATGATGCGGCCATCGTCGAGTCGATCGTCTCGATGGCGCATACCCTTGGTCGCGACCTCGTGGCCGAGGGCGTTGAACGCACGGCCCAGGCAGACCTGCTGCGACGCCTGCGCGTGCAGCGTGCCCAGGGCTTCCTGTTCCATCGGCCGCTGCCGCCTGCGGAGGCAAGCGCGTTGCTGCTCGGACAGTCGCATGCGGCGATCGCAGGCGCAGGCGTGATGCCTGCAGGCGGTGACGTGGCAGTCGAACGCCGGCGGGCGCCGCGCCTCGGTGCTGGTCCGGTTGGGATGCTGCCCGCACTTGGCGTGCTGGTGCCGCCGGCGCTGCAGTGAATCGCATCGGCTGAGTTGCCGGCGGGCACTCCACCGCGCAGCGGCAGGATGGATCGCAAGCGAACGCGCTCGGCCACGCACCCTGCGAGCCTGCACTTCGGGCGAGAATCCCCGCCCGTGTTCCCGTGCCGCCCGCCCATGCTGAGCTATCGCCATGTCTTCCATGCCGGCAACCTCGGCGACGTGCTGAAGCACCTGGCGCTGCTTGCCGTGCTGCGCGCGGCCACGCGCAAGGAAACGCCGCTCGCCTATCTGGAGAGCCATGCTGGCGCCGGCAGCTACGTGCTGCATGACGACGGTCCCTGCGAGTACCGCAGCGGCATCGAGCTGCTGTGGAACGCCCGCCAGGAGATCGCCGACCCCTTGCTTCGTGACTACCTGCAACTCGTGCTGCGCGCGCAGTCCCGTGGCACCCCGGTGCCGGGCGACGCGCTGCCGGAACTCGCGACCGAGGTGCAGCTGCGGCGCTATCCAGGCTCACCCTGGTTCGCCCGCGCCTGCCTGCGACCGCCGGACGACCTGTGGCTTGCAGAGCTGCATCCCGCGGACTATCCACGTCTCGTGGACCTGTTTCGGGATCGTGCGTACGTGCATGTCGAGCGCATGGACGGGCATTCGCTGCTGCGCGCGCAGTTGCCGCCGAAGGCGCGCCGCGGTGTGGTGCTCATCGATCCTGCCTATGAGCTGGCGGATGAGTCCGACCGCGTGCTCGCCTCGCTCGCGGATGCGTTGCGACGCTTCGGCCACGGCACCTACCTTGTCTGGGCGCCCTTGCGCGGCAAGGCGGAACCCGGGCGCATGGAGCGCGCAATGATCCGACTTGCACCTGCCAAGCTGTTGCGGGTGGCATTCACGCCGCAGGACGTGCCAGGCATGGAGCACCCATCGCTCGGTTCGGTGCTGTGGTTGCTGAATCCGCCGTTCCGCGTGGACGACGCGCTGCGCGCTGCCTTCGCCGAGTGCGCGCCGCTGCTTCGCGTCGAGACGGAGGTGCGCTGGCTGCTCGGCGCCTGACGGATTCTCCCGGGTGCGGGCCGTGCAACGAGGGCAGGGCGCCTACATCTGCCGGAACGCGCCGGCATAGCGCTGGCTCACGCGCAGCCTTTCTGGCCGTGAGCGCAGCGTCAGCACAAAGCGGCCGCGCAGGTCACGCCGGGCCTCGGCGACCTCGCCGACGTTGACGATGAGCGAGCGATGCACGCGCCAGAAGCGGTCTGCATCCAGTTCGTCCTCGAGTTCCGACAACGGCTTGCGCAGCAGCAGCTCGCGATCGCGCGTCTTGACGGTGGTGTACTTCAGGTCGGCCTCGAAGTAGACGACTTCGTCGACATGCACGAGCTCCACCCGGTCTGCATGCCCTGCACGCAGCCACTGCAGTGCACGGCCCGCCGCTGGACGTGCAACATGCTCGTCTGCGCCCGGTGCCCGCTTGCCGGCATCCAGATCAGCCAGCAGCTTTCGCAGCATCTCGCCGGCCGCGTGCTGCACGGCGGTGCTGTCGCCATCGGCGACCTGCGCGCGCGCGTCGTCAAGCCTGCTGCGCAGCCGGCGCACCGTCTCGCCGAGGCGTTCGCGCGTCACCGGCTTCAGCAGGTAGTCCACGGCCGCGCGCTCGAAGGCGGCGACCGCGTGCTCCTCGAACGCGGTGACGAACACCAGCGCGATGTCTTCAGGGAGCGCACGCGCCACGCCGAAGCCGTCGAGACCGGGCATGCGGATGTCGAGGAACACGATGTCCGGATCGTGCGCGCGCACCATGGCAAGCGCCTCGCGGCCGTTGCCGGCGATGCCATCGATGCGCAGCTCGGGCCAGAGCGTGCGCAGCTCTCGGGCCAGGTGTTCCGCGAGCGCCGGCTCGTCGTCGGCGATGATCGCGCGGTAGGGGCTCGTCATGGCGATGTCCCTCGTCCTGCGCAGGCGGCAGGCGCTCAGGTGGAGGATGGCAGGCGGATCTCGGCGATCGTGCCTGCGGGTTCGTTGGCATACAGGCGCAGGCTGCCGAGCTCGCCATACAGCGCGCGCAGGCGGTCGCGCAGGTTCGGCAGGCTGGTGCCGCCGTCAGCCCGAGGTGGGGTGGCCTGCACGCCGAGGCCGGTGTCCGCAACGCGCAGCAGCAGCGTGCCGTCGTCAGCGCGCAGCCGCACGTTCACGCAACCGCCGCGTTCCGCGGGCTCGATGCCGTGGCGCACCGCGTTCTCCACCAGTGGTTGCAGCATCAGTGGCGGCAACGCCTGCCCGCGCAGTTCGGTTGGGCAGTCGATTGCGAACTGCAGGCGTGGCCCCATGCGGATCTGCTGGATGCGCAGGTAGGCATCGACGACGTCGAGTTCGTCGCCGACAGTCGCCTGGGCCTGGCGGGTGCGGCGCAGCGACGCCCGCAGCAACTGGGTGAGCTGCTCCAGCAGCAGGCGCGCGCGCGGCGGATCGACGTCGATCAGGCTGATGACGTTCGAGAGCGTGTTGAACAGGAAATGCGGCTCCATCTGCGCCTGCAGGACGCGCAGCTGCGCGGTGGCGAGCTGGCGCGCCTGCTCGGCGCCCTGCAGCCGCCGCAGGTCCAGCTCGCGGCGCATGCTCGCAAGACCCTGCATCGCCGCGAACCCGAGCGCGCCCAGCACGCCGAACAGCACGCCGATGCCGATGCCGTCGCGGCCCGCTCCGGAGAAGAAGAACAGCAGGTCTCCGGCGAGGTAGAGCCCACCGAGGCCCAGGCCCGCCGTGAGGCCGGCGGGCACGGCGAGCAGCTGCAGCAGGCTCGCCGGCACCCGGTCGCCCAGCAGTGCCTGCACCGTGAACGAACTGGCAAAGATCGACATGCCGATGCAGCACGAGATCACGAGGTTCTGCATGAAGCCGTCGTAGACCGTCGCGAGGGCGATGGCGATGAGCACGCAGAACGCCAGCGTGGCCAGGGCGCTGCCGAACAGGGGATGGCGGATGAACCAGTCGGTGAGCATCAGTCGGGTTCTCGAATGTCGGGAGCCTGCGCGTGCGCGCCCGGGCATGTCGCGCCGGCAGATGGGCGTGCAGCGGCGGGCACGAAGCTGCATGCAGGCAGCACGAACTGGCAGCCGTCGGACAGTGGGAGCCGGTATCGTCGGGCATCGTCTGCCACGCGTGCATCAGGCCATCGCATGCTCGAACTCGCGCTCGTCTCGTTCACGACCTTCTTCACCACCATCGGCCCGGTCGAGGCAGCCGTTGTCTTTGCCAGCCTGTCGCTCCGGCTGTCGGCGTCGGAACGGCGGCGCACGGCCCTGCGCGGCGTGGTCATCGCCGCGCTCATCCTGTTGCTGTTCGCGCTGTTCGGACAGGCCGTGCTCGACGTCATGGGCATCTCGCTGCCGGCGCTGCGCGCGGCGGGCGGCGTGCTCCTGCTGCTGCTGGCCATCGAGCTGGTGTTCGGTCGCGACTCCGGGGCAACCACGGCCACGGCAGACGAGACGGACGAGGCGCGGCAGAAGGCCGAGCGGGCACAGGACATCTCGGTATTCCCGTTGGCGATGCCGCTCATTGCGGGCCCCGGTGCCATGGGCGCAGCGATGCTGATGATGGCGGACGCCGGCGATGACGTTGCCCGGCAAGGCGTGGTGATTGGCGTGCTGCTCGGCGTGCACCTGCTGACGCTCGTGCTGCTGCTGCTTGCCGGCCCGTTGCAGCGCGTGCTGGGCGTGACAGGCACGCACGTGGTGAACCGCATCTCCGGCGTGCTGCTCGCGGCACTCGCGATGCAGTTCCTGTTCGACGGGCTGGCGGCGTCCGGGGTGTTTCACCCCGGCTGATGCACGTGGCATCCGCACCCGGCAGCTCTACCCGGCATCCATACCCGGCAGCCATGCCCGGTGTCAGAGGATCGCGATGCCGCCCGACAGGTAGGGATGCAGTAACCACATCGCGATCGTCAGCGGTGCGGCGATGGCGAGCGGCAGCACGAGTTCGCCCGGGACAAGGCGATTGCGCCCGGTGGCGATGGCCACGAATGGCACCAGCGAGGTGCGGGCCGCGAACTGCGGCCATGCCGGCAGCGTCGACTTGCGGCGGTCCATGGCCAGCATGCCGAGCGCGGAGACGAGCCCCATGCTGCCGAAGAACGCGATCGACGCGAGATCGCCGTTGGCGACGAGATGCGAGCTGGACCACAGCAGCAGGCCCCACTGCACGGGATGGCGGGTCACGCGCAGCATGCCGCGTGGCTCCTCCGCGAGCTTGGCCTCGGCACCGACGTTGGTGGGGTTCGGCACGGTGAATCCACCGACGACGAGGAACAGCGCCAGTGGCATCGCGAGCTTCGGCAACAGGGTGAGCGGTGGCCAGAGCAGCGGCGCGTGCACGGTGTTGTTGTAGGTCAGCACGAGCGCCACCAGGGTCGCGAAGGCCAGCACCGAGTAGATGCCAAGGTAGGCCTGCTGGCCGTAGCGGGCGAGCAGCATGCCGCGCAGGCCGGTACTGCTCACGCCCACGTGGGTCGCGAAGAACGAGAGTCCGGCGATCCACACCCAGTGCATGTCCATGTGGTTTCCTCTGCTGCGTGAAGTGGCGGCTGCGTGAAGTGGCGGCTGCGTGAAATGGCGGCGCTACGTACCACGGCGGGCCATGTGGCGTGGTGCGGGATTGTGCGCCGCTGCTGGCCAGCGACAAACGGGTGCCGCCCGGGGCGCATGTCATTCACGTTGCCGGAACGGCAAACTCGCGCCTTTCCCACCTGTGGATCTGGAGACGGGCAATGGCTGAGCTGGTGACGATCGATGTTCAGGATGGCGTGGCGGACGTGCGGCTGAACCGCCCGGAGAAGATGAATGCGCTCAGCCAGGACATGTTCGCGGCGATCAGCGCCGCAGGTGATGCCATTGCCGTGCGCGGCGACGTGCGCGTGGTGGTGCTGTCGGGGAACGGCCGTGCGTTCTGCGCCGGACTCGACATGGGCAGCTTCCAGGGCATGGCGGGCGGTGAGGGTGCCGGTGCGGTGCCGGTGCGTCTGGAGCCGACGGCCGAGCGCCCCGAAAACCACGCCCAGCGTCCGGCGATGGTGTGGAAGCGGCTGGCGGTGCCGGTGATCGCGGCGGTGCACGGG
>SXGT01252069.1_pt1 | contig 30197 bp, 31 predicted proteins | sample 3176221 | NCBI WGS metagenome assembly SXGT01 (sample SAMN11356862, study PRJNA531348) | freshwater metagenome | isolation source: freshwater sample F1-120 | place: China: Fuxian Lake, Yuxi | collected 2017-12-25 | reverse complement strand
GAAGCAGTCGACGGGGCACACGTCCACGCAGTCGGTGAACTTGCAGTTGATACAGGGTTCGGCCACGACGTACGCCATGTTTCTCCTCGATCACTCCAGCCTGCGCGGCGGTTCAAAACGGCCGACCCCTTTAGGCGACGCGTGTCGGCCCGATGGGGTCGGGGCGTCTTGTACCCAAGGCCGCCCCTCATGTCACGCGAGTACCCGCAACGCGCTGCTAGGGTTCCTCTGGCTAACGATCAGCTCGTGCGCGGCACACGAGGTCGTGGTGGTCGAAGTGGGCAGCTCGGCCTGGATCGCGGCGTCGGTCGACGCCGCCGTGGACGCGGTCCCCGAGTATCGGCATGGCCGGCGGCGTGGGCTCCGAATCGGGCAGTGTCGCCCAGGCTCCCTGCTCTCCGAGCTCCAGCTCCGAGAGGGCGACCTCGTCACGATGATCGCGGGCTTCGCTTGTGACGATTTGTTGGCCTGCCGGAGCGGTGTCCAGGCGCTGCAACGCGCGCTCAGAGAACGCGTGGACTTCGAGCTGCTCGTGGAGCGCGACGGGCGGCTCGTCACGCTGACGGTGCGGTGGGCCGCCCCCAGCCCCCTCCCGGACGGCGGCTGACTCGCCAGCTCCCGGGCCACTTCCCGGGCCGTCGTTCGTGCAAGGATACGCGTGTGACGGTAAGGTTCGCGTGTGAATGGTCGTGCCGTCAGCTGTCTCCCGCTTTTGGTCTCGGCCTGCGGGTTCACGTTCGATCTGGAGGGTCGCTGCTTCCAGGGCGAACCGTGCGCCGACGCGGGCACGGTGGCCGACGTGGATACGAACCCGACCGGCGACGACGACAAGGACGGCGCCAAGAACAGCGGCGACATCTGCCGTGAGGTCTGGAACCCCACCCAACTGGATTACGACGAAGACGGTGCGGGCGACGAGTGCGACGCTTGCCCGTTCGTCGCGAGCCGCGAGCCCCCGTGCTACGAGAGCTGGGAGCTGGCCCAGCTCGACGGCGAGTGGGAGGGGTTCCGCGTTTCGCACGAGGGTGAGGTAGGCCTCGTCGGCGTTCCGCCGGCCGTTACGGTCGAGGCGCTGTCGCTCGAGCTCTCCGGCGGCTCCTGGGCCAACGTCCAGAAGCCGGAAGACGCGAAGACAGCAACCCTCACGAACACCGCGGTCGCGACCCTGGCGCGGCTCGGCGGGTCCGCCGCCGACGGGGTGCTGATCGTGGACTCCCGTCGCGAGCTGATGGTGGGGCACACGGTCACCCGCAGCGGCAAGGCCGAGGGCGCGGCGGCCCCTCCGAACCTGGTGATCCTTTTGCGGAAGCGCCGGTACCACGGCGGCGTGCTCGCCGACACCCCGCTGGCGGAGACGCGAGCGCCGGAGAACCGCCCCGCCGAGCGTACGTGGCGCCTGCACGGTCTCCTCGACGTAGACGCGGTGACGAAGCGGCGCCTCACCGTGCAGGCCGCGTTTCGAACGCTTGTGTCGGAGAAGGCGCTCGAGATCCAGGGGCACTCCGGGGGAAATGAAGGCCTGGCGTACGCCTTCGAGCAGGGTCTGCACCTCCCCGGGCAGGAGAAGGCCAAGCTCCCCTTTGCCACGGGCGGCGATCTCGAGGAGTCGTTGGCGCGCACGCGCCTGATCGTCCCGCTCCAGGACGCGACCATCTCCGCGCTGGACCTCGTGGGCCACGTGTCGTTCTCGCGCGACGTCGGGGTCTTTCGGTTCGACCCGAACACGCCAGCCGGCGAGGACGTGCGCGGCTTCTTCCTCGTCACGGAGACCACCGCCGAGTCGGCGAAGCCCGATCCCCGACTACGCCGCTGGGGCGCGATGGGGCTCCTGCGAGAGGCCTCTGCCCTGCTCTACGTCCCGGACCGCCCCGAGACGGGGAGCGTGGTCGGGCTCCAGCTACACGCCGAGAGCGCCGTCTCAGGGGTGATCGAGGCCGCCACGGCGGGCTACGTGGGATCCGACTTCGTCGGATTCAACCTGGGGACCACCCTCGCTGCGCCTCTCTCCACGGTGTGGTCCAGCCCCCGAACATGCCTCTTCCCCACGCCCGGCGCCGGCGTTGCGTTGCAGGTGATGTGCACGAGCACGGGCGTGACCGCCGCGGACGGCTGCCCGACCGACGTCTTGTGTCCACTCACCCTGGGCCTCGCCGTTGGGCTCGACGCCGAGCACCCCGACAGCGACTACGACCTCGACGGGCGCGCCACGATCGGCCTGTCGACCGAAGCGCCTTGTAGCGGCGAAGGCAACGACCCCTGCCCTTGCGCGATCAATCCACTCGAGGACTGCCCCTGAACTCCCGGCCCGGGCCGTCCCGATGGCCTGTGCATGAAGTCGCTCATGGTCATCGCAGCCGCCACGGCGCTCTTCGGGTGTGGCGATCTCCTGGCGTTCCCGGTGGAAGCCAGCGTCGACGAGTTCGTGGTCCCGGGAGACCCCTACCTGCACCACGACGAGACCGTGCTCGCGGACGACGTGGTGCCGCCCGTCGAGGTAGCGCTCGACGTTCCCGTGGGCCAAGGCTCCATCAGCCTGGTCGGGTTCACCCTGGCGTTGACGGCCACGTCGACCCCAGAGGGCGATCAAGACGATCTCGAGTTCCTGGATGCTGTTGACGTCCACCTAGCATCCACGGCGCCGGGCAGCGTACTGCCAGTGATCCTGGTGGCGCAGTGGGACCGCTCGATGGGCAAGCTGGCGTCAGACACTGAGGTCGAGCTGGGCGTGGCGGGCGATACGAACATCTCGCCCTACCTGAGCGAGGGCTTCCGTCTCGACATCCGGCCGCGCGGGGTGGTGCCCTACGACGACGTGAGCTTCGTCGGCGCGGTGCGCTTCCTCGTCAGTCCGCTTTAGTCACCTCGGACAAGTCGGCGGCGCACCGCAGGCCCACCACGGAGAACCGATTCCAGTGTTTGTGGTGGTTCCGGTACGTGACGCGCATCCCGAGAGACCCGGTGATCCAGCTGCCGCCGCGCATGGTGCGATGGAAGTACCCAGGGCATTTCGGTTGGGAGCTCGGACACGGACCGATCGGGTCGACCTGCGGGCCCTTGTGATAGAGCGCTCCGTCGTAGAAGTCTGAGGTCCACTCCCAGACGTTGCCCGCCATGTCGAAGAGCCCGTACCCGTTGGGCGCGTAGCTCCCGACCGGCTTCGTGCCGTCGAACTGCCCGAACAGAGCTCGGGCCCGCGTCGGCGGCTCGCCGCCCCAAGGGAACCGCTTCTTCTCTAGTCCGCCGCGAGCGGCCCACTCCCACTCGGCCTCTGTGGGAAGGCGGCCGCCGCGCCAGTCCTCGCAGTAGGCGCGCGCCTCGTCGTAGTTGATGCACGTCAGGGGGTGATCCGACGGCCCCAGGGGCATCTCCTGGTTGCAGTACTTCATCCCCCAGTTGTCTTCCTGGGTCGGTCCCAAGGGGCCGAGGGACTTCTGCCGCTCGCGGCGCGGGTAGAAGCACACCCCGGCCTCGACGCAGCTGGCGAAGTCACCGCGGGTCACCTCGTATTGGTCGAGCCAGAAGCCGCGCGTGAGGGTGACCTGATGGGCGGGGCGCTCGTCCTCCTCGGGACCGGCGTTGTCGCCCATCATGTAGACCCCGGGCGGCAGGCTGACCATGAGCTTGCCCGTGGCGTCGCGCCGGCTAGGGAGCGTGGCGGCGGCGATCGTCGGTAGGAGGATTGCCAGTAGACCGAAGGTGTTGCGGCGCATGCTCCACAGCTTGGATCACACGCCCTCCGGCTTCCAGATTTTCGCAGGGAGTACGACCCGGCCTGCGGTCTCTCGACCCCGGCCGGGCCAGACCGGCTCAGTTCTCGAGGACGCCGTCCGCGACAAACTGCTTCATGAGCGCGAGGTCGGCCGCGTCGACCGAGCCGCCGCCGAGGGGCATCTGCCCCGCCTCGACGCGCACGATGATGCACTCAGCCACGTTCATCCCGCCGCAGCTCGAGTGGTTGGCCGACTTGATGACGTCGGCGTACGACGTCACGAAGTTAGTGCCGCCCGAGCTGCCGCCAGAGTGGCAGCCGCTGCAGGTCTTGGCATAGGCCGGTTTCACGTCCTCGAAGGTGACCGGGTCGGCACCGTCGGTGCCGTCTGCGGCGTCAGCGGCGTCCGTCGCGTCAGCGGCGTCAGTAGCATCGGCTGCGTCGGCGGCGTCCGTCGCGTCAGCAGCGTCCGTCGCGTCAGCGGCGTCCGTCGCGTCAGCGGCGTCCGTCGCGTCAGCGGCGTCCGTCGCGTCAGCGGCGTCGGCGGCGTCAGCGGCGTCGGCGGCGTCCGTCGCGTCAGCGGCGTCAGTAGCATCGGCTGCGTCGGTCGCATCCGCGGCGTCGGTCGCATCCGCGGCGTCCGTCCCGTCAGTCCCCTTGTCCGACGAGGACTCCGACGCACAAGCCGTCGCGAGCCCCACAACGAGCCATCCCACCATCGCCATCTTCATCAGCCGCATCGCTTCTCTCCTATCGTACGTTCCGGTCGGCAGACACCGGACGTCGGGCCTGCGAAGCGCACGATTATATGAGTGAGGTCAGTAGTCGCAACCAAGTGGATCCCAATGACCGTTGATAGGGGTGTCGACTCGCCCACGGCCCACCGCGCCGTCCGGTCGCGGGCGATCCAAGTTTGACTCGCGTCGGTCCCGCGCGGCTGCTAGCTTTCGAGGGTCTCTCGTGAGGAGTTCATCGTGAAGCCAGTTCGCCCCGTGTACGTCGTTGGTGGCATGTCCACGTCATTCATCGGAAAGGGTCACCCCGACTTCGTTTGGAAGGGCCACCCGGATTTCGGCAAGCGGGAGAACCCGACCCTCGAGGATCACCTCACGGCAGCCATCCTGGGCACCCTCGCAGAGACCGGGGTCGCGGCCGAGCAGCTCGACCGGGGCTTCGTCGGGAACTTCGCCGGTGAGACGTTCTCGAGTCAGGGCCATCTCGGCGCCATGGCGGTGCGCGCCCATCCTGCGCTCCACAACAAGCCCTGGTACCGATTCGAGGCGGCCTGCGCGAGCGGCGGCGTCGCCATGGCGTCCGCGGTGGACGCCCTACAGGGCGGCGCGGATGTCGTGATGGTCGTGGGGGCCGAGGTCCAGACCACCGTCTCGCCGCGGGAAGGCGCCGATTTCCTGGCCCGCGCGGCGCACTACTCGCGCGAGCGCGGCATCGACGAGTTCACGTTCCCGGCGATGTTCGCCCGGCGCTGGAAGGCATACAGCGAGGCGTTCGGCGCCACTGAGGCCGAGCTCGGCCACGTGAGCTTCAAGGCGTACGAGAACGCGAATCGCAACCCCAGAGCCCACATGACGAAGGTCAAGAAGACCCTGGAGTGGGCGCAGCGCGCCGGGGACGACAACCCGCGCTTCCTGAAAAACGTAGAGCTCCGCGACTTCCTCAAGGTCTCGGACTGCTCACAGGTGTCCGACGGCGGCTCGGGCGTCATTCTGTGCACCGAGAAAGGCCTCGAGCGCCTCGGGAAGTCGCGCTCCAGCTGCGCGGAGCTCGCCGCCTACGGGGTGGCTACGGGCCCGCTGGCCGAGGTCGCCGATTACACACAGCTCAGCACCACCCGCGCCGCTGCCACCGTGGCGTTCCGCGACGCCGGGATCACGGCCCGGGACGTGAACGTCCTCGAGGTGCACGACTGCTTCGCGATCACCGAGTGGCTCATGCTCGAGGCGCTGGGCTTCGCCGACCGCGGTCAGGCGCGTGAGCTGACGCTCTCGGGCGCCACCAGCATCGAGGGCCGCCTCCCGGTCAACACGGGCGGGGGCCTCATCGGCTTCGGCCACCCCGTCGGCGCCACCGGCGTAAAGCAGGTGGTCGAGCTGTACCGCCAGATGAAGGGCCTCTGCGGCGCCTATCAGATGCCGCGGACCCCCGAGATCGGGGTCACAGTGAACATGGGCGGAGACGATCGCACGGCGGCCATCACCGTCCTGCGGAACCTCGCCTGATCGCGTCCCGCGCGCGGTTCACCGCAGAGGAGAACGCGCTCACCCGGGCGCGCGCTGCTCGGGTCGCTGCGGGCCTCCCGATCCTCGACCTCACCGAGTCCAACCCCACCAGACTCGGGCTCGTAGACGATCCCACCTTCCCGTGGGCCGCAAAGGGCTCACCGGTGCCCGAGGGGCGCGTGTGCGTGCCCGCCGGATACTCGCCGGACCCGCGCGGCATGCTCTCGGCCCGCGAGGCGGTCGTCGACTATTACGGCGACCTGGGCGTCTCCCTCAGCCCGGCCAGCGTCGTCCTCACGGCCAGCACCAGCGAGGCCTACTCGTGGCTGTTTACGATGCTCGCGTCACCGGGAGAGCGAATCCTGACCCCGCGGCCGAGCTACCCGCTCTTCGGCGCGCTCGCGCAGCTGGCCGGCGTAGAGCTCGTGCCGTACTCCGCAGACGACCCGGTCCGCGGAGTACGCGCCGGCCTCGAGGGAGGCGCCGTCGCGGTGATCGCGGTGCACCCGAACAACCCAACGGGCCAGTATGCCCGCTGCCAGGGGGAGGTGGCCGCGCTCGTCCGCCGCCATGGCGCTGCGCTCATCGCCGACGAGGTCTTCTATGACTTCGGACTCGCCACCCAGCGGCCGCCCACGCACGCCGCCGCATCCGAGTGCCTGACGTTCACGCTGTCGGGCCTGTCGAAGGTCGTTGGCCTGCCCGGCTTCAAGCTGGGATGGGTGGTGGCCACGGGACCCGGGGCGGAGCGGGCGCTCGAGGCGCTGGAGTTCCTCGCCGACACCTTTCTGAGCGTCAACGTCGTGGCCCAACACGCCCTGCCCTCCTTGCTGGCGGGGCGTCGCGTGTTCCAGGAGCGCGTCCTACGGCGCCTCGATGAGAACCTCCGCCGCCTCGGACCGCGTTTCACACCTCCGGAGGGTGGTTGGACGGCCTGCCTCCCGCTACCGCCCGGCGCAAACGACGAACATCGCGCTTTGGACCTGCTAGCGCAGGGCGTCCTGGTGCACCCGGGCTACTTCTTCGACTTCGAGCCCGACCGGCCGGCGCTGGTTCTGAGCTTGCTCACACCCCCGGAGCGGCTCGAAGCGGCGCTCCCCGCCTTGAGCGAGCACCTCGCCTGAGGGCGTTCTTCGGCGGGCTGCTCCCTGGCCACACCGCCACGGGGGCTCCCAAGGGCCGAGCGATTGCGCTACCATGGGCGCCCCGAACTCGGAGGACCCGTAATGCCCCACTCATCCCGCGTACTGCTCGTCGCCCTCGGGGTCGCCCTGACCCCCACGGCCTTCGCCAAGGACGGCTTTTATATCGGCTTCAACTTCGGTGGGGGCATCACCAGCGGCGACACCAACATCCCGATGAAGGACAAGACGCTCGATCCCGATCAGGCCTTCAGCAACACGGCGGAGCTCTTCCGTACAGACGCAGGCACGGGCTTCTCGGGCGAGCTTCGTATCGGCTACAACATCCTCGGCTTCGTGGCGATCGAGGCCGACCTCGGTGGCTCGTTCGAGAACCTGTCAGACAACGACAAGTTCGGGACCAACTTCGGCGTCTTCGGGCTCGTGCGGTTCTTCCCTGCCCAGCTCTTCGAGGAGGTCGCCGACAGGTGGTGGGACCCCTACGTCTTCGTGGGCGGGGGCGCGCACGCCGTGGTCTACAAGCCCGATGCGCGGATCGACGGTGGAAAGATGACGAACAAGGCGCGCGCCTGGTGGCCCAGCGCCGCGGTGAAGTACGGCGTCGGCTGCGACTTCTACCCCATCGACTTCATGAGCCTGGGCCTCGACTTCGCCTTCACCAACGGGTTCCATGACGAGTTCGTCATCGACTTCGAGGATGACATCACGGCCAACGCCGCGAGCGACGCGGGCAGCCTCAACGTTCAGATCTCGGCGAGCCTTCTCTTCCACTTCGGGCTCTGATGGGGCGCGCCAACGGGCGGTTCCTATGGGCACTCCTGGCGCTCTCTTGTCGCCTCGACGCACCCTCGCCGCCTGAGCGCGACCGCGTACGCGTCCTCATCCCCACCACCTATCGTGCCCACATCGAGGCCCTGCTCTCGTCCGGGGTTCGGAGCTTCAGCTTCACCTCGAAGGACATCGACTGGGTGGAGATGCCGGCCTACGCGGGCCGCGACGCAGTGTTCGCGCCCTCGCTAGCGGCGCGCTTCGAAGACTCCGACCCCGACGCCGACGTGCTCTTCCTGGATCTTTACCGACTCGGCTCGTTCCGCCCCTCCTGGCTCACCCCCTTCTCTGACGGCGCCTTCGCGAACATCGAGGCCGAGTTCCGGACGGCCTTCCTCAACGCCGCCCGCCTCGGGAGCGCGCCTGCGCCCGCGGCCGATGCCACGGCTGACGCGCCCCCGCAGGGCAAGATCTACGCGGTGCCTTGGAGCGCGCAGGCCAACTTCCTCTACTACCGCAAGGACCTTGTCCCCAACGCGCCCCGGAGCTGGGCCGAGCTCCGCACGGCCTGCGAAGACATCGCCAACTCGGGCCCTCCGCGAGGCCTCAGGTACTGCCTGCTCCTCACGTGGGAGTCGTTGGAGAACGACCTCTACCCAGCGCTCTGGTCCCTGGGCGCCTCTGGGCAGACGCTCGACAGCGAGCCGGTGGTCGACTTCGCCACGCGCCTCTCTTCCTGGTTCGGCGAGGAGCTGACCTCCGGGTTCCGTGTCCTCCCCGCGCCGCGCCAGGCTGCCGAGGTGGGCCGCGACATCCAGCAACGCTACCTCGGGGGCGAGGCGGTCTTCATGATCACCTGGTCGAACCGCTACCACTTCATGCTGGCGGATGCGCTTGCGGCGGGCCGCGCCATGCCGCCCACTGGGATCGCCTGGGTGCCCCCCGTGGCGAAGGGCAAGACCGCTTACTCCAACGTGGGTACGTGGGGCTGGGTGGTCCCCGCCGCGCGCTCGAGGGCCACGCCGGCTTCAGCGGTACGGCACGAGCGCGCCCTGCGCTTCGTGGAGGAGGTCAGCTCGCCCGAGGCGGTGCGGTTCCTCGTGGAGACCGAGGGGATCATCCCAGCCCGACGAGACGTCGCCCTCCCGTCAGAGCTGGATGGCGTGCTCGACGCGTCAGTCCGCAAAGCGATCGACGGCGCCCCTCCGGAGAGAGCGGCGTTCCGGGATCGCGGCGCTGACGCGTTTACCCACGGCTTCGTCCGGGACGCCTTCCGCGACATCGCGCTCTGCCGAACGGCGGTGAGCCGCGCGATCCCCTCGGCGCTGGTGGGCGACTGTGTGCGGTACTTCGAGGACTGCGTGGCCGGCGACAGCCCGTCCACCGATTGCCTCAGGAAGGCCATCTCCCGACGGCTCCGCGCCGCCCAGCGAAACGTGCAGGTGGTATCGCCGCCCGTGGAGCCCGATTGAGCCGCGTTCTTCTCGAGGTTCGCTCGGACACCCTCCGACTCCAACGGACACCACGCCGGAGGTGGCGGTGCGCCACGCCGGTCGCCCTCCGCGGCACGGTCGGGGGGGCCCCCTGAAGCGGAGCATCGCCAAGAAGGTCCGCGCGCTCGGCATCCTCCAGGTTGCGCTGCTCGCGGGCGTCATGCTGCTGCTCGGGGTGCTCTTCTTCGCGAAGTTGCTCACGGACCAGGCCGCGTTCGAGCAAGGCACGCGCGCGGTGAAGCGCGGCGAGGTGGAGGGGCTCGGAAAGCTCCTGGCGCTGGAGCTGGGGCGCAACGAAGCCCTGCGTTACGCCCGCGCGGGCGACAAAGGCGACCCGGCCGTCCGGCGCGCGATCAGTGATGTCCGCTCCAGCCTCTGGGAGAAGCTGACGTTCATCCCCGAGCTCGAGGGCGTCGACATCGTGATCCAGACGGCCCCAGGCTTGGTCCAGTGCATCCGGCCTGCGGGGCAGGCCGACACCTGCGACGAGGTGGGATCCCTGGAGCGCATCCTCCAGGAGTGGGACCGGATCGACCGCCTGAGGAAGGTCGGGGCCCGCACTTACGCGATGCCTCTGTACGTCGCTGGCGCCTTTCTCGGGGTGCTACGGCTCCAGGTCTCGGACTCCACGGCACAGTACGTCATCGAGGAGCTCGGTCACCGGGCCGAGCGCGACAAGGTGACCTACGTGGTGCTCTTCATCGTGTGCCTCGGCGCCGTGTCCGTGCTGCTCTTCCTAGCCCTCAACTCGTTCTTCCGCAGGATCCATCGCCCGCTGATCGCGCTCACCGACCGAGCCGTCGCGTTTGGTACCACGGCCCCGGTGGTGGGCGGTGACGCCCCGGCGCCGATCGACGCCGACCCCGAGGACGAGATCGGGGTGCTCGTACGCCGCTTCGCCGAGATGCAGGCGCGCCTCGGTGACACCGTGCAGAGCCTCCAGAGCGCCCTCGAGCAGAAGGACCGCGCCATCCTCGAGCGCGAAGAGAAGGACGCCCTCCTCCGCCGCTCGGAGCGCCTCGCGAGCGTGGGCGTGCTGGCCGCCGGCGTGGCGCACGAGATCGGCAACAAGCTCAACCCGATGGGCTTCGTGGTTCACAACCTGAAGCGCCGCATCGAGAAGGGCAACGCGCCCGACCCGAACCAGGTGGGGCTGCTGGAGCGGTCGATCGACGACTGCACGCGCATCCTCGACAAGCTGCGCTCGATGGCGAAGCCCAGCGGCGACGAGCGGGAGCCTGTCTCTGTGAACGCCGTGGTCGAGGACGTGATCCTGATGCTCGGGGCGCAAACACAGAGCCGCGGAGTTCAGGTGGACGCGCAGCTCGAGCCCACCCTCCCGGAGGTCCTGGGCGTGCGGTCGGAGCTGGTTCAGGTGCTCCTCAACCTCGTTCTGAACGCGCGCGACGCGATCCTCGCGCGGGACGACGGCCGCGGTGGGCGGATCTCGGTGCGTACGCGGACCGCTGGAGACCACGTGATCCTCGAGGTCGAAGATGACGGGGTGGGCATGACCGATGAGGTCAAGGCGCGCGTCTTCGAGCCCTTCTTCACCACGAAGGGCCTCTCCACCGGCGGAGGCTCCGGCGGCAGCGGTCTGGGCCTTTACATCTGCTATGGCATCCTCACACGCCACAACGCGACCATCGACATCGAGTCCACCCCTAGCGTCGGGACGCGCTTTGTGGTTGCTTTCGCTCCCGCATGACCCTCTCCCTCGACGACGCCTTCGCCAGCCTGTCCAGCCGCCGGACGCGGATCCTGGTAGTCGACGACGAGGTGTCGGCGCTCATGGTCATCCCGGAGGCGCTGCGCGACGGCCTCGAAGACCGCGGGTGGAAAGACCTGGTCATCGAGACCGCGGCAACAGGCGAAGAGGCCGTCGAGCTCGGCGGCAGCGGCGACCTCGATTTGCTGGTCGCGGACGTCGTGATGCCCGGGATAGACGGCATCGAGGCCTATGCGCGCCTGAAGGAGCGGCACCCGTTCCTCACGTGCGTGGTGATGACCGCACACGCGGCCCAGCACTCCACGCCCATCCGCGCGCTGCGCCTCGGAGTCGCGGACTACGTCTCGAAGCCGATCAAGCCGGACGCGTTGGTCGACACCTGCCACCGGCTCCTGGTGGTGCACCACCTGCGTCGTGCCGTGGACGAGAGCCGCCTCCTGCTCGGCTCCATCATCGAGAGCGTGGACGCAGCGGTGGTCGCCTTCTCCGGCGCCACCGTGCTGTGCCAGAACCAGGCGGCGCGGGCGCTCCTCGGGGCCCGGGACGTGTCTCGGCGCCTTGGCGAGCTGGGTCTGGACGCCGCGCGAGCGGGGGGCACTCACCGGGCTGACGACGTGCGGCTGCCGCTCGCCGATGGTCGCCTCGGCCGCTTCAGCGTGGCGGGCAGCCCGGTGGTCTCCAGCGACGGCCGCGTGCTCGGGGATGTTGTGGTCCTCCGCGACCTCACGGACGTCATCGAACGCAAGGAGGTCGAGTCGTTCAAGCGGATGGCGGCCATCGCTGCGCACGAGATGAAGAACTCCGTGACGGGCCTCGGGCTCGTGATGGAGCACCTCGTCGCCCGCCTAGAGGCCGGGCGTCTCGAGCCCGACGAGACCCGGAGGATGGCGCGGATCATCCTCGACGCGGTCGCGCGCCTCGACCGCTTCGCAAAGAGCTTCCTCGGATTCTCGCGAATTCCAGATCCGACGCTCCGGCCGGCCGATCCGAACTCACTCGTCCGCGACGCCCTCGAGCTCTACTCGGCCGACGCACGCGGCTTACCCGACTGGGTCACGGTGGAGACGCACCTCGAGGAGGGGCTGCCGCCGGTACAGGCGGACGCAGACCTGATGTTCCAGGTGCTGCAGAACCTGATCCTCAACGCCGTTCAGGCGATGGAGAGCAACCGGCGCGGCGGCGTGGTCCTCAGCACGGCGCTCGTCTCCGGTCCACGTCCGGGCGAAGCCAAGGTCCGGATCACCGTGGCCGACGAGGGCGTCGGCGTCCCAGCGCACATGCACGAGGCCATCTTCGAGCCCAACGTCACCACGCGTGAGGCGGGCACGGGCCTCGGCTTGGTGATAGTACGAGACATCGTCCACAAGCACGGCGGCGAGATCCGCCTCGAGAGCCAGCCCGGCGAAGGCGCTCGCTTCCACATCTTGCTGCCCACCGCCGGGTGACCCAGCCACCGGAGCCTCGTGCTCCCAGGACCGAGAGAGACGACATGGCACGAATCATCTACGAAGAACAGATGCAGATGTTCCATCGGGTGGCCGAGCTCATCCAGCTGCCACCCCGCATCCGCATGGAGCTGTCGCAGCCCACGAAGGAGGTGATGCTCAACTTCACCGCCGACATGGAAGACAGGCTGCGCCCGGTCCCCGACGCTGAGGCGCCGCGTTACTCGCACGTCCCACCGTCCAACATCGCGTTCGATCGCGACTTCATCGTGGAGAACCACCTCGAGGTCCTGGCCGACGGCTCGGTCGTGTTCAACCCCAACGTGTTCGAGGAGGGCCGCCTCGCCCTCGTGGACGGTGCGCTGCGCCTCAGGGACGGCAAGGTCTACCGCCTCGTCCGCGGCGAACCGCTCACGTTCAAGGGTTACCGGGTGCAGCACAACAACGCCCGCGGTCCGTACAAGGGCGGCCTCCGCTTCCACCAGGACGCCCACATCGACCTGTTCAAGCTGCTGGCGGCCGAGATGACCTGGAAGACCGCAATCGCCGGCGTGCCCTTCGGCGGCGGCAAAGGCGGCATCCGCATCGACCCGGAGAACTACTCCCAGCGCGAGCTGGAGCGCATCTCCACCCGGTACGTCTACAAGATCAAGAGCCTCATCGGCCCGTACTACGACATCCCGGCCCCCGACATGGGGACCAACAGCCAGATCATGGGGTGGATGTACCGTCAATACTCCGACGGCGAGCGGGACCGCCACCACCTCCGCGCCGTCTTCACCGGCAAGGACGTCCGGATCGGGGGCTCGCTGGGCCGAACCGAGGCCACGGGCCGCGGCGTGATGATCACCATCGAGGAGTGGCTGCGCCGCCACCCCGAAGTGTCGCGTCCGTGCACGTTCATCGTCCAGGGCTACGGCAACGTGGGCTCCTGGGCGGCCAAGCTGCTCGTGGAGCGCGGCCACAAGTGCGTGGCGATCCAGGAGCGGTGGGGCGCCATCCGCAACGGCGACGGCATCGACCTCGAGGCCCTCGAGGAGCACGTCCACGATCCCGGCAACATCCGCAAGTCGGTCGCGGGCTTCCGTGGCGCTGACGCCATCACGGAGCGCGATTTCTGGCGCACGCAGGCAGACATCGCCATCCCCGCCGCCCTGCAGGACGTGATCACGCCTGAGGTCGCCGAGGACATGCGGGTCAAGCTCATTGCCGAGGGAGCCAATGGCCCCACGCAGGCTGCCGCCGAGCCCATCCTCTTGAAGAAGGGGATCCACATCATCCCCGACATCATCTGCAACGCGGGCGGCGTCACCGTCAGCTCCTACGAGTGGGTGCAGAACCTGCAGATGGCCTCGTGGTCGCTGGCCGAGGTCAACTCGCGACTCGAGGCCTGCATGCAAGACAACTACGGCCTCATCCTCGACATCGCCGACAACCGGCCGCCGCCGAATCACCCGCAGTTCCGCGCGATGGTAAAGGCGATCGGCAAGCCCATCACCGTGCGTGAAGCGGCGATGGCGCTCGCCCTCGAGCGGATCAAGGGCCACTACTCCCTCGAGGGCTTCTCGCAGTAGCCCCGGAAGGGCGCGCCGCCCGGCGCCAACAAAGGCTGGCCCGACGCCGTCAGTCGTCCGCCAACAGACGGAAAGACAGGCGGTGAATCGGGCTCGGACCTTTCGCCCGAAGGCCGGCGCGGTGCGCCGCCGTGCCATAGCCCTTGTGCTGGGCGAAGCCGTATCCCGGGAACTCGCGGTCGTACTCGACCATCAGTCGGTCCCGAGTGACCTTGGCCAGGATCGACGCGGCCGCAATCGCGTAGCTCCTGTCGTCGCCCTTCACGAATGTCTTCTGAGGCAGCTCCAGGCCGGGAATCGCAAGCTTCCCGTCGACCACGACCAGCGCTGGCGTGTGGCCCCCTACCAGCGCCGCCTGGATGGCCACGCGCATGGCCGCGTAGGTGGCTGGCTGGAGACCGATCCGATCGATCTCGCTGGCCTCGACCACGCCCACCCCTAAGCCCAGGGCGACAGCTTGGATCGCCGGGAACAGCGCCTCGCGTGCGGCCTCTGTCAGCTGTTTGGAGTCGCGGATGCCCACCAGCCCATGCCGGACGGGCAGGATGCACGCACCGGCGACTACGGGGCCGGCGAGCGGACCTTTGCCGACCTCGTCGACGCCGAGGATGGGGAGAAGCGAGCGCGCACGCGCCCAGCGTTCGACCTCACCGATGGTGTTGGATACACGTGTGCCTTCGAGCGCGAAGGCGCTCTGCCCCGCCTCGTCGAGACGGTCGCCCGAGGGCGTAGGCCTCCGCCCGGCGCCACGAGGGCGCTCCGAGGGGCCGGCCGGAACACGAAGCGGGTCTCCCGAGCTCTCTCTGGAGGCGGGAGCGACTCGCGAGGAGGGACGCCGAGGGGGCGAGCCTCCCACGGCGATCAGCCGTCCGTGTTCTCGACGCCGTCGACGCGCGCAGCGCGGCCGCGGAGACCGCGGAGATAGAAGAGGCGCGAGCGGCGCACGATACCGCGCGACTTGACCTCGACCTCGCGGACGCGTGGGCTGTGGAGCGGGAAGATGCGCTCCACGCCGATGCCGCCCGAGGTCTTTCGGACCGTGAAGGTGCTGTGGAACCCGTCGTTGTGACGACGGATGCAGACGCCCTCGAACACCTGGATGCGCTCCTTGTCGCCCTCGATAACGCGCACGTGGACGCGCAGCGTGTCACCCGAGCGGAAGTCGGGGAGGTCGGAGCGGCACTGGTTCTGGTCGAGTTCTTGGAGCAGGTTCATTCTAGTCCTCAGGAAACAGTGGCCCTTGGGGCCCGGGAGCGGTGCGCCTTACGACGCACTGGGGACGACGCCCGGCTAACGGCCGAGCAGGCGATCGAGCACCACCACGGCGGCCGCGCGGACCGAGAGGTGGTTGTAGCCGTCTTTGGCGGCGCCGTCGATCGCAGGGAGGCGCACTTGCGCCCGCTCTACGATCTCGGGGGCCAACCCGTGGCCGGTGCCGAAGAGCACGAGCAAAGGCTCTGGGCTCTCTCGGTACCTCCGGCCGACCTCGTCGAACGGTGTGGTGCCCGCGCGGAGCCCGGCGCCGGTGACGGCGATGACCGGCGCAAAGCCGGTGAGCTCCTCGATGCGCTCCTCCACCCGCTGCAGCGACGCGGCGCCCTCGGTGATGCCGAAGGCCCGGCCGCGCGTTGGGACGCGCCTTCCGCCTGAGCCTTCGACCCAGTGCTGGATGACGCGCGAGACCAGCTCGAGCTGGAGCGCGATGGGCGTGACCACAAAGAACCGTTCGACACCGTACGTGCGGCCGGCACGCGCGAGGTCGTGCAGGTCGACGTTGGTGACGGCTGTCGTCCCGATCTCTCCATCCCTCGAGAGGATGGGGTGATGGACGAGGGCGGTGAAGATACCCACGAACGCCTACGATTCAAGGAGTTTCTTGTCGGCGTCCGAGAGCGGAAACGACCGCCAAAGGTCGTCCCGACGGGCGCGCGTACGGTGCAGCGACTCCCGACGCCGCCACGCGGCGATCTTCGCGTGATCGCCCGAGAGTAGGATCGGCGGGACCTCGCGCCCTTCGAACACCTCCGGTCGGGTGTACTGAGGGTATTCGAGGAGGCCGTTCTCGAGGGACTCCTCCTCGACCGAGCCCGCGTTGCCGAGTACGCCAGGCACGAGGCGCGCGACAGCGTCGATCACCACCAGCGCCGCGAGCTCGCCGCCTGACAGCACCACGTCGCCCACGCTGAGCTCCTCGTCGACCCAGCCGTCGAGGAGGCGCTGATCGATCCCCTCGTAGCGGCCGCAGACGAGGACCAGATCGTCACCGGAGGCGGCGAGGCGGCGGGCGCGCGCCTGCGTGAAGAGGGGGCCCGATGGGCTCATGGCCACAACGCGTGGGCGGTGGCACGTGGCCCGCGCCCCAGCGATCGCCAGCGCCAGCGGCTCTGGGGTCATGACCATCCCGGGACCGCCACCGTAGGGCGCGTCGTCGACCTTCCCGTGTTTGTTTCGGGAGAAGGTGCGGATGTCCATGGTGTGGACGGAGACGTGGCCTTGCGCGACGCCGCGGCCGAGCACGGAGTAGCGAACCGCGTCGCGCACCAGCTCAGGAAAGAGCGTGAGGACGACAAACTTCACGTCCCCTCGTCCAGCGAGAGCAGCGAGACGACGTCGTCCACCACGATGACCCGGCGCCCGACGCGGTCGATCCGCACGACGTAGGCACCCACGACCGGTACATCGAGGATGCCACCGGCGGTGCGCTTCACCGAGAGGACGTCCGTGCTGGTCTCGAAGACGTCGCTGACCACGCCGATGGGTTCACCGCTCGCGGTCTCGACGGAGGCGCCGATCACTTCGTGGTAGTAGAACTCGTCGTCGTCCTCGATGGCCGGGAGCAGCGCCGGATCGACGAACAGCGGCTGGCCGACGAGCGCCTCGACGTCCTCGCGGCGCGCTGCGCCGTGGAGCGTGACGACCCATGACTTGCCGGAGGGACGCGCCGAGAGGATGCGGACGGGGTGACGCACGCCGTCAGAGGCGAGGCGAACGCCGCGCTTAATCGTAGCGAGCGCCACGGAACGAGCGTTGTGCGGCCAAAAGGAGACGGCGCCCTGGATGCCGTGGGGGCGCCCGAAGACCCCGAGCTCGAGCGTCTCGGACGCAGGCTCCACGGACCGTTACTCGAGGATCTCGAGGACGGCCCGCTTCTTGAGCTTGGTGGAGGCGGCCGTGATCACGGTGCGCAGCGCTTTCGCCGTGCGACCAGACTTCCCGATGACCTTGCCAACGTCGTGCTTGCCGACCTTCAGCTCGATCACGGAGGTCTGCTCGCCCGCTACCTCGCGGACGTTCACCTCATCGGGCGAATCGACGAGCGAACGCGCGATGTAGTCGACGAGCTCGCGCACGCCCAGGGTTCCCGGAACGGGTGCTTGTGTCGACATGGTCGCTCCTTTCACGAGGTCGGAGGACGACCCGTGGGCCGCCCGAGCAGCTTCAGGCGGCGGGGAGGTGATCGCGGAGCAGCTTCGCGACCGTCTCCGACGGCTGAGCGCCAACGGAGAGCCAGTGCCGCACGCGCTCGGCCTTGAGCGTGACACGACCAGGTTGGATATTCGGATCGTAGGTGCCGATCTGCTCGAGGAAGCGGCCGTCACGACGAGCGCGCTCGTCAGCGGCTACGAGCCGGTAGTAGGCGTGCTTCTTGCCGCCATATCGAGCGAGGCGCAGCTTGATTGCCATGAACTAAGGTCTCCTGAAAGGCACGGGACAAGGGTCCCCAGCGCGAGGGCGGGAAGCTACGTGGTCCCCCCTGGCGTGTCAACGCTGTTCTTGAGGGGCCCGTTGACGGCGGCCGGGAGTCTCGGAGGTGCCGGCCTTGCGTCGGTCCGCCCGGTGGGTATGGTGCCGCCTCATGCGCGCGGACTATTGCTGGCGTCACGTCCATTCTGTCGAGGCCTTCTTGTCCCTGCGGCGCGGCGACGCCACGCCGTTCGCGCTGCCGGGCGCCAGGCCGAAGTACCCGCGGGATCGGGCATTCGAACCGCGCCACATCCACCTCGACGTGCAGCTCGATCTGGAGAAGAAGCGGCTCAGCGGCCACGCGACGCTGCTCATGGCCTGCCGCGCCGGGGAGGGCCGCACGGTCCGGCTCGACGCGCGCGAGCTCGAGATCGAGGCCGTCTACGTCGAGGGGCTGCACGAGCCGGTGGCTCACCACTACGACGGCGCCACGCTCTCGGTAGAGCTGCCCGAAGCGATCAGCCGCGGAGACACGCGCTCGCTGGTGGTGCGGTACGCCACCACGGGCCCGCGCCTCGGGCTGTATTTCATCGAGCCCGACGCCGCGCATCCGGACCGCCCCGCCCACGCGTGGACGCAGAACCAGGACGACGACGCGCCATATTGGTTCCCCTGCATCGACGATCCCGGGGTCAAGTTCACGCTGTCCGTGGTGGCGGCCGCGCCCGAAGGGCTGCGCGTCTTGTCCAACGGTGTCCAGGACGGTCCGCCGCGCCCTCTGGCGCACCTCCCGGGTCTCTCGGCCACCACGTGGCACCTGGACTCGCCTCTACCGGCATACCTCGTCTCACTCGTGGTGGGACCGTTCCACGAGCACCTCGAGCCCGAGGTCGAAGGCCTGCCCCTCCTGGCCTGGTACCACCTCCCTGGGCGTGCCGAGGACGCTCAGCGCGCGTTCGGCAACACCGGAGACATGGTCCGGTTCTTCCAAGACTATCTGCGGGTGCCCTACGTCTGGCCGCGGTACGGCCAGGTCGCCGTGAGCGAGTTCGTCTTCGGCGGCATGGAGAACACCACCTTCACCACCGTCACTGACAACGTGCTCTTCGACGAGCGGGCGGCGCTGGATTACTCGGCCGATAGCCTCATCGCGCACGAGCTGGCCCACCAGTGGTTCGGCGACCTCGTCACGTGTCGAGAGTGGGCACACGCGTGGCTCAACGAGGGCTTCGCCACCTACTTCGACTGCCTCTATCAGCAGCACTCGAAGGGCCAGGAGGAGTTCGACTACGAGCTCTTCGACCTGGCACGCGATTACTTCGATGAGGACCGCACCCGCTACCGACGCCCGGTCGTGGCCCGCGACTACTCGGAGCCCGTGGATCTCTTCGACCGGCACCTCTACCACAAGGGGGCCTGGGTCCTTCACATGCTCCGCGCCAAGCTCGGCGAGGAGGGATTCCGCACGGGCGTACGAGTGTGGCTCGAGCGCTTCCGCTTCCAAGAGGCCGAGACGCACGACTTCCGGCGCGCCATGGAGGACGCGACCGGAGCCCGACTGGGTCAGTTCTTCGAGCAGTGGATCGAGCGCGGCGGCTACCCCACGCTCTCCTATACGGTGATCACGCCGCCAAAGGGGCCGAGCGCCGTCCGCATCGAGCTGAAGAGCAACGGAGGCGTCTTCGAGACGGAGGTCCTGGCCGTCTCGGGCACCAACACTCTGCGTATCCCCGTGCGCATCGAAGACAGCCCGGTCTCGGTGGTGCTCACAGGCCTCACGGCGCCCACGCTCGTCGTGGTCGATCCCGCCTACACGCTCCTCGGCGAGCTCAGCCCGGATCTCGCGTGGGGCCTCCTCGAGGCGGCGGTCGAGAGCCCGGTCATCAGCGCCGCGCGCCGCATCGACATGGCTCGCGCGCTGTCGAAGAAGGGCGGGCCACGAGCGCTCGCCGCGCTCACCAAGGCGCTGGACAACGATCCGTTCTGGGGCGTTCGCCGCGAGGTCGCGCGGATCCTCGGCGAGCTGCGCACGCCGGCCTCCCGCGAAGTCCTCACGAAGCGCTTACCGCGGGAAGCCCACCCGAAGGTGCGCCGCGGGCTCGTCCAGGCGCTCGGCGAGTTCCGGGACGACCCCGTCGCGGAGGCTGCGGTGCACGTGCTCGCCGAAGGCGGCGATCCCAGCTACTTCGTGGAGGGGGACGCGCTCACGGCGCTTGCCAAGACCGCCGGCGCCAGAGCGCTCCCCACGCTCCTCGACGGCCTCGGCCGCCCCAGCTTCAACGACGTAATCGCCGCCGGGGCGCTGGCCGGGCTCGGGTGGATTCGCACCGCGGAGTCCCTGGCGGCCGTCCAAGGGCGGCTGGCCCCCACCTACCCCACCCTGGTGCGCGTGGCGGCGATAGCGGCGCTGGGACGCCTCGGACGAGAGGTGCCCCAGAACCGACGGCCCGTCCTGGAGTCGTTCGAAGCGATCGCCGGCGACGCCGGTTACCGGGTGCAGATCGCGCTCATCGCGGCCCTCGAGAGCCTCGGCGGCGCAGAAGCGCTCCCGCTCTTGGATCGCGTCGACGCCCTGGGCGCCGACGGGCGGGTCCACCGGCGCGCGGGCGAGGCGCGCCGCGCGATTCAGCGCCGCCTCGATGGGGATGGGGGTCTCCCAGCCGTGCGGGACGACATCACCCGAGTCCGCACCGAGGTCGCAGCGCTGAGGGACCGAATCGACAGGGTCGGACAGGGCGGGCCCGGCTAGCCGCCCGCGCTGCGGCCCTCCCTCCGGGCGCTCGGGCTGGAAGTGCCCAGGTCTCCGTGTTAGGAACGGCACTCGGTCGCATTGGAGTCCGCCATGTCTCGCCTTGTCCCCATTTTCCTCTTCGGCTTCCTGGCCTGTTCGTCGGATGACGAGCCGGTCGCCGCCACATGCGCCACGTCCGTCTGCGAGGCTGGGACCAAGGCTTGCCTCGGCCACGGTGTGGCGTCGTGCGCCAGCGACGGCCGGTCGTTCACCTACGTGGCCTGCGGCGCCACCGAGACCTGTGAGCGCGACGCGTGCAAGCCGCTGGTCTGCCTCTACCGGGGCCAGTCCAAGTGCGACGGGACCACGAAGCTCGACAGCTGCTCCGACGACGGCCTCAGCGAGACCACGGTGGACTGCGAAGCGTCCACGGAGACGTGCAAGGCCGGGGCGTGCCGCCAACGGGCGTGTACGCCGGGGAGCAAGGTCTGTGGCTTTCGCGAGTTCGCGACCTGCGAGCCCGACGGGGCCAACTGGGTCGCCACGGCGTGCGCGGCCGACGAGATCTGCGCCGACGGGGCCTGCGTAAAGGAGACCTGCGCGCCAAACGCTCGAAAGTGCTCGTCCGAGCGCATCGTGGGAACCTGCAAGGCCGACGGGACCGGCTGGGTCGAGGTGACCTGCCCCGAGTTGACCGTGTGCTCTGGTGAGACGCTCTCGTGCATCCCCGCCATCTGCGACGCGCCCGCCACGGACGGCACCGACGCCACCGACGGCGCGGACGGCGCGGTAGCCGACGTCACGGAACCGGAGGATGTGGTGGTCCCGGAGGACATCCCGGAGGAACCGGTCGACGCTGGCCTCAAGGCTCCCGAGAAGCTCATCGCCACGGTTGGCGGCGAAGAGCTCAAGTTCAAGTCCGGGGTCAAGGCCTTCTACACGCCGGAGCAGGAGCTCGTGATCACCGGGACCGTGGGCATCAAGAAGATCGAGCTGCACCTGAAGCCGATCGAGGAGTTCGCGGGCGGCGACTTCACCGACACCGTCACCAGCGACACGAACGTCAACATCTTCTACCACGACGGCTCCGCCCTGATCGGCGACGCCCAGTTCGCCTACACGTCAGTGGCCTACAACGTCTCGTTGAAGAAGTTCCTCGCTGTCGGCGGCCGCGTCCAAGGGACCTTCGAGTGCACGCTCACTGACGCCGGTGGGGCCACCACGCTCGAGGTCACGGGCGGGGAGTTCGACGTCGAGCGCGACTGATTTATGGTGTCCCCCACCGTCCTGGTCGCGTGTGAGAGCGCGGTCGACCGACTCCGCATCGAGTCCGCCCTCCTGCCCCTTCGCGCCGAGGTGCGGCAGGCGTCCAGCGTCGTAGAGGCGATCGAGGCGGTAGGCTCCACCGCGCGCACGGCCTTCTCCGCGTGCATCTCGGACATGCAGCTCCCCGGTGGGGGCGCCCTCGGCCTCGCCCGAGCGCTCGGCGGCATCCCGGTGCTGGCCAGGGGACTCGCGCCCTCGCCGCTCGCGGCGCAGGAGCTTCGGGACGCTGGCGTCGTCGGCACCATCGATCCACTCAGCACCGCGGGCGAGCTGCGGGTGCGCATTGCGGCCACGGCGGCGCTCGACACGCGTGAGGGCTGCGGGGGGCGCTTCAGCGTGCCGGTATTGGACCTTCCCGCGGCAGACATCATCGCTTGGGTCTCGGCCCACCGATGGTCTGCAGTCGCTCGATTTCATACCGAACCCGGTGGGCCGGCGCGCTTCGCCCTCAGGTTTCGAGAGGGGTCACTGTGGAGTGCCGATGGCCCCGAGCTCACAGGGGAACGCGCGTTGGCCGCGGTGCTCGGCCTGGTCGATGGCATCGCCACCGTCACACGCGACGACAGCGGAGGGGCGGCGCCCACAATCCGCGCCCCGCGCAACATCCACCGCACCACTGAAGACGCTGTCCTCGAGGCCCTGGCCTCCAGCAATCGGGCTCGGCACCGGTTGTCCACGGTCCCCGGGCTCGACATTACGTATCGTCTCGTTGCGTCCCGTGCGGAGCGGATTCCCGGCGCGCGAGAGGTCACCGAGCGCCTGAGGCGAGTCATGGACGGGCGTAGGACCCTTCGGCAGGCAATGGCCGCGGCGGGTCTGGTCGAGCCGAGCGATCTCGAGCGCGTCGCTGATCTCCGTCGCGTGGGCGCATTCGAGCCCACTACCGGCGCCGTCCTCCCAGAACCCGAGCCGCTCAGGGTCGAGCTCCTCACCGGTGCGCGAGCGTTGGCGGCCGAGGTCGAGCGGACGATTGGGCCATCACCGGAGGTCGTCCGTAGACGCCGCGCATCGCCAACCGAGGAGTTCGTCTCGATTGAAGAGCTCGAGAGCAAGCGGCGCCGCTCCCGATTGTGGCTCACTGGCCTGACGCTGCTGGCCTTCGCCTTGGCGCTCGCGGGCATCATCTGGGCCGCCACCGACCAGCCCGACGGCGTGAGGGTCGAAGTGCTGTCGCCGTGAACATCCTCGCGCTCGAGACCAGCTGCGACGAGACGGCCGTGGCCGTGGTGCGCGACGGAGTGCACGTCCTCGGCTCGGCGATCTCTTCTCAGGTGGCCGTGCACGAACGTTTCGGTGGGGTGGTGCCCGAGCTCGCGAGCCGCGCACACCTCGAAGCCACCACGCCGCTGGTGGCGCTGGCGCTGCAACGCGCGCAGCTGTCGCTGTCGGAAGTGGACACAATCGCGGTCACGCAGGGGCCCGGCCTCGTGGGCGCGCTGATGGTGGGCCTCCAGACGGCGCGCTGCTTGGCTTTGGCCCTCGACCGTCCCCTGGTGGCCGTGCATCACATCGCGGCCCATCTCTACGCCGTTCGCCTGGGTCGGCCTGAGCTCCAGCTTGGGCGCCACGTGGGGCTGGCCGTGAGCGGCGGCCACACGGCGCTCTACGCCGTGGACGGGCCGGCGGAGCTCCGCCTGCTCGGGCAGACGCTCGACGACGCCGCCGGAGAGGCGTTCGACAAGGTCGCGGCGCTGTTGGGCCTGGGCTACCCCGGAGGCCGTCGACTGGACGCGTTGGCGCGCGGAGGGAAGACCGACGCCGTGGCGCTCCCTCGCGCCACCCTGCCCCGCCGCCCGCTGGACTTCTCCTTCTCCGGGCTCAAGACCTCCGTCCGCACGTTCGTCCAGAAGCACGGCGTCCCCACGGGCGACGCCCTCGCCGATCTCTGCGCGTCCTTCCAAGAGGCGGTGTGCGACGTGCTGGTCTCGAAGGCCACGGCGGCGGCGCGGCGCGAAGGGGTCGACACGCTCGTGGTCGCCGGCGGTGTGGCCTGCAACTCCCGACTCAGGGAGCGCCTGACCCACGACGCGCGGCGCACGTCACCGTTACGGGTCCTCCTGCCGGAGCCCCGGTGGTGCACCGATAACGCAGCGATGATCGGAGGCCTCGCGTTCGAGCTGGCTCGCGCCGGCCGTTATGCCGATCCATGGACGCTCGACGCGGATCCTGGCCTCGGCCTCGGGTGGGCCGCCGCGTGATCCACGGACTCAGGACCATTCGGATGACGCGCCCCGTGCTGCGGCTCTGGTCAGGAAAGGCGACGGGCTCCTAAGTGGTCATGCGCAAGAAGTCGTTTGGCCAGCACTTCCTCCACGATCGGAGGGTGCTGCTCGGGATCGTCGACGCGCTCGGGATCGAGGCCCAGGACCAGGTGATCGAGATCGGCCCCGGAACGGGCCGCCTCACCCGGGTCCTGGCCGAGCGGGTGCCACCGCAGGACCTCAGCGCGCTCGAGCTCGACCGCGACATGGTCGCGCACCTCGCCGAGCACCTCCCGGAGCTTCGGGTAACACCCGCCGACGCCTGCCGCGTCGACTGGGCCGCTCACGCCACCCGACCCACGCGCCTCGTGGGCAATCTGCCCTACAACGCGTCCACCGCGATCCTCTTCCACGCCCTGGACTCCCGCCACCTCTTCCGGCGGATGGTCTTCATGTTCCAGAAAGAGGTGGCCGAGCGCCTCACCGCGCAGCCCGGCGACCGGAACTACGGCGCGCCAGCGGCGGTCCTCGAGCTGGTCGCGGAGACGCGGTACCTGTTCACCGTGAAGCCCAGCGCCTTCCGCCCCCCGCCTCGGGTGGACTCCGCCGTCGTGAGCTTCGTGCCGCGACAGGCCCCGCTCCACGGCCTGGGCGATGCCGACCTCGAGGCCTTCGGCCGCTTCGCGCACGGGGTGTTCAAGCAGCCCCGGAAGACCCTGCGAAACAACCTGAGGGTCCTCACGCCGGACGCGGACGCGGTCCTGGCGGCCGCGGAGCTGCCCGGTGAGGCGCGTCCCAACACGCTGGACCTCGCCGCGCTTGTGCATCTCTGGCGCATGGTGTTGACTCCGCGGCCGACATGACCCGCACCCTCCCTCGGCTCGGCCTCCTCCTCGTGGCGCTCGGCTGTACGCCGCTCGTCGGCGACGAGTGCACCACCAACGCCGACTGCGGAACCGCCCTCGTCTGCGACAGCAGTCAGCCCGCGGGCTACTGCACCCGCTCGCCGTGTACTCCGAACAGCTGCCCCGAGGAGGCCGTCTGCATCGAGTTCCCGGACGAGTCCACGTGGTGCATGGCGCGCTGCGAGAGCTCCGGCGACTGCCGGGACGACTACGTCTGCGTCGACAACTACGGCGACCTGCCCTTCTGCAACCCGCAGCCCTTCGTCGCCGCCCCGTGACCCGTAACGCGTTGGCGTTCTTGCTGCTCGCCTGCGCGCCGGCCGTGCGCGAGGCGGAGCCGCTCGACCTCGACGAGCCCCGCGACACCCGCGAGGTCGAGGAGCCGCTCACGATCCGCCGGTCCGTGCTCGACGACGTGTTGTCCAAGGGTCCCGGTCGCTTCTTCGAGCGCGTCGAGCTCGAGCCCTACTTCGAGGGAAAGCGGAACTTCGTCGGTTTCACCTTGAAGACGTTCTACGGCGGGATGACCCCGACGCCGGGCGGCGTGCAGGTGGGGGACGTGGTCACAGCGATCAACGGAATGCCGATCTCTCGCCCCGAGGAGTTCATGCGCATCTGGTCGGCGGCCGGGCGACGCGACGAGCTCGAGGTGGACGTGATGCGACACGGCGCGCGCAGGACCTTCGTCTACCGGGTCATCGGCGATCCGCTGCCCACCCCTCCAGAGACCTCCGCGGACTGAGTGTCGGTCGTCGAACCGGGCCTGGCGCTGATAGGGGGCCTCCTGGCGTGGCTCGCGGGCGCCCTGATGCCGGCTCTCCGGGCCGGCGTGGCAAGCGAGCCGGCAGTCCTCGCAGCGTTGGCCGCCGCGCCCGTGATCCTCGGGTTGGCGGTCGGCCAGCGAAATGCTCGTTGGCTGCTCCTGGGCGTACCGTTCGGCATCGCCGCGGCGTGGATCGTACGGCCTGAGCTGGCCGAGCCGCGCGTGTTCGGACTGCTCGGGGTCCTGGGGCTCCTCAGTGGAATTGGCCTGCTCCATCTCTCTACTCGGCCGGCTCGCCATGCCACCCAAGGCGGGCTCAGCGCGCTGCGGGCGCTGCCGCTGGCGCTGGCGCTGGCCGGTAGCATCCCCCTCATCCGCCTCGCGCTCGGCGGCGCAGAGCGCGCGCGCCTTCGAGGCGCGCATGGCGCCGACCTGGATACCGTGCTCGTGGCGCTCGGAGCGCTCGTCTTCGCCCTCTGGGCCGGGGGCGTGTGGTGGCTGGTCCGCCGAACGGTTCTACCGGCGCTCCTGCACCCTTCCGAAGAGCGCGAGCAGCTCGACGCGTGGGCAATGGCAGCGCGCGATCCCGGCCGCGCCGCGTGGGTCTTCCTCGCGTCGCTCGCAGTCGCTATCGCCTCGGGTCTCGCCCTCGCGCTCTACTTGCGGCAGACTCGGTAGCCCAGTGGCCGCGGCCGCAGGCCGATGAGGAGAGAGAGGACCGTGCGACGAGCGGCATACGAAGTGGTGGGCCTCGGGCTAGTGCTCGCGGGTCTCTACTTCTTTGTCGAGAGCGTCACCTTCTTCACTGCGAAGGACTACGTGGCCGGCGTGCTCGAGATCTTCGTGGGCCTCGCGGTAACGCGCGCCGGGCTCGAGCTCGTGAAGCTCGGACTCCTGCTGGTCCCCGGGCCGCCGGGCACACGTTCGCCCGAGGCCGCCGCCGAGCCCACGCGTGTGGCTCGCGACGCTGGCACCCCATGAAGGTCGCGTGCGCCGTCGCGCTCATCTTGGCGGCGTGCGGCACGGACGACGCCGCAGCCCCAGCGCAGGTCTCCACCTCTGCGCGTCAGCTGCCGGCGGTGACAAGCTACGACGCGCAGCCGTGGTCCGCCGTGGCCACGCCTGGAGATCCGGCGGTCGCCACCGTCGAGGGTGTGGTCATCACCCGATCGATGCTCACGCGTGAGCTGGCGCGTGCGGAAGACGGCGCGGACGTACGCGCGGTGCTGAACCGCCTAATCGACCTCGAGCTGATCGCTCGCGCCGCCCACGAGCGGGGACACCTCACTGCGGAGGTGGTCGGCCGCGCTCACGCCAAGGCGCTGGTCCGTCGTTACGTCGAGTCCAACTTCTTGGCCAGAGTCACTCGAGACCAGATCCCGGACGACGTCATGGAGCGCGCCTACGACTTCGCCAGGGCCCGATACGACCGTTTCCCGGTGTTCAAGATCAAAGACGCACAGGTGATCTGTTGCCCGAACGAGAACCCGGACGGGTGTTACCGGGAGCTCTTCGACAACGTCGTGGACCGCCGCGCGCACTTCGAGGCCTGCATGCGCGACCACGCCGCCGCCTGGGACGGCTTGGCGAAGCGCGTAACGGGCGCCAGCGACGCGGCCAACTTCGAGTTCCTCGCCCGAGGCGCCTTCACGGAGTTCCCGTCACCGGAGCTGCGCGAGACCTATCGCCCAACGGCCGACATCGCGACCTACGAGTTCCAGTACGACCTGAACTCCACCTACGAAGACCAGTTCAAGAAGGTGCGGTACCAGATGTTCTACCAGGAGATCATGGACGGCGTGCGCAACGCCTACCTGGCCGCAGGGAGCAAGACACCCTTCTTCACGCCCGTGATCAAGTCACCCATCGGGTACCACCTGCTGTACGTCTCCGAGGTGCTGCCGGAGGTCCATCGGCCGCTGAGCGATCCGGGGGTCCAGGCCGAGCTTCGCGAGCGCTTGTTCGAGCAATTCAAGACGGGCGAGTTCCGGTCCCGAACCGAGGCGCTCTGCAAGCAGCGCGGCTGCGACATCTCGGTGGAGGAGCTGGCGCCGCTGGAAGGCGTTCGCTGAACGTCTCCACGCCGCGCGTCATCAGATGCGTGTGGCACCCGCGGGCCTCGGTGTCGCAGTCGCTGCGGCCGGTCAGCTGACCCAGCCATCCTCCGGAGCGCGCCAGGCGTCCACCAGGTGGCGCAAGGTGGGTCGCGGCTGGAGCCACACCTCGATTACGTCGAACGAGATCACGCACCCGCGGCACCCGGGCAGGCCCAGAAGCTCGCGCGCCACCTTCACCTGCTGCCTGCGCTTGGTCCTCCCCACGGCGCCCAAAGGCCCTCCGTGGCTGAAGCGCGTGCGTGTCTTCACCTCGACGACATGGAGCACACCGCCCGAGCGCGCCACGATGTCGACCTCGGCGCGAAGCTTACGGAAGCGGGTCCGGAGCACGGCGAACCCGCAGCAACGGAGCCAGAGGCACGCGAGACGTTCGCCCAGCTCTCCGAGGCGGTGTGGATGCATATGCCCCTGCAGAGCACGCGGCGGGCCAGCAAAGGATGCAACAAAGTCAGCCACTTGCGAGACAGCGAGCGTCCCGGAGTGAGACGAGTCGTCCCAGACTGGGACAACTGGTCAGGTGCGACGGTCCCGGAGCGCCCGACCGAGCGTGACTCGGTCGGTGTACTCGAGCTCGCCCCCAGACGGGATGCCGGTTGCGAGACGGGTCACCAGGGTCCTGTCGCCGACGAGGCGCTTGATGTAGAGCGCGGTCGCTTCGCCTTCGACATCGACGTTCGTGGCCAGGATGAGCTCGTCGATCCCTTCGTCGAGGCGAGCGAGCAGCGAGTCGAGGCGTAGTTGGGAGGGCCCTATGCCCCGCATGGGGGAGAGGGAGCCATGGAGGACGTGGTAGACACCGCGCCACTCTCCGGTCCTCTCGATGGCCAAGACGTCCTGCACGGACTCGACGACGCAGACGCGCCGGGTATCGCGGGAGGCGTCGAGGCAGACCTCGCATCGTTCGCCCTCTGCAAGCTGGTTGCAGGTGGCGCAGAAGCCGAGGCGCTGGTGGAGCGTGGCAATCGCGTCGGCGAGCTCGCCCGCAGCGGCGGGCGATTGGGCGAGCACCCAAAAGGCATAGCGCTGCGCCGTCTTCTCTCCCACGCCGGGAAGGCGCGACAGCGCGGCGACGAGGCGCGCCATCGGCGCCGGGACCTTCATCAGTCGTCCCCGGAGTCGTCGTCCTCGACGCGCACGTCGACGATGCGGCCCTGCGACGCCTCGACTGCAGCACGGGTGACGGGGTGCTGTTCGATGGACGCCCGCCGATCCGCGGTGAAGGCCTCGGCGCGCTCCTTCCGGGCAGCGGCGATCGTCCCCTCGGCGCCCGCCTGCTCGACCTCGAGCCGAAGCTCGCCGAAGCGGCCCCTCAGCGCTGCAAGCAGCCGCTCGTGGCTCGGACCGCTCGCCAGCTGCTTGGCGTAGAAGGCGTTGCCCACGCCCAGCTTCAGGGCTCCAGGCGCGGCAGAGAGGATACGGGAGGCTTCGAGCATCGTGGCAAGGAGGGGGTCGCGCTGCTTCACCTCGCCAACGAAGGCAGGCCAGCGCTCGGGGGTGAGGGCGTCGGCACCCGCAGCGCCGGCTGAGGCGGGCCCCTGCGGGCCGGGACGCGCCGCGGCTGCCCGGTTGGGAGCCATTGATGGAGTTGGGGAGGCTGCGGGAGCGGGAGCCGTCGAGGATTGGGGCGCTCGAAGTGGCGCGACCTGCGGCGCAGCGGGCCGTGACGGCGCGACCTGCCGCGACGCGTTCGCCAGCGCCTCAGACCCAAGGCGTGACTCGAGTGATTCGAGGCGCGCCACCATGTCGGCGAGCGGAGCGAAGTCGAGCGCAGCCGTGGCGCGAACCAGCGCCATCTCCAGGACCAGCTTCGGGTGGCGTGACTCGGCCATCTCGTCGACGGCCTTCAGCAGGATCTGGAAGATGCGCTGCAGGGCGATGAGATGGTGGTTGGCGCCGAGCGCGGCGAGCGCACGCGCCTCGGCGTCGGAGAGGTCGGTGGCGCGCGCGTCCGCGCCGGCGATCTTCACCACGACGAGGTCGCGGAGCGTCTCGAGGGCCTCCTCAGCGAAGGCGCGTAGGTCGAGCCCGTACTCGTTCACGTTGGCGACGACCGCGAGCGCGCCGGACGCGTTCCCGCCGACGAGGGCCTTCATGAGCTCGAACACCCACTGCCGATCGGCGATGCCGAGGCAGGTGGCTACGTCATCCCCTGTGGCCTCCGTGCCGGCGTAGCTGATCACGCGGTCGAGGAGGCTGAGCGCGTCGCGCATGGACCCCTCGGATTCGCGCGCGACCATGCGCACACCCTCCTCGGCGATCTTCACGCCTTCGCGCGTGAGCAGATCGTCGAGGTGTCGCTTGACGAGGGAGAGCGGGACTCGCTTGAAGTCGTAGCGCTGGCACCGCGAGAGGATCGTCACCGGGATCTTCTGG
>SXGT01862574.1_pt1 | contig 30208 bp, 23 predicted proteins | sample 3176221 | NCBI WGS metagenome assembly SXGT01 (sample SAMN11356862, study PRJNA531348) | freshwater metagenome | isolation source: freshwater sample F1-120 | place: China: Fuxian Lake, Yuxi | collected 2017-12-25 | reverse complement strand
CATGAATGGCGCGATGTCAACGCCGCGAACGCACGGCTGAGCCGTCGCGGCGCGAAGCGCCGGGATTCACCGACTGAGACGTACTGGTGGTACGGCGAAGGAGGTGAACGACGGCGCAAGCCTGCGATCGCGGACGTTGACACGTGAAAGTCATGCATAATGCGGGCTAGCTTGAGCTGCGAGCCGACGGGGGGCACCGCAGCGAATCGTCCTGCCCTCTCGAAACGGACAACGCGGCCCGGGTGGAATCCGAAGTGATAACGAACAATGCACTCGATCAATGGATCCTCTCCTCAAGAACATAACTACGTGACTGCGGTGCGCGAGGAGCCAGCGCCTCGCTGCTTGCCCGGGTCCACGTATTGAACTTACGAGACGTATCGAGCCGCGCATAGCCGTCCCCCACCCGACCGTCAAGCGCCCCGCCTCCAAAAAAAAAAGCCCATTCGCCTGCCTCCCGTACGCCTCCGTGCCATTGTCCACCGAGCGCGCCGAGGGGGCGCCGCACACCACTCATCGGAGGAGCACATGGGAGAGGTCATCTCGCGCAAGGCAGCCACCGACGACATCCTGAAGGACGTCGGCACGACGCTGAGCAACGCGCGCTCGCGGAAGGGCGACATCGCGGCGCTGGCGGAGGAGCGGCTCGGGGCCATCGACGCGCTCGCCGCGCAACAGACGAACACGCTCGAGGGGCTCAAGAGGGCGCTGTCGCCGCTGCGGTCGGACGTGGCTGCGGCGGAGGTCGCGGCCGAGCACCTCGTGGGCGGCATCTACGACACGGCGTGGAACCTCGCGGGGCGGGTCGTGGGCGATCCGGTCTTGGCCGTCTACTTCCCCGGCGGGTCGGGCTATTACACCGTGCCCGGTCCGGCGGAGCAGGTCGTGCGCATGGGGTTTCTGGCCGAGCTGCTCGAGACGCGGCTCCACCCCAGGCTGCCCGAGTCGTTCGTCGCGACTGCGCTACGGCCAACATAGCGCAGGTGCGGGACGCCGCGAACACGCTCGACGTGGCGGTCCAGGCCATCGCCCCGCTCGCGGCGCGGGTCGCGTACACGGAGAACGTGCGGCAGGCCTTGGCGCGCCTGGGGCAGATCGAGCTGGCGCGGCTCAAGCGCCGCTGGCTGTCCGACGGTTGGACCCAAGCGCAGGTCCACGAGATCATCCCCGACCGCCCGACCGGCACGCCGGAGCCCAAGGGCTGAGCCCGCACCTCGGAAAAGGCCGCTCCCAGGTCTGGAGTTTGCGAAACGAGGTCAGGATCGGCCACTCCCAGGTCTGGAGTTTGCGAAACGAGGCCAGGATCGGCCACTCCCAGATCTGGAGTTTGCGAAACGAGGTCAGGATCGGCCGCTCCCAGGTCTGGAGTTGGCGAAACCGGCATAACGGTGCGTCGAGTGAGCTTCCGCTCGGACCGGCGCCACGACGCGCCGTTCGCCGCGTCGTGCACACGGGGGGCGACATCGGCGCGGGTGACTCCGTGAACGTCCTCGTGCTCGTGCTCGTGCTCGATTCAAGCCATCCAATATCGCGCCGGCCTTCACTGGCAGCCATACGCGGGCCTGCTGGACGGGCCTTCCGGCGAGCCAGTGCCGAAACAGCTTCAGCAAGTGCCGCGTCGTGCAGCGTGTGCCCACTTCTGCTCAGCGTCATGCCAAAGGGACACTCCGTGCTCAGCCGCATATGTCGGCAGGACGAATCGAGCACGAGCACGAGCACGAGGACGTGGACGAGCAGGCAACTGCGAGGCTTCGCGGTTGGATGCGCAACAGGATCTTATGCGCCGAGCGTCTTTCCGCCGCTCGGATCCAGCGCATGCAGGGGCCTTGCCTGCAACTCGACACCCAGCGCCCGTAGCACCCTGACGATGGTCGTATACCTCGGGCTCGCTCCCGGCGTCAGAGACTTGTACAGGCTCTCCCGTCCGACTCCGGCTTGGAGCGCGATTTGCGACATCCCGCGCGCCTTGGCAACGGTGCCGACGGCGACGAGAAACCCGTCGGGATCGTCGTCCGACAGCGCCGCGGAGAGGTACTCAGCGATGACTTCCTCGTTGTCGAGTTATTCGCTTACATCGAACTCAGTCAACTTGATTGCCATGATGGTTCCTCACTCGAGCCCGCCCTTCGGCCCCCGCCGCAGCGCGCATCACGCCGCGACCTCCAGGTACTCGACCGAGGCGCTCGGCTCCGGAAGCGCCAGGCCGTCCTCGCGCATGCCGTCGAGGTGAAACTCGATGGCCTCGCGCAGGTGCGCCTCCACCTCCTCGAGCGTCGCGCCGGTGGCCACGCAGCCCGGGAGGTCGGGGACATAGGCGGAGTAGTTGTTCGGTGTTCTCTCGATGACGATCGCGTAGCGCATGTTACTTCTCCTTGAGGCCGGCCTGGCGAAGGATGCTGTTGAGGGTTCCTGGCGCCAGGTCGTCGCCCGGATGCCCAGGGACCGTCACCCGCCCTGCCTTCATCGGGTGTCGGTATTGGCGATGGCTTCCACGGATACCCACCAGCGTCCAGCCTTGGTCTTGCAGCAGTCGGATGACGTCCCGCACCTTCATCGGGGCGATTGTAGCGAGGAACGCGAGGAGGAACCAACATCGCCCTGCGCATGACGTCGCGAACCCGCCTTGCCTGCTCCTAGAAGACGTTGAAGGCGGTCAGCGCCAGAGCGCCGCCGAAGATCATCGCAAGAAAGACGAGCGCAATGAAGAGCTTGGACGTCACGCGATGGGTGAAGCATCGCTTCTCCGGACACGAGTGCCATTTGCCCTGGTGGCGCATGGCCTCCTGCATGCCGGCCCACGTGCCACCGAAGCCGAGCTTCCAATCCGCCCACAAGCCGACGAGGCAGAGCGAAAAGAGCACCAGATAGCCTCGCTCCGCCTGCGTCGTGCATCCGCTCACGTGCAGGCAAACGAAAATCGGCATCCACGGCCTTCTTCCCCAACTCGACCTCGAACTCCTCAACGCGGTTCAGCCGCGCCCGCCGCGACTGCGGAAGCGGTCGAACACGGCGGCGTCCTGTTCGGCGATCGAGCGCGTCGGACCGTCAGGGCGGTTGAAGCCGATCAGGTCGGACCATTCGCAGCTGGCGGCGGATGTCGCCAGCGGCCGTAGCACGATGAGGTTGCCCACGGCCTCGATCTCGAACATGGTCCCGGGCCCGATGCGCTGCTGATCGCGAAGCGATTTGGGGAGGACGATGTGACCTTTCGTCGAGAGGGTCGTGCGCAAGGGACCTCCATCAAGTCCGAGGTAGGATAGTGAGCACATGCCCGCGGTCAATCGGTGGACTCTCCCCCTCCGCGCGTGGCATCACTGGCCCATGAGCGCTCGCACCCTGTGGCTCCCTGTCGTTTTCTGTGCGGCCTGCGCCTCGAGCGCGCCCGTGGCACCCGCGACCGTCGCCGACGTCCCGGACACATTCGACGTGCCCGACCTGCCGGGCATCCCTGACGTCGCCGACTTCGCCGCGATGCCGGACCTCGCCGACACCCCCGACAGCCCCGACACCGCCGACGTCGCGCGCCCCTACGCCTACCCGATCGTCGACCGCGCGGCCTATGTGGACCCGTTCATCGGCACCGGCGGCGGCGGCAACGCGCTCGTGGCGGCGCTCGTGCCGCACGGCATGGTGCGCGCGGGGCCGGACAACAACGGCGGCGACGGGCGCATCGACGCCTACGACCGCGGCGGCACGACGCTCCAGGGCTTCACGCACACGAACCTCCAGGGTCCCGGCGGCAGCAAGTATGGCTACAGCCACGTGCTCGTGATGCCGCGCCGGCTGAAGCCTCCAGACAAGCGCGCCGAGTGGACCGTGCCGATGGCGAGCGTCACCGAGTCCGCCGCGCCGGGGCGCTATGACGCCAGCTACGACGGGCTCACCGTCGGGCTCACGGCCACCGGGCACGCGGCGGTGCACCGCATCGTGACGACGACGCCGGGGCGACTCGCCGTCTTGGTCGACCTCGTGCACAACCTCGGCGACGCGCGCGGGCAGAAGGTCACCGTCGTCGATGGGCGGACGCTCTCGGGCACCGCGCGATACAACGTCCATCCGTTGCTCGAGCTGCTCATCGGCGAGGCCGAGCCGACGGGCAACCTCACGCTGCACACCTGGCTTCGCGCGTCGGTCCCCTGGAAGGCCGCCACGCTGCGGGAGGGAGACGGCGCCCCGGCGAGCGCGACGCAGCTCGAGGGGAGCGCGGTGCTGTGCGCCCTCGACTTCGGCGAGCTGCCGGCGGGCGCGGTCGTCGAGCTCCAGGTCGGCCTGTCGCTCATTGATGTCATGCAGGCGGAGCGCAACGTGCGCGTGGAGGTCGGCACGCGCACCTTCGACGCGGTCGCGGCCGCCGCGCGTGCCCTGTGGAACGACCGCCTCTCGCGGCTGGACGTCGCGGCGCCCCAAGGCAGCGGGCCCGACCTGCGGAAGCCGCTTTACACCGCGCTCTATCGCACGTTCATGCAGCCGGTCGACCTGACGGAGCCGGGAGAGACGCCCGAGGAGCCCGGTCGCTTCATGACGGCGTTTACCGGCGAGCCGGCGGTCTTCTCCGCGGCGAAGGGCCGCAGATACTACACCGACGACTGGTGTGCGTGGGACACCTATCGCACCTCGCACCCGCTGCGCACGTTGACCGAGCCGGAGATGGTCGACGACCTCGTCTGGTCCTACCTGCACGCGTTCACGCAGGGCGGATGGATGGACAAGTGCCCGTGGATGGCCAGCGGCTTCTCGCGCGTGATGACTGGCAACCCTCAGGTCGTCGCGATCGCCGACTTCATCCGGCGCGGCTTCGCCGGCTTCGAGGTCGGGACCGCGTACGCCGCGATGCGCAAGGCGGCGTTCGAGGACCTGCCGAATACGCTCGAGGCCGGCGGGTGCGGCTACCTCGGGCTCGGGACCCCGGCGGGCTATCGCGCCAAGGGGTTTGTGTCCATTGAGTGCGATGGCACGCAGTCGGCGTCGATGACCTTCGAGTACGGGCACGCTGACGCGATCCTGGCGCAGGTTGCCGCGCAGCTCGGGCACACCGACGACGCGACGCTGCTGCGGGAGCGCTCCAAGGGCTGGCTGCAGCACTGGGACCCCGGCACGGGCTTCATGCGGCCGAAGCACGACGACGGCTCGTGGAAGACGCCCTTCGACCCCGACCAGGGCGACGCGGCCTCGGGCTTCGTCGAGTCGACCGCCTGGCCGTTCCTGTTCGCGGCGCAGCACGACTGGGATCGGCTGTTCACGACATTGGGTGGTCGCGAGGCCGCGGGGAAGCGGCTCGACCAGGCCTTTGCCGGCAACAAGATCGACTTCGGCAACGAGCCGGGCTTCCATCTGCCTTTTGTCTACAGCCTGCTGGGCCGACCCGCGGACACCTCACGGCTCGCGGCGACGCTCGTGCTCGGGACTCCGGCACCGCCGAGCGCGTCCACGAGCTACCAGAGCGTCGCGGCGACCTTCACGGGCGACCTCCCCGGCAACGACGACTCCGGCGCGACGTCGGCGTGGTACGTCCTCACCGCCCTCGGCCTCTATCCGATCACGCCGGGAGACCCGCGCTGGGTCCTGTTTCGACCGAGCGTGGCCGACGCGACGCTGTGGCTCCACCCGGCGTTTGCGAGCGGCACCGCGCTGCGGGTGCGCAGGATTGGGGCGGGCGACACGATCGCGAGCGCCACCCTCGAGAATTCGCCCATCACGGTGCCGTGGATCGCCCACTCCGCGCTGCTCCAGGGCGGGCTGCTGGAGCTTCAGACCGCCAACGAGAGCGCGTGGGGCCAGGACGCGGTCTGGGGCGATGGGAATTGACCATCGCTGGCGGAGTGGACGCAGACCCGGCCTCCGTGGCATCACTCACGCATGGGTCCGCGCGCCACGCTCCTGACCTCGCTGCACGTCGCACGCTTTGCGCCCGAGGAGGTCCAGAGCCGTAACGCGGCCGCTGAGGTCGAGCCGCGCGCCGCGGGGCTCACTCCCGCCGCCGTGGACGCCATCTGGCAGGCCGCGGTCGACCTCTACCGCACGGGGCTGCACCCCGCGCTCTCGCTGTGCGTGCGGCGCCGCGGGCACGTGGTGCTCGATCGCGCGCTCGGCCACCTCCGCGGCAACGCGCCCGGGGACCTTGCCGGTACGCCCAAGGTGCTGGCGCGACACGACGCGCTGTTCAACCTGTACTCGGCGTCCAAGGCGGTCACGGCCATGCTCGTCCACCTCATGGACGAGCGCGGGCTGGTGCACCTCGACGACCCGGTGGCCGAGACCATCCCGGAGTTCGGGCGCCACGGCAAGGAGTGGATCACGCTCCGTCACGTGCTCACGCATCGCGCGGGTATCCCCAATGTCCCGGGCCAGCGCGTCGACCTGAGCCTGCTCTCGGACCGCAAGCGCATCCTGGAGCAGATCTGCGAGGCCCGACCGCTGTCGGTGCCGGGCCGTCGCCTCTCGTACCACGCGGTGACCGGCGGCTACGTGCTGGGCGAGATCATCGAGCGCGTCACCGGCCGCGACCTGCGCGCCGTGCTCCAGTCGGAGGTCCTCGAGCCGCTGGGCCTGAGCGCGCTCAACTACGGCGTGCCGCCCGCCCGCCTTGGGGACGTGGCGGAGAACGCGTTCACGGGGATGCCGGCGCTGCCACCGACCTCGTGGCTCGTCGAGCGCTCCCTTGGCGTGGGCGTCCACGACGCGGTTCGGCTGTCGAACACCGCCGAGTTCCTCACGAGCATCATCCCGTCGGGCAACGTCATCGGCTCGGCGAACGACGCCTGCCGCTTCTTCGAGCTGCTGCTCCGCAGCGGTGAGCTCGACGGCGCGCGCATCTTTGGCCGGCGCACCGTGCGGCGCGCGGTCGCGGAGACGAGCTTCCTCGAGGTCGACTCGTTCTTGGGGTTGCCCGTACGCTACAGCATGGGCTTCATGCTCGGCGGCGCGTGGTTCAGCCCCTACGGCGCGGACACGGCGGACGCGTTCGGGCACGTGGGCTTCACGACGGTCGTGGCCTGGGCGGATCCCGCGCGCGACCTGAGCGTGTGCCTGATGACGAGCGGCAAGCCGTTCATCACGCCCGGCCAGCTCAAGTGGCTGGCGGTGCCGCGCACGATCGCGCGCGTCTGCCCTCCGATCTGACTCGCGGCGCTCCGGAGTGTCCGCAATGGGTCCACGCGTCGTGCTTGGTTCACCCCGTCGCTACGCGAGCGGCCCAATGAGCAGCGCCCAGCCGTCGAGCACCAGGAAGACGGCCATGCACACACCCAGGGCGCGCAGTGCGACGTCCCAGAGCGGGCGGGCGAGCTCGTCTGGGGTCTCGTCGATGCGCGCGAACACCGGCAGCGAGAACACGAACAGGACGCCGTAGAAAATGCTCCCGTAGAGCAACATGGCGCGCTTGTCGGTGTACTCGAAGACGTCCTTGATGGCGTCGGTCGCCATGCTGGCCGTCTCGGCGAAGGCCATCGCATACGACAGCACGCAGACGACGACGACATTGCCGACGAGGCCGAGCGCGAAGCGCCGCTTGCTCCAGCGCCAGACGAGCTGCATCACGCCGTGGTAGGTCGCGAAGTAGGCGTGGGTGAGCAGATACAGCGCGAAGGGGACCTTGCCGTTGCCGCGGCCGAGCAGCGCCGAGTCGAGGTTCCACGTGGTCGGCCAGAAGTAGCGCATACCGAGCAGATCGAAGAAGAACTCGCTGAAAGCGTAGTTGCCGACCCAGGACAGGATGAACAGGAAGACATTGAGCCGAAACGAGGTGCGGCGAGACAGGGGGAGCCCGCGCTCGGACTCGGGTGGGCGGAAAAGCGGCCAGAGCCACAGCGGGAGCATGACGACCAGGCCGAGCACCAGATAGCCCATGTCTTGAAACGAGCGATAGAGCCCGAAGAGGATGACCACGGCCATGAGCCCGGTCCAGATGGGCGTGTAGAGGAGGAACAGGCGCTCGGTGTACGCCTTGGCCGGGAGCGGTGAGCTCATGCTAACGGCGGACCGCGTGTGACGGCCTCAGCGCGGAGCGATAGCGCGCCACCGTCGTGGGAGAGAACAGCGCGAGCTGTAGGAGCGCGCCGGTGCTCGAGCGAATCGCCGCGACGCCCTTGGAGGCCCAGACGGACTCCGCGCCCTTGAGCGACGTGCCGCGCCCCAGGGCGACGTCGAGCCGCCCGTCCGGCTTGCCGAGGGCGGACTCCCACGCGCCGGTGAGCTGCACGTCCTCGCTCGTGATGAGCACGAGAGCGCCGCCGACGACGTGCACCGCGAACGTGCCCCGCGCCGTGGCGTGGACCCGGTAGCGGGCCGAGACGTGGTCGGTGCCGAGGGAGGCCTCGCCTTCGCCGGGACGGGGCGCACCGAAGCTGGCGGCCGCGTCCGCCTCCGTGCAGCCCGGGGGCAGGCCGGCAAATGCAGCCAGCTCGCCTGCCGCGACGGCGGCCAGTGCGACGCGACACGCCGCGGGCGCCTCAGCCATCGCGCTCTGACCGCTCACGGCGCCGGGCAGCGCCACCAGGGATGCGACCACGGCGCGTCTCACGGCTTCTTCTTGATGTCACCGATGAGGTCCGTTCGGCCCAGGAAATAGGCCGCTGCGACGTTGTGGAAGCCCGCGATCGACATGGCCTCCTCGGCGCGCGTCAGCGACTTGTAGCCCTTGAGCGCCGACGGCTTGGCGGCGTCGAAGGGATCCTTCTCGTCGAAGAGCGGACCCTCGATCTGCTGCCGCATCGTCTTGTCGAAGACCACGTTGGACCAGACGGTTCGCGTAAACACGTCCGTCATGCCCTCCGCAAGCGCGTTGTCCTTGTCTCCCGAGAGCGACTCCGCATACGCGAAGTAGCGCGGGTGCGTCTCTAGGTGCAGGTACTCGTGTATGAACGTCTGGAAGAAGCGCCACTGGTCGTTGCGCTGCTCCTTGGTCGTGGCGCCCTTCAGCCGCTGCATGCGGACCTCGCCCTTGGCCGGTGAGGCCTCTCCGGGCCAGTTGCGCTCGATGGCGACCATCTCGTCCCGCCGCGCCGCGGAGTGCTCGGTCGCGACCGTCTCCTCGATGCCCTTCTCCTTCGCCCGATTGCCCGCGTGATGCTCTCGGCGCACATCCAGCACCTGCTGCCGCGTCTGAAGAAAGTACTCCGACAGCTCCTTGGCTACGGCGAGCTTCTCCGGATCGCCCATCTTGGCCTCTTTGGCCGTCTGCTCCTCCCACTGGTCCTTCAGGTTGACCCCGGACTTGAGCGCAGGCTTGCTCGCGTAGCCGCCGAAGACTTTGTCGGTCTCGCGCTTGGAGAGGACCGCGACGTCCTCGAGCGTCTTCCAATCGTAGAGGTTCTTCGGGTCGCCGTGCTTGTCGTCCTTGCCCGTGACGAGCTTGGCCTTGGCCTCGTCGGTGGCGGCGTTCATCGCCGTGCGTAGCCGGTCGTGATAGCTCAGGCCCCCGATGCTTGGCTTGAACTCGCCCACCTCGCCCGGCTTGTTGAGCGAGAGCGCGCTGTTGATGTCCTTGCGATCCTTGTCTGACAGCTTGCGGGTCCCTGCGAGCGGATCGCCCGTGCCGGGCACGACCTGCTTGGCCATGGTGGCGTACGGCTGATACGTCGCAAACGCCATGTCGAGCGCTTTGGAGGTGTCCGGGCCGACGACCCCGTCCACCTTGAGCGACTTCGAGCCCTGAAACGCACGGACGGCGGCGTCGGTCTCTTCCCCGAACTGGCCATCGACGCCGTACTTCGGCAGCGTGAACCCCAGGTCCAGCAGCGCCTGCTGCAGCTTGGTCACCGTGGTGCCCGAGGCGCCCTTGCGCAGGTACTGCGTGCCGGCCAGGAGCCCGGCAAAGTTCTTGTCGCGACCAAAGCGGGGCGAGGCGTTGGGTCCGGTCGTCAGCGAGGCCTCGCCGACCTTGGCCGGATCGTCCGCCTCCGCGGCAGGCGCTGACGGCGACGCGGGCGACAGCGACTTGGCCTGCACCGCGTAGCTGGTCGCCCCAGGCTTGAGCGCGGCGGCCTGCGCCGCGTAGCCGGTCCCGGCGCCCGGCGCCGTGCGTTGCTGTTGATCGGAGTCCTCGCGACGGTTCCCTTGCGGGGCGACGTCGGTCACGTTGGCGAAAGTGTTCGACACGGGGCGGGAGTATCACTATTTACGTCGTTTCTGGCAAGCGCAAACGACCCTCTGGCGCACCAGATTCCCTTGACGATTGCGACCATTCCCCGGCATAGCGGTCGACCATGCAACCACACGCCAAGATCGGAGCGCTGATTGAGCTCGTGACCGCCGTCGACGCGGGCGATCGCCCGGCCGATGACGTCATCCGCGCCTACTTCGCGGCTCGCCGCTACGCTGGGAGTAAGGATCGGGCCGAGATCATCGAGCGGCTGTATGCCTTCGTGCGGCGCCGCGGCGCGCTCGTCGAGCACCTGGTCGCCAACGCGGCGCCCGTCAGCCCACGGACGCTCGTCGTGGCCTTGCTGCGTCACCTCGGACTGACTGCGGACGCCATCGCGCAGGCTTACAGCGGGGCTGTCCATGCTCCGACGCCCTTGGGCGAGTCCGAGCGGCGTGCGTTGTCGGTGGACCCCGGTCGGCCCGTCTCTCGCGCGGCACGGCTCGGAGTCCCGCAGTGGTTCCTCGAGGCGCTCGAGGCGAGCGGCGTCACAGACGTCGACGCGCTCTGCGAGGCGCTCCAGCGCGAGGCGCCCGTCGACCTGCGCGTCAATGTCGCGGCTACCACGCGTGAAGCCTTCGTCGACAGACTGGTTGCCCTGGACCTCGCGGCCGAGCTCACACCCTGGTCGCCCTGGGGCGTTCGGCTCGCTGGTCGCCGGCCGCTGCCTCCGGAACTGGCGCGCGTGGGGCTGTTCGAACCGCAAGACGAGGGCTCGCAGTTGGTGGCCCTGGCCGTGGACGCGCAACCTGGAGACCGCGTTCTGGACCTCTGCGCCGGCGCTGGCGGCAAGACGCTCGCCGTCGCGGCCGTGCTGCGAGGCTCAGGGCAGGTCGTCGCGACGGACGTCTCCGCCGCGCGTCTCGAGCACCTGGTGCCGCGCCTGCGGTCGGCGGGTGCCGGCAACGTCACCCTGAGGGCCATCGACGGCGTCGGTGACCCCTGGCTGGCGACGCAGGCGCACGGCTTCGACCGCGTCCTGGTCGACGCGCCGTGCAGCGGCACCGGGACGTGGCGCCGGCACCCGGAAGCGCGGTGGCGGCTCGACCCCTCGGAGCTCGACGCGCTCACCGCGACCCAACTCGCGCTGCTGCTCGCTGCGGCGTCGCTCGTCCGACCTGGCGGTCTGGTGATCTACGCCACGTGCAGCGTGCTGCCCCAAGAGAACGAGTGCGTCGTCGCGGCCGCCCTCGATCGGGTGCCCACGCTGCGCCTGGTGGATGCCGCTGTGCCTGCCGCGCTGCGCCGAGACGATGGCTCGGTCGCTCTCCGCCCGGATCGTCACGGGACGGACGGCTTCTATGTGAGCGTGTTGAAGCGGGAGAGCTAGGCGGGGAGGGCGGGGCGCCGTTCGGACGCCCCGCTGAGCGCTGGGGCTACGGCTTGATGGCGTGGCGCTCACCGACGGCGGCGAGCTTGCCCGGGCCGTGGCACAGGAGGCACTGCTCCGGCTTGGCGAGCGCCGAGCTGCGTGGCTCGTAGAACGAGGCCCCCATGCCCTGCATGTGGTCCACCGCCGAGGCGCTGTCGTGGCACGACGAGCACGCGGCCGCGATTGGCGAGACCACGAGCGTCGTCGCCTGCGGCTGACACGGCGCCGCCGGGCTGCAGGTCGCGAGCGTTCCGGTGCACGGAACCGCGGTCGTGCAGGCGCACGGGGTCGCCTCGGAGCAGGTCGTCGCGCCCTGCTTCATTGTCACCGGGACGTTGTTCCACGTGTAGGGCCCCGAAATGGTGACCGTGCACGGGTTGGCCGCCGAGCAGACGCACGGTGTCGCCGGAGCGCAGTTGGTGGTGCCCTGCGTGCCCGCTACGCCATTGGGCAACGTGACCTTGATGTCGGACGTGGAGAACCCGTAGCCGTAGTCGGTCGTGTTGTCCTTCGTGATGTACGGCGAGAGGCGATAGAACGTCGTATTCGTCGCCGCGCTGCCGTTGTAGCGACCCTGCGCCACCGTGGACGGCAGGAGGTTCGGAACCGCGGCGGCCGCTGCCGTGCCGCTGAAGTCGTAGGTCCCCGGCAGGTGACAGGTCTCGCACTTGTTGAGCACTGCGGGATACGTCGCTGCCCAGAAGCCCTCCTCGGGCGTCTGCTGCTGCCAGGTGAACGGCGTGGAGCGCTTCTCGGAGCCGTGGATGCTGTGCACGAAGTCCTTCACGTTCGCCGACCAGCCCGTGCTCGTACGGTTCGGGTTGTGGCAGAACGAACACGTCGGCGCGTCGTTGCGTTGTCCTGCGTGGAACGTCGGGCTGACGCCGAGCGTGACGTGGCAGGAGCCGCACTTGGCGTTGTCGACGATCTGACGACGACCGGTGTGACCCTCAGCGACCTTGGCGACGTCAGGCGGCGGAACGATGAGGCCGCCGACGTACTTGTTGCTCGTCGCGTTCAGCGTCAGCGGGTAGTCCGGAAGGTCGGTCTGCACGAGCGGCGGCGAACCCGCGTAGGACGGCGCAGAGCCTAAGCTGTACGTATATCCGAGGCCGCCGGTCAGCATGGTCGCGTTGTCGGGGATGGCGACGCCCTTGAGCTGGAGGGTGTAATAGCCGGTCGCGTCGGGCCCCGTGAGGGTGCCAGCCGAGGTGCTGGTCGCGGTCCCGTTCCACACGCTCTTGATGTAGGCGCTGGCCGAGACGTTGTAGTCTGCCGGCGTCGTGCGACCGTCCTGCGGCACCGCGTAGACGAAGTACGCGCTCGGGGAGCCGGTGAACCCGGCCATGAGCTCGGTCGTGACGCCCGCGGCGTAGGTCTGGAACACGACGTCGGTCGCCCCGACGGGCGGCGTCGCAGTGGGATCGGCCATCTTGAACTTGAAGACCATCTGCGGCCGCTTCACGCTCGGGATGACGCTCTCGTCGAGCCACGTCGAGACGCTCTTGAGGTCGTACGTGATGACCTTCGCGCCCTTCGGCACGTAGCCGACACCCGCGATGTAGGCCGAATTGGTGTTGGAGTTCGTCCCGCCCGACCACGTGTTGTTCGGGTCCGGAGGCGCGATCGGCTTGTGCGAGTCCAGCACGCTGCCAGCGAGCCCGCCCGTGCTGTGGCAGACGCCGCAGAACTTATCGTCGGCCTGCGCGCCGCCACTGTGCGCCGTCCGGCCATTCGGGACCGGCGTCACGAAGCTCTTGCCATCGTGACACGCACCACAGGCGCGGATGCTGACGTTCGCTGCTTCGGCGTACGTACCCGCCTTCGCGGCCGGAGCGCGGTGACATTTGCTGCAGTTCCGGATGTCCTGCGGGTAGGTGACCTCGTAGGGTTGCGGGAGGCCGGCGTAGGTCCCGCCGTGAAGCGCGAGCTCCTTGCCCATGTGGATCTTGTGGATCATCACGGGGAAGTTGATGACGGCCTCTCCATTGATCACCGCGGCGTTGCCCGTCCAGGTGCCATCGGCGGCGAAGGCGGGCTCGGCCACTTTGGCGCCCGAACTCGAGAACCGACGCTGATCGTTGTGGCACGCCACGCACGTCCGGACGTCATAGCGCACGCCGCCGTGGAACTCGCCCGCGCCCAGCGCGCCCGCCCCGCCCGTCACGGTGCGGAAGGTCGTGTGGCACTCGAGGCACGCCGCGGCGTCAACCTTCTCCTGTGAGTTCGTCATGTCGGCGCCCGTCGACGGTACGAAGTCCTTGACGACATTCACCGGCGGGAACGGGTTGCCCGACGCGTAGAAGATGACGACCATGCGGTGAATCTTGTCGGCCTCGTACGTCGTCCCCGCGGCGTCCTTGCCCGCGGTGATGTTCCGCGTCAGCTTGTAGGAGTACATGCCGTCGCCCTTGTCGGTGAAGCCGGCCGCCGTGGCCGTCTCGCTGCCCGCCGAGGAGTGGTCGTTGTTGGCCATGTAGCTGACCCAGGTCGTGTTTGCGCTGCCGTTGACGTTGTCTGCCAGCTTCAAGAACGCGAACCGGAACCCAGTGACCATGGCGGTCGAGCCTTGGGGGATCTTCGTGAGCCCGGTCACGCCATAGCCGTGCCGCTCGCTGACCTTGAACGTGACCTCGGGGCGACCATCGGCCGGGATGGTCACGTCGGTCACGACCAGGTTCAGGGCGGACTCGGCGCGCTCGTCGGCGGTCATCGCGTTGTAGTCGAGCACGGCGTCGAAAACCATGATGGAGGAGCCGTCGCCGCAGGTGATGGTCCGGGTACCGTTGCCGTTGTTGACGACGGTGCAGGACGTCCCGTCCTTGCCATCCTTGCCGTTGGCCCCGTCCTTGCCGTCGGTCCCGTTGGTCCCATCCTTGCCGTCGAGACCGTTGGTCCCACTGGCGCCGTCTTTCCCATTGGCGCCGTCCTTGCCGTCGAGACCGTTGGTGCCGTCCTTCCCGTTGGTGCCGTCCTTCCCGTTGGTGCCGTTCTGTCCATCCTTGCCGTTCAGGCCGTCCTTGCCGTCCTTTCCATTGCTGATGGTCGCAGACGTGCCGTCGGTGCAGGTGATGGTCTTGGTGGCCTCGGCGGTGTTGGACGTCACGGTGCACGAGACCCCGTCCTTGCCGTCCTTTCCGTTGATGCCATTGGTGCCATTGGCGCCGTTGGCTCCATCTGGTCCGGCAGGGCCTGTGTCTCCTTGCTGTCCTGCGCACGCCGAAAGGGCCAGCATGGCCATCAGCGCGAGCGTTGTGATTTTGGCGAAGTGCTTTCTCATGGTGTCGACCTCCGGGTACCCACGTACTCATCGCCGCGTGGCAGCACTCGCCATGCCAATGTTCACGTCGCTATCGAAATGGCCCGACATTGCCGTAATCCGTTGGAATCGACCGGGTTCGAGGTGGGTTAGAGAGCGCCGCGCGTGGGCGAAACGGCCCGAAGTGTCCCAAGACAAGCCGCCGAAGCGCCCGCTCGGGGCATTGTGTCCCGTCGATCGCGCACGCACTCGTCATTCGATCCCAGCCGTGGCCGGATGGCCCAGTGCGGGCCAATGTAGCCCGGGCGTCGTACACAAGCCCCTGGAAGGCCTGAAAAATCTCCACCTGGCAGCCGCTCTGCCACTCCCCATGATTCCGGCGGTGTGGGCGTGACGCGATCGAGGCGACCGCAGCTCAAACGGACAGCCCAGTGGAGGACCTCATGAAGTGCACGATGAGCCTGTTCTTGAGTGGCGCGATGGTGGCGAGCATGGCCGTCGGCCTTGGCTGCAACGGGACCGCGGACTCCGGCGCGCTCGGTGCCGACGCTGCGACCGTAGACGCCGTCGTCGATGTGCCAGTCGACGTCGCGACCGGCCTGCCAGACAACCCGGCGACCCCCGACGTCATCTCCGGCGTCGACGTGCCACTCGTCGAGGACGTTCCGACCGTGCCCGATCTCGGCCACGACAGCGGTCCGGTGCCACCGGGCTGCAGCAGCGGCGTCATGTGGACGCTCGGCGACAAGGAGTCGCCACTCATGCACCCCGGCGGTGACTGCATCGGGTGCCATGTGACCAAGAAGGACGCCCCGCCGCTCCAGTTTGGCGGAACCGTCTACCCGACGCTCTCGGAGAAGAACGACTGCAACGGCTCGGCGAGCGTGACGGTCGAGGTGACCGACAGCAAGGGCCAGGTCGTCTCGCGCCAGACGAACGCCGCAGGGAACTTCTACCTCAAGTCCGAGGAGTCGCCGACGCTCGTCTTCCCCATCACCGCCAAGGTCCTCTCGAAGGGCCAGGAGCGCAAGATGTTCAGCCCGCAGAGCACCGGCGCGTGCAATTCGTGTCACGGCAGCCCGCCGATCGCCGGCGCGCCTGGCCGGATCATGACGCCTTAGGGCAGGGCGCCAGGTCGTTTCGACGAGCCAACGGGCGCGGCTCGTCCTATCGTTTCGGGACTGACCCTCGATGGGCCCACGGGACGTCGAGCACGAGAGGACCGCAACGATGAACCAGCCCGCCCGCCGCCGCGCCATGCGTGGAGAGCGCGTCCGCGCGTCGACGCAGTTCGATGGCGCCACGTTTCGCAACCCGTCGGGCCTCGGCCCCGAGCTGCAAGGCGGCTCGCTCCCCGTGTTAGGCGAGTACGTCTTTCGCCGTGGTCAGCGCGTTCCGCCCGGACCGCTCCCGCTCGAGCGCCCACACGAGATCTGGCTACGGCCCACCTCGACCGGGTTGCGCGTCACGTGGCTCGGGCACAGTACGGTGCTGCTCGAGCTCGACGGGCTGCGGCTCCTGACCGATCCCGTCTTCGCCGAGCGCAGCTCTCCGGTGCGCTTCGCCGGTCCCAAGCGCTTCCACCCCGTCCCCGCCACGCTCGAGTCGCTGCCACCGCTCGACGCCGTGCTCATCTCGCACGATCACTACGACCACCTCTGTCGATCGACAGTCGCGACCCTGGGCCGCATGGGCGTGCCCATCGTGACGGCGCTCGGCGTGGGCGCCCACCTCGAGGGGTTCGGCGTCCCCCCGGAGCGCGTCATCGAGCTCGACTGGCACGAGCACGTCGACCTCGGCGGGCTCCGCCTGACGGCCACGCCCTCGCAGCACTTCTCGGGACGCGGGCTGCTCGGCCGCAATCGCACGCTCTGGGCCTCCTGGGTCATTCAGTCCGAGCGCCGCAAGGTGTTCTTCTCCGGTGACACGGGCCTCACGCCGCAGTTCTCCGACATCGGACGCGCGCACGGGCCTTTCGACCTCGTCATGCTCGAGGTCGGCGCGTATCACCCCGCGTGGGGCACGATCCACCTCGGCCCCGAGAACGCGCTCACGGCGTTCGAGATGCTGGGTAGCGGCACCCTCCTGCCGGTGCACTGGGGCACGTTCAACCTGGCGTTGCACGACTGGGACGAGCCCGCCGAGACGCTGCTGCGCCTGGCGACCGAGCGCGGAGCCCGCATCGTGACGCCGCGCCTTGGCGCCGCGTTCGAGCCCGAGCACGTCGATGGGCCTGCGGCGTGGTGGCGAGAGGTCGAGGCCGTGCGCGCCCGCTGCGGGGTCACGGAGACGGTGGCTCGGGTCTCAGCGGAGCCTGTCGGCGCGCCGATCGACTGAGGGTTGCTCCGACTCGCCTGCCGAGCGCGCGGTGTGCTACGGTCGCTCGCATGAGGACCCGTCACCGGAGCCCCGCAGTCCTGCTCTGCCTCGGCTTGCTGATGTGGGGCACGGCCGGGTGCGCGACGGGGGCCGGCAACGCGAGCGTCGCGACTCCCGACGTCAGCGCTGACGACGGCAGCGCCCATGACGCCGCCCACGCCAGTGACACGTCGACCGGAGAGGTCAATGGGCCGTCCGACGCGCTCTCGGACGGGACCACGGTCAATGAGGCCGGCGGGCCGATCGATGTCGCCACCGTCCTCGATCAGAGTAGCCCGAGCGGTGACGCGAACTCGGACTCCACCTCGGGAGCCGACGTCCTTGACGTCACCATTCCGAGCGATGGCGCCGTTCCGGCGCTCGATGTGCCAATCGCCGCGGACGTGCAAGGACCTCCGCCGCCCCTGTTCGATCACGCCGCCATCGCCGACCCGAAGACCGCGGCGTGCGCGTTTAGCAACTTCCACACGATGGTCAAAAACGGCGTTGCGTTGATGGTCGAGAACGTGAGCTACACGTCCTGGGAGTCCATCGACGGCGTGCTCGTGCCCATCCAGATTCGCGGCTTTTACGCTCGCCCGGCGCTCATCAGCGCGCTCACGCCCGGAGTCGTCCAAGCTCACGGGCTCGGCGGATTCGCCAAAGAAGAGCACGCGACGGGCCTCGCGTCGCTGCTGGGCATGGCGGTCATCGCCTACACCGGGCCTGGGGGCGGGACCGAGGCGGACAATACGTCCGAGGGCACGCCCTCGAGCGCTCAGAACGGCTATCGGATGTTCGACACGCTGAAGGACCCGCGCGGCTCGTGGTTCTGGGGTCACGCCGTCGCGGCCATGCGGGCGGTCACGTGCCTTCAGACCGTGCCGAGCGTCGATGCGACGAAGCTGGGCGTGACGGGCTTCTCGGCCGGGGGCGTCATCTCGCTCATCGTCGCCTCGGTGGATCCGCGCATCGACGCGGCGGTGCCGATGTCGGGCACTGGGCGCTGGGACGTCGCCACCCAGTCCCCCGCGGCCTGGCAGCACGCGCTGCTGACCAAGGCCGGCCTGACGACCGCGAGCGCCGAGTGGACGACGCTACTGGCGACCGTGGAGCCCGGCGCGCTCGTCCAGAACGCCAACGTCCCGATCCTGATGGTCAATGGCAGCTCCGACGAGTTCTTCCCCCTCACGGCGCATGTGGCGACCTACGACGCGATCCCCTCGGCGGACAAGCGGACCGCCATCGCCGCCAACTTCGATCACGGCTGCTACGGCCTCACCGGCGTCGAGTCCAAGGAGACCATCGAGGAGCGCGCCAAGATCCACGCTGAAGGGGGTCAGCGCTTCTGGTTCCGCCACTGGCTCACCTCGGACCCGACCTACGCGACGCTCCCCAAGGCACCGACGCTGACGCTGGCGAACGTGGGCCTGCTCACCGCTGCGACGGCCCAGGTCGATGGCGGCGGCGCCGCGTTCGAGGTCGAGAAGGTGACCGTCTTCTGGAGCAGCGACGACGCGTTTCTCTGGGGCAACTTCGATCTCGACGCCGGCCCTGCGGGGACCTGGTCGAAGGTCGGGCCCTTCAACGTCACGCCCAACCTCATTACTTACGTCGACGTGGTGTACAAGACCAAGGGGCTGGCGCTCTTCCCCGAGCGCTTCGCGTTGAGCTCACCGCCCAGCATTCCCGCCGGCCTCGTTCCGCACATCCGGACCATCGACACGTGCCTTTAGAGGACCTCGTATGACCGCACATTCCGACCTCGAGCAGGCGCGCGTCCGTTGGAAGACGGGCGTGTTGGAGAAGACCCTGCGACGGCAGGCCAATCGCCGCGCCCACTTCACGCTGTCTGACGGCACCGAGCTCGACGACCTCTACCTGCCGGACCACCCCGACGACACCTACCTCAGCAGGCTCGGCTTTCCGGGCGAGCCGCCGTTTACGCGCGGCGTTCAGGCGTCGATGTATCGCGGGCGATTCTGGACGATGCGCCAGTACGCCGGCTTTGGCACGGCGGCCGAGACGAACGCGCGCTTCCGCTTCCTGCTGGAGAAGGGACAGACCGGGCTCTCGGTCGCGTTCGACCTCCCGACGCAGATGGGCTACGACGCCGACCACGTCATGGCGACGGGCGAGGTCGGTCGCACCGGCGTGGCCATCGGGACGCTCGGCGACATGCGCGAGCTGCTGGCCGGGATCCCGCTCGGCGAGGTCACCACGTCGATGACCATCAACTCTACGGCGGCCATCCTGCTGAGCCTGTACGTCGCGGTCGCCGAGGAGCAAGGCGTGGATCCGGCCGTGCTCCAGGGCACCGTTCAGAACGACATCCTCAAGGAGTACATCGCTCGCGGGACCTACGCCTATCCTCCCGCGCCGAGCCTGCGGCTCATCACGGACCTGTTCGCGTTTTGCAACGCGCGTGTGCCGCGGTGGAACACCATCAGCATCTCGGGCTATCACATTCGCGAGGCGGGCTCGACATCGGTGCAGGAGGTGGCCTTTACGCTGGCTGACGGTATCGCATACGTCGAGGCGGCGCGCGCGGCCGGCCTCGAGGTCGACTCCTTTGCCAAGCGCCTCGCGTTCTTCTTCAACGGTCACAATGGCGTCCTCGAGGAGGTCGCCAAGTTTCGCGCCGCGCGTCGGCTTTGGGCCACCATCATGCGCGATCGCTTTGGGGCCAAGGACCCGCAGTCGTTGGCGCTGCGGTTTCACACCCAGACCGGGGGCTCGACGCTCACGGCGCAGCAGATCGACAACAACGTCGTCCGCGTCGCGCTCCAGGCGCTCTCGGCGGTGCTTGGCGGGACCCAGAGCCTCCACACGAACTCGCGCGACGAGGCGCTGTCGCTGCCGACGGAGGCCTCGGCGGCCCTCGCGCTCCGCACACAGCAGGTCATCGCGCACGAGGCGGGGGTGGCCGAGTTCGTCGATCCGCTGGCCGGGAGCTACGTCATCGAGGCGCTCACCGATCACATCGAGGCCCAGGCGCGCGCCTACCTCACCCGAATCGACGCCATGGGCGGCATGGTTCGCGCCATCGAGGCCGGTTTTCCACAGGGTGAGATCCAGAACGCCGCGTACGCCTACCAGCGGTCGATCGACAGCGGCGAGCGCGTCATCGTCGGGGTCAACCAATTCCAGTCCGACCAGGAGCCGCCCGTTGAGCTGGCCCGAGTCTCCGGTGAGGTGGAGCGCCACCAGAAGGACAAGCTCGCCCGCTGGAGGGCGGCCCGAGACGGCGCCCGAGTCGAGGCCGCACTTCAGGCCATCGAGACCGCCGCGCGCGGCACCGACAATGTGCTGCCGCTCATTCTGGCGGGAGTGAAGGCGGGAGCAACCCTCGGCGAGGTGTCCGAGACGTTTCGACGCGTGTTCGGCGTCTATCGCGAACAGGTCGTCGTTTAGCAGAAACGCGTGGCGTGCCGCGGCAGATGGGTTAGGCTCCGCGGCGCATGCGCGCAACGAACTGGGCCAGAAATCACCGGTGGCAGCCTGCGGCACGGGCTGTGCCCGCCACAGAGGCTGAGGTCGTCGCGCTCGTCGCGCAGGCCAGGGAGCGGGGCCACCGCGTGAAGGCCATCGGCGCCGGCCACTCGTGGTCGGATGCGGCCGTGACCGCGGGCACGCAGGTCTCGCTCGATGGTCTGCGCCGCGTGCTGGCGGTCGATCTGGCGACCGGTTGCGTGCGCGTGGAGGCTGGCATTCGCCTCCACGAGCTGAGCACGGCGCTGGCTCCCCATGGGCTCACCCTGCAGAACCTTGGCTCGATCGCGCAGCAAAGCCTGGCCGGTGCGATCGCCACGGCGACTCACGGCACAGGCCTGAACAATGGCCACCTCGGCACGCAGATCGTCGGGGCGCGGGTCGTCACGGGGACCGGCGCGGTCGTCTCGCTCGATGCCCAGGACCAAAGGCTCGACGCGGTCCGAGTTCACCTCGGCGCTCTCGGCGTGGTGACCGAGCTCACCGTCGCCGCGGTTCCCGCCTTCGACCTGGAGGAGCAGGCCGAGACGCGGCCCGTCGCTGAGGTCATTGCCGAGCTCGACGCGATTCGGGCCTCGGCGGAGTGGGTCAAGCTCTGGTGGATCCCGCACACGGGCCAGGTGCAGATCTACCGCTGGAGCCGCACGAGCGCGCCGCGACGGGCGCGCGGGGGGCTCGCGGGGCTCTTGGAGCGCAACACTCGGCTGTCCTATGGTCCGATTCTGGCGCTCGGGGGGCTGGTCCCGTCGCTCATCCCGTCGCTCAATCGCTCGGTCTTCCGTACGAGCTTTGGGACGTGGTCTCGCGTCGAGCCGAGCAACCGCGTCTTCTCCATGGCCATGCCGCCACGCCATCGCGAGCTCGGCTACGGCATCCCGATTGCGCGCACCGCCGAGGCGCTCGCCTGGACCGTCGAGCACGTCGAGCGCGAGAGCGTCCGCGTCGACTTCATCTTCGAGCTGCGCTTCGTGCGCGGCGATACGGCCTGGATGTCCCCGGCCCATGGCCGCGACGTCTGCCAGATCGGCGCCTACGTGGCGCGCAGCCCCGATCGCGCGCGGTTCTTTGCCGCCTTCGAGGAGCACATGTTGGCCCTCGACGGTCGCCCGCATTGGGGCAAGGAGTTCAGCGTCGGACACGAGCTCCTCCGCGCGCGGCTTCCGGAGTTCGACCGATTCGACGCGCTGAGACGCCAGTGGGACCCCGCGGGCGTCTTCGACAATGCCTTCACCGATCGCGTTCTTGGGCCTCGGGCGAGCGCTTGACAGGCACTGGAGCCCGCCTAGCTTTCGCGGGCTGCGCGCGCGTACTTGACCGCTCGTGCCGTTTCGGGGATGTAAGCGCGCCCGTGAGCACCACCACATGAGCCAGAAACGCGACTACTACGAGGTGCTCGCCGTCGCACGCGACGCCTCACCGAGCGACCTCCAGCGCTCCTACCGCCAGCTGGCGATGAAGTACCCCCCGGACCGCAACCCGGGGGACAAGGACGCCGAGGACCGCTTCAAGGAGGCGGCCGAGGCCTACGAGGTGCTGTCGGACGACCAGAAGCGGGCGACCTACGACCGCCATGGCCACGAGGGGCTCTCCGCCAGCGGCGCGAACCCGGGCGCGCGGGGCTTCGACGACATCTTCAGCCACTTCTCCGACGTCTTCGGTGACCTCTTCGGCATGGGTGGCGGCCGCCGGCGCGGCGGGGCGCAGAAGGGCCAAGACCTCGGCATCGAGGTCGAGCTCGGCTTCTTCGAGGCCGTCAAGGGCACGCGCAAGTCGCTCGAGATCCCGCGCGACGTCACGTGCGAGCCGTGCAGCGGCAGCGGCGCTCGGCCGGGCTCACAGCCGGTCAACTGCACCATGTGCGACGGGCGCGGCGCGGTCGTACACGCGCAGGGCCTGCTGCGGATCCAGACGACGTGCCCGCAGTGTCGCGGCCAGGGGCGCGTGATTCGCGACCGGTGTACGACGTGCGGGGGCCAGGGCACGCGACGCGAGGTCTCCAAGGTCGAGGTCAACATCCCCGCGGGTGTCGACTCGGGCTCCCGGGTCCGCAAGCCGCGCGAGGGGATGCCAGGCACCGGGGGCGGGCCGCCGGGCGATCTCATCGTCATGCTGCACGTCGCCGAGCACCCGACGTTCAAGCGCGAGGACGCGCACATCCACGCAGCGCTCGAGGTCGACTTCACGACCGTCGCGCTCGGAGGCCACGTCACCGTCGAGACGGTCCACGGCCCCGAGAAGGTCCACGTCGAGTCCGGCACGCAGCAAGACGACGTCATTCGCCTGCGGGGCAAGGGACTCCCGCGCCTCGACGGGCACGGGCAGGGCGACCACTACGTCCATGTGCGCATCGCGGTCCCGCGCAAGCTCAACAAGAAGCAGCGGAAGCTCCTCGAGGAGTTTGCCGCCGAGGGAGGCGCCGAGTGACCGTCGAGCAGAGCATCGCGCTGTCGGGCATGGAACGGCGCCGCACGCCGCCGTGGGCCTTGGAGCTGCTGCAGATCGTCTCGGGGTACCTGCTCGTGCGCTGGCTCGTCTGGCTCGCCGGGCGCTACCTGCTGGGCTTCGAGGTGCGCGGCACGCTCGCGCTCGCGGGCGGCCGCATCGAGTACCGGTCGTTGGCCTTCCTCCTCGGCCGGGAGATTCGCAAGACGGAAGAGACGTTCCTGGCGCGGGACGTCGTAAGCGTGGGTCTCGAGACCCGCTTTCCGCACCTCCTGCTGCTCGCGGGTGCGTTTGGCCTCCTGCTCGGCGCCATCTGGGGCCTGACCGCGGTGATCGACGGCATCCAGGCGCACTACGTCGCCATCTCGGTCGTCGGCCTCGGCGCGCTCGCCCTGGGCGTCCTGCTCGACATCGGGCTCGGCGCGCTGTTCGGGCACCTCGGTCCGCGGACGGCGCTGGTCTTCACGCTGCGCTCGCAGACTCTGTGGGGTCCCGGTCGCCGCTTTCGCCTGCTGGGCGTGGACGAGGACGCCGCGCGCGCTTTTGCCGCTCGGCTCGCGCAGCCGGCCCAGACCGCGGACTCCACAACGACCCCCTGACGACACCACTCGACGTGTGCTATACTGCGCCGCGTTGAGCACGCGTCCGTCCAGCGGCGACCTGCTCGGCCGGATATTCGACCGGCGGTATCGCGTCAACGAGCTCATCGGCAGCGGTGGGATGGGATCGGTGTATCGTGCGACCCATCTCGAGATGAACCGCGAGGTGGCGCTCAAGGTCCTCGAGGCCGGCGTCGCGGACACCGAGAAGCAGATCAAGCGCTTCTATCAAGAGGCGCGGGCCTCCAGCAGGCTTCAACACCCCAACACGATCCGCGTGTTCGACTTCGGCCGCGCCGACGACGGCCGGCTCTACCTGGCCATGGAGTACCTCCGCGGCGAGACGATGTCCGACATCCTCAAGCGGCAGCGACGCATGGACCTCGGGCGGCTCTGCCGTGTCATGAAGCAGGTCTGCAAGTCGCTGTCCGAGGCGCACCAGCTGGGCATCGTTCATCGCGACCTCAAGCCCGATAACATTTTTATTACCGACGTACACGGAGAGACCGACTTCGTCAAGGTGCTCGACTTCGGCATCGCCAAGTCCACCGAGGGCGAGGAGCGCGAGTCGCTCACCCAGACCGGCTTCATCTGCGGTACGCCGCGCTACCTGTCGCCGGAGCAGGCGCTCGGCAAGCCGGTGGATGCGCGCAGCGACCTCTACTCGATCGGCGTCATCCTCTACGAGTCGGTGGTCGGCAACCCGCCGTTTGCGGCGGCGACGCCGATTGCGCTCGTCATGAAGCACATCCATGAGGCGCCGCCACGCATCCCGACCGATGGCTCCGATCGCGTGCGGTGGCTCAGCGGCGTTGTCTTTCGGCTGATGCAGAAGCGGCCCGACCGCCGTCCGATGAGCGCCGCGCTCGTCGGCACCATGCTGGACGCGATTCGCGACGGCCGAGAGCCTCCTGGCATCGACGCGGCCGACATGCCGCCGCCGGGCGCTCCCGTCGGAGCCCCCGGGCGACCCCGTCGTGCGATCACCTGGGTCGACCCGCGGCTCGCGCCCGCGCTCTCGTCGCTCGCGCCGGAGCCGGAGGTGCTGCTGTCGAGCGATCTGTTGCCCATCCCAGACGAGGCGGCCTCGATGTCGCTGGAGGTCAGCCTCTCCGAGTCGTCCGAGCTCCCCGATCCCGGCAACGATCCCACACACGTCGGGGTCACGGCCATGTCCGACGACGCCATCGTCAGCTCCGTCGGGCAGCCGCAGCCGCCTGTGCTCCGTGCGCCAGGCACGTCGCCGGTGCGCCGCGTCGACACGGTCCCGGGGCCCGCGCTCAAGGCCAAGATGGGCGCCGTGCCTCCGGCGGCTCCGGCCCGCGCGTCCTCCATCCCGCCGAGCGGGCTGCTGCGTGCGGTGCCATCGCCGCGGCCCGTCGCGCCGGCCCGCAGCGTCGCGGTGCCACGGCCCGTCGTGCCCCCGCCCTCGCCCGAGGCGGTCGACACCGACGCTGAGTTCCGGCAGGCCACGCCGTCAGTCATCATCAACCTCGACGCGGAGCCCACCTCGCCGAGCCATGAAGCGATGGAGGAGCCCAAGCCGCCGCCCAAGATCGCGCCCGTCGTCAGCATGCGCGCCCGCGCCGTCCATCATGGCGAGGACGAGGCGCATCACCCGATGACCCGCGTCATGCGGGGGCCGTCCGGGGACGCGGTGCTCAAGGCGGCCAAGGCCAGCCGGTCGTCGCAGCGCTCGACGTGGCTCCTGGTCGGCACGCTCCTGCTCACGGGCGCCGGCGCTGTGGGGCTGCTGGCGTGGCGCAAGGCGCGCGGGAACACGCTGGAGGCGGCCGTGGCGCAGAGCCGGGAACACGTCGTCTCTGTCGTCGCGGCCCAGGTCGCGGACATGCCGCCCGTGGTCGAGGACGGTGCCGCGGACTCCGCGCAAGAGGCGCAACGGACGGCCGTCGCGTCCGCGCCAGCTGCTGCACCGGCAGGGCCCACGGTGACGACGGCCGCCGTCGCACCCAGCGTTCGGCCGGTTGCCGTGTCCGTTCCTTCTCCCACCCCAGACGTGCTCCGCCGCGCGGAGGACAGCGACGCGGCCCGGCGTGCGCGCGAGTCGTTCGTACTCGTCGCCGTCTCGCCACCGTCGCGCGAGCCGCCGACAGTGCCTCAGCTCCCGGCTGCGACGTCGCCCGTGCTCATGTTGGCTCCTCCAAAGGCCGCACCCGCTCCGCCAAAGGCCGCACCCGCTCCTCCAAAGGCCGCGCCGGCTCCTGCGAAGGCCGCGCCGGCTCCTGCGAAGGCCGCGCCCGCTCCTCCAAAGGCCGCGCCCGCTCCGCCAAAGGCCGCGCCCGCTCCGCCAAAGCCCAAGCCGGTGCTACCGAAGGCCAAGCCCGAGAAGCCCACCAAACCTGATTTCAACCCCTTCTGAGGTCCCGTGCATCGTCTTACCCTCGCCCGCGGCCTTCCGCACGTGTCCGCGCTGGTCGTCCTCGTTTTCGTCGCGCTGGTGGTTCCCACGCCGAGCGCCGCCGGCGACAAGGATCCCAAGCGGGCGCAGGCCCTCTTCGGCGAGGCCAAGGCGGCCTATGAGCGGGGGGACCACAAGACCTCCATCGCCAAGCTGCGGGAGGCCTTCGAGCTCTATCCCGATCCCATGATCCGCGTCAGCATCGCCAAGCGCTATCTGGATCTCGGGGAGCCGGAGCTTGCGGAGGCGGAGCTTCAGCGCGTGGACACGCCCAACGCCAAAGTGAAGAAGACGGTCGCTGAGGTGCTGGCCACCGTCCGCGATCTGCTCGCGCAGCCCGTGCTCGTCACGATCGACACCGACCCGTCGGGAGCGCGCGTGACCGTCGACGCGCAGCGGCCGACCAAGACGCCGGCGCGCGTCAAGCTCACCCGCGGAGTGCATCGGCTGGCAATCTCGCTGTCCGGCCACGTTACGGTCACCGAGACCCTCACCGTCAGTGGAACGCGGCCCATCGCTCGCATCTACCCGCTCACGCCGCAGAACGGCACGTTGCGCATTCAGGTCCGTGGCGTGCCCGAAGGCAAGGTCGCATCGGTGACGCTCGACGGCCAGGTCGTCGAGCCGTTTGCCAAGCACGTGCTCCGCGCGGGGCCGCACAAGGTGAGCTGTCGCGTCGCCGATGGCCCCGCCGGGACGCTCGCGGCGATCGTCCTCGCGGGCCAGGAGGTGACCGTCGAGTGCGCGCTGCCCGTCCCCATCGAGACGGTCGCCGACTGGCGGCGGCCCGTGGGATGGACCTCGATTGGCGCCGGAACGGCCGCGGTCGCGACTGGCGTGGCCTTGCTGGTCCTTTGGGCCGTCGAGAAGCGGGACTTCCCGGAGCCGCAATACACCATCGACAGCCAGAAGCCGCTGGCCGGCGGCCTCGTGACCGGACTCGGAGGCGTGCTACTGGGCCTTGGGACCTACTGGGTCGTCGCCAAGTAGACTCGGGCTACCCTTTGAGCCGCTCGTTCACGAGCGCCCGCAGGTGCTTCGTATCGAACGGCTTGTCGATGTGCTGATTGGCGACAGTGTCCATGAACGACCGTGCGCCCGGTGTGAAGGCGCCGCCCGTGAGGAAGACCATGCGCTCGACGATCTCGGGGGCCGTGGCGCTGAGCTCGGCGTGCAGCTCCATGCCGGTCATCTGAGGCATCATCAGGTCGCACAGGATGAGGTCGAAGTGCTCGCCGGCCGTGAGCAATTTCAACGCCTCGTGCGCGCCGCCCGAGACCGTGACGTCGTGCTCGACCGAGAGCGCGCGCTCGATGACCCGTCCGACCGTCGGCTCATCGTCGATGACCAACAGGCGGCCGCGACGGCTGGCGCGAGCGGCCTCCGGCTGCACGTACGTGGTCGGAGCTCGCCCCGGCGAGGGCGGGAGCAGCACGCGAAACACGGTGCCAGTGCCGGGCTGGCTCTGGACCTGAATCTCCCCGCCGAAGCCGCTGACGATGCGGTGACAGATCGACAGCCCGAGGCCCGTCCCGACGCCGATGGGCTTGGTCGTGAAGACCGGATCGAAGATCCGCGTCAAGTTCTCCGGGGGGATCCCGACCCCGGTGTCGCGGACCTCGACGACCACCCGGTCAGACGCGGCGTCGACCGACGTCACGACGCGAATGACGTTGTGCTCGGTGTCGCCCTCGGCGATGGCGTGCGCCGCGTTGACGATGAGGTTCAGGAAGACCTGGCCGAGGCGGGACTCGTTGGCGTCGACGGGCGGAACGCTCCCATAGTCCTTGACCAGCCGCGCGCGATGGCGAATCTCGTTCCACGCCATCCGCAGCGACGAATCGAGGACCCGAGTCACGTTGACCGGGCCACGTTGTTCCTCGTCGGTCGAGCGTGAGAAGATCTTCAGGTCGGAGATGATGTGCCGGAGGTTGTCAGCGCATTCTCGTGCGTCGTTGAGCTCCTCGAAGACTTCGCGCAGCCGCATGGTGGCGTTGAGCTCGCGGGCGACGACCGTCAGGTCCATCGACATCAGCTCGAGGTTCGCGATGATCGCCGCGAGCGGGTTGTTGATCTCGTGGGCCACGCCCGCCGCCAGGGTGCCCACCGAGGCCATCCGGTCTGCGATGAGCAGCTGCTCCTGCATGCGTCGCCGCTCGGCGCGCATCTCCGTGTCCCGCAGCTCCCGGTCGATGGCGGGGCACAGGCGGGCCAAGTGACCCTTGAGGACGTAGTCGTTGGCGCCGCTGCGGATCGCCGCCACCGCCGTCTCCTCACCGACCGTCCCGGAGACGATGATGAACGGGATGTCGAGCCCGACCGCTTCGAGGACCGCGAGCGCGTCCGGCGCACTGAAGCTGGGCATCGCGTAGTCGGACAAGACGATGTCCCACCGGCGCTGCATCAGCGCGGCGCGCATCGTCGGCTCGGTCTCGACCCGCTCATGGGTCACCTGGTAGCCGCCTTGCCTGAGGGCCAGGACCACGAGTTCGGCGTCGTCGGGGCTGTCCTCGACGAGGAGCACCCGGAGGGGCTGTGGCGAAGAGGTTGCAAACGGGGTCGGGGGCTCAATCCGTGAGCTCCGTGTCAGCAATGCATCCTGCATGCGTGTCATTGATTTGCTCCTATCGTAAAGTAGAAAGTGGCTCCTTCATCCAAAGCAGCGACCGCCCAGACTCGGCCTCCGTGTCGCACGATGACGCGATTGACCGTTGCCAAGCCGATTCCCGTTCCCTCGAACTCCTCGCTCTTGTGCAGCCGCTGAAATGGCACGAAGAGCTTGGCCGCGTAGCGCATGTCGAACCCGGCGCCGTTGTCGCGCACGAAGAACGCGCCGCCTGCGTCCGCCGTATCGCGACTGACCACGATCCGCGCACCTGCGCGCTTGGCCGTGAACTTCCAGGCGTTGCCCAGTAGGTTCTCGAGCGCGATTGTGAGCAGGGGCACGTCGCCCAGGCACGTCAGACCCGCTGTGATCTCGACGTTCACGACGCGCGCTGGATCGCGTCGCCGTAGCTCCTCGATGACGCCTCGAGCGAGCTGGGTAAGGTCGACCGCTGTCCGGCGCAGTGGAGTCCGGGTGATCCGCGAGAGCGTCAGCAGGTCCTCGATCAGCGCGGACATCCGCACGGTGCCGGCCCGAATGCGCTCGAGGTAGTGGCGACCCTGCGCCCCGAGCTGAGAGTCCGGCTCGCTGAGCAGCGCCTTGCTAAAGCCCTCGATGGCCCTCAGGGGTGCACGCAGGTCGTGAGAGACGCTGTAGCTGAATGCCTCCAGCTCGCGGTTGGCCTGCTCGAGCTCGTCGGCCCAGGCACGCCGTGTCCGCGCGAGGTCGAGGTGCGTCCGCGTGCGCGCCAGGAGCTCGCGTGAGGAGAACGGCTTGACGAGGTAATCATCGGCACCGGAGTCGAGCCCCTCGACCGACGCCTCCTCACCGGCGCGCGCGGAGAGCAGGATCACCGGAATGTCCCGTGTCGTGCTGTTGGCGCGCAGCTCCCGGAGCAGCCCGAACCCGTCGAGGCGCGGCATCATGACGTCGCTCAGGATCAGGTCCGGCGTGCGCGCGCTGGCTGCGGCCAAGGCCTCGACGCCGTCGCAGACGGCCTCGACGAGGTAGTGCGGCGACAGGAGGCTCTCGATGTAGGCGCGCAGGTCCGCGTTGTCGTCGACGAGCAGGACGCGCGCCGTTGGCATTGGTCCGAAGCGGTCCGGAGCCGCGGTCGTCGTCGGCTTTCGGGGAACCCACCGTCGGGTCTCGGCCTCGAACGCGGGGAGAAGGACCGGGCTCGACGTCGCCTCGACAGGCGCGCTCGGGAGCTGCGCCATGTCCTCCGGAGGCACATGGCTGCGACCGCGCGGGAGCAGGACCGAGAACGTCGTCCCGACATCGACGCGGCTCTTGGCGGTGATCGTGCCACCGTGAAGCGTCACGAGCTCCTTGACGAGCGAGAGGCCAATCCCCGTGCCCTCCTGCGTCCGCGCCCTCGCCCCACGGACGCGATGAAAGCGCTCGAAGATATGGGGCAGCTCGCTCTCCGCGATGCCCGTGCCCGAGTCCTCGACCTCGAGGCGGACCGCGTCCTCGAGGGCATCGAGTCGCACCGTCACGTTGCCCTCGAAGGTGAACTTG